>WNGE01009412.1_pt1 | contig 10287 bp, 8 predicted proteins | sample 5400651 | NCBI WGS metagenome assembly WNGE01 (sample SAMN13153370, study PRJNA577476) | soil metagenome | isolation source: 60 cm soil or saprolite under grassland replicate 2 | place: USA:California | collected 2016-06-15
ATCGACGGCTCGAGCAGCATCGACGAGAGCATGGTTACGGGCGAGAGTGTGCCCGTCGAGAAGGGTCCAGGTGACAGTGTCATTGCCGGCACGATCAACCAGGCGGGCTCACTTCGGTTTCGCGCGACCAAGGTCGGCGCCGACACAGCGCTGGCGCAGATCGTTCGCATGGTCGAGACGGCGCAGAACAGCAAGGCGCCAGCTCAGCGGCTTGCAGACCGTGCCGCGCATTACCTGACGCTGATCGCCGTCGGCTCTGGTGTCCTCACGTTTTTCGTTTGGTTGTTCATCGCGCGCGAGCCGCTGCTGCTGGCGCTGACGTTCGCCGTCACCGCGGTAGTGATCGCCTGTCCTGACGCACTTGGTCTGGCCACGCCGACGGCCGTCATGGTGGCGACCGACCTCGCCGCCAAACGCGGTGTGCTGTTCAAGCAGGCGGTCTCGCTCGAACAGGCGTCGAAGATCCAGGCGATCATCTTCGATAAGACCGGGACGCTAACCGAGGGCAAGCCGCGCGTCACCGATGTCGTTGCCTCTGGAGTCGCTGAGGGTGAGCTATTGCGCCTGGCAGCCGCGGCCGAGGCTCGCAGCGGTCACCCCCTGGCGAAGGCCGTGCTCGACGAGCTCGAGCGGCGCGAGATCGCGAACGACGCCGAGATCGGTGATTTCGAGAACATCCCAGGTCACGGGGTCCGCGCCTCCGTCGCCGGTCGGCAGGTTCTCGTCGGCGCTGCGCGTTTACTCGAGCGCTTCGAAGTGCCCGTCGGGGCGATGGCTCATGACATTGAACGGCTGATCGGCGAAGGCAAAACGGTGATCGTGGTCGCCGTCGATGGCCATGCCGCGGGGGTGATCGCCGCCGCCGATGTCGTGCGCCCGAACGCCGCGCGCGCGATCGCAGAGCTGAGAGAGCTGGGTATCGAGCCGGTCATGATGACCGGTGACACCAAACGCACTGCCGAAGCCGTTGCGAAGCAGGTTGGGATCGAGCGCGTCTTTGCCGAGGTGCTGCCCGAGGACAAGGCCGCAGGCGTCAAGCAACTTCAATCAGAAGGTAAGTTCACCGCCATGGTGGGCGATGGTGTGAACGATGCGCCCGCGCTCGCGCAAGCGGACCTGGGTATCGCAATTGGCGCTGGCACTGACGTCGCGGTTGAAACAGGCGACATCGTTCTGATGAAGAGCGACCCGGCCGATGTACTCGCCGCGATTCGTCTGTCGAAGGCGACCGTGCGCAAGATGAAGCAGAACCTGTTCTGGGCCGCGATCTACAACGTGATCGCGATCCCAGTCGCCGCGGGTGTGCTGTACCCCAGCCTGGGCATCATGTTGCGCCCCGAGTTCGGCGCGCTCGCCATGTCGGCGTCGAGCATTACCGTCGTGTCCAACGCGCTACTATTGCGCCGTACGGCGCCTGACGGAAAGTCCCGGAGCTCACATCCCCCGAGTTCAGATAGGACAGCTCGTTGATGTGGGTCGTGGAGAAGGTGCAGCCCTCGCGCGAGCCCGGATTCGACCCCCGAACCGGCTGGCAACTCGGATACGGTCGATGGTGGCCAAACTAGGTGGGCCTGATCGTGAGCAAGGCCCTGCTGCTGGCGGCGGACAGCTCGATCAACGATCCGAGCATCACCCGCCAGATCGACGGCGTCGACTCGCGGGCGGCTACGAGTTGACGTACGCGGTCGCGTGCTCGAGTGACATGGCCAGGCCTGCCTGGAACGCCGCGTCCGCGGCGCCTGGGCCATCGGCGGCGTCGAGCGCGGCGCTGTAGCGCTCCAGCGGCACGAGAAACGGCACGGCGACGCTGCCGTGGTCCAGGCCAAAGGTCTGGGCGGCGCGGCGCACCGCGGCGAGCAGCCGCACCGCCGACTCGAACTTACCCTGAGCGCCAAACACACGCGCATAGCAGCCCAGGGTCCAGAGTCTGCCGAGGGTCTCGTCCAGCTCTGAAAATGTGGTCAGGGCTTCGGCGAGGTGGGCTCGCGCGTGCTCGTGGTCGCCCTGGAACGCAGTCGCCACCCCGAGATCGGTCGTCGAGTAGCCGAAGTGGCGCCGATCGCCGAGCTCGCGCCAGATGGCCAGCGCCTCGTCGATATCGTCCAGGACCGCGGCCGGCTCGAGGCGCCCCGCCTCTACGTTAACCAGCCGTGTCACGCACAGGCGATGCAACGCCCAGGCCGTAGCCCACCGATCGCCGAGCTTGCGGCTGATGGCCAGGCTGTCCAGATGCAGTTGCTCGGAATCGCTCCAACGGCCAGCCGCCCAGGCCAGCAGGCCCAGCAGGTTCTTTGCCCGGGCGCTGCCGTGGCGATCGCCAATACGCTCGCAGATCTCCAGCGCCCGCTCCAGGAAACGACGCGCCGCCATGCGATGGCCCGAATCGGTGCACAGCCAACCGAGGTGAATGAGGACCCACGCCTGGCCGCGCTCGTCGCCGTGCTGTCGATACAGCGCCAGGCTTTCGCGAAACGCAGCACGCGCGGTGCGATGGTCGGTCTCGTACTCGGCCATCGCGCCAGCGCCGTCCAGGACCTTCGCCCGCGCAAGCGTCGGCTCGGTGGCCCCCGGCAGGCTCAGGACCGCCGCGAGTTGGCTGGCCAGCGCGACGGCCTGAGGGCCAGCGAGATTTCCAGGCTTCTGGCGTAGCTCAGGCTAACTGAGTGTCAGAAAGTGGACTGAGGCGGCGAGTCTGTAGCAAGCCGTTATTCGATGTCTTGCGAGACGACCCGCACGACCTCAGCATCATCGAGGCGACTCCCGCGCGCAACGCCCCCAACTAGCCCACGGCGACTCCTGAGGGTAGTAATCGGGCCAGTGGCTCGAGGTTGGTCGGGTCGGGCCGCAGCGTGCCGACCCCGTGACGGTGAACCTCCGCGACAATGGCAGTGTTGAACGGAGTCGGTACACCCAACCGCTGCCCCTCCGCGACCACGAAGCCGTTCAACTCATCAATCTCTGTTCGACGCCCGCGTATCACGTCCTGCAGCAGCGACGGGCGACCGCCCGTGAGCTGCACCGCGCCGCGCGTCAGGTCCGCCTCGACCGCCTCGATGCCGTGGCCCTCGGCCGCATCGACGATTCGTTGCGCCTCGATGCCCCAGATCGGCTCGACGGTGTAACCAGCCGCCGCGCCCACCCTGATCACCTCGGCGGCGGTGTGAATGGCGATGCGGCGTGGCAGTGGCTCGGTGCGGATCTCGGCCGAGCCATAGCCGCTCAGGCCTGCCAGCGGATTGGCCATGCAATTCACAGCCAACTTCGACCACCGTTCGCCGTGTAGGTTCGAGGTGACTTTGGTGGGAGCCACGTCATTGAGGACGGCGGCTAAGGACTTGGCCCGTGGCGTGTCGCTGCCATCCAGTTCCCCAACCTTGAACCCAAGCGGCGTGGTATCGGTCCGCATGGCATGTCCGGGCTCGTACAGCCCGGCGCTGATGGTGATGACGCAGCCTAGCGTGCGCTGCCGGCCGGCGAGCGCCGCCACCCTCTCGTCGTTCATGCCGTTCTGGAAATCGACAATCACGCCAGTCTCGGGCTTGAGGAATCGAATGATGAACAGCGTGGCCCAATCGGTGTCATAGCCTTTGACGGCCAGGAATACGGCGTCAAATGGCTCCTGAATAGCCTGTGCCTCGTAAAGGTGCAGCACCTTCGGATACACCAGGTGCTCGCCGCAGGTCCCGCTCAGTCGCAGCCCCGCTTGTTTTATCGCGTCAATGTGTGCCGGCCACTGGTCAATAAGCGTGACGTCGTGCCCCGCCTTCGTGAGCATGCCGCCCACGACAGACCCGATAGCCCCCGCGCCCATGATCCCGATCCGCATGCTCATGCAGGGAGGTAGGGTATGCGGAAAACTGCACGGTGCGGCGCGTAGCAATCCGAAGATTCAGATTGCCGCGCGCGTGCATCCGTACACTTCTGGACAACATGTCACCCGAGGAGCTGGTCGCAGAGTTCACGGCCAGCCAGCCGTACACGCTCGACGACTTTCAGCTCGAAGCGATCCGCGCGCTCGCGAATGGCCACTCCGTGCTCGTGGCGGCGCCCACGGGAACGGGCAAGACCGTCGTCGGCGAATTTGGCATCTTCATGGCTCGCAAGCACGGAATGCGGGCGATCTACACCACGCCCATCAAAGCGCTGAGCAATCAGAAGTTCAGGGACTTCCGCGCCCGATGGGGCGACGAACACGTCGGACTGCTGACCGGCGATGTGGTCGTGAATCGCGATGCCCCCACGCTGGTCATGACCACCGAAGTGCTGCGCAACATGCTGGTGACGGGCGCCTCAATCGATGACGTCGGCAGCATCGTCTTCGACGAAGTGCATTACATGGGCGATCCCGAACGCGGGACAGCCTGGGAAGAATCGATTCTGCTTGCGCCACGACATATCCCGCTGGTCTGCCTTTCGGCAACCGTGCCCAACGCGACCGAGATTGCCGAGTGGATCCGTGAAGCCCACGGCGACCTGAGCTGCGTCTTCCACGATGAACGCGCAGTGCCACTCGAGCATCGCTACTGGCTGCCCGACGCCGCCGCCGATAAGCACACCTTCAAAGTCACGACGGTCATGGATGCCGATGGTCAGCTGACAGCGTCGGCATCGCGCCTCAGAACGGTGGGCGGCGAGCTCGCCGGCAGAGTGCGCTGGGGCGGCACCACGTCGCAGGGCTTCCGCGGCGAAGAGCGAGTCGCGGGCGCCGATGGCGACCCGCGCGAGACCCCCGCCCCGTGGCGCGTGGTTCGCTACCTAGAAGGGGGGTCGCTCACGCCGGCCATCTTCTTCCTGTTCAGTCGCCGCGCCACCGAGGAGGCCGCCGCCAGTTGCCTTGCCCTCCGTCCGGTACCGCACGCGGTCGAGCTGATCCAGGAGGCCAAGAGTCGACTTGCCGACCTGTCGCCCGAGGACCGCAACCTCCGTCAGGTCGCGCTCCTCCTGGGCCGGTTCTTGCCGCGCGGTGTCGCCGTCCACCACGCGGGGCTGCTGCCGCAGGTCAAGCTCCTGGTCGAGGAGTTCTTTCAGGCAGGCAAACTGCGCACGGTCTTCGCCACCGACACGCTGGCGCTGGGCATCAACATGCCCGCGCGCACGGTCGTCATCGGGGAAATGCTCAAGTTCGACGGCACCGCCCGTCGGCTGCTCACGCCCAACGAGTACCGCCAGATGACCGGTCGAGCTGGTCGCCGCGGCATTGACGAACGCGGCGTCTCGCTGCTGATCTACTCGCCGTGGGTGACGTTCCCGCAAACGCTGCGCGTGCTCACCAGCGATCTGCTGCCGCTGGAGAGCGCCTTCAGTCCGACCTACTCGACGGCGATGAACCTCTGGCTGCGGCCCGAAGACGAGGAGCGCCTGGCCGACCTGTACGCGCGCAGCCTGCGACGCTTCCAGCACGACCGAACCCTCCAGGAGCTGACGGAGCGCAAGCAGTCACTCGAGGACTCCTTCGAACGCGACAAGGTGGCTGGCGTGCTGCGGCGCGAGGACGCCAGCGAGCGCGCCGCGGAGCTCAGCCGAGTGGACTACGACCTGCGCCGAGCGCGGCGAGCGGCCACCATCGAGGCGAGGCGCACCGCCGAGGGCCTGGCACGTGTGCTCGAGCGATACGACTACCTGCGTGACGCGCGGCCAACCCACAAGGCTGCCTATCTGCGCAGCCTGTTCGACACCAATGCGCTCACGCTGTGTGAGCTGCTTACCAACCGCCAGTTGGAAGGACTCGAGCCGCACGAGGTAGCCGAGGCGTTGTCATGGTTCGCGATGGATCGCGAGGCGCCGATCCGCGGGCTGCCGCTGACCCGTCGACTCCATCGCTTGCGCGAGATCCTGGATGCGCTGCACGGTGGCGTGCTGCGTGACGAGGAGCGATACGGCGTGCAGATCTCGCGGCCATTGCCGGTCGACTTCCACGGGCTAACCCTGGCGTGGTCGGAGGGGCACGACCTGGCATCGATCGCCCAGCGCGGCCGCATTCAAGAGGGTGACCTGGTGGGCGCGCTGCAGAAAACGCTCGACCTGATCGGCCAGATGCGTGGCGCCGCGCTGCAAGGGCCGCTCGGCGCGGGCCTGGTGCCGCTGCTCGACCAAGCAGACGGTCTGCTGCGCCGCGGGGTGGTCGAAGCGAGCTACCGGTGGGCAGTCGGCGGATTGCCCGAGGGCGATGAGGCGGCGCAAGTCGATTGGGACGTCCCGATCGTGCTCGACGAGGAGTCCGAGCCGCGGCGGCGTTTCGGTCCGCGCGATCGCCGACCGCCGATGCGGAAGGCACAAACGCTCGGCGGGCGTGGCAAAACGCTTCAACTTGGCCCGCGGAGTGCTATAAAGGCCCGGCAGAGGCGGCTGCCGTGAACGCCACGCAAGATTTCATTCCCGATCAAGAGGGTGAATCGCCAACAGCGGTTGGGCCGATGCCCATGCTGGACGATCTGACACCCGAGGCCTGCGGGCGCATCGTCCGCTACATCGTCACCAGCACACTCGAGCGGGGCGTCGCGCCGACAGCGGTCGTAGCGCTGTACGCCGATCTCGCAGGCGATGAGCAGGCTGTGCGGTACGCCGACCGGCGGTTCATGCTGCGCGAGGTCCCGGCAGATTGGCGGGACATCGAAAACCGGGTGCTCGACCTCGAGGACGGTGCACGCGAGCGTGGGCTCGATCTGGCCGCGGCGTGGCGGCGAGCGACCGGCGTGGCGGTCCAGGGCGAGGATGCGCTCGAGCAGCTGGCGCGGTTGGCAGGCATGCGCAGCTCGGCCAGTCGCGGGCAGCGGTCGATCTTCGACGATCCCGAGGATCTCGATGAGCTCGACGAAGTCGACCTCGACGTAGCGCAGCGCTCGCTGATGCACGAGCGCACACCAGAGCTCCTGGACCTTTCGTCGGATGCGCAGCAGCGGATTCGGCGATTTGCGATCGAGGAGCGGCTGGAACGGGGCCTGCCACCGATCGAGCTGCTGGATCTCTACCGCGGCTTCGAGCTGGACGAGGACGAGCGGGCACGGCAATACCTCGACCTGGTCTACGTGGAGCGCCAACCGCCTGCTGACTGGCTCGACTTGCAGTCCGAAGCCGGCCGGGCGATCGACCTTGCTGAAGCGCGCGGGCGTGACGCTGGCCGCATGTTCGCGGACCTGCTGCGCTCCTCACCGGGCATCGAGCCGACGGTCGCGCTGCGGCTTCTCTTCGAGCGCCTGCTTGGCTAGTACCCGCTTCGTGCGGCTCACGCCGCACTTCGGGAGCACTAGGGAGCACTAGTAAGCGCTAGAACGTTCGGCCGAGGCGCTGGTCCCAGGGCTGGGGAGCGGCTACACGCACGAGCATGTCCTCTCGGTCGCGGGCGTACAGATACAGCTGCGCGAAGAACTCCAGCTCTGGCAGCGGGTACGTCGGGTTGATGCACAAGAACGGGTAGGGCCACGGCGGGCGTACGCCATTCGCGCATACGACTTCGATGCGGCGGCCCACACGAAGCCGGTACGTGACACCCGTATAGCGACGCGATCGCACATCGAGGTGACCATCGAGCGCGAGCCGATGCCACAACTCGTCACCGAGCGTGGTGCGCGCGACCTCCTCCGAGCGCTGGCGGGCTTCCTGATAGTCGCGTGAAGAGAAATCAGCGCCAGCCGTGCGCTTGGGCAGGTGATCCCAGTAGTAGCGCCATGGGCGCTCGACGGCACCATCGCGTCGGGCGCCCTCGGGGCCAGGCGTGGGCAAGATGTCCCACGTGAGCAGGCGTCGCCAGAGCCCCTTCAGGGGCGCGATCAGCGGCACGTCTTTGGGATATCGCCAGGCTGGGGGTCAGCCCCCGGCGATAGGTGCGATGATCTGGTACTCCTCGACCTTCGGGTCGAATGGGCCATCGTCCAGAACGTGCTGGGTGCCGACCTTGCGCGATACCGCGCAGCCCTTGTCGCGAGCCTCCCGCAGGATGCGCTCTGCCTCGAGGATGCTCTCGCGCGCCTCCTCTGTGTCGGTTTCAGCGTCCCACTCTACCAGCTGGTGTCCGCGCCGATTGGCGACGATGATGCGGCCCATGGCGATCCTCCTCGCTACCATTTCAGCCTACGGCGCGACTTCTCGCGCTGCAAGGAAGGACTGGCTGGGATTTCAGGCGCGATGCCCGTTGGAGCGCACGCATCCGTGCGGCTTCTCGCGTGATTCCATCGGCTCGCCGCACAGCGGGCAGCGGGGTCGGCCGGCGGCGACGACTTCGGCGATATTGCGACTGAGGGCGCGGAGCTGTTCGCGCGTGGCGCGGCACGCGAACGTCGCGGGAGCGGATGGCTCCTCTTCGTCCGAGCCGCTGCCCTCGACGTCGTAGACCAGCAGTACGTAACGCGGGCCGCTCTCCAGCTCGCTTTCGTCCTGGCCGAGCGCGAGCCGGCCGACCTTGAAGTCGACGGTGGGATTGGGCGGAAAGGTCTCGATGGGCGGCTGCCGCGGTGGTTTGCCGCTTGGCTTGCCCTGGAACTCGGCAAGGACCTGCTCGACCGCCAGCCCGAGTGCCTGCAGCTGCTCCTTCTCCACCCACATAGCGGCAGCACGGCCGTCGTCGCTTTCGACGAGCAGCCGAAACGTGCGTTGACCGGGCTCGCCGATTGCGTGGGCCTGGAGGCGGGTGGCAGGCCCGAAGGCGTACTGGGCCTCGAAGGTCACTCGCACAGTAGGATACCCGGCGCACGCCCAGGCTCCGCGCGAGCTCTAGAGCAACTTGCTAGCGATGAGAAGTGCGCTGATAAACGCGTGCGGCGGCGCGCAGCGCTTCGATCAGAGCGTCGACTTCCTCGGCCGTGTTGTACACGTAGAAGCTGGCGCGGATCGTCGCCGCGACGTCCAGGGAGCGGTGCAGCGGCTGGCAGCAGTGGTGACTCGCCCGCACCGCGACGCCGTGCTCGTCGAGGATCGTGCCCGCGTCGTGCGGGTGGACTCCATCGAGGTTGAAGGACACCACGCCCGTGCGATCGTGCGCATCGCGCGGCCCGTACACCGTGATATCGGGTGTTGCGTAGAGGCGCTCCAGCGCGTAGCTGGTGAGCTCGATCTCGTGGTTGCGCACGTTCTCCATGCCCAGCTCGTCGAGGTACTCGACCGCGGTGGCGAAGGCGACTGAGTCGGCCACGCTCGGCGTACCCGCGTCGAATTTCTCGGGCAGTGGCGCCCAGGTGGCACGGTCTTCCCACACCTCGCGGATCATGCCACCGCCTCCCAGGAAGGGCGGCATGGCTTCGAGCAGCTCGCGGCGGCCCCACAGCGTGCCGATGCCCATCGGCGCCAGCATCTTGTGGCCCGAGAAGGCGAGGAAATCCACGCCTAGCGTGCTGACATCCGTGGGCACGTGTGGCACGCTCTGCGCACCGTCCACCACCACGATTGCGCCCTGCTCGTGCGCAAGCTCACCAATCTCCGTGAGTGGGTTGATGGTGCCGAGCACGTTCGACGCACCCGCGACCGCGACAACCTTGGTCCGCTTGCTGAGCAACTGTTTGAAGGCAGCCATGTCGATAGTGCGGTGGTCGTTGAGCGGAACCAGCCTGATGTGCGCGCCGGTCTCCTGCGCGACGCGCTGCCACGGCACCAGGTTCGAGTGGTGCTCCAGCAGGGTCGCCAGAATCTCGTCGCCGGGCTTCAAGTTGGCGCGTCCCCAGCTCGCCGCCACCAGGTTGAGGCCTTCGGTGGCATTGCGGACGAAGACGATTTCGTGCGGGTCCTGACAGCCGATGAATTGGCCCACACGCTCGCGCGCTCGTTCGTACGCGTCTGTTGCCTCGACGCTCAGCGTGTGGACACCGCGGTGCACGTTGGCGTTGATGGTCGTGTAGAAGTCGACCAGCGAGTCGATGACACGTCGCGGCTTCTGCGAGCTGGCGGCATTGTCCAGGTACACGAGCGGATGCCCATTGACCTGCCTGCTGAGGATCGGAAAATCGGCGCGAATGCGCGGCACATCAAGCGGCGCGGCGGTCACACGAAGCATCGTTAGCTAAATACTACCAAAATGGTCGGAATTTCACGCAAGCTCGACGTGAGCTACGCTGAGCAACGGTGCTGGGACCGCTGGGCATTCTTGGCGGCGGGCAGCTGGGGCGGATGACGTTGCAGGCTGCCAGCGCACTGGGCATCGACGTGGTGATCGCGGAGCGGTTCGCGGACTCGCCCGCGGCTCGGCTGACTTCGCGCAGCGTCGTGTTTCGCGATGGGTGGAACGATGCGCGCGCCCTCGACGAACTGGCGGGGATGGCGAGGGTAGTGACGCTGGAGAACGAATTCGTCGACGCGGCGGTG
>WNGE01010871.1_pt1 | contig 10287 bp, 6 predicted proteins | sample 5400651 | NCBI WGS metagenome assembly WNGE01 (sample SAMN13153370, study PRJNA577476) | soil metagenome | isolation source: 60 cm soil or saprolite under grassland replicate 2 | place: USA:California | collected 2016-06-15
GGCCAAGGCCGTGTCGGAAGCGGGCGTGCCGTTCAATCCGGGCTATGCGACGGCAGCCTTCGTGCCGTTCGCGGTCGCAATCATCTGGTGGATCGTGCGAAGAATTCGCAAACGCCACATCGCCGGCGAGAAGTGACGAAGTCATCCCGGGACCGAGCGCAGCGAGGGAACCCGGGATCCATGAACCCGGTGCGCAAGCATACGTTCCCCGGACCGCTCGGCGCGAAGCGCCGGGCGTGATCCGGGGTCCAGAAAGAACCACAACGACTTTTGTTCGGTCGCTCCGAACGTGAAGCTTTCACGGCGTGGTGCTACGCGAAGTTACTCCTGGATCCCGGATCTTCGCTCGCGTTCCCGCTCGCTCGTCCGGGAAACGCCGAATGGGTCCGCCTACCTTACGGCCGTAAGTCTGTTTCTTGTGCTTGTTCGCAGCGGCCTTGCCGTTGCTGCGCGCCTCCCGGGCAGACATCGCGCGCAGCTCCTCCTTGCCGGGACAGGCGTCCCGCGGCAATCTGCAAATAGCGCTCATCGACGTCGATACCGACGTAGCGGCGGCCCATGCGCTTGGCGGCGACGCAGGTGGTGCCGGTGCCGGCAAACGGGTCGAGCACGGTCTCGCCGGCGAAGTTCTCGCAGGCGCCGAAGCTGTAGAGCCGGATCAATCGGGCCGGCAGCTTCTCCGGGAACGGTGCCGGATGCTCCCCTCCCCGCTTCACGTCCTGCGGGTACATGAACCAGACCTGCTGGGTGAGATCGAGCCATTCGGTGCGCGACAGGCGATTGGCGGCCTTGACCGCTCGCGGAAATTTCGGCGGCGCGCCCGGCTTCACATAGACGTGGATGAACTCGATGGTGTTGTTCTCGAGAATATTGCCCGGAAACGGATAGCTGCCGAACATCATCTTCGAGGTCTGCTTCTGCCACACGAACAGGCCGTAGCGGTGAAGCTCGGTCTCGAGCAGGATTGTCTGCTCCAGGTCGGCGGCGAGGTTTTTCAGGTGCCGCGTGTGCTGGCGGACGATCTTCTTGGGGATCGGCAGCAGAGGCGCATTGATGCAGAGCTTGCCGTTGGGGCGCAGCACCCGCGCGCATTCGTTCCAGACCCGCTGCATGTCGTCGAGATAGGCCCAAATTTTTGCATCACCTCGGCGGCGTCGCCGTGGAGAAGCCGGTCGGTGATGGGAGCAAGAGCTGGAACGCCTGGAGCAGCGGACATCGTCATGGCGAGCTTCCGGAGGAACGCCGAAGGACGCAGCTTACAGCCATTTCTGCATGATTACTCTGGGGGCGATCTCGAAGCCGATGCGCTCGTAGAAGCGGATGACCTCGGTGTTGGTGTCGCGGATCATGAGCTGCAGCTTGCCGATGCCGCGGTCCTTCAGCCATGTTTGCGCGGCGGCGACGAGCGTCTTTCCTATGCCTTGCCGTCGCCGATCCGGATGGGCGGCGAGATAATAGATCCAGCCGCGATGGCCGTCATGACCGATCATGGCGGCGCCGACGATGGACCCGGCTGGATCGGCGGCAATCAGGATATCCGAGTTGCTGCGGCCCAGTGCGAAGCGGAAATCGGCAACGGGGTCGTTCCAGCTGACCACGAGCCCGCAGGCCCGCCATAACCCGACCACGGCCGCTTCCTCTTCGGCGCGCGCGGGGCGAAGGGTCGGCGTTCCGACCGTATCGGTTCTTGGAGCCATGAACCCTGCTCGGACGTGGCAGCCCGTTGGTAACCGGCCTCGCCTCTTGACGCGAGAGGCTGGTCGGGGAATGATGGAACAAACCATGAACATCACCAGGCGGGTTTCCTTCCGGGAACCCGAAAGGATCGGCTCGCAATGGTCGGAGCGGCAGATCGCGAAGCTTCCCCACCGCATACCATGCTGGCGCGGCTGCGCGGTGCGCTGGCGCTCGAGTTTCCCCGAACCACTGGCCATGGCGCCATGGCGTTCGGCATTCCCTCCCTCGATGCGGCGCTGGGCGGCGGGCTTTCGACCGGCGCGCTCCACGAGATCGCCGCGGCCCGCGAGGCGGAAATCCCCGCCGCGACCGGGTTTGCGCTCATCCTCGCGGGGCGCAATCCGGGCCCCCTGGTGTGGGTCGCCGAGGACATGGCGCTTGCCGAGAACGGCGCGCCCTATGGCCCGGGCCTCGAGGATCTCGGCCTTGCCCCCGAGCGGCTGATCGCGGTCAAGGCGGCGAAATCCCGCGACGTGCTGTGGGCCATGGAGGAGGCGCTGGCCAGCGCCGCCGGCGGCCCCGGCGCCGTCATCGGCGAGATCCGCGGCGGCATCGATCTCACCGCAACGCGCCGGCTCTCGCTGGCGGCGGGCCGCGGCCGCAGCCTCGCGCTCCTGCTGCGCAGCACGCCGACGAATGACGCTTCCGCCGCGGCGACGCGCTTTCTCGTCGGCGCAGCGCCATCCGGCCCGCCCTCCGGCGCAACCCCGATGGCGTTCGGTCCCGGCCCGCCGCGGTTTTGCGTGCGCCTCACCCGCAACCGTCGCGGCCCGCTCGGAACATGGATGTTGGAGTTCGATCGTGTGGAACAGCGTTTCAATGCGCCAGCGGATCGTGAGCCTGTGGCTGAAACGGCTCTCGACCGATCGCGTCAGGCGGGATGATCCCTCCCACCGAGGCGTGACTCGATGCAAGCCACATTCGCCCCCCTCCCCCCTTGAGGGGGAGGGATGGGGAGGGGGGTGTCTGTTCCATTCTACGGAGCTGAGACCCCCCTCCCGGCTCGCGTGCAGAGCGCGCGAGCCGACCTCAAGGGGGGAGGTGACCGGAGCAAGCCGCCCGCTCGCCATCTCCGCCAAGCGCGGCAATGTCGAGGAACTCGTCGCGGTTACGGCGGCGGCGGAGCGGCTCGGGCTGCGGCCCGGCATGGCGCTGGCGCAGGCCCGCGCCATGCATCCCGATCTCGCGGTCGTTCCCGAAGATGCGGCGGCCGACCGAAAACTCATCGAGAGCATCGCCGAATGGTGCCAGCGCTATACGCCGCTCGTCGCGCTCGATTCGCCCGACGGCATTCTGCTCGACATCGCCGGCTGCGCGCAGCTCTTCGGCGGCGAGCAAAGCCTGCTCGACGATCTGACCGCGCGCATTGCAAATTTCGGCTTCACCTTGCGGGCCGCGGTCGCATCGACCATCGGGGCGGCGACCGCCGCTTCCCGCCATAGCGCGATTGTTACCGTCGAGCCCGGCGCCGAGCGGGAGTTTCTCGGTCCCCTGCCGGTTGCCGCGCTCCGCCTGCCGGGCGACATGGTGGCGGCGCTGGCGCGCGTCGGCCTCAAATGCATCGGCGACCTCATCGATCTGCCGCGCGCGCCGCTCACCGCGCGGTTCGGCCCTCGGCTTCTGCTCCAGCTCGACCGCGCGCTCGGCAGGGAGCCCGAGCCCTTGCAGCCGCGCTCCCCGGTTGCGCCCTATGCGGCCGAGCAGCGCTTTGCCGAGCCGATCGCGCGCGAGGAAGACGTGCTCCACGTCATCGCAAAGCTCGCCTCGCGTCTTGAACCCATGCTGGAGCGCCGCGGCGAGGGCGCGCGGCGGATCGAGCTTGCCTTGTTCCGCACCGACGGCGCGGTGCGCCGCGTCGCGGTTGCGACCTCGCGCCCGGTGCGCGATCCGGCCGGCATCCGCGCGTTGTTCCTCGAGCGCCTCCATCAGCTCGCCGACGCGCTCGATCCCGGCTTCGGCTTCGATCTCGCCCGGCTCTGCGTGCTCGTCGCCGAGCCATTGGCTGCGGAGCAGATCGATCTTGCCGCAACCGAGCATGCGGACGATCTCGACCATCTCGTCGATCGCCTGAGCGCGCGGCTCGGCTCCCGCCGCGTCACGAGAATGATCGCGCAGGATGCGCACCTCCCGGAGCTTGCGGCGATGCGGGTGCCGGCGCAAACGGCCGTCGCCGCACCGAACGGCTGGGCGGCGTTCCGCGCGTTTCGCCTCGCCGCCGAGCTTGCGCCGCGCCCGCCGCGCCTGCTCGTCAAACCGGAGCCGATCGAGGCGATCGCCGCCGTGCCGGACGGGCCGCCGGTGCGGTTCCGTTGGCGGCGCGCGCTCCACGAAGTCGTCGCCGCCGAAGGCCCGGAGCGCATCGAATGCGCCTGGTGGACCGAGGATGGCGGCGGCACCCGCGATTATTTCCGCGTCGAGGACAAATCCGGCTGCCGGTTCTGGGTGTTTCGCGCGGGCCTCTATCGCGCAATGCCGGCGCCGTCCTGGTTCCTGCACGGATTGTTCGCGTGATGCACGAGCCCAGCAAGGCGAACTCGGCCGGTTCCCTCCCCCCTTGTGGGGGAGGGTTAGGGAGGGGGGTGGGAAACTCCTCGCCCGAAAAAATACCCCCCTCCCGACCGGCCTTCGGCCGGTCGACCTCCCCCACAAGGGGGGAGGTGTCTGGAGAGGCCGTTGCATTTCGCTATGTCGAGTTCGCCGTCACGTCGAATTTCTCCTTCCTGTGGGGCGCCTCGCATCCCGAGGAGCTGATCGCCGAGGCCGCGCGGCTTGCATTTCTCGGGATGGGGCTTTGCGACCGCAACAGCGTCGCCGGCGTGGTGCGCGCGCATCTCGCCAAACGCGAGAACGAGCTCGAGCTCCGCTATCATCCGGGCGCGCGTCTCGTCTTTTGCGACGGCACGCCGGACATCCTCGCCTATCCGAAAAACCGCGCCGGATGGGGAAAGCTCTGCCGCCTGCTCACGCGCGGCAATCTTCGCGCCCGGAAAGGCGATTGCATTCTTCGTTTGGAAGATCTGCTCGAGCACGCCGCCGGCCTCGAGCTGGTGGTCATGGAAAGCACGAGCCGGAGAAAGGAAAACTCATCCTCAGCATTTATTCGCGAGGAGATTCTCGGCCCCTCCAAAAATGAAGACGGATCCCCTCCCCCCTTGAGGGGGAGGGTTAGGGAGGGGGGCAAATTCCAGATTCAGAAAGCGACCCCCCTCCCGGCGCAGCTTTGCTGCGCCGACCTCCCCCTCAAGGGGGGAGGTGATCCGAGCAAGACACTCGCGCGCCTGCGCGAAGTCGCGCCGGGGCAAATGCGACTCGCGGCCGCCATGCTCTATCGCGGCACCGACCGGGCGCGGCTCGCGGAGCGCGCGGCCATCGCGCGCGAGGCCGGCGTGCCGCTGATCGCGGTCAACGACGTGCTCTACCACGCGCCGGAGCGCCGGCGCCTCCAGGACATCCTCACCTGCATCCGCGAGCACATCACGCTCGAAGCGGCGGGCCGGCGGCTCGCCGCCAATTCCGAGCGTTATCTGAAGCCGCCCGCCGAGATGGCGCGCATGTTCCGGGATCACGCGCAAGCGATCGAGGAGACGCGCAGATTGTCGGACCGGCTCACGTTCTCGCTCGACGAGCTTTCCTACCAATATCCCGAGGAGACGCGCGAGGGTTTCTCAAGCCCGCAGGACGCGCTGGCGTACTTGAGTCTCGAAGGCGCCGCCCGGCGCTATCCCGCCGGCATTCCGGAAAGAGTGCGGGCCGCGCTCGCGCACGAGCTCGAGCTCATCGCCTCGCTCGACTATGCGCCGTATTTCCTCACCGTCCACGACATCGTCCGCTTCGCCCGCTCGCGCGACATCCTGTGCCAGGGCCGCGGCTCGGCGGCGAACTCGGCGGTGTGCTTCTGCCTCGGCATCACCGAGGTCAATCCCGAGCGCGCCGATCTCCTGTTCGAGCGCTTCATCTCCGCCGAGCGCCGCGAGCCGCCCGATATCGACGTCGATTTCGAGCACGAGCGGCGCGAGGAAGTGATCCAGCACATCTACGCGCGCTACGGCCGCGAGCGCGCCGGGCTGGCCGCGACCGTCATCAGCTATCGCGGCCGCTCGGCGGTGCGCGAGGTCGGCAAGGCGTTCGGCCTGTCGGAAGATAGCGTCGGCGCCATCGCGTCCAGCATCTGGGGGTTCGGCGGCGACGGCTTCGACGCGGACCTTTCCCGCGCCGGGCTCGATGCGCAAAGCCCGGCGGTGCGCAAGATGCTCGACAGCGTCTCAACCCTGCTCGGCTTCCCGCGCCATCTCTCGCAGCACGTCGGCGGCTTCGTCATCACCCGCGACCGGCTCGACGAAGTGGTGCCGGTCAGCAACGCCGCCATGGACGACCGCACCGTCGTCGAATGGGACAAGGACGATCTCGATGCGCTCGGCATCCTGAAGATCGACGTGCTCGGGCTCGGCATGCTCACCTGCCTGCGCAAGGCGCTCACGCTGATCGAGCGGCATTACGGCGAGAAGCTCACGCTGGCGAAAATCCCGGCCGAGGATCCCGCGGTCTACCGCATGCTGCAGCGCGCCGACTCGATCGGCGTGTTCCAGGTCGAGAGCCGCGCGCAGATGAGCATGCTGCCGCGGCTCAAACCGCGGAATTTCTACGATCTCGTCATCGAAGTCGCGATCGTGCGGCCGGGCCCGATCCAGGGCGACATGGTGCACCCCTATCTGCGCCGCCGGCAGGGCATGGAGCCGGTCACGTTTCCCTCGAAAGAGCTCGAAGCGGTGCTCAGCAAGACCCTGGGCGTGCCGCTGTTCCAGGAGCAGGCGATGCGGATCGCGATCGTGGCGGCGGGATTCACTGCGTCGGAGGCCGACAAATTGCGCCGCGCCATGGCGACGTTCCGCCGCGTCGGCACCATCGGCACGTTCCAGCGCAAGATGATCGATGGCATGGTCGCCAGAGGCTACGATCGCGATTTCGCCGAGCGCTGTTTCCATCAGATCGAGGGTTTCGGCGAATATGGCTTTCCCGAAAGCCACGCGGCGAGCTTCGCGCTCCTGGTCTATGCCTCGGCCTTCATCAAGTGCCGCTATCCCGACGTGTTCGCGGCGGCGCTGCTCAATGCGCAGCCGATGGGATTCTATGCGCCGGCGCAGATCGTCCGCGATGCCCGCGAGCACGGCGTCGAGGTGCGCCCGGTCGATATCAATCATTCCGATTACGAGGCAAGCCTCGAGCCCGGTCCCAATGCGGCCGAGCATCTCCACGAAATGCACCGCGACATGGCGAACGACGTGCGCGCCCGCTATGCGGTCCGGCTCGGGCTCAAGGAGGTCAAGGGGCTTGCCGAGGGCGACGCCAAGCGCATCGTCGAGCGTCGCGGCGCGGGCTATGTCTCGTTGCGGGATCTGTGGCTGCGCACCGCGCTCTCGCCGAAGATGATCGCGCGGCTCGCCGACGCCGACGCGTTCGGCTCGCTCGGGCTCTCCCGCCGCAAGGCGCTGTGGGGTGCCCGGGCGCTCGGCCGCGCCGGCGATCAGGACGATCTGCCGCTGTTCGGAGGATTCTCGGACTCTCCGTTACCTCCCCCACCATCAGCAGAGCAATCGGATTTGGCTCCGAGCGTCCCACAATCGGCTCCCTCCCCCCTTGAGGGGGAGGGATGGGGTGGGGGGTATTTGTTTGATTCGGCGGAGCAGATACCCCCCTCCCGGCTCGCGCGCACAGCGCGCGAGCCGACCTCCCCCTCAAGGGGGGAGGTAATCGGAGCGAGCGGCCAGCCAAATGCGACCGTCCCCCCGGAATTCCGCGAGCCCGATGTAATCCTGCCGCCGATGCCGCTCGGCGAGGAGGTCGTCAACGATTACCGATTCCTCAAGCTGTCGCTGCGCGCGCATCCGGCGAGTTTTTTGCGCGACGACCTCGATCGTCGCGGCATCCTGCGCAACCAGGCGCTGCGGAAAAGCGCATCCGGCAAACGGGTTTCGGTGTCCGGCCTCGTCACCGTGCGCCAGCGGCCGGGCTCGGCCAACGGCGTCATCTTTTTGTCGATCGAGGACGAGACCGCGCTCGCCAATATCATCGTCTGGCCGAAAACCTTCGAGCGCTTCCGGGCGGTCGTGCTCGGCGCGCGCTATATCGCGGCGACCGGACGCATGCAGGAGGAATCCGGCGTCATCCACGTTGTCGCGGAAAGGCTCGAGGATCTGACCTTCCTGCTGGGGCGGCTTGCCGAAGCCGGCACCGAGATCGAGGGGTTGGCGCGCTGCGACCATGTCAAACACCCGCACCAGGACCCGCGCGACAAGCCCCCGCGCTCCGTCCCCAGGCAGCCGTTCGAGCTTAAGGCTCCGCCGGAACTCGCCGGCGATCTCGACGTGCCCGCACGCGCCTCCCGCCACGTCGTCGCCAAGCGGCGCCAGACCTAGCCGGATCGGGCAACCGTAGCCGGATGGAGCGCAACGCAATCCGGGATAAGCTGCACCAATGCCGATCCGCAAACCCAACGAAAGCCCGCCGTTCCGCGTCGTTCGGGTGAGCCACGTCGAGCTCGGCGTGCGCGACCTTGCCGACGCGCGCGCGTTCTACGTCGACTGCCTCGGGCTCCTCGTCACCGAGGCGACCGCGGACTCGCTCTACCTGCGCGGGCTCGAGGAGCGCAACCATCACTCGATCGTGCTGCGAAAAGCCCGCGAGCCGCGGGCCGATGCCATCGGCTTCAAGCTCGCGAGCGAGGAAGACCTCGACCGCGCCGCGTTCTGGTTCGGTCGCAACAATCTGCCGATATCGTTTCCCGACATTCCGCATCAAGGACGCACCTTGCGCACCGCCGACGTCCACGGCGCCCCGGTCGATTTCTATTTCCGCATGGAGCAGACGGAATGCATGCTGCAGCACTACGCCGCGTACAAGGGCGCGCGCATCCAGCGCATCGACCACGTCAATTGTTTTTCGCCCGACGTCCAGAAGAGCCACGATTTCTACAATGCGATCGGCTTTCGCACGACCGAGTACACCGAGACCGACGATCCCGATCCGAAGCTCTGGGCGGTGTGGATGCACCGCAAGGGCAACGTCCACGACCTCGCTTTCACCAACGGCCGGGGACCGCGGCTGCATCATGTCGGCATGTGGACGGCGAGCGCCCTCGACATCCTGCACGTCTGCGACGTGATGGCGACCTCGGGCTACCTCGCCAATATGGAGCGCGGCCCCGGCCGGCACGGCATCTCCAACGCGTTCTTCCTCTACGTGCGCGATCCCGACGGCCACCGCGTCGAGCTGTTCACGAGCGATTATCTCGCCGTAGATACCGATCTCGAGCCGATCCGCTGGTCGCTGAAAGACCCGCAGCGCCAGACCTTATGGGGACAACCGGCGCCGCAATCCTGGTTCGAGGAAGGCTCGGTGTTCCCGGGCGTGCCGATCCGCGAGCCGGCGCTCGCCGCGCAGCCGATCGTGGCGCGGTAGTTCCCTCGCCCGCGGCGAAGCGGGGAGAGGGAAAGCGTTGATCTCCCCTCGCCCAGTCCGCACAATGCCGGCCCCGTGCCCGGGAGAAAAATATGAACGGGAGGAATCCATGAAACTCGCCTGCCGGCTCCTTACCCTCTCCGCGCTGTTCGCCGTCGTCGCGACCGCCGTTCCGGTCCACGCACAGGCACAGAATCTGCAGCCGCTTTCCGTCATCGTCTTCCCGGGCGGGTTCAATTGGCCGATCTGGGCCGCCCAGGAGCAGGGCTATTTCGCCAAGGGCGGCATCGAGGTGAAGCTCACCAATACGCCGAATTCAGTGTTCCAACTCACCAATCTGATCGACGGCAAGTTCGACATCGCCATGACGGCGATCGACAATGTCATCGCCTACATGGAAGGCCAGGGCGAGGCGCCGGTCGCGACCACGCCGGATCTCTTCGCGTTCATGGGCGGCGACAACGGCCTGTTGAGCCTCGCGGTCGTGCCCGACGTCAAGGCCTATCAGGACCTCAAGGGCCGCACGCTCTCGGTCGATGCCATGACGACCGGTTACGCCTTCGTGCTGTTCGATCTGCTCCGCCGCAACGGGCTCGAGATGGGGGACTACAAGGTCGAGAAAGCCGGCGGAGTGTTGGCGCGCTGGGAAGCGCTGAAGGAGAAGAAGCACGACGGCACCATGCTGCTCGCGCCGTTCGACATTCTCGCCAACGCCGCCGGCTTCAACATCCTCGAACGCGCGATCGACGTCTACGGCCATTACCAGGGGCTGGTCGGCGCGACCCGACGCGGCTGGGCCAAGGAGAACGCGGCGAAGGTCGAGGCTTACATCCGCGGCTATGCCCAGGGCCTGGCCTGGCTCTCCGAGCCGGGCAACAAGGAGGCGGCGATCGCGGTGCTGCGCAAGAACCTGCCGCAGATGTCGCCGGAGCTTGCGGCGCAGAGCTATACGGTGCTGATCAACCCGCGCGGATTCGCGCCCAAGGCGCAGATCGACCTCGAAGGCGTCAAGAGAGTGCTCGAGCTGCGCAGCCGCTACGGCGAGCCGAAGAAGACGCTGTCGGACCCGGCGAAATACTACGATCCGCAGTACTA
>WNGE01063370.1_pt1 | contig 10287 bp, 11 predicted proteins | sample 5400651 | NCBI WGS metagenome assembly WNGE01 (sample SAMN13153370, study PRJNA577476) | soil metagenome | isolation source: 60 cm soil or saprolite under grassland replicate 2 | place: USA:California | collected 2016-06-15
CTTCCACGCCCACGGGAAGTGCTCCACTTGCCCACCCTGAGCTCGACCCGTCCAGATCCCCTCCAGTGCGCGCCGCTGCTCGTCGCTGCCGCGTTCGTCGACGTAGAGCACGAACGTCCACGGGGAGCCTTCCTCGTCGTCGCTGTAGCGGGCGGCGAGGCCGACCGCGAGCCCGGAGAGGTCGAGCTCGCCCGCGCTTCCCTCGAGGACCTGCCACGACAGCGCGCCCTCGCAGATGCCGTAGGTCGAGCGGCCGCCCGGCACGCCGTCGATTCGCCGGCAGGGGCAGATGGCCTCGCAGTTGCACGACTCGAGGTACGTGCCGGCGACGCGCCAAGCCATGTTCAGGCGGCGGCCAGGTCGACGACGCGCTCAGCCCGCGCGTCGCGGTAGCCCTCGCCGAGCGCCTCGGTGAGCTTGCGCTCCAGCTCGCCCGTCGCAGCGAGTTCCTCGACGATATCGGCACCGCCGACGAGCTCGCCCTTGACGAAGATCTGTGGGATCGTCGGCCAGCCCGAGAGCGCGGAGAGCTCCTGACGGAAGCGTGGGTCGGGGAGGATGTCGACCGCGGTCACTGGCGCGCCCGCGGTGCGCAAGGCGTGGAGCGCTCGCTGGGAGTTGCCGCAGGCGACAAAGGCCGGCGTCCCTTTCATGAAGAGCGTCACGGGCTCGGACTCGATGATCTCGGAGATCTGGCTGCGAAGCGTCACGGTTGTCCTTTCGTCTTGATGCGTAGCTCGTGGATGGAGCCGTCGGCGAGCGGTGCGGCGAGCGCGTCGTAGACGAGCTTGTGCTGCTCGATGAGCGGCAGGCCATCGAAGCGCGAGCTGGCCACGGTCACCTGGAAGTGGTCGCCGCCCCCGGTGCGGTCGAGCACGGACAGCTCTGTCGCATCTGGAAATGCCTGCTGAAGCAGCGTCTGCAAGGGCTCGGTCGCCATCGCGGCATCGTAGCTACGCAGGACCCAGCTCCTCCAGGCGCCAGTCGCGTCCGTACGTGCGGGTACGACGCTCGACCCGGAGCCGCGGGCGGCGCCGCGGCGGCAGGAGAGCCACTGCTCGCGCGCGGGTGCGAAGCGCGGCCTCGACTGCCGTCCGGACGCCCCTCGATGGACGGGGAAACCCGAAGGCCTCGAGCACAGGCGCGTCCATCAGGGCGTGGATGGCCGGCGCGCCCAGTCGGCGCGGCAAGCCTGGGAACCAGGCGAGAAACATGTCGCGGGTCGCGGCTCCCACCCGGCGCGCCGCCTCCGTCGACCGGAACTCGCGGCGCTCGTACTCCTCGTTGAAGCGCTCGAACTCCTCGTAACGCTCGGGGATCTCCTTGATCGCCATCCGCTGCCCCACCTGGATCAGCGGCCGCCAGCCGAAGCGGGCATTCCAGCGAATCGGATCGAAGACGAACGACGAGAGCACGTAGAGGAAGTCCTCGTTCGTGATCGCGAACCGCTCGTGGATGCGGTTCATCTGCCGGATCGCACGCTTGCCCTCGTCGCTGTCGTAGCCTGCCTCGACGATCGTCGAGAGGATGAGATCGGTGTCGTCGTAGCGCTTCTGAGCCGCGCGGCCGAACTCGCCCGTCGAGTCGAGCAGCGCTGCGATCGACGGGACCGCGAAGGTTCGGAAGAGTGCCAGCTCGAGCGCCCGCGTCGTGTCCCAGGGGAACTCGAAGCAAACGTCGAGGTAGACGATCCGCCGGTGGTCGGCGACGGGGTCGAGCCCGCGGATCTCCTGCAGGTAGCGTGACTCGCGCACCACGACGCAAGATACTCACGCCGATGCGCCGTCTCTCACCGAGCCGCCTGACCAGCTCGAGCGCCAGACATCCGTGGCGGGTGATCGCAGCCTGGTGCGTGGCGCTCGTCGTGGGCCTCGTCCTCATCGCGGCCTTCATCGGCGATCTGACGACCGACAGCCACGTCACCAACAATCCGGAGTCGGAGCAGGCGTACGACCTGATGGGCTCGCGGATCCGATACGACCCGAACGAGCAGGTGAACGAGCTGATCGTCGTCCACTCGGACCGCTTCGTCGACGACGACAGGCCCTTCCGCGACAAGATCGACGAGATCGCTCGAGCGGCAGGCAAACCCGGCGCCGTCCTGGTCCGCCACTCGTCCCAGATCACCGACGACCTCGACTCCCCCGATCACCATTCGGTTGCGGTATCGGTTGGGATGGTCGGTAGCGACCCTGAGAACGACATCGAGGGCGTCATCAGCGCAGTCGAGCTCGCCGACAGCGCGCCGTTCGTCGTGACCGTTACCGGCGAATGGACGTACGACCGCGACCTCAACCAGCTCTCGCAGGACGACCTCCGCAGCGGCGAGCTCCAGTTCGGCCTCCCGGCGGCGCTGATCGTGCTGCTGCTCGTCTTCGGCGCCGTCGTCGCAGGCCTCGTGCCGATCCTGCTCGCGCTCGTCTCGATCGTCGTCGCGCTCGGGCTGACCGTGCTCCTCGGCCAGGTCTTCGAGCTCTCGATCTTCACCTTCAACATGCTCTCCGGGATGGGCCTGGCGCTCGGGATCGACTACTCGCTGTTCGTCGTCTCCCGCTACCGGGAGGAACGCGCGCACGGGCTCGACCAGCTTGACGCGATCGACACGGCCGGCCAGACGGCGAGCCGGGCCGTCGTCTTCAGCGGCATCGCCTTCGTGCTGGCGATGTTCGGGATGGTGCTCGTGCCCGACACGATTCTTCGCAGCCTCGCGACAGGCGCGATCATGGTCGGGATCGTCTCGATGGTCGCGGCGCTCACGCTACTGCCGGCTCTTCTCGGCCTGATCGGAGACCGGATCAACGCGCTCCGCATCCCGGTCCTGGGACGCTCGGCCGAGGCCGGCACGGCCAGGGAAGGACGCGTGTGGACGGCGATCGTCCGCGGCGTCATGCGCCGCCCGGCGGTGACCGCGGCGCTGTCCGTGGCCGTCTTGCTGGCGTTGTCGGTGCCCGTCCTCTCGCTCAAGATCGGGTTCGTCGGCGTGCGGTCGACGCCGGATCGGTTCGTCGCGAAGCAGGGCTTTATCGCGCTGAACCGGGACTTCGGGGTCGGCACGCTCGACGACGTCGACGTGGTCGTCGACGGCGATGTCTCCTCTCCCGAGGTGCGCCGCGGCATTCAGCGCATCTCACGACGGATGACCGCCGACCCGGCGTTCAGGCGACCCGACACGGACATCCATCCCGACACCCGGATCGCAGTCGTCTCGGCGCTGCCGGCCGGCGACAGCCGCGACGAGCGCTCCTACGACGCGGTGCGCCGGCTTCGGAACACGTACGTGCCGGAGGCATTCAGGGGCTCAGACTCACGCGTGCTCGTCACCGGCGAGACGGCCGAGAGCCTCGACTACTTCGCGCTCGTCCACCGCTGGCTGCCGATCGTCTTCGCCTTCGTGCTCAGCCTCAGCTTCGTGCTCCTCACGATCGCGTTCCGCTCGATCGTCGTGCCCTTGAAGGCGATCGTGCTCAACCTGCTATCGGTCGGCGCGGCGTACGGCCTGCTCGTCCTCGTCTTCCAGAAGGGGATCGGGAACGAGCTCTTCGGCTTCCAGCAGGCCGAGGCGATCGAGGCCTGGGTTCCGCTCTTTCTTTTCTCGGTGCTGTTCGGGCTCTCGATGGACTACCACGTCTTCCTGCTCAGCCGGATCCGGGAGCGCTACGTGCGTACGCACGACAACGAGGACGCCGTGGCGCATGGCGTCGCGTCGACTGCCCGGCTGATCACGGGCGCGGCGCTGATCATCATCGCCGTCTTCTCGGGGTTCGCCCGCGGCGACCTCGTCATGTTCCAGCAGATGGGTTTCGGCGTGGCCGTCTCGCTGCTGATCGACGCGACGCTGATCCGTACCGTTCTGCTGCCGGCGACCATGAAGCTGCTCGGGAATGCCAACTGGTACCTGCCCTCCTGGCTCGACTGGCTGCCCGACCTCCACGTCGAGCACGAATAGGTCGCGGCGCCGCTCGCGACCCAGAAGCTCGACAGCATCACCGGAACTGGCACGCCGCCTTCCGCTCGCGACCGATGAGCTTCGGGTCGAGATCGGCGACCGCAACGTGGAGGCGGAGCCGTGCGGGCGCGGCTGCTCGCGCGTCGAGGCGCCCGTCCTCAACGGCTCGCCCGTTCGCCTCTCGGTGCGCACCGGGTCCTCCAGGCTGTCGTTCGCGCTCCCCGCGCGGCTGCCGGCGGCCGGGGACGAGGTCTTCGCCAGGGCCGAGCATGCGATGGGCCGGCTGCATTCGTTTCGGTTCACCGAGCGGCTCAGCTCGGGTGGGGAAACGGTGACGACGAAACTCGGAGTGCAGGCGCCAAACCGCCTCCGCCTCAGAACGTCCAGCGGATTCCGGTCCGTGATCATCGGCCGGAATCGCTGGGACTACGCGGCAGGGCATTGGGAACACGTGCCGTTTCCGGGGCTCGCCGTGGCCGGAGTGCTGATGTGGTCTCGTGCGAAGCACCCGCGCATCGTCGGCCGCCGCCCGGGAGGGGTGACGGAGCTCGTCGCCTTCGGCCTCCAGCCGGTGCCGGCGTGGTTCCGCGTTGCAGTCAATCCTTCCGGCCGCGTGGTCGAAGCGGAGATGATCGCTGCGAGCCATTTCATGGTCCATCGCTACAGCGACTTCAACGGGGGCGTCTCGATCAGGCCTCCGGTTCGCAAATGAGCCACCACGGCCACAGCCACCGCGCGCGGAGCTCTCGCGCGCTCGCGCTCGTCCTTGCCCTGACCGTCGCCTACACGGTCGCCGAGATCGTCGGCGGGCTCCTGACCGGCAGTCTCGCCCTCCTCGCCGATGCGGGGCACATGATCGGGGATTCCGCTGCGCTCGGGCTCGCGCTCGGCGCGGCCTGGCTCGCCGCGCGGCCGGCCACTCCGAAGCGGAGCTTCGGCTACCGCCGGGCGGAGATCCTTGCCGCGCTTGCGAACGGCGTCCCTCGATCATCCACCGCGGATCCTGGCCGGTTGGATGCTCGTCGTCGCCCTCGTCGGGCTCGCCGTGAACATGGCCGCGGCGGGAATCCTCGTGCGTGTGGGCGAGGAGAACCTGAACGTGCAGGCGGCGTTGAGGCACGTCTTCGCCGATCTCGCCGGCTCGGCGGGTGTCGTCACTGCGGCCGTCGTCGTCCTCGCCACCGGGTGGCGGCAGGCGGACCCCCTCGCCGGAATGGCGATCGCGCTGCTGATCCTCGGCAGCTCGTGGACGATCCTCCGTGACTCGGTCGCGATCCTGCTCGAGACGACTCCGGCCGGGATCGACGCGACGGAGGTGGGCAGGCGGATGGCCGCGGCAGAGGGCGTCGTCGAGGTGCACGATCTCCACATCTGGACGATCACGTCCGGCTTTCCGACCCTCTCGGCCCACGTCCTCGTCGGCCGCGGTGACGACTGCCACGCGCGCAGGCGCGAGCTCGAGGAGCTGCTCAGGCGCGAGTTCGGGCTCGAGCACACGACCCTCCAGGTCGAGCATGCCGGCGAGAGCGAAGGTCTCCAAATCACGCCGCTGAGACGGCGGCAGCGCTGACTAGGAAGGCGTTCGGCTAGCGGTCCTCGCGCCGCGTGCGGCGCTCGTGGCTGGCGGAGGCGAGTGCCTCGAGGCCGGCGAGGAACCCCGCCGGCACCTCTGGGGGCTGGGAGCGGCGCGCCAGCTCGGCCTGCGCTTCGGCGAGCGCGCGCTCGCGGGCGGCGAGCTCGGCTGCCGCCTTGCGCACCCGCCCCGTCTCGTCGGCGCGGCCCTGCTCGGCTGCATCGGCCTTCTGCTCCCGCTGTTCGAGTGCCTTGATCCTCGCCTCGATGTCGGCCTCTGCCTCGGCCAGAGCGTGCTCGCGTCCTTCGAGGGTGCGCACCATCTCGGCCGCGGCCTGCTCCTCCTGCTCGACGTCCGCCTGGAGCCGCGTCAACGTGCGCTCGATCTCCTCGAGGGTCTTCGCGCGCTCCTCGAGGCGCTCCTCACGCTCCGCGATGCGGTCCTCGACTCCCTCGACAGCGGCAGCGCGCTTCTCGAAGTCGCGTTCGCGGGCAGAGAGCGCGGTCGAGAGGTAATCGGGGTCCGCTGAAGCAGCCTCACTCGCGGGCCGCAGGCTGATGCCTCCGCGCTTGCGCCTGAGCTTGTGCTCACGCTGCTCGAGGTCTGCGTGCATCGCAGCAACGGCCTGCTCGCGCTCGGCCACGCCGCGCTCGCGCTCCTCGGCTGAGCGCTCACGCTCGGTCAACGACTCCTCGTGCTCGGCGAGCGCACGCTCGCGACGCTCGAGCTCGGAGGCCCTCGTCTCGTTCGACTGGAGGCTCTCGGCCAGGGCGGAGCCCCGAGCCTCGAGCTCCTGCTCGCGGGCCGACAGCTCTTGGCTTAGCTCCTCGACCTGCTCGTCCTCCTGGCTTCGGCGCCCGGCCTCCTCGACCTTCTTTGCCGTTGCGTCGAGCTCCGCCGCCTTCGCCGCCACGGCCTCGGCCTCGGCCGTCACTTCCCGGCGCAGCCGCTCGAGCTCTGCCTCGCGCTTCCCAAGCGCAGCACGAGTACCCTCGAGCTCTTGCTCGCGGCCCTCGAGCCCCGCGATCCCTCCGTCCAGCTCGGCCTGCCGCTCGTCGAGCGCCCTGCTATGCGCTTCGAGCTCCGCGAGCTTTGCGGCGAGCTCGTGATCCCGCCGGGTGAGCGCCTGCTCGGCGTCAGCCAGCTTCGCGGTCCGGCGATCGAGCTTCGTGCGCTCGTCGACGTGGACCGCAACCTTGTTCTTGACCGGCGTGAACCAGTCGCGCTCGGTGCGGAGGAGGCGGACCTTGCGCCCCAGCCGACGAGCGTGCAGCTCGAGCTTCCGCTCCCGGCGCTCGAGCCGGAGCTCGCGCTCCGCGATCGCTTGGGCGCGCTCGCGCAGGGCCTGCCTCAGCGTCTCGAGCTCTTCGACGAGGGTGGCCTCACGCAGCCAAGGCTGAAGCTCCTGGAGAAAGCGGGGATCGACTGCGTGCGGGAGCGGATATTCGCGGTAGAGGACATCGGCGCCCGCCTCCTCGAGCAGCTCCTTGGCGCGGCGACCCCACTCGACGCCGATCACCGGGTCGTACGTGCCGTGGCCGATCGCGATCGGGGGTAGGGGCCGCTCGAGATCGAGCTCGAAGCCGTCGACGGTGGGGACGAAACCGCTCAGCGCGATGATTCCTGCCGGGCGCGGGCGGTCCGCCCCGAGCCCGAGGGCGTAGCTCATCATCGAGCCCTGGGAGAACCCGCCGAGGACCGTGCGCTCCGGGGGGATGCCCGTCTCCTCCGCGAGCTCGTCCAAGAACGCGGAGGCTTGTCGATACGACGGGAGGAACGTATCGGCCGGGGGTTCGCCGAGCTCCGCGAGCACGTACCAGTGGGCGCCGCCCGGCGGAAGCGAGAGGGGGGCCCGGGGCGTCACGCCGTGCAGCCGCCGCTCGGGATCGAGCGCGTCGAGGAGCGGAAAGAGATCGTTCTCGTCGGTCCCGCGCCCGTGGAAGAGCACGAGCGCGCCTTCGGGCTCGCCGGCCGGCGGCCTCGTCCTGAAAGCCAGCTCGCTCAAGGCGCCGCTTGCGGTGCCGACTTCAGGATCTGCGGGCTCTGCCCGCGGATCCGTCTGAACTGACCGGTCGACACGTTCGTAGCCAACCGAAACCGCCCTAACGCCGGGCCCAGCTCTCCCGCGGATTCGGGAGCGGGGTGAGCACCGGCTCGACCTGCTCGCGGAGGTGCTCGAAGTTCGGGGGCAGCGAGAGGCGCTCCCCGAGGTGCTCGACCGGCTCGTCGGTCGTGAAGCCGGGCCCGATCGTCGCGATCTCGAAGAGAACCCCGCTCGGCTCGCGGAAATAGATCGACTTGAAGTAGAAGCGGTCGATGACCGGCGTCGGTGAGCCCCCGCCCTCGAGCACGCGTTCTCGCCACGCCTCGTGCTCGTCGGGGGTCGAGGCCCAGGCGGCTCCGCGACGTCGGGACTTCTGCAGCCCGCAGGCGCTCCTCCCAGAAGTCGAGCGCTTCCGGCGAAGCGACGCGCCAGACGACCCGATGCACCATTCCCGCCCCGGCGCGGCCCGGCCTTGCGCCCGGGTATTCGAAGAACGTGATGTCGGATCCCGGCGAGCCCCGCTCGTCGGCGTAGAAGAGGTGGTAGACGGTCGGGTCGTCCTGGTTGACCGTCTTCTTGACGAGCCGAAGGCCGAGCAGTCGCGCGTAGAAGTCGACGTTGCCCGGCGCATCGGCGGTGATCGCTGTGACGTGGTGAATGCCTTCGAGGCGCATAGCGGCTCCTTGTTGATTCCTGCTTACAGCAACTCCGAACCAACCCCGCGAATTCCCTTTGCTAGGCGGAGGCCGAATCAGAGCCTAGGCTTTCCTCGTAGTGGAAGCGCACGTGCTGCTGGTGGAGGACGATTCCTCCATTCGCGAGGTCGCGACCCTCGGCCTCGAGCAGGCCGGGTTTCGCGTCACCTCGAGCGGCGACGGCCGGGACGCGCTCATCCTCTTCCGGCAAGGCACGTTCGACCTGGTCGTCCTCGACGTGATGCTTCCGTCGCTCGACGGGTTCGAGGTCTTGCGTGAGATCAGAAGCGACAGCCAGACGCCCGTCGTCATGCTCTCGGCCCGCGACGAGCTGCACGACATCGTCGTCGGCCTGGAGCTCGGAGCCGACGACTATGTGACCAAGCCCTTTGAGCTGCCCGAGCTCGTGGCGAGGATCAAGGCTGTGCTGCGCCGTTCGGCAGGCCTCCCGACCGACGGCGTGATCTCGGTCGACGACCTCGAGATCGACCCTGGCGCGTTCACGGTCCGGAGACGCGGCGACGAGATCGCGGTCACGGCCACCGAGTTCCGGCTCCTGCTCGAGCTCGCCCGCCGGCCGAAGCAAGTCTTCACCCGCGAGCTACTGCTCGACCTGGTCTGGAACTACGACTACCTCGGCGACTCTCGTCTCGTCGACGTGGCGGTCCAGCGGCTGCGGGCCAAGGTCGAGGACGATCCGAAGCAGCCGAAGCTCATCCAGACTGTCCGCGGGGTGGGCTACCGATTCGATCCCAGCTGATGGCCCGCCGGATCTCGCCGGGAGGCCTGCGCCGCCGACTGACGATCGCCTTCACGCTCGCCGTCGGCGCCTCGGCCGCGGCGCTCGCGGTGGGGTCGTATTTTGTCGTGCGCCACAACCTGTTGGCAGACTCGGTCAACAGCAGCGCCAGGCAGGCCCGCCGGAACCTCGTCATTGCTCCCGGGTACTTGAAGAGTGGCCCGGACGCGCTCCTCAAGGCCTATCAGCGCCGGGGAGACTTCGACACGGTCGGCATCTACCGAGGCCGTCCGTTCTCCTCGAGCTTCTCCGTGAGCGTGCGCCAGGTGCCGAACGACCTGCGGCGGGTCGTCCGGAACGGCGAGCTCGGCTACGAGCGCAACACAGTCGCGGGCACGCATTACCTCGTCGTCGGTGGGCGAGCCGGCCGCGATACCGAGCTCTACTACTTTTTCTCGGAGCAGGACCTCCGCCATGAGCTGACCCAGCTTCGCGACATCCTGCTCGTCGGGGTCGGGATCCTGATGCTGGTCGCCGCGTTCCTCGGCGCCATCCTCGCGCGCGGGACCCTTCGCCCAGTGGCGCGCGCCAGTGACGCGGCGCGCTCGCTGGCCGAGGGGCTCCTGGAGACCCGGCTTCCGGTCGAGGGGCGGGACGAGTTCGGCGTCTGGGCGGAATCGTTCAATGAGATGGCGGCGGCGCTCGAGGGCAAGATCTCGGCCTTGTCCGCCGCCCAGGCTCCTCGTCGGCGAGGCGTCGCTGCTAGCCCAGCACCTCGAGGCGATGCCGCGCGAGTCCCAGCGGCCCGCCGAGCTCCTGATCGCCGACGTCGGCCGCCTGCGGCGGCTCGTCGAGGACCTGATGGCGATCTCACGCCTCGATGCCGGCCAGGAAAGCCTGCAGGCCGAGACCGTTAACGTCGGCGCGCTGACCGCGGCCGCCATCCAGGCGCGCGGTTGGGACGGACAGGTTCGCTTGGACGCCCAGGACTTCGTGATCACGAGCGACCCTCGGCGACTCGAAGGGATCGTCGCCAACCTGGTCGGCAACGCCATCGCGCACGGCGGCGGCGCCGTCGCCGTGCGCGTCGGCCGCGAGGGCAACGGAACCTTCGTGGAAGTGGCCGACGAAGGGCCGGGGATAGCGCCCGAGCACCTGCCGCATCTGTTCGAGCGCTTCTACAAGGCCGATCCCGCCCGCTCGAGCGGCGGGACGGGCCTCGGCCTCGCGATCGCGCAGGAGAATGCGCGCCTTTTGGGCGGAAGGATCGAGGTCTGGAGCGAGGTGGGG
>WNGE01009413.1_pt1 | contig 10286 bp, 10 predicted proteins | sample 5400651 | NCBI WGS metagenome assembly WNGE01 (sample SAMN13153370, study PRJNA577476) | soil metagenome | isolation source: 60 cm soil or saprolite under grassland replicate 2 | place: USA:California | collected 2016-06-15
GGCCGCGAACGGTCAAGCACCGGCCGCGCCGGCACATCTGCGGCGACTGCAACGCCCCCTGGACCGGGGACCACGTCTGCGCGCCTGAGCTGGTCCAGGCCGGCCCGCCGGGTGGACTGCTGCATGGCGAGCTGCGCCGGATCGACCCGGCGGAAGAGCTCGAGCCGATGGCCGGGCCGAGGGCGACCGAGCTGGAGCGCCGCCCCCGGGTCCGGATCTCGCGTTAGCGAGCGGCCAGCTCAGCTCGTGAAGCAGTAGGAGTCGCTGGAGGCGCCGCCGCCCTGCAGCCGGGTCTGGTGCACCCGCAGGCCGCGGTCCCCGCCTGGCCCGTCGTCACCTCCTGCGCCGCCCAGCGCCGACATGAAGATGCCGCCGGGCCCGCAGTGCACCGTGTGGGGCCGGGAGTAGCCGGCCTTGCTGGCCAGCTCGCCGGCCTCGATGACGCGGACGAGCTTGGGAGAGCGCGGGTCGGGCCTGGTGTCCAGCACGTGGGTGCGCGAGGAGCGCAGGCCGGGCACGACCAGGTAGCGCCGCTCCAGCGGGGCGCCGTGGTCGCCGTGGCCCTGGTGGCACAGCGCGCTGGAGCAGGCGTTCCAGCCGAAGTGGTGCAGCTCGTTGCCGGCGGTGGGCAGCTCGCTCCAGCCGACCAGCTTGCCGTACTCCGGTGAGGACGGGTCGCAGTCGATCGCGGTCATGGCGTCGTTGGCCTGGCCCGCGGGGTCGAACGCGGCCACGTAGGCCAGCCGCTCCGGCGGGGCCGCGATCGCGTCGGCCGGGGTGCGGTAGAACGTGGGATCGGTGGTCTCGGGCATGGCCATCTGCCTCCCTGTAGGGACAACGCTCGGACCCGCACCCAGGTCGGTCGGTCGACCGAGCTAGGCGATTGTTGCCGCGTGGTAGAGTCTTGTCAAGACCGATCGACCGATCGAACGAAACCCTGAAACCTGGAGAGGAGGCCGATCGTGGCGGATGCCGCTGCCCGTGCCGTGGACACCCGCACGCTCATCATCGACGCGGCGCGGAGCCGGCTGCTCGCCGACGGCTACGCGGGCCTGTCGACCCGCAAGGTCGCCGAGAAGGCCGGGGTGCCGCTCAGCCAGCTCCACTACCACTTCGGCTCCAAGGGCGGGCTCATCCTGGCGCTGTTCAAGGAGGAAAACCAGCGCCTCCTGGACCGCCAGAGGAGCATGTACGCCCAGGACGCGCCGCTGTGGCAGCGCTACGAGCGCGCCTGCGACTTCCTCGAGGACGACCTCGACTCCGGCTACGTGCGGGTACTGCAGGAGATGATCGCGGCGGGCTGGTCGAACGCCGACATCCGTGAGGCGGTCCGCGAGCTGTTGGGCGGCTGGTTTGCCCTGCTCGTCGAGGTGGCCCGCGAGGCCGAGCGCCGCCACGGCCCGCTCGGCCCGTTCACCGCCGAGGAGATGGCCACCCTCGTCGGCTCCGCCTTCGTCGGCTCGGAGGCGCTGCTGCTGCTTGGCTTCGACCGGGAGATGCTGCCGATCCGCTCGGCGCTGCGGCGAGTCGGCGTGATGATCAGGCAGCTCGAGGAGGGCCGGACGCGACCGGGGAGGACCGACGATGCGGGCATGCCAGCCGTCTCGTGACGGCTACGTCGAGCGCGACGGGGTCAAGGTTCACTACGAGGTGTTCGGCGCCGGCGAGCCGACGGTTCTGCTGCTGCCGACCTGGTCGATCATCCACTCGCGGCACTGGAAGATGCAGATCCCCTACCTTGCGCGGCATTGCCGCGTGCTCACGTTCGACGGGCGCGGTAACGGCCGCTCCGACCGGCCGACGGAGCCCGAGGCGTACGCCGAGAGCGAGTTCGCGGCCGACGCGATTGCGGTGATGGACGCGACGCAGACCCGTCGCGCGATCGTCGTCGGCTTCTCGATGGGCGGACAGCGAGGCCTGCTGCTCGCCGCAAACCATCCCGACAGGGTCGAGGCAGCCGTTTTCATCGGCCCGAGCTACCCGGGCGGCGGAGAGCCGCTGCCCGAGCGGACGGTGTACTCCTGGGAGGACGAGCTCGACACCGACCAGGGCTGGGCGAAGGACAACAGGCACTACTGGCTCCGCGACTACAAGGGCTTCCTCGACTTCTTCATGTCGAGGATGTTCACCGAGCCGCACTCGACGAAGCCGATCGAGGACACGGTCGGCTGGGGCCTCGACACGACGGGCGAAACGCTCGTTCTCACCGACGGGGGCCTGGAACCTGACGAGGCACGCGAGCTCGCGCGACGCGTCCGCTGCCCGGTTCTGGTCATTCACGGCGAACACGACGCGATCGTCTCCGTGACACGCGGGGTCGCCCTCGCCGAGGACACGGGCGGTCGGCTGGTCCTGCTCGAGGGCTCCGGCCACGCACCGCACGTCCGCGATCCGGTCAAGGTCAACCTGCTCCTCCGCGACTTCGTCAAGCCGGCGCTGCCGCCGCGGCGCTGGGTGCGCGGGAAGTCCCGTCGGAAGCGCGCGCTCTACATCTCCTCGCCGATCGGGCTGGGGCACGCACAGCGGGACGTCGCGATCGCTGACGAGCTGCGCAAGCTCCATCCCGACCTCCACATCGACTGGCTCGCCCAGCACCCGGTGACAACCGTCCTGGAGGCGCGCGGCGAGCGAATCCACCCGGCAAGCGCGTACCTGGCCAACGAGTCCGGCCACATCGAGAGCGAGTCGGCAGAGCACGACCTGCACTGCTTCCAGGCGATCCGCCGCATGGACGAGATCCTGCTGGCCAACTTCATGGTGTTCCACGACCTGGTGCGCCACGAGCAGTACGACGTCTGGATCGGCGACGAGGCCTGGGAGCTCGACTACTACCTGCACGAGAATCCCGAGCAGAAGCAGGCGGCCTACGCCTGGCTGACCGACTTCGTCGGCTGGCTGCCGATGCCGGACGGAGGCGAGCGCGAAGCGTTGGTGACCGCCGACTACAACGCCGAGATGATCGAGCACATCGCGCGCTTCCCACGCGTGCGCGACCACGCGATCTTCGTCGGCAACGACCACGACATCGTTCCCGACGCGTTCGGGCCGGAGCTACCGCTGATCCGCGACTGGACGCGCGAGCACTACTCCTTCGCCGGCTACGTGACCGGCTTCGATCCGTCCGACCTCGCCGACCGCCAGGCGCTGCGGCACGAGCTCGGCTACCGAGACGACGAGCAGGTCTGCATCGTCACCGTTGGCGGCTCCGGCGTCGGCGGGCACCTGCTGCGGCGGGTGATCGAGGCGTTTCCGGAGGCCAAGCGGCGAGTTCCGGCACTGCGGATGGTGGTCGTCACAGGCCCGAGGATCGATCCGGGCGCGCTCCCGCAGCACGAGGGCCTGGAGCTGCGCGCCTACGTCCATCAGCTCTACCGGCACCTCGCCGCCTGCGACCTCGCGGTCGTGCAGGGTGGACTGACGACGTGCATGGAGCTGACCGCGAACCGGCGGCCGTTCCTGTACTTCCCCCTCGCCCACCACTTCGAGCAGAACTTCCACGTCGCCCACCGCCTGGACCGCTACCGGGCGGGCCGGCGGATGGACTACGCCACCACCGACCCCGACGCCATCGTCGACGCCATCGCCGCCGAGGTCGGCCGCGCGGTCGACTACCGGCCGGTGGAGACCGACGGTGCCGCCCGGGCCGCCAGCCTCATCGCCGAACTCGTATGAGGGCCCGCCTCGCAGCTCGGCGCCCACCCCCATCCTTGTACGAGGAGGTCAGTCCAACTACCCAAGACCGTTGATTCCGATTCCCGTTCAATCTGGGCCACCGCGAAGATCGCGTTGCCGCCCACCGGCCGACGTGATCACCCGCGTGCGCTCGGCGTGCGCGGCGACGTTATGATCAACCCGCAGGAGGAGCAGTGGCAGGCGATGAGGTCGCGCTTCGGGGTAACCAGTGACACCGACTGGGCCTGGGACCTTGACGCCGTGGTGGCGGCCATCGCCGCCACCTGGCCCCAGGCCAGCATCCACGATGGGTATCCGATCCAGGGCAGCATCTTCCGTGCCTACCTCGACCTCCCGGATCCTCCCGATAGCCGCGGCATCCAGGTCGCCTTCAACGACCTCGGCAAGCTGATCTCGTTCGATACGGCAGGTCTGCTCCCCCTTTCTGATGGACGAAGCTGCGACCCCAACCACTGCAACCCCACAATCTCGCGCCCACAGCGCCCGCTGACCAGCAGTGATGGAATCAGCTGACAGGCGCGTGACAGAACGTTGATGGGGCGAGGCGCCGGCACGAAGCAGGCCAGATCCCAGAACGAACATCTGTGCGGCTCACGACGGTGGTCGCCCTGCCTCCAAAGCGTCGGCGGGGTCGTCAGTAGGACCGCGAGGTCCAGGTTCTCGAGTTACGGTGCGGGTTCATGTCACCACCTGCCTTGGCGCATAGGATCCCGCGCTGGTGGCCGTGCACACCGGGTGGCCGCCGGATGAGCTGGATGCGCGGCGGCAACCCATACCTGACCCGCTCCGATGGGTGCGGACCGCCTTCGTGCGGGTCGGGATGCTGCTGACCAGCGGCGCGAGATGGCAGCCGGTGGTGCGTTGACGGCCATGCCAGAACGCGAGAAACCCAAGTGGCAGCGGCGGTGTAGATAGCGGTGTAGATACTGGTGAGCGCTGGTCGGGAAGGAAGACGGCATGCGGCGTGCCCTCAAGATTACGGCGGCTGCCGCTGCCGCCGCCGTGGTGCTGGGTGGCGGCTGGGCCGTCCTTGCGGCACGCGACCAGGGCCGGCCCGCGGCACCGTCCGCTCGTCTCGGCGGCACGGCCGCGAACCGGGCCTGCACGGTGACGCCCGGGCAACCCGCGCAGGGCACCGCGACCGTCGCGGCCGACGCACCGTCCCGCACGAGGCTCGGCCCAGGGATGGAGCTGCGGCCGTCGGCCAAGGCCATCGCGGCCAGCCGACGCGGGCAGCGCCTGCTCGTCTCGGGCACCGTCTACGCCGCGGACTGCACAACGCCCCTTGCGGGGGCGTCGCTCCAGGTCTGGCAGACCAACGCCGACGGTGAGTACGGTCCCTCCCAGCCGACAGGACGGCAGTTGATTCGCCCGGCCCGAGCGGTGGCACCTCTCCCCAAGCACGATGCGGACGATGCGCGTTGTAATGGTCGGCGTCCTCGGCCAACACCAGCCGCAACTGCCGACCTCCGAAGATCAGCATCCGAATCCAGCGCCTCACGTCGAACCGTGCCGACCTACCGTTCCGCGTAGGCATTCGCCCGCGACGCCCGCACCGGCGTGCGCAGCACCTCATCGTGACGCTGACGCTGCTGTTCGTGGTGCAGACGCTCGCCTTCAACCTGCTCGAGGCGGGGAGGGTGCGCCGCCAGAGGAGCGGCGCGCAGCTTCTCGCCGACCCGGAGGTCGCCCGCCTGTCCCCGGGCGCCGCCCACGCCCAGCGGTCTGCGAGCGGCCGCCATGCGCCCACCCGCGCAAGACCTCGCCGCGCCGCATCGGGAGCAACCCTGAGCGGCCCCGACCCAGGGCGAGCCCCGTCGCGCATCCCCCGTTCAGCGACGATGCGCTCAGCCTGCTGCGCCAGACCGCACCGGGGCATTCCACGCAAGGATGCCAACCATGAGCCAGGCGGCGGCGGTGGCGAGCATCCACCCCAGCACTCCGGTTCCCGCAAGGTTGCGACCGCCAGCCGACCTTTAGGGCGGCCTTACTCGCGGCCGGTATCCTGAGTCGCGAAGGGGAGTAGTCCGCCGAGGCAGTTTCCTCGGTCGCGGAGCCGTCAGGACGGTGGGTCCATGCCCGCCCGGTGCCGCACCCAGCAATGGGCGGGCGAGACCTTCAGGCACCGTTGGGACATAGGCATCGGCGTCCCGGCCAGACTTGGAGGCCTGTTGTGGTGCCTCTGCTGAACCGGATCGGTTCGGGCTCGCAGACCTGGATGGCGGTCGCCGTCACTCGGCCCGCGCTGTCCGCATTGGCGCTGCTGGTCTTCGCGCTGTTCGCCGGGGACTACCTGCCCGGGCTCCTGGCCGAGCTGGCGCCACCGCTCGACAACGGCCTCGGCCTCATGCTCATGCCTGCGGTCGCGGCGTCCGCCGCGCTGCCGGCGGCCCTGCGGTGGCACACACAGCATGCCGATACCGCGCATGCGGCTCGCGGCAGCAGGGACCATCCCCCCCGCGCGCTGCCGCGGCCGGGACGCCCCCTTGTCCGCTCCCGGCGCCACCATGCGCCCCACGGCGGCACCCGGCGCCCGGGTCGGCGCGGATCCCGCGCCCACCCGGATCCCACCGGCCCCGGCATCAGAGCTGCACGCCTCCTGCGTTCCGCGGCGGCGTGCTGTCGCGGCGCCATCACCCACTCCAACAGCGGGGAGATGAGCGGATGAGCATGGCTCGCAAGGCTCTGCAGGAGGTCGGGGAGGCTGGCACCAAGGTCAAGGATGCCATCGACCGGGCGACCAGTGGCCCCAGGCTCCGGCCGGCAGACCGCGACAAACGACCCCAGGCCGGTCCCGGGCAGACCGACGGCCAGGGCAATGACGCCCGCCCCGGTAGGCCCGAGCAGCGGCGCCCCCGGCCACCCGGCGAGGTGGGTGGCCGGGGCGCCGCACCTCGCACCACCAGCCCTGATCACTAACCGGCACCGGAAGACCTGAGGAGGCCTGCATGGACGCAACCAGCGACGACGAGACCCGCCACGACCGGCGACGGGCCGGCCAGCCTGGCCCGGTGCTGGCCGCCGTGGACGACTCCAACCTCGCCGTGGCGGTGGTCCGCCGCGCCGCTGAGCACGCGCGAACCAGCGGGCGAGCACTGGTCGTCGTCGCCGTGGTGCCAGTCGCGGACGCGCACGGGCTCCGGGAGGGCGGGCAGCTGCTCGGCGGCCTCGACGACTACCAGGACGCCCTTGCGATCGCTGGGCGGGTCGGGCCGACACTGGACGCGCTCGCGGTTGCCTACCAGCTCGAGATCCGCGGCTACCTGGCCCGTGGCGGCCCGCGACGGCAAGCCCGCCGCATCGCGGCCACGGTGCTACGAGTGGCCAGGCAGACCGGCGCTGAGGTGATCGCGGTCGGCCAGCGCCACGATCACGCACCTTCGGGGGTGAGCGTGTCCGCACGGATCGCCAAGGGCGCGCCGGCGCACGTGCTGGTCTTGTTCGCGCAGCCACAGCCACGACGGGCCGCCGGCCGGGTCAGCCGCCGTGCCGGCAGCGTCCCGCCGGCTGATGGTGACCTGGCAGGCGTCGCCGGTGCCGGGCGGCCCATCGGCGACCCAAGCGGCCTGATCCTGACCCAGCAGGGCAGGCACCTGCTGGCTGAGCGCGCCCAGCGGCTGCGTGCCCACGTCCTCCCCGAGCTGCGCGCCACGCTCGGCGACCACGAGCGCGATGGCCGCGGCGATGCCGACTACGAGCGGACCGTGGAGGAGCTGCGCTGGTTGTCCTGGCTGGTGGAGCACGCCGCCGACGCTGAGGACCTGCCCGACGACCCCGAGGTGGTCGAGCTGGGCGAGACCGTCACCGTCGAGCTGGCCGGCGGCGGCCCTGAGCGGTTCCTGATCGTCCACCCGGTCGAGGCGCCCTTGGACGACACCCGCATCTCAGCCCACTCGCCGCTGGCACGGGCACTGCTCGGCCACCGCATCGGCGACGAAGTCGAGGTCCACGCGCCCGACGGGACCTACCGTTGCCGCATCCTCGCCGCCGAGCGCAGCCCTTCAGATCCGCGGCGCGTCACGTGAGCACGCCGCGGCAGCGCACCGGGGTGACCCGCACCATGCCGACCAAGACGCACCACCGCGTCCGCGGGCCACCAGTCCACGGCAAACGTGGACTGATCGGCAGGACAACCGGAGGTGAGCATGCCGACCTTCCAATGCCACAAGTGCGAGCTGCGCTTTGCGACAGAGAACGAGCTGAACTGGCACCTGCGCGAGGATCATCGCGCAGCTGATAAGCCGACCATCGTGCCGGACCGGGCGGCGCCATCCGATCAGGCTGCCGAAGGCGGGCAGGCGGCGTCAGCTGGCGGCAGCCAGGCTGGGCCGGCCAGACGCGCACGCTGGTGGCTTCCGTGGCGGCGTTCGCCATAGCCGCCGAACGACATCACCCCATTCGCCGCTCGAAGCCGCTGCCGGCCCCCGTGTGGGCGCCGGTGTGCCGCGGATGCTGCCGCGCGCCGCTCCGCTTCGGCCTTGACCGCCGCCAGCGACACCGCGACCGTCTGCTCCCAGCGGCGCCCCACCAACTCGCTCCACCACTGGTCCCAGGCGCCACAGGTCGGCGGCGATCTCCCCGTGGTAGGCCAGCAGCGTGCCCGCGCCACCGGGCTGCTCCGCCAGCGTGAACGCCTCCACCACGTGCGGGACCGGACCGCGCACCAGCCGGAAGTCGACCCGCTCCGGACGGCTGAACCGCACGGTCTCCACGGTCTGGGCCACCAGCCCCAGCCGCCCGCCCAACGGGGTGAAGTGGGCTGCCAGAACCATATCGCTGCCGCGTTCCAGCACGCGGACCTTGTCGGCCAGCGCCCGCGGCGCCCTGCCCAGGTAGGGTTCGGCGATGAGGTCGAAGACCGCCTCGCGAGGAGCGGCCACCTCGACCAGTTGGGGACCGAGCGGCCGTGCCCGCCGTCCGATGCCAAGGTCCAGCGGGCAGGCGCCCGTCACCAGGCCGACATAGCCCGCCGCCGTCACGCCCGCTGCCACGGTCATCGCGCCGAGCAGCGGGCGGATCAAGCGTGTCATGGTGACTCCTTCCGTTCCCGGGCCGACGCTTGGCCAGGTTCGTCCTGGACCCCGCCTCTGCCTGGCCGCTGGACGAGTGGCGCTCCGTGCCATACCGCAAGCCGGGAGCGCATCCTGGGCTGAGGGCCAGGCGTAGGTTCCTTCGGTCTGGTCGACTGTGGGTCGCAATCGTTTGAACGAATCGCTGCGGGGACTCCATGGCCATCTTGCGGGTCGCGCTCGTCACGCCGCTGACCGGACCGCTGGCGCGCTATGGACGCGCTGGCGCGACGGCTGTGGACGTGTGGGCGCGGCAGGCGGCGCGGCGACCGGCCGGTTGGCGGGGCGTGAAGCTCGAGGTCCACGACGCCCATCCCGACCCGGCCCAGGCAATGCACGCCGCGACGGCATCCCATCCCGACATCGTTTTCGGACCGTACGGCAGCAGCCCGACAGTGGCGGCCGCCGCCGCGACGGACCGGCTGGTGTGGAACCACGGCGGCGCAACCTCCCAGCTCGCCCGCCCGCGCTTCCCGCACGTGGTGAACGTCCCCTCCCCGGCGTCGGCCTACTTCCGCGGGACGTTGCAGGCCGTGCGGGCGGCCGACCCCGACGCGCGCACGGTCGCGCTCCTGCACGGCGAGACCGGCTTTGCCCGCGACGTCGCCAGCGGCGCGCGAGCGGCGGCCACCGCGCTGGCGTTCGAGGTGCGCGCCGTCGAATTCCCCCCCGGACAGGCCCCGGACGCGGCGGCCGGGCTGCCCGACGCGGAGGCCTTGCTGGTCGTGGGGAGCTTCGACGATGAGCTCGCCGCGGCGAGGGTGCTGCTCGGACGCGGGTGGCGGGCGGCGGCGTTCGTGGCCGCAGGGGTCCAAGAGGTGCTCGCCCCGCTTGGAGCCGGGCGCGAAGGGCTGCTCGGCCCCGCGCAGTGGATGGCCGCGACCGCCCCCGAGCCTGACGAGGGCCCCGACGCCGTATGGTTCGTGGATGCATTCCGCCGCGCGACGGGCGAGGAGCCCGCGTACCCGGCGGTGCAGGCGTTCGCCGCCGGCGTGCTGAGCGCGCGGTGCCTGCGGGACGCGGGGACCACCGACGACGCCGCGCAGCTCGCGGCGGCCGCGCGGCTGTCGTGCCGGACGCTGTACGGCGGCTTCCGGCTCGACCCCGCCAGCGGCCTGCAGGTCGGCCACGAGGTGCTCACGGTGCAGTGGCAGGGCGGGAGCCGCCGCGTGGTCTGGCCACTGGAGCTGGCGGAGTCGCCGCTTTCCTACCCGATGTCTGAGCGCACCATCCGATGACGCCGCGCCCGTCAGGCTGGGCGTCGACCGTGTCGCGTGGCCGGCGCCGTCGGCCCAGCATCCCACCGTGGCCGCTCAGTCGATCGATGCGCGGCCCTGCATGAAGACCCCGTTGTGGATCAGAAACGAGCGGAGCATGTTGCCGGCCGCGACCGCGGCATGGCCGGTCTCACCCCGTTTCGCGATGAACGACTCGATGGCCTCCTGCATGGCCCGACGGCCCTTGATGCTGATCTTCCTGTCACCCTCTTTGGTGACGCGGAAGCAGCTCGCCACCAGCTCCTCA
>WNGE01030387.1_pt1 | contig 10286 bp, 11 predicted proteins | sample 5400651 | NCBI WGS metagenome assembly WNGE01 (sample SAMN13153370, study PRJNA577476) | soil metagenome | isolation source: 60 cm soil or saprolite under grassland replicate 2 | place: USA:California | collected 2016-06-15
GCGAATTCTCAAATTGGGATGCGTTACGTAAAGCGCGTCCTGAAATGATCGATATTCAACACGTGCTGTATCTAGCTGTGCGTAAAGAGAGTTCAGCGACGAAGAATCGGCGATCTCTTGCTTCCTAATCGTATCGTTGATCTCAGAGATCCTTCGGTTCAGACGTTGAGTTCCCGCTTTCTCCGCCGGCGTCAACGCCTTTGCCAAGTCAGGCTTCCCATCTCTCAGCACATCGAGCAACACACGTCCCTTAGCTCGCTCCGCGTACAGGAGCGCATCAAGCGGTTTGCCCTGCCCGATGAGTAGATCAACGAGAGTATTGTAAGAAGCGACTTTGTTTTCCAAGAACAATTGAGTTTCTAGCTCAGTGCCAGCAACGTGTTCGCGCAACGCTTCGAGCTGTTGAACCGCATCTTTCAAGGTCTCAATTGCGAGATCGGATTTCCTTTGTGCGGCAAGCGACTCCCCGAGGGTCGTCGTTGCTAAATACGTAAGCTTTGGCAAATGCGACGCGCGCGCCAATGTCAGCGCGGTTTCAGCCAGCTCGGTTGATTGAGAGTAATTGCCTTGCTCGTAATAGGCTTGAGTTGAACGCCACAGGATTTCAGCTTGGCGAATCTTATTACCTGTTTGTCTGGCGAGTGCTAGACCGTTGTTCAAGCTTTCAATCGCACCAGCGAAATCTCTTTTGCCTGTTAGAACGACCCCGATTCCTTCATCTGCGGCGATTTGCGCATCCTTAACCTGGGCTACAGTGGCTGCTCTCATGCTACGATTAAATTGCATCAGTGCTTCGTCATAATGAGATTGCCTTTGTTCAACTACTCCGAGATTCAAGGAAACTCTGGCAGCTTCGATTTGATTATTCTCCGCTAGGTATATTTTCAAGCTTTGATTGAAGTTCTCTTTGGCCTGAGCGTAATCATCCTGCTCCATGTAGAGGTAGCCGATGCTGTTAAGAACATTCGCGGATGTATCCTGATCAGATCTCACCTTCACAAGAGCCAAAGCCTTATTCAAATACAACAGCCCCTTCGCATAGTCTCCGATTTCCGGGTAGACCTTGCCGAGCGCCGCGTAAACGCCCGCTATCGAAACATCGTAGGTGGACCCTTGGCCATTGAGTTGTTCGTACAACTTCAGTGACTCTTGAAGCTTGTCAATGGCTTCCGCGTGATTCCCATCGCGTAGATCAATTTCCGCGAGAGTGTGGAGAGCCCTTGCGCGACCGAAATCATCCGGCCAAGCGCCCGCTGGGACATTGGACGTCTTTGAATCGGCGGTCTCAATGCTTCGTTCAGAATATTCTCGTGCCTTTTGATAGTTCTCTTGATTGAAATAGATTGCACCGAGATCGGCGCAGACATAAATGAGGTCGCGTAGCAGTCCAGCCTGCGCAAAATACTTTTGGCTCTTTTCGTAAGAATCGATTGCTTTATCGATCTTGTTCAATCCGTAATAAGCGCCGCCGAGCTTGTAATACCTTTTGGCTAGTAATGTCGGATCATGCTGTTGCGCTGCCACTTCCACAAGGCCTTCATAAATCGTCACCGACTGTTCCAGCGATGGACCCGCCAGCTGCGATTCGCGTCCCGTCGATTGAGCGCACACCAATATCGACGACAGCAGAAGTAGAACCAGGACTCGTAATATGCGTGACATATTAGATAAGCCAAATCCCAATGCAGAGCGACTTACTGTATTACTTACGCTCTGCACTGGAACTTGGGAAATTGGGATGTTCATCCCCCGAACAGGAGCATGAGCAGCCAAATAAGAAATGCCAGGAATTCGTCCTGTGCTGTTTGAGGCTTAGTAGTGCCCGAGTTTGAGCCTCCCTGCGGACCGCCGCTTGTATCCGCATACACTGACTTCGCGGGCACAATCATCAACGCCATCACAGCGACAAGACTTAAACATGACAAGAGTGACTTTAGCTTCTTCATCGTAATTCTCCCTTGAGTTAGAAATCGCCGCGATAAAGCTGCGGCTTGGTTGTTGGAACGTCGGGTTACTTCAGCAGAAACTCTCTTACAAAGAGTATGCTTGCGTACAGTCGATAATTCCGATTGTTCTGTTGGACCAAACCGTGTCCTTCATCCTTCGCGAGGATGTACCACACAGGTATTCGATCCTTAGTGGCAGCGACAAGCGCCGCTGCTTCTGCGACGGGAACACGTGGATCGTTCTGGCCGTGAATAATCAACAAAGGCTTCTTAATCTTTTGGGCGTTATTAATCGGCGCGATACGCGCCAGGAATTCTCTTACTTTCGGATCGCGCTCATCGCCAAACTCTGAACGCTGAAGCTCGCGACGCCACCCTTCAGTATTCGCGACGAAGCTTGCCAGGTTAGTGATGCCGCTCTCGGATATCGCTCCCCTGATACGATCGGCATCTTCGCGGCGCGTACCGTTATCAAGCGCCAGGAACGCTTTGCCGTAGCCAGACGATCCGCGCACGTTCGGATATATCTTTACTACTCCGAGTTCGTTCAGGAAGTAGTTATCTTCATAACCGAACACAGGGCGATATTGCTCCTCTGGACCACCGTGAATATCGATAATGACTGGCCGCTTGCCTTTGAACTTTACCGGCGGACGATAAAGGAAGCCCGAAATAGATCGTTTGTCGAATGTTGTCCAGTGAATTAGCTCCGGCGCGGAAAAGCTGTCGGTGTCAACTCCTTTGGTAACGCTCTTGCCCCACAATTCCACCTTTCCGGTTACGACGTTAACTGAGTAAACATCATTTACCGTCCGAGACGACTTGAAGTTAAAAGCGAGGTCCGTCGAGTTCTTATTCCATTTGAGATCGGAAATCACTCCGATCGGAACTTCTGGAGCAGCAAGTTCCCTGTTCGCCGATATGTCAAACACGTGAAGACGTGAGACTCCCTCTTCATTCGTCACGTAGGCCAGAGTCTTACCGTTCGGCGCAAGCTGAAACTCATCAACATCCCATTTGGGATTTGAAGGGACATAACTTACTTTTCGAGTCGCCAGATCGATGTAGGCTATGCGCCGCATGTCAGACTCGTGATCGGTGACTGCGTAGATTCCTTTGCCGTCTTTGCTGAATTCTGGATAGTCGTAATACTCAGGCTGATCGCTTTTGGGCGAGAGCAAGGTCTTGTTTCCGCTGGCCACATCGATTACCCAAAGCGTGCTTGCGGTATTCGAGGTGAAATCGCAGAAAACGATTTGTTTGTCATCCTGTGACCAATCGTATGCCTTGAAGTAACTGCCCGACGACTTTGCAATCAAATGATCGCTAGTTGGATTGAAAGGATCGATCAGCCGTAGATTCACGCCTGAATCACCGAGAGGCGTTGAACTATAGATGATCTTATCTCCGGCGTTAGACCACACTGGCTCAGTGTTACGCGACTTGCCATCAGAAAGCATCGTGCTCTGCACGCGACCAATCTGGTAAAGATAAAGCTGAAAGGTCTCATTACCGCCGGTGTCTCTGGTGTAGGCGAGATATTTACCCTGCGGCTGAAAGTAAACGTCGTAAATTCCGTTTGAAGGAATGTAGATCAACGTAGGAAGCGCTTTGGCACCTGGACTGCTTACACGCGAAATCCAAGTAGTGTTAGAAATTCCTTTCAACAGAATCTCGTGCTTCTCGAAGTCCCATCCGGCTAGAGGTAACCCATACACACTCGAATACGGGCTGAGATCGCGTGCCAATGAAGCCGGAACCGGAGGTACTCCGACAGCTTCGATGTTTCTGCCGGGCGAGATTACATCTTGTTGCGCTGAAGCTTGGGAAACACTCGACAGCAGCGCCAGCAACACTATGAGCGCACGTGACAAGAATGACGCGTAACCGCCGAATCGCGAGGGATAATTACTTAAGTACATGAGTTGAATTCTTCGCGCAGTAGGCCCGGAGAGCGAAAACTCATGCCCTTCGTGCGTTTAATCGACTACACCTGTTATAGACGCGACATTTGGCCAGAAATTCCGGCCAGACAAAAAATATTTTCGGAGGTCGGGGATCGGACCTACCGTTCGAAGATTTCTACGATTATTTTTCCAAAAATCGGAATTTCTGTCCAGTTGTCGCGTCTTGTGAAGGTAAAAGACGACCTCTAGTCGATTACCTCATTTAAGAAGTATCGGGAGATTTATCGTTTTGTGAGTTCTGCGCAATTCTCTCTCTTCAATGGTGGTATCGTCGGCGAATCCTCGGCGACCCGCTCCCTGCTGCGCCAGATCGGCGTAGCCGCGCGTTGCGATTTCACCGTCCTTATCTCAGGGGAATCGGGAACCGGCAAGGAATTGGTCGCGCGCGGCATTCATGAACAGAGCGCCCGGATCGCGAACCCTTTCGTCTCGGTTAACTGTGGCGCCCTCACGGAAACATTGTTGGAATCCGAACTCTTTGGACACGAGCGTGGCGCTTTCACCGGAGCTAGTGAGAAACGGAAAGGATTGTTCGAGGCCGCTCATACTGGAACTATCTTCCTTGATGAGATCGGAGAAATGTCACCGGCTTGCCAAGTGAAACTATTACGGGTCCTACAAGAAGGCGCGATCAGACCTGTGGGCGCGCGGGCTGAAATCTCTGTGGATGCGCGAATCATAGCCGCCACGAATCGCAATCTAATACAGGAAATGGGTGCCGGCCGTTTTCGGAAGGACTTATTCTATCGGATTGCGGTATTGACAATTGAGACGCCGCCACTTCGCAAACGTCCCACGGATGTTCCGATACTCATTCACCATTTCATGCGCGAGGCAGAAGAAAAGATCAAGAGCCCGCATAAACATGAGATCGAATCAGAAGCGATAGTAGCATTATGCAATTATGGCTGGCCCGGCAACGTTCGCGAACTGCGGCATGTCGTAGAACGACTCGTCGCCACAACTATAAACGGCAAGATCACAGCTGAAGCAGTCGAAACAGCCATGTCTTCAGCGACTTCATTTTCCACTGCTCAGATACCGCTCATGCTTTATGAGAATGATTCGCTCGACGCGTTTCTCGACAGAAGTTTTATTACTCTTTACCAACAGTTGATGGCCAAGACCGGAAACCATTCGGTAGCTGCCCGTCTCTTAGGGCTATCTCGAACGTCACTTTATCAACGGCTTGAGCGCACCCAAAAGCGGATGCAGGATAGGGGAGAGTTTATCGATTTGCCCAAGAATGGACGCTCAAGACCTCGCTAGCACAGGCGTCCAATTCTAGGTTCGCAGAATTATTGAAATCGCGCCGACTAATTTACAACAACTTGGAGGAGTCCTTCATGTCTCTGTTCGGGGTATCTTCACATTAGTTGCGGACGGTAGTAAATTCACATTACTCCGGGTGCGCCACCACATCAGTCATATGAGTTGACAAATGTAGGGCGGTCCGGTAGTATTTCGTCGGATTACCGTTACGGTAATTTCTCGTGCTCTTTCTCAATCCTAGATGCTGTGGCTCTTTCCAAGACTCTGGCGCACTTCTGGTCAGAGTTCAGCCAACGCCGAATTTCGTTGGCAGCTAACGATGCAGTTTTATCGCATCGAACTGCGAATAGGGAAGCTTTACTAATACAAGGATTTTATTCGCAACTCGTACGCTCACGCGTGGATGGATCGTCTGGTTCAAGATCGTCCGACTCGGAAAGGGTTGTTTGCGCAACTCGGCAACCGCCGGGAAGGGAGAACTAGGTATGAGACGCAATAGAGCATTACGAGCGTGCATCGCGGAGTTTGATGCATTGCTTGAAAGAAACGACCTTGAACCGGAACAGAAAGACGACGTCAAACGGTCTCGCAAGCGTCTGAAAGAGCTTGGTAGGACGAAAAATCCCACGAAGGCAGAGATGTTTGACTGCATTCGGGAAATCTCCAAAGAGCTTCTTGATGCACTGCGAAGGAAGTGAGAGTCGAAGACCGAGTTCCAGGACGATCCATTTACTACCTAGAGACTAACTATGGACTACGGAAAAGCCGTCAGAGTCGCACGAGCGATCTCAGGTTTACAACAAAAGGAGCTGGCAGATCGCGCCGGACTGAATTCGAGTTATGTTTCGCTTATTGAAATGGGCAAGCGTAAGCCAAGCTTAAAGGCGGTTCGTGCTTTGAGTAATGCCCTCGAACTGCCGCCTGATCTTCTAACGCTACTAGGGACCGAGCCAGAAGATTTGGCTCTCGCAGACTCCGCCGAAGTGGAGGAAGTCGCAAAATCACTTGTCAGAGTTCTCTTGGCCGAGTCTCCTCAGGCGAATGCACCAAAACCTAAAACAAAAAAGCGAGTTCGCTCTTAGGATCAAAAGTCTGAGGGCTCTAGCTTATCGCTTGGATCTTCCTGAAGATCTAATCGTTCTGGAGTCACACAGGGCCGGTCGCGATTACAGTCCCTTTATCTCGCGTAATGAGCCGGCGCCGTTCGCGAAACTACCTACCGTATTCAAAGAAAGACCAATCGATAATCCAGTCGAAGCGATCAAATTCATCCAGGCCCGAATCTACCAAAGACTCCTCCAACCGCTGCCTTGGCCGGAACACATTTTCGGCGGAGTGAAGGGAAAGTCACTGCTGCACAATATCAGACTACACCTTGCGGCGCCCGTTATCGTTACGGTCGATATTAAGAGCTTTTTCCCGAGTATCAGCACACACCAAATTTACGCGGTATGGGCGAACTTGCTTGATTGCTCGCCGGAAATTGCGGGAATCCTTACACGGCTTACTACATATGACTTCCATCTTCCACAGGGTGCTGCGACCAGTAGCGCGTTATCAAATCTCGTGCTTTATTCGCTGGACCATCCAATCCGGGAGTACTGCAAAAAGGCGTGCATTCAGTACTCAACGTGGATAGATGATCTGGCGTTCTCAGGAGAAGCAGCTAGGCATGCAATTAACGTTGCTGTGGAAGCATTGCGACGGGGTGGGTTCGCCTTACCCCACAGAAAGATGAAAATCATGCCAGCTCACCGGCGGCAAATGTTAACCGGACTATTGTTGAATCGACAACCAGGATTACTGAGACGATACGAGTCAACCGTCCGGTCTGGGATACATAAGCTAGAAACGGGGCTCGTTCCCAGATTTCAACACCATGCTTATATAAGGCGCCTTCAAGGTCGCATTACCTACATAAGAATGATTAATCCGCGGCGAGCTGGACCGTTGGAATTGCGTTTAATGTCAGTACTCGATTCTTCGGGTTTCGATTATGCCTAGTCGATTGCCATTTGAAATCCGTGAAGCCGTTGTGTCGGTTTGCGGGAAATGCTTTTGGTTAAAAGATCCTTTCCGCGCCTTTATGCTTTCATGTGGCGTACCGGCTGAGCTATACGATCGATTCGCAGAGGAATCAAAGTATAAGATTGCACGACACGTCTTGAGTGAGCTGGACGGGCTGGATGACGAAGGATACCAAATTCAGCGGCGCATAGTAACTGAATTGGCGAAACTCAGAAAAGTTCCCGATGACAATGTTCCAGATCGCGAAGCTGCGCTGAACGCGTTGCGGTGGCTAAAAGAGTTGGCCCTTAGTCACAAGATTATCGCTCTAAAGACGCAGGTTGAAGCTAAGAACCGTGCCGAGGAAGCTCGTCGAAACCAAGCCGCTCTCGTCGCGCGCGCCAATAAGATGGAGCAGCTCAGAAAGACCTATGCGGCAATAGCGTCTGCTTCAGACGACCCTCAAACCCGAGGTTACAGTCTTGAGGATCTCTTGTCTGAGCTATTCGCTGTGCACGAAATAACTTACCGTACACCCTATAGAACCAGCACGGAGCAAATTGATGGTTCCTTTTCCTTTAAGGGTTTTGACTACTTAGTTGAGGCACGTTGGAGAAAGGGACAACCCACGGAAGCTGATCTGGCCGCACTCAAAACGAAAGTCGACAAAAAAATTACGAGTACGCGAGGGCTGTTCGTATCTATTCCCGGGTTCCGCCAAGAAGTGGTGCTTGAATTTACCCGAGGCGTTACTTCCAACATTGTGTTGATGGATGGCATAGACTTATTGCTAATCCTGGAAGGGCGAGTCTCTTTGATCGATGCTCTAGATATGAAGATTCAAAAGGCCGCACAAGAAGGCATTATCTTCTTTCCTTTAGCTCAGAGTTTTTGAAGCAGAAGAGAGCCAATAAGGAAACAACATGGAAGTTGAGGAATCAGAGGATGAGCTGGTTACGTTGATTACCCAGTTGTACGAACAGGCGCGATCGTCGGATATCGTTATCGAAAGTTGTTCAAGATCGTTGTCTGGCATCATCTGGGAACTTCAAGAAGCCGGCGAAAGAGCTGATGCGGCTCTTGAAGCGGCTGCTGACGCTGACGAGCAAACAAGACGTGTTCAGACCGGCATTCTGTGTGAAGTCCTAGAGAGCGAGCGAGTAGTGCTGCAAGAGTGTCAGAACAAATTAGAATCGCGAAAACAGTTGTTTATGAAACGGCTCATGGTTGAAAGTGCCCTGCGTCGAACCGAAGTTTTGTTAACTCAGGCGGAACAGTACCAACTTGTCAACTCAGAAAAAGGCTTTCTTCCCTAACTATTGGTGCGGATTTCACTAACTATGGAAACCGACACCCCTGAAAAGACGCCCCACCCACAAGCAAATTGACGGAGATATGCCAGATAAGGCATAGTAGCAGCGTGGATACCGATCAGCCCAAGAGCTTGGCGTGGATTGGTTCATCGCGGAGGGATTTGAAGGCGTTTCCCGAGGAAGTGAAGGACGCGATTGGTTATGCGCTCTTTGAGGCCCAGGTTGGACGCAAGTCGCTATCGGCCAAGCCGCTTGCTGGATTCGGCGGCGCAGGTGTCCTCGAAGTCATTGAAGACTTCCAAAGGAACACATATAGGGCGGTGTACACCGTCAAGTTCTCTGAGTTGATCTACGTCCTCCATGCCTTCCAAAAGAAATCAAAGAAGGGCATTGCGACGCCAAAGGTTGAAGTCGAGTTGATCAAGCAGCGATTAAAATTAGCCGAAGAAGATTACAAACAACGGACGAAAGGTTGAAATGCGAAAAGCGCAACCAAAAGCTAGAGCTAGGAAAGCTCAGAAATCGACTGTTACACGCGAGATGGTGGAACCTAGTAGCGGAAATGTCTATGCGGATCTCGGATTCGCCGACGCGGAAGAGCGGTTACTAAAAGCCGAACTAGCGGTCAAAATCGCTGAACTGATCGATCAAAAAGGGTTGACACAAGTTGAGACGGCGCGACGCGTCGGTCTTGACCAACCGAAGATTTCTCATCTCTTGCGTGGCAGACTTTCGGGGTTTTCGGCAGATCGATTATTCGCCATCTTGAATCGTCTGGGTCACAGTATCGAAGTACGCATTTCAGCAAAGGAAAGATCACCCGACCAGAGTCATATTCATGTCAAGATCGCTTAAGAGTCTTCATTGTTTCTTTTCAACTCAGAATCTAATCCTCATCCCTTGTCCGACTTCTCTCGAAATCTCCCTGCCGACCTGGGCAATGACGGCGGCAGCTTGGCGTAGTTTGGCAGCGTCAAGTCCGGCATTACGGATCTGACCAGCCGCGTCAACCTGACTAACATAGACGGCCCTATTTGCATCCAGTTCCTTACGGTAGTTCTGGTCGACTCCGCCACGCGCCTCAGCCGCTCCCCGCCGATAGCCACCGATCGCTTCACCGGCGCCGGCGTTGACTCCGGAGATCTGCTCACCGGCCTGCCTTTCGATCGCGACCTTCATATCGCTCTCATACTGTTGACTACTGGAGACAGATTTGGACGCGGCTGTGTTCTGCAAGCCGGTCACATTATCCCGATAAGCATCGGCGGTTTGGTTGACGCCTCGATTACGGTTTCCGATAGCTGCATTCTGAAATCCCCCGCTAAGCAACGGACGCACGATCGGAATCTCGGGCGGTAGGAGGTCTGCGAGATTACGTCCCCATTGGTCGTTCTTGGCCGCATGAGACTCGGCTGCGGCCATCACTTTCTCTTTATCCGCCGACGCTACGAATGTGCCCACTTGCTGATCTTTCCCGATATTCGTTTCGCGAATGTTACGGGAAATGTCTGCGCCAACTTGAGTTTTCTGAAATCCTGCCGCTGCTTGAATGATCATTCGTTGTGTCGTTGCAGCACCGGTTGTAGCTGCAACTTGGCTAGTTAACGCTGCTTGAATAGAAGCCATCTGCGCTGATCGCTGACCTTGTGCTCGTAGGTTACCGCCTTCCTGCTGACCGGCTGAGCGAGTCACATCAGCTTGGTAGCCGGCATTGTACTGAGTGGCTTCGGCCTGTCTGTTGATTGAGGCTGCGGCTTCCGCGCTGTACTTCTCAATACCAG
>WNGE01009417.1_pt1 | contig 10284 bp, 8 predicted proteins | sample 5400651 | NCBI WGS metagenome assembly WNGE01 (sample SAMN13153370, study PRJNA577476) | soil metagenome | isolation source: 60 cm soil or saprolite under grassland replicate 2 | place: USA:California | collected 2016-06-15
GGTGCAGTACAACACCAGGGTTGGACGTGATATCCAGGTGACGGAACTGGTCAAGAATTATGATGCAGTTTATCTCGCTGCCGGTTGTTATGTTCCCAATCCCTTGAGTGGCCCCGACAACAAAGTCATTCCAGGTGCGGACCTCAAGGGGGTCGAGGATGGTATCAAACTGCTGGCAAAGACTAATTACGGTGAACCTGCCTATATTGGCAAAAGGGTGATCGTCCTGGGTGGTGGTTTTACTGCCATGGACTGTTGTCGTACCTCCATCCGTTTTGGCGCCGACAAGGTCTATGTCTTGTATCGCCGTTCGCAGGAAGAAATGCCTTCCGACGAGTACGAACTCGATGAGGCTATGTTTGAGCATGTAGAGTTCCAATACCTTGTCACTCAGGTTGAGGTTCTGAGCAATGATGGTGTGCATGTCAGCGGCCTCAAGCTTATTCGTAACAAACTGGGTGATCCCGATGCAAGCGGTCGGCGCCGTCCGATACCCATTCCCGGCAGTGAGTTTGTGATCGAGGCTGATACCATTATTCCGGCCTTTGGACAAGCAAGTGATGGGTCATGGTTACCATCCAAAGAGCTCAACATTGAGGTCAATAAATGGGGTATACCGCTGGTAGATCGTGAAACCTGGATGACAAGTTATCCTGGCCTCTTTGCCGGTGGTGACTATACCGAAGGGTCGCGTAACCTTATCTCGGCGATTGCCGATGGGCGTGATGCGGCCGGCGCGATCAACCGCTATCTCGGCGGCGTGGACAAACCTGCTGAAGGCGCGGAAGAAATAGAACTGCCCGACTACCGGCGCGGTATGGTCGATGACTACGAGTCCATTGCGTTTCAGAATATTCCTTCCTTGCCCTTGAAGAATCGCTATAGCAACACTCGTGAGACAGAGACAGGTTATACACCTGAACAGGCTGTCGAGCAGGCGCGTCGTTGTCTCCAATGCCAGTTGAATATCATGATTGACCCATCAATCTGTATTCTCTGTTCTGGTTGCGTAGACATCTGTCCTTATGACTGTATCAGTATGGAAGGGCTCTCTCGCGTGGTCAAGGGCGATCCCATGCACTTAGGTACAGAGACCTGGACGGGTGGTGCCGATATGATCATCGACGAGGAGAAGTGTATCCGCTGCGGCCTGTGTATTGTGCGCTGTCCCACGGACGCTATCACCATGGTACAGTTTGAGGTAGCCAGCCCGAATGATCTCTGGACGGTCTCCAAGATACCAATGATCAACATGTGATAAAAGAAAGAGTAGACAAAGAGCAGTGCCTGGCCGCTGACCAGGCACTGCTCTTTGTCTACTGCGTTCCTATCACTTTTTGGCGCATGAATTCCAGGACAACGCGGTCGATACGAGCATCCTCGAACCAGCGTTCTTCCAGGTTTTCGCGACCGCTGAACTTGCGAAATGCGTCGCGTGTCACATCATCATAAGAATCGTTAATAGGTCCCTGGTAGTCGCCGGTTAAAGTCAGTAGCTCTTGCAGTTCGTGCGCTATACCCGGGTCAATGGCGAGAATATCTTTGGGGTCGGGTGGAAATAAGTACAGCTTGTGGAATTGCAGAATGCGCTGCAATTCCTCTATAGGCTGGGGGTGGTCATCAACGCGCAGATCGATGAAACGGTCGTTGAAGCCGCCGTAGCCCCCACCTGCACGCACAACAAGCAATGCTGCCGACTGTTGTCCTCGACTATCTCCTCCCGCTGCCTGACCTGCGGCGAGTGCTGCCACTAGCCGATCACAGAGGGAGCCCGTTACCTGTTCAAAGGTGCGTGCCATCGCCAGCACTGTGTCTTCTCCAACCAGAATATTGCCCTGGCACGTATAATGTTCTCCTGTGTGACCTCCCGCCCACGGAAAACATTCATCGCCTGTATGGGTCACCGGTTCACCGCTGACACCGATGATCCCCACCTGGCGGGAAGCCCGGCCCTCATCTTCATTGGTAAGTTGCGCTATCGTCTCTGCGGCCGGGAGACCACTTGCCAGCAGTTCCAGTCCACGGGGCCCGTAGCTTGTGTTGGCCCAGGCCTGCGTCGCAATAGCTCCTACACCCGCTTTCGCCCATGGAACGACCGCGCCAACCGCCAGAAACTTTGATTGTACGGCAATGCCCAACTCACCTGTCTGAGGGTCGCGTCCCACGATAGAGAATGTCATAATGAGGTCCCCTCCGCGTTAAAGATCAAATAGTGGAGGTATTATAGCACGCTTAGCTGAAAGATGATATGGAGAGTGGTACGAAGCTTGCCTCTGACCTATTTCAAGGATTGTAGCACAAGCTGCATATCTGCTGCTGTTTCAGCTTTGAGCAGCTCTTGTGCGAGTTGCTGCCAATATTGCATGGGGTGTGCGTGCAAGGCGGCTTTGACACGGACGATAGAAGGGAGGCTCATGCTGAGTTCCTCTACACCCAGGCCTGCTAAGAGTGGGCCTATCTTTGGATCGGCAGCCAGTTCGCCGCATACGGCTACCATCTTATTATGTGCCTGAGCAGCCTGAATCACGTGTGCGATCAAGCGCCAGACGGCTGGCTCCAGGATGCTGAACATGCTCGTCACGCGACTATTGGTGCGGTCAGCAGCCAGGGTATATTGGTAGAGGTCATTTGCGCCGATGCTGAAGAAATCGACTTCACGTGCCAGCGCATCGACCATCAATGCGGCGGCGGGTGTCTCGACCATAATGCCGAGCTGCGTGCCGGCTGGGAGCATCACGCCTTCATCTGAAAGCTCTTCTCGAACGGTGTGATAGATAGCGCGCAAACGGCGCACTTCCTCTAGTGTTGTGATCATGGGGAACATGATATGGAGCTGCACATCTGCCGCGGCACCTGCTCGCAGGAGTGCGCGCAACTGCTGGCGCAAGAGTTCGTTGTGCATGAGGTGGATACGCGCTCCGCGCAATCCAAGGGCGGGATTGGCTTCTTGCAGCGGGCCAATCAGCGGCTCAAGGGCGGGAAAAGGCTTATCTGCGCCCGCATCAAGCGTTCGAGCTATAATGGTTTTTCCAAGCGAAGCGGTGTCAGCAAACGCGCGAAAGAGGTCTACGTAGCTGTCAAACTGCTCCTGCTCGTTCGGAAAGATGGAGCGCCCGCCAAAAAGAAATTCAGTGCGTAACAGGCCAATACCCTCGGCACCCTGTTCACCCGCAGCACGTGCGCTTTCCAAATCTCCTACATTGGCAAAGACTTGTACAAAGCGCCCATCAGCAGTAGAAGCCGGCTGCGTGCGCCACAGGGACTCATCCTGTGTGCGGCGAGCAACACGTTCTTCTTGCTGCTGTAGCATATCGGCCCGTAACTGCTGCCCTTGCTCATCATCCAGTTGGAGATAGATTAGCCCGCGCGTGCCATCGATAGCTACCTGCTGGCCATTCTGCAAAAAACTGAGTAACTGAGGATCGATGCCAGCAATTGCCGGAATCTCCAGGGCACGAGCGATGATCGCGGCGTGGGTCGTAGTGCCACCAACGACGGTGCAGATGCCAAGGATCATTGTTGGGTCGAGGCTCGCGGTATCTGAAGGTGTGAGATCGTGGGCAACAATCAGCACAGGAGTCGACTCGCCGAGCGACGGTCTAGCCTCTACATTTCTATCGCTCTCAAGGAGACGAACCACGCGAGAGGCGGCATCACGTATATCGGCGGAACGGGCAGCTAGCGTCTCGCTCTCCAGGGCCTCTAGCTCTTGCGCTTGATGTTCTCCCGCTTGCTGTAGGGCAGAGGCGGCGGAGTAGTGCTGCGAAGTGATGAGATCGTGAACTTCTGCCAGTAGATCGGGATCCTCTAGCATAAGCTGCTGGGCTTCAAAAATATCGGCTTCGCTGCGTCCAACTGTCTGCGCGACTCGCCCGGTCAGTTCCTGTAACTCGTTTATAGCGGCTTGTAAGGCCTCGCGCAAACGTTGCTCCTCAGCCTCGACCTCACTGGAAGCGATTTTTGCTACCTGCTCCTTTCCAGGAGTATGGCTAAGCGCGCCATAAAGACGTACGGGGCCAATAGCGATACCTGGAGAGACGGCCAACGCTGAAATGGGGCTGGCAAGATGAAAGTGAACGTTTCCATTTCGCATAGCTACTCCTGCTCATCAAAGTTACGGAGTGCAAGATTCGTCAGAGCGTCCAGTGCTTTCTCTGCGTCTTCACCCTCGGCATGCAATACAAGGGTATCTCCCATAACAGCGCCGAGCTTGAGCACACCCACAATGCTTTTCGCATTGGCGGTTTTGTCACCACGCCGGAGCTGGATTTGTGACTGATACTGCGCGGCGGTCTGTACGAGGAGGCGAGCGGGACGAGCATGCAAGCCGACTCGGTTTGTAATGGTAAGGTTGGTCTCGGTGATTGACACGATTCTAGCCCTTCTGCTAAGCTTCCTGCTTATGTACTTTTGGTAAGCTATATGCGCTGGCGGCAGCCTCGGCTACCTCTTGCAAACTGTTGCCAATAGAGGACTCTACAGCCGCGACCACTGCACCTTCGACAAGGGGTGCCGGACTGATAATCACGCGATGCCTGAAGTCCTGTGCGAATGATTCTACAGCCATCTCGGTCGCCATGACTGCACTGCCCAGGTCGAGTAGCACGAGTATGCCATCCGGCCCATCCACTTCTTGCAGCGCACCGAGGATCTTTTCAACAGAGGTACCAAGTGCACCGTCTACAGTTCCACCCGCTACAGCGATCGCTACCTTGTCCTGGGCCATCTGCCCGGCCAGTTCAGCAACACCTTCGGCCAGGCGAGCGCTATGGGATACGATTACTAAGCCAACTGTCATGGCATGAATCCCTTCTTAACAGCGGCACAAATGAATGTGCCTTCAAAGTCGAATAGAACGAAATGATGTGTGCAACAATTCAGTACACGCCCTATCCACATGTATCGGCCAACGTTTTGAGTATGAGCCAGCTAGAAGTCGCGCCGGGGTCTTGATGCCCGATACTCCGCTCACCTAAATAGCTGGCACGTCCTTTCGTGGCTAACATAGGAATGGTGCTCTTCATACCACCCTCAGCAGCATTGCTTGCACGCCTCAGCAATTGTGAGAGACCTAAATTCTGGGCCTCCGCCTCTTTTGCTGCAGCCAAAGCAGGAGTAAGTGCATCCACAATGGTTTTCTCGCCCAGGTGGGCTTTGCCACGCACTTTGATGCCCTCCAAAGCGGCTTCCAGCATACTGACCATGTCAGATTCGTACAGTTCATGTTTCCCGGAGGTCGCCATACCAGCACGCAAGAAGGCCGTACCATATAATGGGCCGCTTGCTCCACCAACCGTCGAAACCAGGGTTGTTCCGACCGTCTTCAGAATTGAGCCAATATCCATGTTTGCCATCCCTGGCAGTTTATCTGCCACTGCTTTAAAGCCGCGATCCATGTTGGTGCCATGATCAGCATCGCCGATGGGGGAGTCGAGCTGTGTGAGATAATCTCGATTTTCATGCAGAACGTTCGCCAGTTGCTTCAACCAGCGTAGCGTGTCCTCAGTCGTAATTGGCATAGGTTTCCTCCACATCATGTAGGGACGAACCTGGTGTTCGCCTATATTTGGCCGGTCCATAGTACGTATGATGATACGAACCACCAGATATCAAAGGGGCCGGCCTCCTTTCTAGCTGGCCCGATCACATTGTACTATGGGCTGCGAGGGTAAGCACAAGTGTTATCCTACAGGCAAACACAAGGTCATCCCTCAGCGTCACACGCCCCAGCGCAGAGCCGGAGTGTGTACTGGAGCATCCCAGTAACGGGTCAGTTCGTCATCCAGGCGCAGTAGGGTGATGGAACAACCCGCCATTTCAAGGGAGGTAATGTAGCTGCCGATGAGCGAACGGGCAATGGTAATATCTCTGCCACGCAGAATCTTCGCAAGTTCATTGGCAACCACGTACAGTTCGATCAGTGGGGTGCCGCCCATGCCATTGACGAAGGCAAGCACGCGCTCACCTGCTTTCAGGCCAAGATCTTCGATGACTGGGGTTGCGAGCATTTCTGTAATCTCGGATGCAGGGGCGAGTTTGACGCGACGACGACCAGGCTCTCCATGAATACCAATGCCGATCTCCATCTCGTCATCGCCCAGTTCGAAGGTGGGCTTACCAGCAGCCGGAACGGTGCACGATGTGAGTGCCATGCCCATACTGCGGCCCTGGTTGTTGACCTTGCGTGCCAGTTCAGCTACCTGTGCGAGTGGAGCGCCTGTTTCTGCCAGGCCGCCTACAATCTTCTCCAGCAGCACAGTCACACCGACGCCACGCCGCCCCGCGGTATAGAGGCTATCTTGCACCGCGACGTCATCGTTGGTCACAACACTTTCTACCTCGATATCTTCGGCCTGCGCCAGTTCCGCTGCCATCTCAAAATTCAGCACGTCACCTGTGTAGTTCTTGACGATATGCAGCACGCCCGCGCCGCCATTAACAGCACGAGTTGCGGCAAGCATCTGATCCGGCACCGGCGAGGTAAAGACTGCTCCAGGACAGGCAGCATCGAGCATGCCTCGACCGACAAAGCCGCCGTGCATCGGCTCGTGACCACTGCCCCCACCCGAGATGACACCGACTTTACCTCGCACCGGAGCATCGGCACGTACAATGATTTGATTCTCGTAGTCCACTCGGAGGAGTTCTGGATGCAGCGCTTGCATGCCTTCGAGTGCCTCTTTTACTACGTCCTCTGTTTGGTTAATGAGCTTCTTCATAGTTGGTCTCCTTCTTTAAAAGAACCTGGCGATTAGACGTGATGCTCGACAGCCGACTCAGAGATGCCGCCGAGTTCAGGACTGCCTGCTATCGCCCGTCCCCGCGAGATGAAATCATAGGTAAAAACGCCTAGAACGCCGCCCAGGAGGGGTCCTACAAAATAGACAATCAAATGGGAAAGGTCGTATGTACCGCCGAGCAGGACTTGCACAAGCGCAGGTCCAAAGGCACGTGCAGGATTGAGAGCCACGTTGGTAATGGGACCAAAGGCAAAAATCTCACCCGCGACCATCAGGCCGATGATGACCAGGAGGAGGAAGAAGGTGCCAATAGTCTCCATAGCAATGGCGACAATCCAGCCACCGCCGGTTCCGTAAAGGGTTAAAGCGGCGCCAAAGTTCGTTGCGCCAAGGCCAGGGCCTTGCGCCGCAGCCGTCCAACCAAAGGCAAGGGCAATGACAAGCGCGCCGAGGATTCCACCAAGGAATTGTGCAACCCAGTAGACTCCAGCCTCGCTCCAGCCTATGCGTCTGGTGACAGCCAGGGAGAAAGTAACTGCGGGGTTAATGTGACAACCAGAGATGTGACCAATGGTGTAGACCATCGCTGCGATGGCAAATGCGAATGCCAGGGCGATCATACCGAGATCAGCCATCGTAAATGCAACCGCAGGTTTGGCACCATTGAGAAGAAAAACCGCCGCTGTAATAGAGCCTGCGCCAATCCAGGTTAGAAAGGCAGTTCCGAGCAATTCAGCGACAAACTTCTGAGCAAGTGTTGGTGTCCTATCCATAGTTCAATGGTCTGCTCTGTGGAGCAGACGTCCTCCTTTCGAGTAGGCAAAGTTCGACACAGATAACAAGTTGATCTCCGGGACCTTCGGTTTTGTTTTCACCTCCTCTCATAGATGTTCTATCTATCTCTACTGCAATTTCCGTGCCAAATCTGAGGAATGGATATGGGATGAGAAGGCAAGAAGGCAATGAAAAGGCCAGGGAAGGGGAACTAGGTCTTATGAGAAGGCAGAAAAAGGGAAGAAGATGGATAAAGCAGGCGATTGAGACGAAGGAAACATGCTCTAAAGATGTTTCAATAATGAAACGAGCGGTTTCATTGTTACGCTCTTGCAACGTTATGTGTTTCAAAAGTGAAACAGTCGTTTAGCTCTTGTGCCTGTCTTCAATCAAGCCGTATTTCACCATCTTACGCCAAAGGGTCGTACGGCTAATACCCAGGAGAGCAGCAGCACGAGCGGCATGACCATCACCGGCAAGCAATGCTGAGATGATTGCCTGGACTTCGGCATTGACGCTCTGCTCTTTCAATGCTCCGTTTTTCGAGGCGATGGCTGTCGAGGGGGGTTCGGTTTCTTCAAGCTGTACGGGGTGATCCAGAGGTTGTTGCAAGTCAATGGGAAGGTCATTGACGGTAATCGTGTTATTTGGCATAAGATAGGTGATGCGCTCCAGCATATTCTCAAGTTCGCGTACATTTCCCGGCCACGTGTACTGCCGAAGTCCGGCCAACGCTTCGGGAGCAATCGTAAAGGTGCGGCTCAGAACGCGGCTTTGGCGCAGCAAAAAATGCTGTACAAGCAAGAGCAAATCATCGGGGCGTTCACGCAGTGCTGGGATTTTGATGGCCAGCACATGCAGGCGATAGTACAGGTCGGAGCGAAAGTTGCCGCGCCGCGCCTCCTCACGCAAGTCTTTATGGGTGGCTGCGATGATACGCACATCGGAGGGGATGATACGGTGGCCGCCAATACGCACAATGGTGCGCGTTTCGATAGCGCGCAGCAAGCTCGTTTGCAGGTCAAGCGGCATGTCACCAATTTCATCGAGGAACAGCGTGCCGCCATGCGCCTGCTCAAACTTACCCGGACGCCCCTGGCGGTCTGCGCCGGTAAAAGCGCCGCCCTCGTAGCCAAATAATTCGGTATTGATCAGTTCACGGGGAATAGCAGCGCAGTTAATCGCAACAAATGGCCCATCGGAACGGGCACTGCTGTTATGGATGCTCTGGGCAAAAATTTCTTTGCCTGTACCTGTCTCACCCTGGAGCAATACCGTAGAAATGCTATTAGCGGCAAGTCGTGCCAGGCGCAGCGCTTCTTTTAGAGCAGGGCTTTCGCCTACGACGTTGGCAAAGGTTAACCTGGCACGAGCGCCGGTCATGCGGTGAACCAGTTTTTGCACCCGTTCAATGCTACGCAGGATCATAACAAAGCCATCGGCCGCATCCGGCTCCGAGACCACGAGACCAGCAGAATTCACAATGCCCTCTAACCCTGTTTCTGTACGGTAACTGGTGAGAGGTTTAAGCGTACAGAGGCAGGTTACGCGCCCATGCACAGTATCGAAAACAAGCTCCTCATCCGAAAGAGATTGGTGCGTCGTCAAGGCCTGGGCGAGGACGGTAGGAAGGGGCAGTACATCTCGCAGGCGTCTCCCTGTCACCCTTGCAGGTGTCAATCCAAGCATTGTACCGACGGGAGTATTCATTTGTGAAACCACCCCATCGCGCCGCAGCAAGAGAATCCCTTCGGGTAAAGTTTGCAGGATGGTCTTCAGTTCTGATAAAAGGTCGTTGGCGTTGCCCAGCCAGACCTGCATTTGCAACTGGTTGCTGATGGCCTGGGCAGCAGCGGTGATCATGCTAAGCGTGTGCGGATGGGCATGTTCATGGCGACCAATGGCTGCTAAGACGCCAACTGCCTGCCCCAGCAAATCATGTATCGGAGCGGCTGAGGTATAGAGTGTATGTAGTGCTGCCAGGTAGTGCATTGCACCTTCAAGCTGTATGGGAAACGACTCTTGTAGAGCCAGTGCCAGGGCATTAGCCCCCAGCCGTTCTTCGCTCCAGCAAGTTCCTATACGTAAGCCCAGACGTTCAAGTTCCTCCCGCACAGTCTGGTCGCCGACCATATCAATGAGACGCAGGTCAGCGCCAGCAAAGATGATGACACACTCTGATCCTTCAGCGAATTGATACAGATCTTCCATTGCAGGGCGCACCAGCGAGAGGATTGATTGAGAGACCGTAGCAGGTGCCTGGTCAGAGGCATCTTGTCTTCCTTTTTCTGCATAGGGATCGAGGCCAAGCGATACACAGCGGTGCCACGACTGCATGAGCGCGGGAGGAAGGACGTCTTCCTGCATTACGCCATGTACAACAAACTGCTTCCACACCGACCAGTAGTCATCTAGAGCGCTTTGCATGGTCATAGGTTCCTCATTTTGAGAAAGCGTTTGCCGGAATAACCTTACATCTAACCTTAGTAACTCCCGCGAAATTATGACAGGTACCCCTATCTGCGTTTGAAAGTATCAAGCGCCCCACCGACCACCACAGTAGAGCCACCTGGCATTGTTGTATCCATGGCCGCGTTGGCAATCGCCTCGCCCATCTCCGTAACCGAAGGGAGCTGACCACTTCGGCTCTCTTGTCGTCGTTCTTCACCGAGGCCTGGAGCCCGGCGCTCCATCATTTTTGCCATGATCGTTCCTTCGATCAAGTCACCCGTAACGACGAGTAAACGAATATCGCGCTTGGCCAAATCTT
>WNGE01009418.1_pt1 | contig 10284 bp, 7 predicted proteins | sample 5400651 | NCBI WGS metagenome assembly WNGE01 (sample SAMN13153370, study PRJNA577476) | soil metagenome | isolation source: 60 cm soil or saprolite under grassland replicate 2 | place: USA:California | collected 2016-06-15
TTCCTGATGAGTTCCTGATGAGTTCCTGATGAGTGAGGTGAGAGCACATCCGACTGATCAGTAGGACTTGCGGCTTGCACGGCCCTAGCAGGTAACATCGGGCCGTACGCCCCATGAGGGCCTGTAGCTCAGGCGGTTAGAGCGCTTCCCTGATAAGGAAGAGGTCCGAGGTTCAAGTCCTCGCAGGCCCACCACACTCCCACTGACCAGCGCAAACGCTAGTCAGCTCTGTATCTGAGACCGGCCCGTGAGAGCGCACAGCGGTACAACACCTCTTCCCTGTGCGTATGATGCCGGCATGGAATCGACCGACTTGAGCCCGTTGGTCCGCTCCTTCGCGCGGCACCTGCGGGCCGAGAACCGCTCCGACAACACGGTCACCAAGTACCTGGCCGGCGCCCGCCAGGCCGAGGCGTTCCTCCGCGCCCGCGGCAAGACGCTTACCGACGCCTCCCGCGCCGACCTGGAGGCCTTCCTCGGCGATCTCCTCGCCCACCGCACGGCCAGTACCGCCGCCACCTACTACAAGGTGCTGCGCATCCTCTACGGCTGGCTCGAGGAGGAAGAGGAGATCGGCCAGAACCCCATGGTGCGCATGAAGCCGCCCATCGTCCCGGACAAGCCTGTCCTGGTCATCCCCGACGACGCGCTTCGGCGGCTGCTGAAGTCGTGCGCTGGCAAGGACTTCGAGTCCCGCCGCGACACGGCCATCATCATGCTGTTGCTGGACACGGGCGTCCGCCGCGCGGAGCTGGCAAACATCCAGCTCGACCACCTCGACCTCGACTACGAGGTCGTGCGGGTCCTCGCCAAAGGTCGGGTAGAACGCCTACTGCCGTTCGGCCGAAGGACCGCCCAGGCGCTCGACCGCTACCTTCGCGTCCGCACCCGGCACAAGGACGCGCCACTGCCCTGGCTGTGGCTTGGCCTCAAGGGCCGGCTGACCGCATGGGGCATCGTGCTGATGCTGCGGCGCCGCGGCCGGGAGGTCGGTCTCCCGGATCTGCATCCGCACCAGTTCCGCCACACCTTCGCCCATCAGTGGCTGGCCGATGGCGGCGGTGAGACTGACCTGATGCGGCTGGCTGGCTGGAAGTCCCGCCTCATGCTCCAGCGCTATGGCGCCTCCGCGGCCGACGCTCGCGCCCGCGAAGCGCACCGTCGTCAGTCGCCGGTCGATCGCCTCTAGGGATTGGGCATATGGGAGCGCGAGACCCGGCCCAAGCGTCCCGACGGCAGTACTCCGTCACTGCATAGCACCAAGGCCAGAAGTGTTGGTCTGGCGACCAACGCTATCGTGCCTGCACCGACTCTGCGGTCTCAGCTCGGCTCGATGAGGAACCGCGAGGTCTTGGGAAGCACTGGTAGCTACAAGGGTTCTCTGGTCGGGTCAGTGCATGACTGCGCGCTATTGAGCGGTGCTACGCGAGCTGTAGGGCATGTGGAGGGCACGCGACTTGCTCTGTCTGCGCCGCCACCGGCGCTCCACGACAGATTGGGCATCCTCGACCACAGTACCTAGACGACTCTTGAATCCCGTGCCAGCATGAAAGCCCTGGAATGGCCAGGGCCAAGGGGGGCCACTATGGATCCCGACGAGATCGTGCGCAACCTCGAGGGCGCAATCCTGCGTGAGCCGCATGGCCAAGAGGTCGCAAAGATCCACTCAGCCGGCATCGAGCAGGCAGGCCAGGAGCTGCGTTTTGAGGTCGAGGACTTCGGCACCAGGCGCGAATACGCCTGGACCGTGGAGACGCAGCAAGTCATCGACACGGCAGGGGTGTCGCCCGGCTTGGACGATATCCAGAGGGCGATCACAGACTTGTTCACGAGCGACGAGGGCCGCCGATCAGTTATCGAGAGCGGGGTTTCTCAGGATCCCGGCGAAGCTGCGGTGGACGCCGTATCGCCGGGGCCCGGCGACCCCGAGCTGGATCTCTGAGATCGCGAGGCTCGCGTGGCCGACCTTGTCAAGAGCGTTCTCGGAGGGGCCCGGTCGCTCATCGTTGGATGGATCCTGCCGGTCTTTCTAAGCCTGCAGTTGGTTACCGCGCTGGTCCTGCCCGAGCTGCGACGGATAACCGGGGTCGACCAGTTCTTGCGCCAGACCGCGACGTCACGACAGGTGGCCCTGCTTGCCATCGCCGTTGTTTCGGGTCTCGTCCTCGCCGCTGCCCAGGCACCTCTTTACCGGATCCTTGAGGGGTACATCCTATGGCCTCCGAAGATTGCCGACCGCCGCATCAAGAAGCACCAGGATCGCAGGCGGGAGTTCGTCAAGAAGCAGGAAGTGGCGACGAAAACGGACAAAGGTGTGCACGCTGGCCTGCTTTACGAACGCGCTGCACGCTATCCGGCCAAGGACAAGCAGTTCGCCCCCACCATGCTGGGAAACGCAATCCGGCGCTTTGAGACCTACGCGGGAGACCGTTACCAACTCGACTCCCAACTCCTATGGCACAACCTGACGGCAGCCGCCCCCGAGAGAGCGCTGACCGCGGTGGATAACGCCCGTACTAACGTCGACTTCTTTGTGTCCCTGCTGTATGGCGGTGCCATGACGGCTTTGCTTGGTTTCGGCGCCATCGTAGTCGGCGAGGGTACCGTGCGGGCGTGGGTCGCCATCGCGACCGGCGTTCTGATCGCCATGGTCTGCTACCGGCTCGCTGTGCTCGCCACCGACGAATGGGATGCTGCAGTTCGAGGGCTGATTGACCACGGGCGGAAGGGGGTCGCCGCCGCGTTCGGGCTGACCGTCCCTGATGACTTCGCAGACGAGCGGCTCATGTGGCGGGCAGTCAACACACTGGTCCGGAGGCCGTACACCTACTCAGAAAGCAAGGACGTCGCAGGCATTCTCAACCGATTCAGAACCAAGGACGCCGACAAGCCCACTCCCAAACCAGCCACTGCAACTGCTGTCACCCTGCCAGCTCTCCCACAGTTGGTACAGGACGCTTGGCTAGCCGGGTCATCGATTGTCGTTATCCATCCATCTGACGCCGAGCACACGGGCCAATCCGCCCGCGAGGAGACCGCCCGCGAGGCGCATCGTCGTCAGTCGCCGGTCGATCGCCTGTAGGAGCGGCACGCGTCGGAGCGCGATGCTCCCGGCTCGCACCCTAGAACATTGGTCGAACTGGATGTCAACAAGGAGCATTGTCCGATCGTGTGGGCTTCCCCGCAGGAACAGACTGGTGGAATTGGCGTCAGCGAGGTTGCCGCGAACTTCCAGCGGATGGGCTGGGGACCCGTCATCCCCAACGCTCCGCATGATCTAGGGACCGATCTGTTTGTCCAAGCCCGCGGGCTTGGGCTGTTCAACCTCGGCCTGCTGGTCGGAGTACAGGCTAAGGCTGGTCCGAGCTACTTCGAGGATCCCGCCTATGACGAGGATGGGTCGCTGATTGGCTGGTGGTACCCCGAGCCCAACACCAACCACTTCGATGACTGGGTCAGGCATGGGCATCCGCATCTGCTCGTCCTGCATGACCTCGACACGCGCAGGTCGTACTGGGTGCATGTCACGGCGAAAGCTGTCCAGGTGACCGGCAAGGGCGCCAAGATCCTGGTCCCTGCCGACCAGACGCTCGATCTTGTCCATCTTGATGACTTGCTCGTGGTCGCGGCGACGCAGAAGCAGGCCATTCCCTTGGAGGGCACGGTCTGGACGGCGGGCGCAGGTGGTATCGCCCCCGGTCATCGTCTTCGGCATGCTCTGCTTGTGCCGCGTCTTGTCGCCCCGCATCGCAACGCCGGGTTTCAGGCGGCGATTGGGCCGGAGGAGGCTGTCGCGCTGCTCGTTCAGGCTCGGCTCCGCGATCTTGAGCAGTTCGCCGAGAAGCATGAATCCGTCCTTGGACTGAACAAGGCGGGGTCGTCCAGGGACTGGCGTTGGCGGTTCGTTGCGGCCGTCGGGCGCCGCATCACCCAGGGCGACGCGACCGATCTCGCCGCCGCTGTCGACGACGCGCCTACGCCAGCCAGCCGCACGGCCGCTTGCGTTGCCACCGCGTGCGTGTTCATGGACGCTGAACGCTATGAAGAAGCGGTGGCCTTGCTGTCTGAGCAAATCGAGCGTGTCGGCAAGGGAGCTAGCCGGAAGGACGACCCGACTCTGATTGACCAAGCCTGGATGCTGATCCAACGCGCTCGTGCCCGCGCCGAGATTGGTGAAATCACTATCGCGCGGGAGGACGCCGCCACCGCGCAGCGCATCCTCGTCGGCGACCCTAACGACTTCACCGCATCGGCGATCGGCGCAGCAGCCGCCTCTCTGCTCTTCTGGACCGCTGCATGGGGCGACGAGAAGCTTGAGGAGTTGGTTGCGGCAAGCGACACCGCAAGCTTGTGGTGGCGGAGCCAGTCGCTGTCGTGGGGCCTCATCGACGCCGCCGCTCGCACCTTCCGGCAGTGGGCCGACGAGCAGGCCGCTAGGATCGCGTTCGAGGATACGGTCAACAATCGGCTGTTTGCCGCGGTGATGAACGCGGATCTCATCGGCGACCAAGGAGCCTGGAGACAGGCTGGCAGTCTTCTGGCATGTAACACGCTTGTCGACCAGCACGCCCGTGGTGATGCCGCCCGTCAGGCCGACGCGCTCGATGAGCTACGCCGTAGCGGCGACAAGGCGTCGCTAGCGATGGCCACGCGCCGACTGTGGGCCATCGGGCCACTCGATCCGCTCGCCGACGCCGCCCGGCGCATCCGACCCAGCTCGTGGACGCAAACTACCGCGAGTGCGAATCTAGCCTTGTGGCAGCACGCTGGCGATGTCCTTGATGAGACGAGTGCCACCGACGCTGCCCGCTACTGCCTCGCCGTCCTTGCTGACGCCTCTGCATTCATTGCGCGGACGACCCCGTCCTTCCTCGTCTTCCCGGCCATCCTGGACGCCCTCGCTGGGCTCGTCCAGGCAGCTGATGACGCGGTCCACCGCGACATCAAGACCTTGCTCACCAGCTTGACGCCGGTCACTGACGAGGTCATCGCCATCGCCTTGGCCCGCGTGGCGATCAAGCTGCGCGCGACGGCGCTCGCCACGCCTGATGATCGCGCCTCGTGGCGTGAGGCCGCCGCTGCGCAGCCCCACCGTGGGCTAGCCGCCGTCATGCTCGGACTGCTTGCCGATGACGATGAGGCGTCGTGTATGCAACTGCTCGCCTGGGTCACTCACGGTGACAGAGACGCGCTCGACGCCCTGGGTGATGTGCGCCAGTTGGACTCCGAGGTCGTCCGCCAGCTGACCGCCGAGGACGCTCAGGCGCTCGAGGCCATCATTGCCCAAGCAGAAGCAGGCTCCTTCGGGTTGAGGTTCCGCGACCCGGCGCGGTCGCTGGCCGTCCTCGGCATCTGGTTTCCTGACGCCGTGCCGTGGGACGTGCTCCTTCGTTTTCTCGCCCATGAGCGCGTCGCAGGCGAGCACAAGCGGGACACTTGTCTCGCCCTCGCGGCTCGCGCCGACCAACTCCCCGACCCCGTCCGGTCTGCCCTACGCGACCTCGCCCCTCGGCTCACCGGGGTCGCCGGCCCCCCCGAGGATCCGTTCCGCCGGGCGCTTGGCCGGCCCCTCGGCGGCGCCGCCGTGAACCTCGCCGCCGTTGTCGGCGCCCTCGACGACCACGCCCTTACGAGCAGTCTCGCCGCCCTGCTTACTGGCTCGAGGCAGGAGCGGTCTGATGCCGCCAAGCTCATGGGCCGCCTCCGCCGGCCCGAGCATAGCGCGGCGCTGGTCGCTCTTCTCAGCGATCCGCATGCCGACGTGAGAGCCGAAGCCGCCCGGTCGCTGGCCATTCGCGTGGCCAGCCCCGACACGGAGACCGACACATTGGCCGTCGCCGGGTTGCGCCGGGCGCTCGCTGACCCAGGAGCACTGATTCCTCTTGCGATCGCCGGTGGCATTGCCACGGTTCAGAAGCCTACCGACCAGGTGTGCGAACTCGTTGTTCCGCTGTGCAGTCACCCCTCGGCACGGGTTCGCGAGACTGTCCGGGCTACCTCCGGCTGACACATCGTTACCAGTCTTGCCTTGCGGGTGACGTACGATCGCCGCGCACAGACCAAGGGAAGCAAAGCCTCTACCACTGTGAGCGTCAGGGCCGGCAGACGGCTGTCGCACTTCGGTCCCGTAGACGGCCTGCAGCGGCTAGCTCAGCAACAGCGCCTGATGTTGCCAGGCAAGATAGAGGCACGCCGCGCCGCTGGGCGCCATTGGCTCGGTGGTCAGAAGGTCATCGATGGTGGAATCGTCGAAGGTGAACTGCTGGCGATCCGGGCCGCTGGTCACGGTCCCTTCCTCATTGAATTCCACCAGGTCGTCAAAGACCTCATCGAACACGTCGGCGTCGAACACGGCGACCGTGAAGAGGTCGCCAACGAAGTTCAGGGCGTCGATCCCCGCTCCCAAGCAGTAGACACGGATCTTCCCGGCCTGCCGAGCGGCGTCGAGTGTCCGAAACGGCTCCTCACTCGCATAGTCGATGGGGTCGCCGCTGCCGTCGTGTTCGGGGTTGCCGAGAAACTCCTCGCTGTACTCGCGCATCATGTTGCGCCATAGGTCGAAGTCTGGGGATTCGGGCGCCGGCAGAATCGATGCGGGCTGGAAGACGCCAGTCGGCATCACGCTGAGCATGCCGCCGGCGATTGCCACCTGGCCGGCGCCTCGCCTGAGCAGAAGGAAGGTGGCGCCCGCCCGGCTACGGCGGATGGTAAGCGTGCTAATCGACAGCATCAGCGGATATGCCTCGAGGTCGAACGGGTCGCGCACGAGCCGACGAAACGGCAGACGCTCCCACGAGCAGCGGTCCTCTCTGATGTTGCCGTCTCGATCGATCGACGCGCGAGCTACCTCGTGGGCCAGGGCTTCGCCCACGTCGATCATGTCGAAGTAGCGCATGTACCCAACGGTCAGCCCACTCTGCACAGTGAACCTCGGCCACTCCACACCCAGGAGGCGGTAGCAGACGCGGTTCTCGAACAACCTCGGGCGGTCGAGGTCGCGCATGGCGCGGTGGTACTTGTCGTAATGCCGGCCTGGCGCCACCAGCGGGCGCAACGGCCGCGTCTCCTCGTGCCGACCGGTCACAAGGGGCGGCGGCACCTCACGCAATGTCAAGTCAATTGCGCCGAGGTCTACCGGCTCATCGAGTCGCCATTCCTGGGGCGTGAGGATGCCTGTGTCAGCAAGCCTGATCGACGACGGGTAGAGCTGGGCCGCGAGTTGCGTCAGCTCGGGGCGATGCTGGTTGAGCATGCGACGCGTGCGCAGCCATCCGTGCTGGCTGCTGGCGACCTGCTCGTCCCTTCCATCGGTCGGCGGACCGTCCTCCGACCGTTCGGCAAGGCCGAGTAGCTGGCGAGGGATGCCCAGCCCGTCGGCGAAGCGCTCGAACAGGTCGAGCGCGATGACGTGCCGGAAGCCTCGCTCGAGCTCGCTCACGTGGGGCTGCGGAATGCCGACCAGCATGCTGATGTCCGTCTGGCTGGCCCCTGTCCACTTGCGGTAGTTGCGAACGACCGCGCCCATGTCGCGAGCGGCGAGGGCTTCCACGATCTCCGGGCGATCCCAGAAACCGGGAGGCGGCGCCGGCGGCTGGTGTCTTCTGGAGGTCACGGGTCCCGCTTCCTATCGCAGTTTCTAGACCGTCTCGGTATATGCGCGTGTGCTTTCGAGCGCTGTGCTCTGCCGGCAAGGTTGCCTCATGCGCTCACGACTTGGCATCGGACCCTCGCCGCTGGCGGACGAGCCAGCGATACACGGTGGTGAGGAGTTCTCGCCCGCTGTCATCCAAGCCAGGGTCGGCCTTGACGGCATCGACCACGCTGACCCGCGCTGCTCTCGGTGCCTCCTTCGTTGCGTCGCGCGAGTTGGACGCCAGCTCCTCGAGGGAGATCCCGAGTGCGTCCGCGATCGCCACGGCGACCGAGAGGGCCGGCTGACTCTGCCCGGCCTCGTAGCGCCTGATCTGCCGCGCGTCCACTCCTGCGGCGGCACCGAGGTCAGCCTGAGACAAGCCGAGTTCGGCTCTGCGTCGGCGAATGACTTCGGACATCTCCATAGGCAGTCATCATCGCGGACGCTTCCTTCCCTTGACAATCGGACGTATATAGCCGATCGTGAGCGGCAATATGAGTCCGCTGTGCTAGGGACGGTGAAGTCCGCCCAGAAGGGAGGCGACGCCACGGCAGCGGCCAGCGAGTGGCGAGTCAGTGAGGAAGAGGTGAGCCAGTCAGTAAGGAGGAGGTGGTACGCGACAGAAGTGGCCCCGGGCAGATGCGACCTGCACCGGGGCCAGACATCCCAGGTAGGACCCGTCGAAAGGAACCCCCGAGATGCGCGACAAGCGTACCTCTTCAGGCTCGCCGTCTTCGAGCGGCGGGCAGGGCCTCTCCCCTGTTGAGCGGACCCTACGCGCTCGGCTTGCGGCCCACACCATGCACGCCAAGCACGACGCACGGAAGACAACCGCCAACGGCCGCGCCACGTTCCTGGCTCGCTTCGAGGCCGAGGTTGACCCGGACGGAACCTTGCCCCCAGAGGAGCGCCGGCGCCGCGCCGAACACGCCCGGAGTGCCTACTTCACCCGCCTTGCGCTGGCTGCCGTCAAGGCGCGGCGCCAGCAGCGTGACGGCGGAGTCATCGCCCTTGGTGGCGAGGACTTGCAAGAACTCGTGGAGAAGGCTGCGGCGAGGCGCATGACGCGGGGCCTCACCGCCGAAGGCGGTGATGGCAGTGCGGCGTGAGCGTGTCGAGTCCCCTAAGCCCCACGGTTCGGAGTCCGCGGTTGACAACCTGCTGTGGCTGGCGGTCGGCGCGGCGTTCGCCGCGACGGTGCTGGTGTGGGTGGTCGGCCAGGTCGCCGCGGTGCTGTTCGGCGCCCACCACTGGCTGCCGGTCAGCCTCGCCGAGATGGCGAAGGTGCCGTTCCACCTGGCCAAGCACCCGGGCGACCCTCGCCTGGCCTGGCCCCGGAGTGTTCGCGGGATGCTGCCCGGCCCGGTCGGCATGTACACCAGCCTGGTCCTGATCCTGGCCGTCCCGGCCGGGTTGGCCGGCGCGGTGCTGGGGCGGCGGCTGCGGTGGGACCGGCGGCTACGCGAGCACGGCGCGCAGTGGGCCAGCCGGTGGCGGCTGCGCCGCCTGATCATCCTCGCCCCGCGGCCCGGACGGATCACCCTGGGCCGCCGGGGCGGCTGGTTCGGCCGGCTGCTGCTGGCCGTCGAGAGCTGCCATTCGGTGTTGTGCTTCGGGCCGGCCGGCTCGTTCAAGACCGCCGGCCTGGTTATCCCCGCCGTCCTCGAATGGCACGGCCCCGTCATCACCACCTCCATCAAACCCGACGTCCTACGCGCCACGCTGCGCCGGCGGCTGGCGCTGGGTGAGGTGTGGGTCTACGACCCCCTCGGCCTGTCCGGGGTGCCCGCCGCGCAGTGGACGCCGCTGGCGCACTGCGGCACCTACACCCAAGCGCGCAAGGTCGCCCGCACCCTGGCCGAGGCCGCCGACGTGAGCGGGCTGCGGGAGCAGGACGCCAACTACTGGACCCTGCTGGGCGCCAAGCTCCTTGGCGTGCTGCTGTTCGCCGCCGCACGCAGCGACCGGACCATGGCCGAGGTTGCTCGCTGGGTCGACATCCAAGAGCAAGACGAGGTCACCGAGGCGCTCGAGCAGGCCGGCGACCCGATGGCCCTGGATGCCTGGTCGGCCTGCCGCGCCCGCCCCGACAACACCCTCGGCTCCGTGTACGGCACCGCCGAGACGCTGCTGGACGTGTTCGCCGACCCCGTCATCGCCGAGAGCGCCGACGGCTGCGACCTGGACGTCGACGCGCTCCTCTCGGGTGCCAACACCTTGTACCTGTACGCGCCCGCCAACGAGCAAGGCAGGCTGCGGCCGCTGTTCGAGCTGCTCGTCTCCACCATCATCACCCGCGCGGAGGAGCTGGCCGCCCACCACCACAACGGGATGCTGGAGCCGCGGCTGTTGGTGTGCCTGGACGAGGCCGGCAACTGCGCCGCCCTGGCCAAGCTCCCAGAGCTGGCCACCACCGCCCGCGGCCAGGGCATCCAGCTGGTGACCATCTGGCACGACCTTGGCCAGCTGCAGCACCGCTACGGACGCCGCGCCACCACCGTGCTCAACGGCCACCGCGCCAAGCTGTTCCTGTCCGGTCAGGCTGATGTGGACTCGCTGGAGCTTGCGTCCAAGCTGATCGGCGACCAGGCCGTCACCCACACCAGCCACACCGCCGCCGCGGACGGCCGCTCCTCCTCGACCGCGAGCGT
>WNGE01009423.1_pt1 | contig 10281 bp, 8 predicted proteins | sample 5400651 | NCBI WGS metagenome assembly WNGE01 (sample SAMN13153370, study PRJNA577476) | soil metagenome | isolation source: 60 cm soil or saprolite under grassland replicate 2 | place: USA:California | collected 2016-06-15
AGCTAACCTCGACGCCCGATCCGGATGCACCACCCACCGAAATACCGGGCTTCGTCCACGTGACCGGGCGGCGTGGGGACCTCCCTACCTTCACCGGAATTCAGCGTCAACCCGACGAAGATTTGCGACTGATCTCTTCGCTCGGTTACGTCAATTTGCCGGATGAAACGGCAACGCGTGTCCCGTTACTTTTTAACTATCGCGGCGAAGTTATCCCGGCCTTTACTCTGCAAGCATTCTTGATCTGGGCGCGCATTCCAATGAGCGAAGTGCAAATCGAAGTCGGCTCCCACATCGCGCTGCCAGGCGGTCGCAAAATTCCAATTAACTGGGACGGCTCACTGACGGTGAGTCCAAATTCCTCGAAACTCGGACGTCGTTTCGGGCTGAACGAGTTGCTTCTGCTCGCACAGCAACGACAAAAAAATTCTCCGCTGGAAAGCCTGCATGATGAATTGATTCTTGCGCGTACCCCTTCAAACCTGCTCGCACCGGCCGACGTTTTCGCTGCTACCATCGCTACCTTGCAATCCAATCATTTTGTCCGTCGCGTCAGCGTGCTGTTTGACTGCGCAGCGGTCTTGCTCATCGCACTGCTCGGTTCGGGCGCGGTCCGGGCCTCGCGGGTCGACGTGGTTCTCGGTCTGATCGCTTTTACCGCGGCCTATTGCCTGGTCGCCTTCACGGTAATGGCGCGTTACACAATTTGGGTTCCCGGGCTTGTTCCGTTGGGAACAGCCTGGTTGCTCGGCCTCCTCGCTTTCGGCTGCCCGCGGCCAAAACATCGAGCCGAGGCAACCGACATCGCGGCCTCGCCTCCAGCGCCCTAGTGTGCTGAAGCATGAAATTAGGCACCGTGCAGTCAGCTTCTGGGGATCCCCGCAACGAGCAGTCTCTCACTTCATCTGTTACACTGCCCTGGCGCAATGAATCCGGCACTTGAATCAATGGAAGAGCGAATCACAGGTCTCCACGGTCAGGGAATGGTCGATCTGCACTTCGATTTGCCAATGTTCTTGTACGACAACCGCGACCGCAAAGACATCCTGGCGAGCGATTTTCTGCCGGAATTGAAGGCGGGCGATATCGGGACGGTAGCGGCTGGCATTTACATTGAGGATCAATATCTGCCGGTCAAAGCGTTGGAGGTAGCGCTTGCGCAGGTGGCGCGAATGTATGTCGAGGTGGAGCACTGCGATCGATTCGCGATTTGCCGATCGTATGCGGAGATCAAACGCGCGCGTGAGCAGGGAAAAATTGCGCTCCTGATTGCGATGGAGGGGGCCGAGCCGCTCGGCACCGATCTTAATTTGCTTCGCATCTTCTACGAACTGGGGCTGCGTGTGATCGGTCTTACCCATGCGCGGAGCAATGCCGCTGGCAGTGGCGGCGTTTTTGCGCCGACCGGATCGTCGCCCAAAGGACTGACCGGCTTCGGCTGCGAGCTGGTCCAGGAATGCGAGCGGCTGGGCCTGATTCTCGATCTTGCGCACATTAACCCGGCGGGCTTCGACGACATTTTGGAAAACACCACCGGACCAGTGATTGTTTCGCACACCAACGCGCGCAAATACTACGATATCGAGCGCAACATCAGCGACGAGCAAGTTAAAATGGTGGGCGCGCGGGGCGGCGTGATTGGCATCAACTCTATTCTCGTTAGTTCAAAAAAAGAAGATACTACCCTTGATCGCTATGTCGATCACATCGTCCACGTCATAGACCTGATCGGCATCGACAGCGTCGGTATCGGTTTCGATTTCTTCGAATTCATTTACCGGCGCTGGTCTGAAGACGAGCGTGCGAAGTTTCACCAAAAGTTTCCTAATGTGCATTTCATTCCCGATCTTTTGCATCACGGCCAGGCTCGAAACGTGACTACCAAATTGATCGAACGCGGATTCACCGACGGGCAAATCGAAAAGATTCTTTTCCGAAATTGGATGCGAATTTTTGGGGAATTACTTTAGCTACGATCGATTGAGGCACGCCTGCCCGCTCTTCCTCTTCCGCTTCCTCTTATTCTTAGTCTTATCGGTATTCGGATTTTAAAATAGGAACAGGATTAAGAGGAAGAGGAAGATTAAATAGTTCACCCCGAATGAAGTTTATCAATCTCACTCGTCATACCGAGATCGGCGCAAACTCTTACTATCTGGAGAGTCGTGGCGCGCGGTTGATTCTCGATTGCGGGATGCATCCCAAAGATGCCGGCGAGAATGCGCTGCCGAATTGGAAGCCGATCGACGGCCAAACCATCGACGCGATACTTATCACTCACGCGCATCAGGATCACATCGGAACGCTCCCGGTATTGATGCGACGCCAGCCCCATGCGCGCGTTTTCATGACGGAAGCGACCAGCGAAATCGGCTCTCTTCTTCTCCATAATTCCGTGAACGTGATGACGCGGCAGCGTGAGGACCTCGGCCTCACGATTTATCCACTCTTCGGCCACCGCGAAATCGATCGGACCAGTAAGCTCTGGCAGCTCTGTCAATACCGGCAGCCTTATACCGCCAGCGGCGACCGGGTCGGTCATGGCGGCGAGTTGACCTTCGAATTTTGGGACGCCGGACATGTCCTCGGTTCGTCTGGAATCCTTTTGTGCGCGGAAGGACGGACGATCTTTTACACCGGCGACGTCAATTTCGATGATCAAACGATCATGCAATCGGCGATTTTTCCGCAAAGCGATATCGACGTCCTGATCATGGAATGCACCCGTGGCGATACTCCCGAGCCCACTGGTTGGTCGCGCGCCTCGGAAGAAAAAAAACTGGCAGACGCGGTCGAAGCAACCTTTAGCCGCGGCGGCTGCGCGCTGATTCCGGTTTTTGCGCTGGGAAAAACGCAGGAAGCGCTCGGAATGTTTTATGAATTTCGCCGACAGCAGCAATTAGACTTTCCGGCCTACATCGGCGGACTCAGCTCGAAAATGACGGAGGTCTACGATCGCCGGGCCAATCAAACGCGCCGGCAATGGCCGCGTCTACAGTTGATGCATGATGTCGCGCCGTTCGTCCTGAATGGGCAGACAATCAACGATTCTCCCGCGCGCGCCGGCCGCGTTTACGCGCTTTCCAGCGGAATGATGACGCCGAAAACGCTTTCCAATATTTTCGCACGCCGCCTCCTCGGAGTTCCGCAGCACTCGATTTTGTTCGTCGGCTATGCTGATCCGGCATCGCCCGGTGGAATTTTGCGCTCCGCCAAAACCGGCGACAGCGTTTCGCTTGATCCCGACGAACCGTCCCAAACGTTGCGCTGTCACATCGAGCAATTTCAATTCAGCGCACATGCCTCGCGCGAATCGTTAGTCGCCTACGCGACAACACTTGCACCAAAGAAAATTCTGCTGGTGCACGGCGATCCGCCGGCGGTGGAGTGGATGCGGGCGAAGTTGTCCGCACGTTTGCCCGGTTCCGATGTGATCGTTCCCACTCCGGGGGTGGAGTACGAGTTGTGAGGAGTGAGAAGTGATTGGTGAGAGGTAACAGCGGAAATTCTTACTTCTCACCTCTCACTAATCACTAGATGAAGATCGCCTCCTGGAACATCAATTCATTGCGCAAGCGCCAGGAACGCCTGCTCGATTGGCTGGCGAAAGAAGAGCCAGACGTCGTTTGCTTGCAGGAAACGAAATGTAGCGACGATCAATTCCCCGAGCTCGCACTCTCAGCCGCAGGTTATCATTGCGTGTTTCACGGCCAGAAGTCTTACAACGGCGTCGCGATTCTTTCCCGGGATGAGCTGCGCCAACGCCAAGCCGCGTTGTGCCATGAAAGCGAGGATCCGCAGGCCCGTGTGATTGCAGCCACGATCAATAACCTGCGCATATTTTCCATTTACGCGCCAAACGGACAGGCTGTCGGTTCGCCTGCGTTCCATTACAAATTGCAGTGGTTCGTTCAACTGCGCGATTGCGTCGCGGAGGCGCAGAAATCTTTTCCTCAGGTGATTGTATGCGGCGATTTTAATGTCGCGTCGGAAGATCGCGACGTGCACGATCCCATGCTCTGGCGCGGCGCCATCATGTGTTCTGAGGAAGAACGCGCCGCTTTTCGCGCACTCGAACAAATCGGTTTGCGCGATACCCTTCGCCTTCATCATGTCGAAGGCGGTCTTTTCAGTTGGTGGGATTATCGGATGCTGGCGTTCCAAAAAAATCGCGGAGTGCGCATCGATGCGATCCTGGCAAGTAAATCATTGGCCGAACGCTGCACCGCCGCCGGGATCGATCGCGAGATGCGCAAAGGCAAAGATCCGTCCGATCACGCGCCCGTCTGGGCGGAGTTTTCTCCTTTGTCATCCTGAGCGGAGCGCAGCGAAGTCGAAGGATCTCTGACTATTTGTCTGCGCGACTTACATCCTATCGTCACATTGAAGTCGCAAACGATGGGTGAAAACAGCGAGAGTCGTTCTTGAGTAGTTAGAGATTCCTCGACTGCGCTCGGAATGCCAAGTAAGAGCTTGCATAACATCGCGCGACGGAGCGCGCGATCCACCTCAATTTCATGAAAGACCAACTCCGCGTTTCAAATCCGCCACCGAAACCGATCATGATTTGGGATGGCGAATGCCATTTTTGCCGTCGTTGGATTGAACGCTGGCGCGAAATTACCGCGGGCGAAGTCGAGTACGCTCCGTATCAGGAAATCGCGGAGCGTTTTCCCGAAATTCCGCGCGAACAATTCCAGCACTCCGTTGTTTATATCGATAAGACCGGTCAGGTTTTTGTCGCGGCGGAAGCGGTTTATCAATCGCTACGTTGCCGCCGCTCGAAAAAATGGCTGTGGTGGGGCTACCAGCACATTCCCGGTTTCGCTGCGATCTCTGAATTTGGGTATCGCTTCATCGCACGGCATCGCGGATTCGCTTCGGCAATAACGCGATTGTTTTGGGGGAAAGAGGTTCGACCACCTACTTATTTTTGGGCGCATCGCTGGTTTCTACGCGCGCTCGGTCTTGTCTATTTGATCGCGTTCGTTTCCCTGTGGCTCCAGATCGACGGTCTCATTGGAGCGAAGGGCATCTTGCCAATTAGCGATTACTTGTCGCTCGCGCGCGGCGAGATTGGATTCAAGGCAGTCTGGATTCTGCCGACACTGTGCTGGTTTAATTCGAGCAACACCTTTCTGCATTTTCTTTGCGGCGGTGGCATTCTGCTCTCGCTTCTGCTGATCTGTCGAATTGCTCCAGCTATTTCGTTGGGTGTGCTTTTCGTTTTTTATCTCTCGCTCAGCATCGCCGGCCAGGCGTTTCTTAGCTTTCAATGGGACATCCTTCTGTTGGAGACGGGCTTCCTCGCGATTTTTTTCGCGCCCTGGCGGCTTTGGCCGAAGGAAAATCCGGGATCAACGATCCCGGCTACAGCGGTTTCTCCGGTCGCGATGTTTCTCCTCAAGTTCCTCCTTTTCAAACTGATGTTCATGTCAGGGTTGGTGAAACTGACCAGCGGCGACACGGTATGGGGATGGATCGATCATTCCTTTCATTGGAGCGCGTTAACTGCGCTTGATTACCATTACTGGAGCCAACCGCTCCCCACCATTTTCGCCTGGTTCGCGGATAAACATCCCGAATGGTTCAAGAAATTCTCGGTCGCGTTTTGCCTCGTGGTTGAAATTATCGTTCCATTTTTTATCTGGGCGCCGCGGCGGCCACGCTTGATCGCAGCAGGTTTGTTAATCTTCCTTCAACTCGCGATTGCCATCACCGGCAATTACTGCTTCTTCAATCTGCTTACGATCGCGCTTTGTCTTTTGCTCATCGACGACGCGAGCCTGAAGCGCCTGGAGGGGCGAGCTCCCGCGAGCCCGGCGTCGCAGGAGCTCCGCCCTCCACTTATAAGGAAGGCGGGTGCGCTTCGCACAGCGAAGCGGTTACAGATCGTAAATTTCGCGGCAATCATCGTTCTTGTCATTACCTTGCCGCTAAATCTTTGGCTTTGTTACACCGCACTAAAGCCCGATGTTGATTGGCCAAAGCCATTGCTGATGCTTTATGCCCGCATCGAGCCGTTCCGAATCCTGAATGGTTACGGACTTTTCCGGGTGATGACGAAAGAGCGTCCGGAAATTCAAGTCGAAGGCAGCGCTGATGGAATCGATTGGGTTTCCTACGAGTTCAAATGGAAACCGGGCGATGTGAATCGGGTGCCGCGCTGGTGCGCGCCGCATCAGCCGCGATTGGATTGGCAGATGTGGTTCGCGGCCCTCGGCGGTCGGCGGCAGGAACCGTGGTTCGAAAACTTCGTTGCTCGCTTATTACAGAATGAACCGGCCGTCACGCGATTGCTCGCGCGCAATCCATTTCCGGATAAACCACCGAATTACGTTCGCGCAATTTTGTTCAAGTATCAGTTCACTACTTCGGAAGAACGCCGAGCTACCGGTGCATGGTGGAAACGGCGCGAAATAGGCGAGTTTTTTCCGGAAGCATCGCTGCGGCGTTGAGCAGGAATTTGCTTGGATCTGGAAAAATTCTTTTTATTGATCGACAGAGTGAAACCGGGAAGAAAATTACTCGAGCAAGGGGCGCAAAATTGCACCGATGAGGAAATTCTCGCGATTCTTCTTGGAAGCGGTGGGCCGGGCTACAGCGCGCTCGATGCAGCGTGCGCCGTTTTGGAGCGATATGGCACTTTATCGGATTTGATGGATCGTCCGCTCGATGAGATCGCCAATATTCGCGGCATCAAGACCGTGCGTGCTATTCGACTCGCCGCCGCCTACGAACTCTGCCAAAGATTGCTCAAAGAAGTGGATCGAAACGCGTAATGAAAAAATCTGAACTGGCGCAAGCTAAGATTCGCAGGATCCGGCCGCCCGCGTTCGAGCACATCAAACGTCAAATTCCGCCAGAGCCGCACACGGCAATGTATGTCTGGCACAAGTATTGGTCGCGCAAGACGTGGAACGTTGTCGGCGAACACATCAAAACTTACACACGCGAACATGAGGTGGTGTTTGATCCATTTGCCGGCAGCGGCGTAGTGGCAGTTGAAGCGGTGCGCAATAAACGCCGAGCGATCGTTTGCGATCTGATGCCGGTCGCGAGCCGCATTACCGAATTAACGCTGCGCCCGCTAAACACAACGAAGCTTTTGGAAGCTTTTCAGCGAGTGCGCGAGCGTGTGCAAAAGAAGATTGAAGATCTCTACATCATTTACTGCGTAAAATGTGGCAAGCCGCTGGTGGCTGACTGCTTTGTACGCGAGGGCGACGAATTGCGGGAGGTTCGTTACAAAGGTTGTCCGCATTGTGAGCATCGATGCGAAACCAAATGCGCGCCGCGCCCGAAAGATGTCGGTGCTTTGGCCGAGCTCGAGAGTAAACGCATCAAAGAATGGTATCCAAAAAATCAACTCTACTACGACGACGGCACCCCGTTCATGAAGAAGGAGCACTTTGACTCGCTCGATCAGCTTTTCACGAAACGAAACTTGCGTGCGGTGGCGATGCTTTACGAAGCGATCGAAGCAGAAAGCAGCCCGCTGTTGCGCAAATTTCTCGAAGGAGCTTTCACGTCGATCGTTCATCTGTGTACGCGGATGATGCCCGTCGGAAATCCGGCGCCTTCCAATCACTACACTTACTTCAGTTCGCCAGGGTGGACGCAACATAGCTATTGGGCGGCACCGCTCTTCATGGAACAAAACGTGTGGGACAAATTCGAAGGTGCGGTAATCGGCCATCAGGGATTGATCAACGCCAAGAATGAATCGAACGCGGCTTTGGGAGATGTGAAGCTGACGCATGACTGGCGCGAAGTGCTAGCGGGAAATGCGGATGTTGCCGTCGTGACAGCGGACTGCATCGAGCTGATGAAAGAAATGCCCGATGAATGTATCGACTACATCTTCACCGATCCACCATACGACGCGTCCGTGCAATACGGAGAACTCTCGTTTCTTTGGAATGCGTGGTTGAAAGAAGACTTCCGCTACACGGAAAAAATCGTCGCGCATGAAATTGTGCGAAACGAACGGCAAAAGAAACCGTTCGAAGTTTATCACGCGTTGCTGAACAACAGCTTTCAAGGTTTTCACCGCGTCCTTCGACCAGAGCGCTCGCTTACGCTCACGTTTCACAATCCGACGTTCAAGGTGCGCAATGCGACAGTGCATGCCGGTGTATTTGCCGGGTTCGACTACGAACACATTCATCACCAACCGCTCGGCCAAGTCTCGGCTAAAGCGATGATGCAACCCTTCGGAAGCGCGCAGGGGGATTTTTATTTGCGTTTCGCAAAGACCGCGGAAGCCCCGCGACAAATGGAAGAAATCACCGAGCAACGTTTCCGCGTTATCGTGATCGAAACGTGTCGCAAAGTAATCGCGGAGCGCGCCGAGCCTACTCCGTACACGATTTTGATTAATCAAGTTGATCCCGTCCTAGCGAAGCGCGGATTGTTCGGCACGCTACAGACAGGTCTCGATGTCAAAACCGTGCTCGAAGAAAGCATTGGTAAGGACTTTGTGCTCGTCGATGCAAAGCTTGGTGGCGCGGCTGGAAAGCTTTGGTGGTTCGCCGACAAGATTTTTGTGGCGCGATTAGAACAGGTGCCGCTCACGGAGCGCGTGGAAGGGACTGTCTCTCGCTGTTTGCAAGAGAAGGGTCGAGTCACCTTTACGGAGGTATGGGATACCGTCGCGCGGGAGTTTCCGAATTCACTCACATCCGACAGTACCAGCATCCGCGAGGCATTGGAGCTTTATGGCCGCAAGGTGCCCGGTGGCGCTTGGATGCTGCGCGACGAAATTCGTCTCCGCCTGACAAATCATAGCGAATTGATCGCGTTGTTGGCGCAGATCGGCCGCGAGCGCGGCTATGACATTTGGATCGGCCGTCGGGAGCAGCCCGAGCGCGCGGGTGGACTTGCATCAAACGTCCTGTTGCGAGAATTGATGACAGTGAAACGGCCAGATGCATTGGCCGGTGTGACAAATCTTTCAATGGTGCTCGACATGGATTTGCTCTGGCTGAAAGGGAAGCAGGTCGCGCACGCGTTTGAAGTTGAATCTACGACGACAATGACGAGCGGTTTGCAACGCGGTTCGAATCTTCCGGCCGATGTTCCAAAGACAATGGCGATCCCAGAAGAGCGTGAACGTGATCACCAGCGGAAGATGCAATCGCCGTTGTTCAGCGAACACTTCGCGAAGGACAATTGGAATCTGCTGTTTTTTGATGCTTTCCGGGAGGCTTTCTCAAAAAACAAAACGAGAACGTCTTTTGAATCGCTCTTTGGAAAAAAAAAAGAAGGGCAGCTCAAAATGGAACAACGAGCAGACCGCCAGTCGCTACTCCAATTCGACGCCGGAGAAGAAGTCGACCACGAAGAAGTAGCCGCCGTCGCTGAGTTGCCCTAGGGTTCACGGCTTGATCGCAAGTTGAGGATGCTGTCGTCGCGACTATATATTTGTGCGTGGCGAAGGAAGCACAGATTGTGACGGAAGGGACGGTGACCCAGGTATTGCCGGGGACGATGTTCCGCGTTGATCTACCCGGCCAACGCAATGTCCTGGCTCATATTTCTGGTAAAATGCGCAAGCATTTCATCCGTATCGTGCCGGGAGACAAGGTGTCGGTCGAACTATCGCCCTACGATCTGACGAAAGCGCGAATCATTTTTCGGGAGTAATAGGAGGAGCGGTGAAACAAGGAGCGGCGCCTTCCTTTTGTAGCCGCGGTCGTTGGCCGCGGCTTTTGTAAGCGCAGCAGGCACTCTAGTTTCGTTTAAAATAACGGGATGCGGAAAGGTTTGCGCGACGGCCTTCGCGACCGGATAATGCCGTAAACCATTAACCATTTGGAGAAAGATCATGGCAGAAGAAAAATCGAATGAAAGCAGCGCGGCCAGCAGCGCGCAAAACAAACTGGAGAGCAGTAAAACTCATGCGCGCCACGCAGCCGAAGACTTGAAATCGGCCGCGACGACGATGGCGGAGGATTATCGCGATAAGGCTACTCAGGCTTGGGACGACGCGAAAGTGCGCGTCCGCACCTTGCAGGAGGATGGGGAAGATTACGTGCGCGAAAATCCGATGAAGGCGGTCATGACCGCGCTCGGGATCGGATTTGTTTTGGGCCTGATTTTCCGGCGCTAAGCCGTGCCTCATGGCTCGCGCCAGCGCGAGAGTGCGCAATCCGGCTGGACACGCCGGATTGATCGACAATGCGATTGGGTTAGTCAGCGCATTGTTTGCCTATGTTGAGACTCGAGCTGCGCTGCTCGCGGTCGAGTCGAAAGCGCTGCTGCTGCAATTAGCGGCAG
>WNGE01009976.1_pt1 | contig 10280 bp, 11 predicted proteins | sample 5400651 | NCBI WGS metagenome assembly WNGE01 (sample SAMN13153370, study PRJNA577476) | soil metagenome | isolation source: 60 cm soil or saprolite under grassland replicate 2 | place: USA:California | collected 2016-06-15
CGAACCCGGCCAGGATCGGCACGACGACCAGGAAGACCATCGTCGTCCCGTGCATCGTGAAGAGCGCGTCGTAGGAGTCGCGGCGGATGAAGTGCTCGTTCGGCGTCGCGAGCTGCGCGCGCATCAGCAGGGCGAGGATCCCGCCCGCGACGAAGAAGACCAGGCTCGTCGCGATGTAGAGAATCCCGATCCGCTTGTGGTCGACGGTCGTCAGCCAGCTCGAGACGCGGCCGCGCGAGACGAGCAGCGACGGCGGAGCCTGCTCGACTCTAACCGCCACTTCCGCCTCCGGCCTTGAAGCGGTTGCGCAGGTAGTCGAGGGTCGCCTTCAGCTGCTCGTCGCTCCAGGTCTTGCCGACGGCCGGCATCTTCACGCCGCCGTTCCGGATCAGCGTGGTCAGAGCTGTGCGGTCGCGCAGGAGTGGGCTCTGCGCGATCGGCGGGCCGATGTCGCCCTGTCCCGAGAGGCCGTGGCACTTGGCGCAGGTGCCTTGGAAGGTCTCACGGCCGAGCTGGTCGGGCCGCGACAGGCGCCCTTGCACCCACATGTCGTAGTCCTCCTGCTCCAGAACCTCGACGCGCGCCCCCTCGAGCTCGCGCGCCCGGCCCCGGCTCCGGTAACGGACGACGAAGAGTACGAGCGCTATCTCGACGATCAGGAAGATCGCGCCCGTGATGCCGAGGATCACCCAGTAGATCGCACGGATCCCGCCTTCGTTCGGAGAGGCCGACGGAGCGGGTGCGAAACCCCCGTTGCCGGCGAGCGCCGCTCCGGTGAGAGCGAGCCCGAGCAGCGCGACGCACGTGAGGACACGACGGAACCGGGCCAAGGCCGGTGGCATTCTACGGAGCGTGGGCGAGAGAACGCGCGTGCAGCTTCCGGCCGGAGTCGGCGAGCGGTTCGAGGTCTTCGTGAACGGCATCCTCCAGCAGGCGGGAACCGACTTTCGGCGCGAGGGCGGCGAGCTCGTCTTCGAGCGGCGCCTCGCTCGCGAGGGCCGCCTCGGCTTCTGGCGCTGGCTCTCGCTCTTCCTTGGCGTCGCGGGGACCTATCGTCAGAACGACAGCGTCGACGTCGTCTACGAAGTGAACGGCCGCCGCACCGTCGCGCACGCGCTGCCGGTGCGCACCGACTAATCGGGAAGTTCGACCTGCTCGCCGTCGACGAGGACGCGGGTTTCTTCGAGCCGGTAGTCCACCGCCCAGCGCGCGATCGCGTGGAGGACGGCGTCGAGCTCCTCCTCCGAGCTCTCCTCGACCCGCACTTCCCAGCGCTCGCCGCCGAGCGGGACGAGATCGGTCCGCGCAAACGGGATCAGATCGTGGACGAGCTGGGTAGCGACGGTGGACGTCGGCGCTTCGATACGAACTGAGCGGATCGAGGACTCCCCTCGGCGGCGGAACTTCAAGGGTACCTCAGTTTGAAAGAGATAAAACTCCGTCGAGGATCCCGAGGCCCTCGTCCAGCTCCTCGCGCGTGATTGTGAGCGGTGGGCAGACCATGATCACGTTCCAATGGGTCATCAGGTAGAGGCCGCGCTCGAGAGCGGCCTTCATCAGGCTCGCCATTGGCGCGAAGGCCTCGCCGGACGCGTTGAAAGGGACGAACGGTTCGCGCGTCTCGCGGTCGCGGACGAGCTCGATTCCCCAGAAGAGCCCTTTACCGCGTACCTCGCCGACCGAGGGATGGCGCTCCTGCAGCTGGCGCAGGCCCTCGCCGAGCGCCTCGTCGAGCTCGGCCGCGTTCTCGACGATCCCCTCCTCGCGGAAGGCTTCGATCGACGCGACCGCGGCGGCGCAGGCGAGCACGTGGCCCGAGTAGGTCAGGCCGCCCGCGAAGTACTTGTCCTGCACCCAGTCGGCGAGCTTGCGGCCGATCACCATCGCGCCGAGCGGCACGTAGCCGGAGTTGATCCCCTTGGCGACGGTGAGGATGTCGGGGACGACGTCCCAGTGCTCGCAGGCGAACCACTTGCCGGAGCGGCCGAAGCCGGCCATCACCTCGTCGAGGATCAGCAGGATCCCGTGCCGGTCGCAGACCTCGCGGATCGACTGCAGGTAGCCCTCCGGCGGGACGATCACGCCGTTCGTCCCCACGATCGTCTCCATGATCACCGCCGCGACGTTGTCCGCCCCCTCGTACTGGAGGACCTCCTCCAGGTGCGGGCCGCCCGAGCAGACGGGGCAAGGCTCGGGATGGCCGGCCGGGCAGCGGTAGGTGTAAGGGTCGAGCATTCGCACGACGCCGGGGATTCCGGGCTCGGCAGGCCAGCGGCGCGGGTCGCCGGTGAGCGTGATCGCGCCGGCAGTGGCACCGTGGTAGGAGCGGTAGCGCGCGATCACCTTGTGCCGGCCGGTGTACCAGCGCGCGAGCTTGATCGCGTTCTCGTTCGCTTCGGCTCCGCAGTTCGTGAAGAACGACATCGTCAGGTCGCCTGGGGTGACCTCGGCGAGCAGCCGCGCGAGCTCCGACCGGGCCTCGTGCGCCATCGGCGGCCCGATCGTCGTCAGCCGCTCGGCCTGGTCTTTGATCGCCGCGACAACCTTCGGGTGCTGGTGGCCGATGTTGACGTTGACGAGCTGCGAGGCGAAGTCGAGGTAGCGGTTGCCGTCGTGGTCCCAGAAGTACCGGCCTTCCGCGCCCGCCACGGCAAGGGGCGAGATCTGGCTCTGCACCGACCACGAGTGGAGGACGTGGTGCCTGTCGAGCTCCTGGATCCGCTTTGCGTCGAGCCCCGCTTCGACAGCCATGACGCGATCCTAGCGCTGTCGCGCTAGTCTGGCCCCGAAGCGAAGGAGGCCGGCATGACCGAGGTTGCGGACCAGTTCACCGAGGAGCGGGCGGGCACTGTCGGACGAATCTCCCACTGGATCGATGGCCGGCCCGTCGAGGGGCAGTCGGGTCGCACCGGCCCGGTTTTCAACCCCGCACTCGGGGTCCAGACGGGGGAGGTCGACTTCGCCTCGGCCGAGGAGGTGGACGCGGCAGTCAAGGCCTCGACGCGCACGTTCGAGGCGTGGCGCACGGTCTCCCTCTCGCGCCGCACCGAGCTCTTCTTCCGCATTCGCGAGCTCTTGCACGAGCACCGGGACGACATCGCCAGGATCCTGACGGCCGAGCACGGGAAGGTGCTCTCCGACGCGAAGGGCGAGGTCGCGCGCGGGCTCGAGGTGATCGAGTTCTGCTGCGGGATCCCGGAGCTGCTCAAGGGCGGGTTCTCCGAGCAGGCCTCGACCGGGATCGACGTCTACTCGATCCGCCAGCCCCTCGGTGTCGTGGCCGGGATCACCCCGTTCAACTTCCCGGCGATGGTGCCCATGTGGATGTGGGCGCCGGCGATCGCCTGCGGCAACGCGTTCGTGCTGAAGCCCTCCGAGAAGGATCCTTCGGCGTCGGTCTACACGGCCGAGCTGCTGAAGGAAGCCGGGCTGCCGGACGGTGTCTTCAACGTCGTGCACGGCGACAAGGCGGCGGTCGACGCGATCCTCGAGCATCCGGAGATTGCCGCGGTCTCGTTCGTCGGGTCGACGCCGATCGCTCGCTACGTCTACGAGGCGGGCACCTCGCGCGGTAAGCGCGTTCAGGCGCTCGGCGGCGCGAAGAACCACATGATCGTCCTCCCGGATGCCGACATCGAGATGGCGGCCGATGCGGCGGTCAGCGCCGGTTACGGCTCGGCCGGGGAGCGCTGCATGGCGGTCTCGATGCTGGTTGCGGTCGGTCACGCCGCCGATGACCTGGTCGACGCGATCGGGGAACGCCTGCCGAAGGTGAAGGTCGGCGACGGGATGGACCCGGAGTCGGAGATGGGGCCGCTCGTCACGCGCGAGCACCGCGACAAGGTGGCCGCGTACATCGACCGCGGGCGCGAAGAGGGCGCGACGGTTGTCGCCGACGGCCGCGAGACGGCGCCGGACGGCAACGGCTTCTTCCTCGGCGTCTCGCTGCTCGACGACGTCAAGCCTGAGATGGACGTCTACAAGGACGAGATCTTCGGCCCGGTGCTCGGGATCACGCGCGTCGACACCTACGACGAGGCCGTCCGGCTCGTGAACGAGAACCCGTACGGCAACGGGGTCGCGATCTTCACGCGCGACGGCGGCGCCGCGCGACAGTTCCAGTTCGACGTCAACGTCGGAATGGTCGGGGTCAACGTCCCGATCCCGGTGCCGGTGGCGTACTACTCGTTCGGCGGCTGGAAAAGCTCGCTCTTCGGGGACCTGCACGTCTACGGGCCCGAGGGGATCCAGTTCTACACGCGCGGCAAGGTCGTCACCGCCCGCTGGCCCGATCCGGCCACGTCGAAGGTCGACCTCGGCTTCCCACAGACGCGCTAGCCGCTGTGGACGAATAGTCCCAATCTCGCCACGAATTCCCCTTGACGCCAAACGGGGTCCGACACCGGGTTCTGTCAAGCTGCCGGGAGCGGTTGGCTCAGAGTTGTTACACAGGACGATCCTGAGTCGCCCCCGCTGAGTCCTATCTCGTTTGCGCGCTTCCGCGCAGCGGCTCGTCGCTGCTCTGCGGGCTGCTCGAGAGCACGGGAGTCGCCGGTCATGCGCTCGAGTAGTTCTGGCGCGAGACGGAAGCCGAGCTGCGCAAGGAGTGGGGAACGAGTGGCGAGCGCGACTACCTCGAGGCGGTGCTCTGCGCGGGGACGACCCCGAACGGCGTCTTCGGCGCCAAGGCGATGTGGCGCTATCTCAGCGACACCCTCGACCGGTGTCGTGGCTTCGTTGGCTCGCTTGCTCAGCGCTGCGCGTACTGCGCGTAGCCGCCGAAGTCGACGGACACGCACGGCTCGTCGCCGATCACCCAGGCGTCGTGGCCCGGCGGGATCAGCGCGACGTCGCCGGGCCCGATCTCGCTCTCGGTGCCGTCCTCCATCTGGACTCCCATCCGCCCGGAGATGCAATAGAGCAGATGGTTGGCCTGGCAGCTGTCCGTGCTCGCGATCGGCTTGACGTGCTCCGACCAGCGCCAGCCCGGCTCGAACGTTCCGTACAGCGCCGGCTGCTCGCCCACGTTTACGACCGCGACCTGACCCTTGTCCACGAACGGACGAACCTCGTCGGGGGACGAGAAGCTCTTGACCTCGAGTGACGACATCTAGCCTCCTTTGGGCCTATAGGCCTTGATGGTGGTTCCGTGCGCGCCGAACTTCAGCGCCTTGCGCCGAGTATCCTCGAATTTTGAGCGCAGGTACGTGTTGACCAGGTCACCTGACTCGATCCGCTCGAAGCCGTGTCGCTCGAGCAATCCGCCGTACTCTGCCTCCAGCAGAGCCCCGGCAATTCAGCCGGTCCAGAGATCGATGTCGCGGCGGCCTTCCTCGCTGACGGGATTCTGAATCGTGACGTCCGCGATCTGGATTCGACCGCCGGGCCGGAGAACGCGGAAGAGCTCTGCGAACACGGCGTCCTTGTCGGGGATCAGGTCGATCACCCCATTCGAGATGGCGACATCGAAGCTCGCGTCCGGGAACGGCAGCGACTCTGCCTCCGTCTCGACGAACTCGACGTTCGTGACGCCGAGCTCTGCAGCGGCGCCGCGCGCCCGGTCGAGCATCTCGGGCGTCATGTCGACGCCCGTGACGGCTCCTTCCGGCCCGACCATCTGCGCGGCGACGAGCGAGTCCGTTCCCGCGCCCGAGCCGAGGTCGAGCACGCGCTCCCCGGGCTGCAGGCAGCCCAGCGAGAACGGATTGGCGACGCCCGCGAACGACTTCACGGCGGCGTCCGGCACCGGCTCGAGCTCGGGCGGGTAGCCGAGGTCCTGCGCCCACTCGCGGCCGGTCGGGAAAATGAAGTCCTTCTCCGGCTCCTGTGAGACGGACGCGTAGGTCTTCCTGATCTCCGATCTGAGGAGGTCGACGTCGATTGCGATCTCGACCGCCATCAGTAACTGAAGACCGTCGCGGCGTCGCCGATCCACTCCCAGAGCGGCGTGGCGCCTGCGAGCCTCGCGTTGCCCACCAGCTTGCTCTCGTCCAGCTTGCGGGCGCTGAAGCAGATCGGGCAGACGAGCAGCTCGCCGCCGCCGGCTGCGAACTGCTGCACGAGCTTTGGCAAGGGCGGGCAGCCCTCGCAGGCGACCGCCTCGCCGTAGCCGTCGGCCCCGAGCCTGACGGCTTCCTTGGTCAGGAACATCGCCACCTGCTTGCCCTGCTCGAGCGCCGCCCCCCCGACCAGGAAGGCGACGGTGACGCGCTCGGCGTCCTCGAGCCCCGTGGCGAGGTTGATCACCACCTTCTGCGCGTCTGCCATTCAGGTTCCTCCTTGGTCGAGTTGACGCAAGCCTAGGCCGTTCCTGTCCATCGGCCAAGACCAAGTTGCCGATAGCTCCCATCGGCAGAGGTGAAGTCGGTCGCCGCGACCGCGACCCCGCTGAGAGCGGTCAGCGCCGCCACGAGCAGGATCGACTCACCGCTCCCGAGCGCGTCGCTCGCGAATCCGACGAGGAGGGCGCCGACGACAAAGCCGGCGTCGCGCCAGAAGCGGTAGACGCCGATCACCGCCGCTCGGTCGCGGGGCTCGACGGCGTCCGACACGGCGGCGATCAGCGTCGGGTAGACGAGCGCGGTCCCGAGCCCGAGCATGCCTGCCGCCGCCAGCGCGGCGCCGAACGTCCCGCGTCCGGCGACGAGGATGCCGAGGGCGGCTCCCTGCCCGCGCATGCCGGCGACGATCGGCGTCTTGCGTCCGACGTGGTCGGAGAGCCAACCTGCCGGGAGTTGGAGGCACGCCCATATCACCGGATACACCCCGGCGACCGCGCCGATCTGCGACACGGACGCTCCGTGCGCGGCGAGGTAGAGCGGCACGAGTCCCCACGCGAGCGCGTCGTTGAGGTTGTTGACCATCCCTGCCTGCGAGCAGCTCCGCAGAACGGGATCGCGCAGAGTCGAGTTCGCGAACGCCTGCCGCAGCGAGAGAGCGGCCCGGCCGAGGCTCTCGCGCTGCTCGTGCGTCACGTGCCGCGCTGTGTCTCGGACGAGCGCCGAGGCGGCCGCGCCGGCCACCGCGAGCGCGAGGGCGCCGGCCCAGACCACCGTGCGCGGCGCGAAGCTCGAGGCCAGCGCGCCCGTCAGGAAGGCCGTTGCCGCCACCCCGATGTAGCCGGCCGACTCGTTCAGCCCGATCGCGAGCCCCCGCCGCGCGGGACCGGCGAGGTCGATCTTCATCACGACCGTCATCGACCAGGCGAGGCCCTGGTTCGCCCCGAGGAAGAGATTCGCCACGACGATCAGCCACCAGCCGGGCGCGAAGGCGATCAGCGGCGCGACCGGGAGGGCAAGCAGCCAGCCGACTACGAGTAGGCGCTTGCGCCCGAACCGGTCGGCGAGCGCGCCGGCGCCGAGGTTTGCCAGCGCCTTGGTCGTACCGAACGCGACGACGAAGGCGAGGAGGGCGGCATTCGAGTGGACGTCGAACTCCCTGTGGCCGACCAGCGGCAGGACGCTTCGCTCGAGCCCGACCAGGGCTCCGACGAGCACGTTGAGACCCATTAGGAGCGAGAACTGCGCTGCGTTCGCCCGCACGCCGAGGCGGACGGAGCCGGTCGTCACCTCGTGATCGCCGCGATGCCGCGCCGGTTCTCCTGGACGATCGCCACCTGGTCGGCCGGCGGCGGCGGCAGGTCGATGAGGAGGTCGCGCGCGAACGACTCCGCGTCCGCGTTGACGAGGGCCGCGTTGTGCGCCCGCTCGAAACCGATCGTCGAGAACGGGTTGCCGGACAGCGCGCGCCCGCAGACCGAGCCGCCGTAATGGCTTGGCAGCACGAGCACCCCGTCCGGCAGCCGGAGCAGCTTCTGGATCGAGGCGTGCAGCTCGCGCGCGAGCGGCAGCGGGTCGCCGCCCGCGTGCAGGTCCGGCCGCCCGACGTCCCCGACGAGCAGCGAATCGCCGGTGAAGACGAGCCAGGCGGAGTCGCTACCGCGCCGTAGGTCGGAGACGACGTACGCGTGGTGGGCGGGCGCATGTCCTGGCGTCGCGAGCGGGAGGACGTGCGTATTGCCGAGCTCGATCACGTCGCCGTCCGCGAGCTCCTGGTGTTCGAAATCGACACCCGACCCGGCGGGCAGGTAGGCCGTCGCCCCGGTCGCCTCGACGAGCGCCGGCAGGCCCGAGATGTGGTCGGCCTGCACGTGCGTCTCGAAGACCGCCACGATCGGCGCCCCGGCCCGCTCGGCTCCGGCGAGGTAGGCGTCGACAAGCGCCTCGTGCGGGTCGACCACGGCGAGCCGCCCGTGGGTCAGGCAGCCGAAGAGGTACGACGCGCACGCAGTCTCGTGGTAGAGGAACGGTCGCAGGATCATCCGAGCCCAACTTAGGCCTTGCGCAGGGCATCGTGCTAGGCGAAACCGGCGATATCTGCTATCGGTTACGGCGATGCAGACTTCCAGCACGCTCCGCGAGCTCTGGGACACGACCCGGATGCGGCTGCTGGTCGAGATCGAGCGGCAGGGCAGCGTCTCGGCCGCCGCGAGCGCGATCGGGATCGGGCAGCCGAGCGCGAGCCAGCACCTCCGACTGCTCGAGGCGGCCGCAGGCCAGCGGCTGGTCGAGCGGACAGGACGCGGGAGCCGGCTGACCCAGGCGGGACAGGTGCTCGCGGCGCGGGCAGCGCAGGCGCTGACGAGCCTCGGCGCCGCCGAGGAAGAGCTCGGCGCGCTCGCGGGGCTCCAGACGGGGCGGATCCGCCTCGGCGCGTCGACGGCGCCCGGCGTCTACCTCCTGCCGGACACGCTCGGCTGCTTCAGGCGCGCCTACCCTGGAGTGTCAGTCCACGTCGAGGTGGCGGCGAGTGACGAGATCCTCGGCCGGCTCCTCAGCGGCCGGGTTCAGCTGGCGCTCGTGGGCGCCTCCGAGGCCGGCGACAGGATCGAGCTCGAGCCGTTCCTCGAGGACGAGATCGTGGGCGTCGCCAAGACAGGGCTGGCGCCGGTGGCGAAGGGCAGGCTCGCGCCGGCGCGATTGTCGGAGTTCATGCTGCTCGCGCGCGAGCCGGGCTCGAGTTCCCAGCATGTCGTCGACGAGGAGCTGCGGGCGATCGGCGTCGAGCCCGCGGGGGTGTGGGAGCTCGGCTCGAGCGAGGCGGTCAAGCGCGCCGCGCGGGAGGGGCTCGGGCTCGCCTTCCTGTCCCGCTACGCCGTCGCGGAGGAGGTCGAACGCGGCGACCTCGAGAGCTTCCGCCTCGCGGGCCGGCCGCCGCTCGTGCGGCAGTTCTCCGTCGCCCGCCTTGCGGGCCGTCCTCTGTCGCCGGCCGAGCAGACGTTCGTCGAGACGCTGACGACCTGCTGCGCGAAGCAGGCCGATTACGCCGAAGCGTGCGTCGGCGCGGTCAGACAGGTACGCGCTCGGGCTTGAGCTCTTCGCCGAAACGCGCGCGGGCGACGTAGCGCCCGATCCCCGGCTTTGCGACCGGCTCATCGTTTTCGACGAGAACGTGCCCGCGCAGGAGCACCGTCTCGGGCGAACCGGTCACCTGGGTGCCTTCGAAGAGGTTGTAGTCGGACTTCGAGTGCTGGCTCGCCGCCGTGATCGTGACCCGCTTCTCGGGGTCGAAGACGACGAGATCCGCGTCAGAGCCGACCGCGATCGTCCCCTTGCGCGGGTAGAGCCCGAACAACCGCGCGGGGCTCGTGGCGAGCAGCTCGACCATCCGGTTGAGCGAGATTCGGCCGGCGCGCACGCCGAACTCGTGGATCATCTGCAGCCGGTTCTCGAGGCCGGGCGCGCCGTTCGGAATCTTCGAGAAGTCGTCCTTGCCCATCGTCTTCTGGCCGTCCCAGAGGAACGCGCAGTGATCGGTCGAGATCGCCGAGAGGATGTCCGTGCGGACCGCGTTCCAGAGCACGTCCTGGTTTTCCTTCGCCCGCGGCGGCGGTGTGTAGACGTACTTTGCGCCCTCGAAGCCGGGCCGCTCGAGGAACGAGTAGTCGACGAAGAAGTACTGCGTGCAGGTCTCGCCCCAGACGTCCCAGCCCTTTTCCCGCGCGAGCGCGATCGGCTCGACCGACTCCTGGCAGGAGACGTGGACGACGTAGAGCGGACAGCCGGCGACCCGCGCGAGCTGGATTGCGCGGTTGGTCGCCTCGCCCTCGGTCTCGGGCGGCCGGGTGAGCGCGTGGTAGCGCGGCTCGGTATGACCCTCGGCCAGCGCCTTCTTGACGAGCACGTCGATCGCGTCGCCGTTCTCGGCGTGCACCATCACCAGCGCGCCGGTCTCGGCGGCGACCTCCATCGTCCGGAAGAGCGTCTCGTCGTCGACCATCA
>WNGE01024517.1_pt1 | contig 10280 bp, 8 predicted proteins | sample 5400651 | NCBI WGS metagenome assembly WNGE01 (sample SAMN13153370, study PRJNA577476) | soil metagenome | isolation source: 60 cm soil or saprolite under grassland replicate 2 | place: USA:California | collected 2016-06-15
GGAAGTTGCGCCAGCAGTTGCACGATCCCAAGAACAAGCTGGCCCAGAAGCCAGTTGGCATTATTGAAGACTATCGCGAGCCATGTCAGCAGCGGCGTGGCGAGAAGGGAAAGGAGAGCGATCGCGAGAATAAAGAAGGCAATCGGAACGACCACGAGGTTCGCGAACAATGAAATCGGCGTAACGATATGAAAATACCAAAGGATGAATGGCAATGAGCCGATCCAGGCTGCGAGCGAAACAGAGGCTCCGCGGCAGAGCCATTCAAAACCAAGCTGCGCAAAGCGCCTTGGCCCGTGCAATAAACTTCGAGGCAAGAAAGGATCGGGCGCGCCCCAACGCTGCAAGAATCCAAAAAGAGGATCGGCGAACAATATGATCGCACCCACCACTGCGAACGAGAGTTGAAAGCCGGTGGCAAAGAGCTCGTTCGTATTCCAGCACAGGAGAAAAAAGGCCGCCGCCGCCAGGCTATTAAGGACGAAAACTTTGCGATCGAAAAAGAGACCGCCGAGCAGAATCGAAGCCATTACGGCAGCGCGCATACTCGAAACGTGCAACCCCGTTACCGCTGCGTAAAAAAAGAGTAACGGAATGATAAGCGCGGCCGCCCATTTACGCGACAGTCGCGCGACCGTTGCCAGCATCCACAAAAGTGCTGCTACAATTCCTACGTGCAGACCCGAGACAGCGAAAAGGTGAAGCGTGCCAGTTTGTTGGAACGATTCCTCGATATCCTCAGGCGTTTCATGCCTGAGACCGAGGACGATTCCGCTGAGAAAACTTCGTACTTCCGCCGCGTCATCCAACCCGCGGCAAAGGGCGTTTTGCATCCATAACCTGGACTTCTGCGCAGCCCGTAAAATCGGGTTTCCACCGCCGTGCCTGATCAGCGCGCCATCCTCCGGATAGCGAACAAAAAGCATTCGATCAACGTCGCGGCGCGCCAGATATGCGCGCATATCGAATTCGCCTGGATTTCGCGGAGGCGCGATTACTTCTGCCTTTCCGAAAAGCCTCAATTCATCGCCGAATTCTGGATTACTCCGCCAGCGGACCTGCCAGACCGCGCGTGTCGGTTGTTTCCTGTTTTCGAGTTCAATTGATTCGAGCTTGAGCAGGAACGTCGCAAATTTGTTCGGTCCGATCTTGGGCTCACTGATGACGAAGCCGGTCGCTGTGACAATTCGTGGCCGGTTGCCAAGCTCCGCAGCAAGCTGCTGCCCATCAGTGTTGCTGGTTCGCAAGCCGTGCAGCAGGAAGAAGCCAGCCCCGACGGTTACATAGGTCGCGATTAAGCGCGGCCAACACAGGAGAGCGACGGCGCAGAGGACGATGATTATCGCAGTTGCCACCAGCGCGGAGGAAGAGAGCGGAAAGAAGTCTGCGAGAATAATTCCCAGGCCGGCCATTGCCGCCAACCCGACGAATGGTTGACGCGGCGCACTCAGCTTCATCAACCGGCTTTTTGCGTATCCGGCCCTGGCAAGGCAAGCTTCAATCGCGCTTTCTGCGCCGAATCCGTAGGCAATGTCCTACCGCTGTGAACACGCTCGGGACACCGCGCGCGAAATCCCTGAAAAGACGCACTTCGTTTCGCGAAAGCCATAACTGTATGGGAAGCTGACAGCTTCCCACCAGTAAGCTCGTCGCTGCGCCGGTACAAAATCTGGTGCAGAATCTGCGGGTACACCGTATTTTCGCTTGTGCACGATTTATTTGCCAGGGAAGAGCCCGACGCCGCCGCGAAGATCGATAGCGCAGCGCCGCTTGCCACGCGGATGCGTCCGCGCTCGCTCGATGAATTCGTGGGCCAGGAACACATCCTCGGGCCGGGAAAACTTTTGCGTCGGGCAATTGAAGCCGATCGTTTGCCATCGGTGATTTTCTCCGGGCCGCCTGGCAGCGGAAAGACAACGCTTGCTCGGATTATTGCGGAGATGACCCATGCAAAATTCATTCGAATTAGTGGCGTCGAAAGCAACGTCGCGGAAATGCGTCGGGTGATCGCTGCGGCGACGAATCGCCTCCGCACTTCGGGCCAAAAGACGATTTTGTTTATTGATGAGATCCATCATTTCAACAAAGCGCAACAGGACATCCTTCTGCCAGATGTGGAGACCGGAAATCTCCGTCTTATTGGCGCAACTACCTACAACCCATTCTTTTACGTAAACAGCGCGCTAGTTTCGCGTTCACAGGTCTTTCAACTTGAATCTCTCCGTGTCGAACAACTCGAACAATTGATCGATCACGCATTGACCGACAAAGAGCGTGGCCTCGGAAATTACAACATTAAGATTGACAAGAACGCGCGCCAGCATCTGGCGAAGCTCAGCGACGGCGACGCGCGCAAATGTCTAAACGCGCTTGAGATTGGCGTGCTAACAACGCCAGCAGATGCGCGCGACGTGATCCATTTCACGCTCACTGTTGCCGAGGAAAGCATTCAGCAAAAGGCGGTGGTTTATGATCGTGCGGGCGACGCGCACTACAACACGATCAGCGCCTTTATCAAAAGCATGCGAGGATCGGACGAAAAAGGCGCGATGTACTGGCTCGCAAAAATGTTGCATGCAGGTGAGGACTTCCGCTTCATCGCGCGGCGTATCATCATTTTTGCGAGCGAAGACATAGGTCTGGCCGATCCAGAAGCGCTGCCACTCGCAATCGCGACGCAACAAGCGGTGGAATTTGTCGGGTTGCCCGAAGCGCGTATTCCTCTTGCGCATGCCACCGCTTACATGTGTCGCGCAGCGAAAAGCCGCGAAGCCTACGACGCGCTCAAGGCCGCGACCGAAAAGATCGAGATGGAACTAACCAAACGCGTTCCGGAAGATCTCAAGAACAAACATTTCCCGGTAAATCCGGAAAGGTGAGGTTTTTCCTGGTGCGACTGGTGTCCGATTTCGACCGAATCGCTTCCAACGTCGCGATTTGGCACGATTATGATCGGGGGGTTAAAGCGGAATTGTATTCGACTAGTCTTACGACTTCCGAAGGAATGTATCTTATCGATCCAATTCCTCTTGAGAAGGAAGCTCTTGACGAACTTATCGGTTCCGACCGTGTGGCAGGAATCGTTGTGACGAATTTCAATCATCATCGTATCTCTGCTCAGTTTTGCGAGCAGTTCTCGGCTCCGATCTTCGCGCGGTGTGAGGCATTTCCGGATAAGGCCGCGCAACAATTTAGACGTGTTGCCGATGGCGATGAGATTTGTAATGGCCTGCGCGTGATTGGTATCGAAGGTGCGGCAGCCGGGGAATTGATTCTCCATTACCCATCGAACAGTGGAACGCTGATCGTTGGCGATGCGCTCATTAATTTTGAGCCGTACGGCTTCACGTTTCTGCCCATGAAATACTGCTCGAACGAAAAAGAAATGCGACGGTCGTTGCAAAAACTTTTGGATTACAAAGCGGAGCGAATGCTTTTCGCTCACGGCATGCCGATTCTATCTGGCGCGAGCGATCGACTGCGGGCTTTGCTGGACAGCGATCTCTGACTGCCCAGCAGGACAGACTAACAGCAGGAAACGAAGACAATAAAGGGTTCACAAGCCAAATTGAATCTTCGTTTTCTTCGTTGCCTTCTGTAAGAACTTTCCGCAATGCACCCATTGTACAAGAAGGCGGGCGGCCCGGTGTCGCGATTTTTCCGGCTGATCCGGTTTTCTCACACAATTTTTGCACTGCCGTTTGCGCTCGGCGCGCTGATCGTTTCCGCGAATGGCTGGCCGTCATCGAGAATTCTGCTCTTAGTCGTCATCTGCATGGTGTTCGCGCGCACGGCGGCGATGCTTTTCAATCGACTGGTTGATTGGTCGCTCGATCAGCGCAATCCGCGCACGGCTTCGCGGCACTTGCTCGTTTCCAAGCCAGCGGCCCTCGTTTTGCTCGCGGTGAGTTCCGCTGGTTTTGTTTTAGCGGCAGCAGCGATCAATCGACTTACTTTTCTGCTCGCGCCGGTCGCTCTGGCGCTAATTTTTTTCTACTCACTCACGAAACGGTTCACGAGCGCAACGCACTTCTTTCTCGGCCTGGCGCTTGCCATCGCTCCGATTGGCGCCTGGATTGCGCAGACGGGACACATCGCTCCGGCGCCGCTCGTCCTGGGGGCTGGCGTAATTTGCTGGGTCGCCGGATTCGATCTGATTTACGCCACACAGGATTATGATTTCGACCGACGCGAAGGCATTCGGTCGCTGGTCGTGAAACTGGGGATCGCGCACACCCTGGGTTTGGCGCAGGTGCTGCATCTCTTCACGTTTGTGACGCTTATTGCTTTTGGCCTCGCGGCGAAGCTCGGCGCATTTTATTTCTGCGCGATGCCCCTTGCCGCCGCCGCGCTTTTTTACGAGCACCGAACCGCGCAAAAGCTTGACCTGAGCGGAATCAATCGCGCGTTTTTTCAGAGCAACGCGTTTGTGAGCGCGATTTTTCTGATTGCGGTTTGCGTTGACCGATTGCTTTAGTCATCTGGGTCCTCGCCTCGCGCGAATTTTGTGGACGTCGACCTCGCTCCGCCGCCGAAGCGCTTTGGCGCGCAGGAGGCTGGGCGGCGCGGCGCGCGTGACATTAACAGCCTCAGTGCCGCCCTTCGCAGAGCGAAGCGTCTACAGAAAACCTACATTGCGTTTAACATTGCTACGCGTCTCTCGTGGCGTCCGCCATCGAAACCGGTGTCGAGCCAGACCCGCACAATGTTCAGCGCCAAATCTTCCGGGATCAGGCGCTCCCCGATGGAAAGCACGTTCGCATCATTGTGCCGCCGTGAAAGACCGGCTGACTCTTCATTCCAGCAAAGCGCGCAGCGGACGCCATGCACTTTGTTCGCCACCATTGCTTCGCCATTGCCCGATCCGCCAAACACGATCCCGCGCTCGCACTCACCGCGCGCCACCGCTTCCGCCGCTGGCCGAATGAAAAGCGGATAATCCACCGGTTCCTCGTTAAAGGTACCAAAGTCTCTGACCTCGTGTCCGAGACTGCCGAGCAATTCTTTTACCTTTTCCTTGTACCGAAAACCGGCGTGATCTGTGCCAAGCGAAATTTTCATGAGACACGAATTACACGAATTGCCACGAATTTCATAGCGCTTCAGCCGATCCGCTGGTTCGATTCGTGTGGGTGGATGAAATTCGTGTCTCTCTTCCGCTTCAACGTTTCAACGTTTTGACGCTTCAACCAATCATCCTCCACGTAACTTTGCCAGCTCGCGCCAGATCTCTCGCTCACGTTCCGTTAGTTTCTTCGGCACGTTGATTTGAACATCGACGAAGAGATCGCCACGGTTTCCCGAGACTCCCGGCAGACCGCGTTCCCGGAGCCGAAACCGCTGACCACCCTGGGTACCCGGCGGAATTTTAAGGCGCACATTTCCTTCGAGAGTTGGGACAAGCAGCTCGCTGCCCAGCACGGCGCGCCACGGCTCAATCTTCACTTCGTGAATCAGATCGCTTCCCTCGACTGAAAAATCTGGGTGGCGCGCCAGCCGCACACGTAGAAAGAGATCGCCGCGCCGCTTTTCCCCCCACGTACGCCGGCTTCGCCCTGACCGCGCAAACGGATTCGCTGGCCTTCGTGAACGCCGCGCGGGATCTTGACTTGATAGTTTTCCACCTTGTTTGAACCGGCGCGCCGGAGCGAAACGGTTCTGGTAGAGCCGTGCAGAGCTTCCTCCAGGGTAACCATGATATCGGCTTCCACGTCGGCTCCACGTTCGGCCGTCGCCTGACGTCCGCCGAATCCGCCGAAAGCAGATCGGCCGCGACCGCCGCCGAAAAACGCTTCGAAGAAATCGCTGAAGCCGGTTCCGCCAAATTCGAACTGGACCCCCCCGCCACCGTCGCCGCCCCATTGATAAAATCCGCCTTCCGACGGCTGTGCGCCCCATTGCGGGGGCGGTTGAAATCCGCCCGGCCTGTTCCAATCCGCCCCGAGCTGATCGTACTGCTTCCGTTTTTCCGGATCACCTAGCACCTCGTAGGCTTCGTTGATTTCCTTGAATTTCTCTTCGGCGGCCTTTTTGTCCTTAGCCACGTCAGGATGGTGTTTTCGCGCCAGCTTGCGAAACGCGCTGCGAATTTCGTCACTGCTAGCCGTTTTCGGCACACCGAGTGTCTCGTAATAATCTCTAAACTGCACTGCCATCGGGTCTCAACCTTGTGCCTCCGCGCAATTCGCGCAACCTTCACTCGATGCGTGAGCTCGGAAAATTCGTGGTCATCATTGGCGTCATCATGACGCTCGTGGGACTTGTTCTCTGGAGCGGCTTCGCACCAAAATGGCTGGGACGCTTGCCGGGCGATATCCGGATCGAACGCGAACATTCCGCATTTAATTTTCCCATTGTGACCTGCATCATCCTCAGCATTGTCCTGAGCTTGTTCTTGTCGATCTTCTCAATTTTCCGGCGCTGATGCCAGCGTCGCGCAAACGATTCGACCTGAATCGGCATGTTGCCAAGTTGCTGCAATGCCGGCGGTGTCCGCGCATGCAATCAACGCCCGTCTCCGGCGGAGCGATTGTAAGTGACGTGATGCTAACTGGTCAGGCGCCTGGGCCGAGAGAACCGGTGCTGAGACGACCCTTCGCGCACACTGCCGGCAAAACTCTCTTCCGCTGGTTCGAAGAATTCTGCGGAATGAATGAAGCCGCCGTCAGATCCACAATCTATTTTGCGGCGGTTTGCCGCTGTTTCCCCGGCAAAAATTCCAGCGGCGGCGATCGCGTTCCCGCGCCGGACGAAATCCGTAACTGCTCATCGTGGATGGGTGAGGAGATCGCAATTTTACGGCCGCATCTCATAATTCCCGTCGGCCGATTAGCCATCTTGCAATTCGTCGACTGCGGGAAATTAGAGAAAGTGATCGGCCGCAAGTTTCGAGTCGAACGCGCAGGGCACCACTTCGACGTGATACCATTGCCGCATCCCTCCGGCGCATCACCCTGGCACAAGATTGCGCCCGGAAAACGATTGCTCGAACGCGCGCTCAAATTGATCGCGCGCCATCCGGCGATGAAGGATCTGGCCGGTAGATAAGCGCTGATTATCTGGGTAGCGCACGCGTCTCGCGTGTTGGCGAGCGCGTCCTCGCGATCGCGACCTTTTCTTCCCTTTCTTCCTATAGGGCAGCCCGACTGTCCCAATGGAAAAGTTCGTTTCGGCGCGACACCGAAACCAGCATGCGAGATGCGTGCTACCCCAGAGGTTTCATCGACGCTGAACGCTGAAACGCCCAATTTGGAAAGGTCGCGCAGAAAGTGGTCTGGATTTCGATATTGGACGTTGGGCGTTGGGCGTTGGACGTTTCCGAATGTCATTGAGCATTCCAACGCGCTCTGAAATTAATGAGTCCGACAAGTGGGACCTCACGCATCTCTTTGCCGAGGTGAGCAAATGGCAGGAGGATTTTGCCTGGCTCAAGCGGACCTACCCGAAGCTTCAGGAGTGGAAGGGCAAAGCAGGGAAATCGTCGCAAACGCTAGCTACGGTGCTTGAGTTTGAGAAATCGCTCGAGCTCAAGATGGAGCGTGTTTATCATTACGCGTCGCTGCAACTCGCGGAGGACAGCACAAACAACGAATACCTCGCGCGGATTGGGCAGGTTCAGAATCTGCTCACGAAAATCGGTGAAACGGCGGCGTTCGTTGTTCCGGAAATCCTGGCGATCGACGATGAAACGTTTGAAAAATTCATAGCCGATCCTGCGCTGGCCGACTGGCTTGTCAAATTGCACAAAATTCGGCGGATGAAGCGGCATGTGCTCTCGGTGCCTGAGGAACGCATTCTCGCGCTGGGGAGCGTTGCACTCAGCGGTTATGACGACACCTTCTCACAGCTAACTGACGTGGACATGAAGTTCGGCGTCGTGATCGATGAGACCGGCCGCGAAAAACCGCTTACGCAAAGTTCGTTCAGCTCATTCCTGGTGAAACGCGATCATGAACTGCGCAAGCGCGCCTTTCATCAATTCTACGCGGAATTTCAGGACCATCAGTATACGCTTGCCGCGTCGCTTGCCTATTCGGTGAAGGCAGATGTCTTTCACGCATGCGCCCGGCATTACCCATCGGCGCTGGAGGCTGCGCTCTTTCCGGATGATGTTCCGGGTACAGTTTACGATGGATTGATCAGATCGGTCCGCGCGAATTTGAAGCCGCTCTTTCGCTATTTCGACCTACGCCGCCGCGCGCTCGGGTTGCGCGAGCTGCATCACTACGATACTTACGTTCCGCTGGTTCCGGAAATTGAAACGCGCATCGGCTTCGACCAGGCATTTGAGACAGTTTTGGCCGCGCTGGGTCCGCTTGGGAAAGAATATGTCGATATTCTGCAGCAAGGTTTTCGCGGGCGCTGGATAGACCGTTACGAGACGAAAGGCAAACGCAGCGGCGCGTTTTCATCCGGAAGCTACGGCACGCCGCCCTATATCCTGATGAATTACAAGGAGGATGTCTTCGCCGATGTTTACACGCTGGCGCATGAGGCTGGTCACTCCATGCACAGCTGGTTCGCGCAGAAATCGCAGCTGTTTCAGGACTACGAGTACCCAATTTTCCTGGCCGAGGTCGCATCGACATTCAACGAAGAGCTGCTTACGCATCATCTACTTGAGAAAACGAGCGATCCGAAGATGCGCGCTTATATCACCAATCGGCAGATCGATGATCTGCGCGGCACGCTTTTCCGGCAGACGATGTTCGCTGAATTTGAGAAAGTTATCCATGCCATCGAGGAAACCGGCGACGCGCTTACGCTGGATGTTTTCAGATCGGAGTATCACAAACTTCTCGAGACCTATTTTGGCCAAAATTTCGTGCTGGATGCTGAGCTCGATCTGGAATGCCTGCGCATCCCGCATTTCTATCACGCGTTCTATGTCTATAAATATGCGACTGGGATTTCTGCCGCCGTTGCGCTTTCGCAGCGCGTGCTTTCCGGTGAACCGGGAGCCGTGGAAGCCTATCTTAATTTCCTGCGTTCTGGTGGCTCGAAATTTCCGCTCGAAACTCTCAGAGCCGCAGGCGTTGACATGACGACCCCTGCGCCCATTGAAAGCACACTTCGATTGTTTGAGCGACGCCTCGACGAATTGGAAGCGCTGTTGCTATAACCAAGGAGCGGCGGCTTTCCAGCCGCCGAGAATACCAAAAAGGCGGCGCTTTGGAAAGACGCCGCTCCTTGCTTACCGTCTCTCGATGGAACAAATGCCAGACGACCTTCGCGAGCGCTTGATCCCGTTGTTCCAACAAAATTTCGAGAAGTTTGGCGAGCTTGGAGCTGCTGTTTCAGTTTGGCAAAATGGAAAACCGATTATCGATGTCCATGGCGGATTCTGCGATGCTCGTCGCGAGAAACCGTGGACAGATGAGACCCTTGTCCTCATCTGGTCTGCCACGAAGGGGATCGGCAGCGCCTGCGTTCTGCACGCGTTGCAAGAACATAACATCGACATTAACCAGCGGGTCGCAGAGTTCTGGCCCGAGTTTGCTCAGTCTGGCAAAGAAAGAATCACGCTGTCGCAGTTGCTTTCACATCAAGCTGGGCTTTGCGCTTTGGGTCGCCGAGTTGACGTGCTCGATTACGGCGCAGTCGTTCAAGCGATCGAAGCGCAAAAGCCATTGTGGCCGCCTGGAACTGCTCATGGTTATCACGCCCGCACCTTCGGCTTTCTTCTCGACGAGCTTGTGCGTCGCATCGCTGGAAAAACTTTATCGGATTATTGGCAGGAAACTTTTGCCGAGCCGCTCAATCTCGATCTTTGGATTGGCTTGTCCGGAAAGGAAAATCCGCGGGTAGCGACGATTTACGCTGCGAAAAGTGGTCCGGCAGTTGCCGGACCGGAGCCAAAACAATTCTATCTGGATCTCGCGACGCCCGGCACTTTGGCGCGCAAGGCGTTCACTTCGCCTCACGGATTACAGGCGATCAATAAGATGAATGATCCTGCGATTCGCGCGAAACCGATTGTTTCCTTTGGCGGGATTGGCAGCGCCTCAGCGCTGGCAAAATTCTATTCCATGCTTGCGAACGGCGGAGAATTCGATGGTCAGACTTTTTTCTCAGAAAAAACAATCGGATGGATGACAAAGACTCTGGCGGACGGCATGGACCGCGTTTTTCAAATACCGACGGCGTTTTCCGCCGGGTTTATGAAAGATCCACGGAAGGCAACGCGAAGAATGTTCGGCACATCCCCTAATGCCTTTGGACATCCCGGCGCGGGCGGCGGCCACGCCTTTGCCGATCCTCAAAACAAAATCGGGTTCGCT
>WNGE01013138.1_pt1 | contig 10277 bp, 7 predicted proteins | sample 5400651 | NCBI WGS metagenome assembly WNGE01 (sample SAMN13153370, study PRJNA577476) | soil metagenome | isolation source: 60 cm soil or saprolite under grassland replicate 2 | place: USA:California | collected 2016-06-15
GACATCCTCGATCTTCTCAAAGCCGCCTGACCCACGTGGAATAAATAATGTTGAACTACTTTTGTCTAACAAACCGCATGATAGAATCTAACGAGCTCGCTGTGGTCAAAGATGATACTTGGATTGCCGTGGGTGAAACCCTGGTCCGCGAAGGTGCGTTACCCACCGACTTCTCGATGCTGGACCTAATCGAAAAGTACGCATCGCTAAAAAGCTCATTGGCCGAAGCCCTTGACAAGGGGAATGCAAGAAAGATCGATGCCAAGCTTCTGAAACCGCCGGTGGAAAGGCCCTCTAAGATTTGGGCCGCTGCCGGCAATTATAGGCGAGGCAGCGAAGGGCTGGGTGATGCCCGCGGCCGAGGAAGCGCCTCCAGGGCTTCGCCGGAAGAGCTTCTCGAAAATATTTTCCTAAAACCGCCGTCCGCAATCGCCGGGCCTGAAGATAATATTCTGATTCCCAAAAACGCTGATTCGATCTTTCCGGAATTGGAATTGTGTGTCGTCATCGGCAAACGAGCTCGCCACTTGAACAAAGATCAAGCCTTTGACTCTATTTTCGGCTACACGATCATGCTCGACGTGACTGCCCGAGGATATGGCTTGAGCAAGAATCTTTCGGGTACCCGCAACGTGCGCAAAGGTTTTGAAACGTTTGCGCCCCTTGGGCCGTGGATCACCACCAAAGATGAAGTATCCGATCCTCACAATCTTTGGATGAAGCTTTGGATTAACGGCGAACTCAAACAATCGGCAAAGACCGACGCGATGATCAATGATATCGCGACGCAGGTGAGTTTTTTATCGCAAGTCACGACCTTATATCCGGGCGATCTGATCACGACCGGAAACCCGGACTCTCCGGAATTCCAAGAAAAACTCAAGCCCGGCGATGTTTTGAAAGCCGAGATCGAAGGCATCGGCGCGATGAGTCTTGGCGTGGCGAAAGAAAACTGAGGAATTTTAGTTTACACGCAATCTTATTTTCATGGCCTCACAATGACTTTTGCGAAGGGACCGTGTATGCTCACAGCTAGTTTTTATGCGTCGATGACTGCCAGCCCGATTGTCGACTCTCTGGCAAATTTACCGTCACAAGGAATTCGTTAGTCTATGGTACGTATCGCTCCGTTTCGCGGGCTATTCTACAACCACAAAAAGATTCGCGATCTTTCCAAAGTCATTGCTCCGCCCTATGACGTGATCTCAAAAGAGGAGCAAGATAAACTTTACCGCAAGTCGCCGTATAATTTTGTTCGGCTGGATCTCAACCAAGAGCCCGACTCCTATTCGGCCGTCGCTCAGCTTTTTCAAGAATGGCAAGCTGAAGGAATTTTTGGACGAGACGAAGTCCCGGCAATTTACTATAGCACGCACCGCTTCTCTGTCAGAGGCGGGGAGGCGAGAGAGCGTCAAGGCTTCTTCGCTCTTACCGAATTACAGGATTTCTCCAGCGGCGACATTCGCCCCCACGAAAAGACGCTAGAGGCGCCCAAAGAGGACCGGCTCAAGCTGATGCTTGCCTGCCACGCGCAGCTGAGCCCGATTTTCGCCCTTTATGCCGAGCCCAAATCGTCGGTCAACCGCATGCTGGCTGCGGGCATCGAAGGGATTGATCCTTTCATTGAAGTCAAACAGGACGATACCGGCGAGTGCCGTCTCTGGCGCGTTACCGATCCGGAGCTTGTTCGCCGGGTTCAACAAGAGATGAGAGATCAGCCGCTGCTGATCGCGGATGGTCACCATCGCTATGAAGCCACACTCAAGTACCGCGATCAGGTACGCACGAAACAAAGTCAATGGAATGGTCGCGAGGCGTTCAACTATATCATGGCCTATTTTGCCAACATGGATGACGAAAACCTGGTGATTCTTCCCACCCATCGTCTGGTGCGGGGTTATGCTCCGCAGCCGTTCTTGCAGTTGGAGGATACGCTGCAAAAATATTTTTATGTCGAGCAATATCCGAAAACACCGGAAGGCAAAGGTTGGTTTCTGAAAGCATTGAAAAATGGCGCCAAAAAACAGCGCCTTATCGGCGCCAGTTTCAAGCGTGACCCGCGCTACCTGATCCTGCGGCTGAAAAACAAAAGGATCATGCAGCGCCTGGCGAAGGATCTAAGCACGCCGCTCCGTCCAAGCCGCATTCATCCTCAATCCGCCAAAGGCGCGAGAAATATTGACGATCGCCAACGGCGGCGAGAAAATGCCGCAGAAATCGACTTACTTCTACCCCAAGCTCATTTCCGGGCTAATCGTTAACAAGATCGACCCGGGAGAAGAAATTCAAGACCTCTGAGTAGCGTTGCGACAAGTAGGTCGCTAATCCGCAAACCGCAGAAATGAATCTCCTGGAGCAACTCACAGGGTATCAAAAACATTTATGAGGATTTATTCCAAAGGGTGTCACCCCCCCGAATGTTTTCATCGGGGGTCCGGTCACAGTTTCCTCTGGATTCCCGATAGAAGCATTCGGGAATGACACACTTTTAGAGGTCTCGGAATAGCTTTTTACGCAGCAAGCTGCGGGGATTCCGTAAGATTAAATCGCTTCTACGCCAGCGGTCTTATGAATTGCCCATCGCCTGGCTTCCCAACGATCTTGCCATCCGCCATCACGGTTTTCCCGCGTACGATCGTACGGATCGGCACGCCTTTAACTTTCCGGCCATGGTACGGCGTCCAGCCGACTTTGGTATAAGTCGTTTCGTTGCTGATAACTTCTACTTTATTCATATCGACGATTACCATGTCAGCGTCGGCGCCCGGTTGGATGATGCCTTTCCTCGGGTACACGCCGAAGATGCGAGCGGGATTGTACGACGTAATGCGAACGAGAGTATCGAGAGTTAGCTTTCCTTCATTAACGGCAGTCAGAAACAGGCTGAGAAAGTCCTGAATCTGCGGCTCGCCTCCTGGCGATTTCCACATATCTTTCCAGCCGATCTCTTTCTCTTCCTTTGTGTGGGGCGCGTGATCGGTGCCGATAAGATCGACCGTGCCATCGTTGATGCCCTTCCACAGCGCGTCGACATGAGCGGGCGGCACCCAGAAGCCTAAACAATAAGGACCGAGTTTCTCGACATTCTCCCAGGAGGCGAGGAACAGCGCCCAGGGATTCACTTCGCAGCTGCACGGCCGCCCTTCGTCTTTCGCGCGACGGAGCATATCCAAGCCAACGGGAGTGCTCATGTGCATAATGTGCAGTTTGTTACCAACCGCCTGCTGCAAACGGAACAAAGTGGCAATGGCCGTATCCCAGATGATGCCATCGAAGTCGCGATAGGCTTTGGCATAGGCCTGTGGACTATGGTCGCCGCGTTTCCAATAGCGTTGCTCGATCTCATCCATCAAATCCTGATCATGGGGGTGAACCATCAACGGCAATCCGGTTTCGCCGACAGCTTCGAAAGAGCGGAATAAGTCGCCGTGGTTGTGCAGCCCGATCCCGGGCATATGGGGATAATCGCGGCCTGTATCCTTGACCATAAAAATTTTAAATGCGAGACATCCTTCTTTGGCAAGTCCGGCAAGCTCCTCCGGCACCGTTCCGGAGGGATTGTGATTGAAATCCACGATGGCTTTCTTCTTATGGTCTTCGATCAAGGCACGAAATCTTTCCACCGTAGTGGTCGGCGGGTTGACATTGGGCATGCCGATGGAAAGGGTTACGCCGCCCGCCGCCGCCGCCATCGTTGCAGTGGTCAAATCCTCTTTATGCGTGAAACCCGGATCTCTATGATGGGTGTGTGTGTCGATTAAGCCAGGAATGACTTTCTTTCCCTTCGCGTTGATAACCGTATCTGTAGACTCCGGCAAAACCGGCGGTTTCCCCAAGGCCACCACTTTTCCTTGATGCACCGCTACGTCAGCTTCGACAAACCCCCCAGGGGTCCAAACTTCTCCGTCACGAATCAGCAAATCCAACTTCTCCATGGTTCAACCTTCTTTCTCTTTGGAATTCAAAAAACCCTTATATGATCAGGAATTACCGCTGTCAACCGAGCTTTGAACCACGCTTGACTCAATAGGTGAAATCTGAAAATATTTGCTCCGCTTACGTCTAAATAACAGTGACGAAGGCAAAACCGAGGAGGCTAGCTATGCTCAAAAAAATAACCTTTGGATTTGCGTTTCTGGCAACCGCACTTCTCAGCACTGTGCCGGTTTATAGCCAGAGTGCGAGTCTCATCGAGGCGGGCAAAAAAGAAGGGAAAACCGTGGTTTACGGGTCATTGGAATCCGATTCGGCGGAAACGGTTTTTAACGTGTTCAAGAAGAAAACCGGCATCGAAGTGGATTATTGGCGCGCGTCGGCGACCAAAGTCATGGACCGTGCATTGAGCGAGTATCGTGCAGGGAAACCGCTCTTTGATATCATTCTGACCAACGATAATCCGATGCAGATCATGTTTAAAGAAGGGATTTTTGCCAAATACGATTCACCCGCGGCCAAAGATTTCACCAAGGAATCCATCGACCCCAATCTTGGTCCGCGATATCGCAACGTGGTCATCGGGGTCGTTTATAACAAGAGCGTCGTCAGTCCCGCTGAGGCACCCAAGTCACTCGAAGACCTTGCCAAACCTCAGTATCGCGGTAAGCTCGTCATGCCTGATCCGACTCAGCACACGACGACGACGCAATGGGTGGCCAGTCTCGAAAAGCTCATGGGGAAAGAAAAAGCTGAAAAATATATTCGTGATTTAGCCGCACAAAAACCCGTATTGGTCGAATCGTTGCTCCCAGCGGCAGAACGTGCCGCTACAGGTGAAACACCCATAGCCATTACCTATGTCAAATACGCTTACATTTACGGCCAAAGGGGAGCCCCGCTAGACTATGTCAGGTTGGGAAAAATGATGGGAGATGGCCACTATCTGACCTTAAGTAACAAGGCGCCCCATCCCAACGCGGGCAAGGCGCTTATTGATTTTTTCCTCGGCCAGGAGAGTATGTCGTTAATCGCCAAGTTGGGTGAGTTTGTGAACCGTAAGGGCGTCTATCCACCGCTACCCGACGCCGACAAAATTCAGTTTGTCGAGATGTACGATCTCGACTCGAAACAGTTTGCCGAAAAGAAAAAGGAGTACCAGCAGATCTTTCTGCGGTAACCGAATCACTCCGTGTCCGCCAACGAGAGAATCCTCGCGGCCGATCCAAGCCTCCTATCAACCGCCTGGAGCCGAACCCGCATCGGCGGTTTTCTGGGCCAGCCCGTCAGCTGGGTATTTCTCCTCGTTGGCGGCATTATCGGATTTCTCAGCCTCTATCCTACGTTCTTCCTCTTCTACGGTAGCGTGATGGATGCCCCCTTGGGTGTCCCCGGCCATTTTACCTTGCAAAATTATGTGAAGGCTTACGGTGACCCGGAAGCCTACCCACTGTTGTTGAATTCCTTCATTTTCGGTGTGGGAGCCGCTGGGCTCTCCGTGATCTTCGCATTGGCCCTGGCCTGGATTACGATTCGGACCAACGCCCCTTTCAGGAGGCTCTTTGAGTTGACAGCTATTATTCCCAATATCCTCCCACCGATTCTCGTCTCAATCTCCTGGGTCATGCTGTTGAATCCCAGCAACGGCCTCATTAACGGGTTGTTTGTAAAAGTTATTGGGTTGGAGAAAGGGCCTTTCAACATCTATTCCATGGCGGGGTTGATCTTTGTCGAGGCATTGATCTTGACGCCGCTGGCTTTCCTGATCATCGCCGCCGCGTTGAAGAGCATGGATCCTTCGCTGGAGGAGTCCGCCAAGACGCTGGGCTCCGGTGAATTGGGCGTGATGAGCCGGATTACTTTTCCTTTGATGCGGCCAGCGATTTTAGCCGCAGCGACTCTGAACTTTGTGCGCGCTGTGGAGAGCTTCGATACGCCGGCGATCATCGCTTTGCCGGCGCGCATTGAGGTCTTTACAACTAAAATCTGGCGCGAAGCTCTGGGATCTTTTCCCACCAACCATAATCTCGCGGCCACCTATGGTGTCGGCATATTGATGGTCGCCCTGCTCTTCGTCTATCTGTACCGCCGCTTCACGTCGCAGGTGGAAAGTTTCTCCACTGTCACAGGCAAAGGGTTTCGTCCCCACCAAATCGACCTTGGCAGCTGGAAGTACCTCGCCTCCGGCGTGGCGTTTTTGTTGCTTCTGTTATTGGTCGTGTTGCCCATCCTGGTTCTTCTGCTGGTGGCAATTCTTCCTTATTATCACGTGCCAACGTGGCAGACCTGGAGCAATTTGACGTTGGATCACTTTCGCTATATTTGGGCCACGCCAAGAGTCCACCGAGCGTTCGCGAACAGTCTTTTCCTGGCACTGCTAGGGGCAACCGTATGCATGCTTCTCGCTTCCCTCGCTTCTTATATTACGGTCCGCACAAAGCTCGCCGGCAGAGGCATCCTTGAAGGACTGGTATTCATTCCCTGGGCTTTTCCTGGAACTGCCCTGGCCCTCGGACTGCTATGGGCCTATATTGATTTCCCTATCCCGGTCTATGCGACCATCTGGATCATCCTAATCGCCTACGTCACTCGTTTCTTGCCCTATGGGATGAGAGCCGTCAGCAGCACGATAATTCAAGTCCACAAGGAGCTCGAGGAAGCCTCCGTTGCTTGCGGCGCCGGTTTTTTGGCAACGTTTCGCCGTGTCTTGATTCCCATGATGCGCCCCGGTGTTATGGCAGGATGGATTATTCTGGTCACGATTTTCATGCGCGAGTTCAGCGCGACCTTGTTTCTTTATAGTCCCGGCTCCGAGCCTCTCGGCCCCCTGCTTTACTTTCTCTATCTCGACGGCATGCGCGGCCGCGTCGCGGCCATCGGGCTCGTCATTTCCGTGATTTCCGTTATCCTCATTGCCATCGCCCAGCGCTATTCGCACTGGGATACCAAGTAAACGAGGGTCGAGGATACAGCACCGAGGATAGAAGATCGAGGATGGAGGATTGAAAGCAGCAAGCGCGATCTTCAATCTTCGATCTTCAATCTTCGATCTTCAATCTTCGACGTGGAAACGACCAAGGAGGGACATTGGATAAATTGCACTTAACTGTGGCTTGCGGCGAATACGATAGAACCCACGCGTTGCAAACAGGTGCCGTGGAAGCGGAAGGGATCCGACTCAACTACATTCCGTTGGAAGCCGAAGAAATCTTCTGGCGCATGGGCCATCATCAGGAGTTCGACGCCTCGGAGATGTCTCTCTCCAACCACGTGACGGCGGTAAGCCGCGGCAACTCTCCGTTTGTTGCGATCCCGGTGTTCCCGTCGCGCTTTTTCCGCCATTCTTGTGTATTTATCAACACTAGCTCCGGCATCAAAAACCCTGCCGACTTCAAAGGCAAAAGGATCGGTGCGCCAGAGTATTCGATTACCGCCGCCGTCTGGATCCGCGGCTTTTTGAACGATGACTACGGTGTCAGAGCCCAGGACGCACACTGGTTTGTCGGCGGTCAGGAAGATCCCGGTCGGAAGGAACGGGTCAAGTTAACCCTGCCGCCCGAAATCAAGCTCGATTCTATTCCCGACGACAAGACTCTTAACGGTATGCTTGAAAGCGGCGAGATCGACGCACTGATCTCGGCCCGCAGTCCATCCTGCTTTGTTAAAGGCTCGCCCAAAGTTAAACGTCTTTTCCCCAATTACAAAGAAGTCGAGATCGACTATTACAAACGCACCAAAATCTTTCCCATCATGCATGTGCTCGTCATCCGTAAAGAAGTTTACGACAAGAATCCCTGGGTCGCGCGCAGTCTTTGCAAAGCGTTCTGCGACGCTAAAGACCATACGATCAAGAACATGCACATCTCCAATACCCTCGCTTGCACATTGCCATGGCTAAGCTGGGAAAGAGAACGGATGAAGGAGATCTTTGGCCCCGACTGGTGGCCTTACGGCATCGAGGCTAACCGCCATGTGCTCGAGCATCTGATTCGGTACATGGGGGAGCAAGGTTTATTGGCGCGGCCTCTGAAGGTAGAAGAAGTCTTCGTGCCCAACGTCGTCGGGGAGTTCAAGATATGAAGATGGAAGATGGAGGATAGAAGATCGATAATCAGTTCTCCATCTCCATCCTCTATTCTCTATCCTCTATCCTCATGCGGCTAAACCGAAACGTCGCAGCTTTCCTTCGCTCCGCCCGCATCGCGCATCTCGCTACGGCCGACGCTGATGGGCAGCCGTTGGTTATTCCGATTTGCTTCGCGTTCGACGGCAAAGAGTTTTTTTCGGCGATTGACGAAAAGCCCAAACGATTATCGCCGCAACGACTCAAGCGACTGCGAAACATCGAAGAAAATTCCCAGGTGTCGTTGGTGATCGATCGATATGACGAGGACTGGCGGAAGTTGGCTTACGTCCTCGTATCGGGACAGGCCAGAATACTGCTTACCGGCCAGAAACACCGAAGAGCTGTAAGCCTTCTTCGTCGGAAGTACGACCAGTATCACTCAATGGCAATAGACCAGCGACCAATGATCGTCATTAAGCCGCTGGGTGTGAAGGCTTGGGGAAGTTTATAACACTTCAATTTCATCTGGTTTGCGTTCAACGTTGCCCGGCGATATAGACCGTGCTGAGATTTAAGGTCAACCCGTTTGCCATCAGCCAACGCTAGAACCGGATTTCCGGATTTTCACCATGGAAGCAAGAAGTTACCTCCCTGTTACCGTCGACAAAAGCCATCTGGTCACCATCGGCGAGCGACTCTACGCCGAAAGCATCGAGTTGATCCGGGAGCTGGTGAACAACGCCTATGATGCCGATGCCACTGAAGTCAAAGTAACCGTCACCCCGGAATCCGTTTCAGTGGAGGACAATGGCACCGGAATGGATCTAGAAGGGCTCCAACAGTACTTCGTGATCGGCTCTCAAGAAAAGCTCCTACGGCCAAAGTCGCCCGTCTTCAAGCGCGACCGGATCGGCCAGTTCGGCATTGGCAAGTTCGCCACGCTCTCCGCCTGCCAACGCTTTACCGTTTACACTCAAAAAGACAATTTTGCCGCCCGGGTGGTTTTTGACAAAGAAGCATGGTCGCAGGAGGTGGGTGAGTGGCGGCTTCCCTTGGACATCCTGTCACCTGATTCCGAAAAAGTAAGTGGAACAACCGTTACCCTTCAGGGCTTGACCAAACAATTTCTGCCTGAAGACGTGGAACGAAAGATCGTCGAAGGAGTTCCGTTGAAAGCGCCTCACTTCGCGGTATTTCTCAACCAGAAACCGGTTACGCCCAAGAGTTTTTCCGGCCATCGTATTCCGTTTTTGGAAGGAACCGACTTTGGGCCGATTTCGGGCGAGATCATCATTCTACCCGCTTCCGCTTCCGCCGTTGACGAGCTTGGGATCGAAGTCAAAGTAAAGCAAGTCACTGTCCGGCGTGACCTTTTTGGCGCGGAAACTTGGGGTAAAATCGCCGCGAGGATTCGCGGCGAAATCCATGCTGACTTTTTGCCGATTACCAGTGACCGCTCTGGTTTTATCATCGACTCCCCAGAATACCGCGCCTTTGTCCAAATCATGCAACGCGTGATGAACGAGGTTCATTCCGTCCTGATCCGTCTTATGGGAAAGGGAGAAAAAAGGGCGGCTTCACGCGCCCTGGGCGAGGCGCTCGAACGCATTAGCAAGTCGCTCTTTAGAAATCCGGATTTTTCTCCCTTTGGGCCCATCCCTATCGGCGAGCCGGGCGGAATCGGCGGCGCTGCGGCAACGAAATCTTTAGAGACTGCTGAACCGACGCATGAGGGGAAACCCGTTGGGATGAGCCGGACATCTCGCAAACTCGCGCGAAAGAAACGGCCAACCGTAAAGCGGCTTACTCCGGATGCGGTCGTTCGCAAGCTCAAGATGGGTCAGGCAGGGATCTCCTGCTGCTTAGATCATTTTGGCGAGACCGGTCCGGAGTCCTTCAGCGAGGGAACTACCGTGTATATCAACCGCGATCATCCCCTGTACAAAAGAGAAGCGAAAAAAGGTGAGGCGCACACCATGCATATCGCGCGGCTTCTCACCCAAGAGATCGCGCTGATGAAAGACCCACGAAACCCCCGACAAGCCTTCGAACGCCAATCGAAGCTGTTACGCGACGCGTTTATCGAGGATTAGACTCAGGCCGGTGAAAAAACTCATCTGCTTCGTTGCGCTCGTCCGACTCGCCGCTTACGCGCCTCGCACCTGAGATCTTTTTGACCGGCCTGCGAACACGATCTGTTGAACCATTGAACGACTTGAACGTCTGAACGACTTACAGTTGGAATCCGTCTATGCGCCGATGGCCAACGATTTCAGCA
>WNGE01010156.1_pt1 | contig 10276 bp, 12 predicted proteins | sample 5400651 | NCBI WGS metagenome assembly WNGE01 (sample SAMN13153370, study PRJNA577476) | soil metagenome | isolation source: 60 cm soil or saprolite under grassland replicate 2 | place: USA:California | collected 2016-06-15
CCGAGTCGGCGTGCGCGACGAACTCGTGCGGCAGGAACGTGGACACGCTCGCGGTCTCGGTCAGGCCGAACCCGTTGCCCAGCCGCGCCTGCGGGAACGCCTTGGCCAGCCGCGCCACCAGGTCCGGCGCGATCGGCGCGCCGCCGTAGGAGACCGAGCGCACCCGCGAGATATCCACGTCGGCGAAGGCCGGCTGGCTGATCGCCAGCCAGTAGATGGCCGGCACCGTGACCATCGTGTCGATCGCCTCCTCCTCGATCGCGCGCAGGAACGCCGCGACCTCGAAGACGGGCATGATCACCGCCGTGCCGCCCACGTACAGTGCCACGAGCAGCTGGCTGTTACAGCCGGTCACGTGGAACAGCGGCACCGAGATCAGGGTGCGCAGGCCGGCGGGATCCACCGAGAGAGCCCGGCGGCAGGTCTCGGCGTTGGACAGGAAGTTCTCGTGGCTGGTCACCGCGCCCTTCGGAAAACCCGTGGTGCCGCTGGTGTAGAAGATCGCGGCCGCCCCGGACGGCTCGGCGTCGTCGACGACCAGCGCGTCGCCGTCGGGCAGCGCGGCTCCGGGCGTGAACACGTACGCCGCGCCGGAGTCGGTCACCACGTAGTTCGCTTCCTCCTCGGTGAAGCGGGTGTTGACCGGCACCACGATCGCGTCGGCCAGCACCGCGCCGAGGAAGGCCAGCACCCAGTCGATGCCGTTGCCCAGCGGCCGCCGCCGGTCTCCACCACGGCCTCCGCGGCGGTCTGCTGGTCGACCGAGGCACGGAGCATCTGCACCAGGTTGCGGGGCAGGCCCTCGTACCGCTTGATGCCGTCCTCGCCGCGGACGACACCGGTCATGTCGAACATGCCGCCCAGGTCGCTGTGATCCTTCATGATGTACCGCCCTTGGCCGGGGTGAAGTAGCGCACCGGGTTCTCCACCATCATCGTGTCGATCTGCTCCTGGGTGACGCCGGCCGCCAGCAGGGCGGGCAGCACGTCGTCGGTGATGTGCTCGTAGTGCCAGTTCGGCGCGGCGGCGGCGCGGGCCGCGTCGTGCGCGGCGCCGAAGTAGTCGATGAAGCAGTTCGCGTCGTGCGCGAGCACCATGCTCGCGGCGTAGCCGCGCGACGCCAGGGCCACGATCGTCTTGATCCGTTCGGCCGTCGGGTTGAACAGGTCCAGCCCGAACCGGTCCATGCCGAGCAGCACCCCTGCGTCGGCCAGTTCGGTGAGGTAGTCCAGGTCGTTGCTGTCGCCCGCGTGCCCGATCACCACCTTGGACAGGTCTACGCCCTCCTCGCGGAAGAGCCGCACCGCGTACCGGCCGGTCTGGTGCGGGCCCGAGGTGTGCACGGTGATGGGCGCGCCGGTCTCGACGTGCGTCCGGGCGATGGCGCGGGCGATCCGCTCGATGCCGGGGCTGGGTTCGGGGGTCTCCAGGGCGAACTTGAGGAAGGCGGCCTTGACCCCGGTGCCGGCGATACCCTCGGTGATGTCGCGGGAGAAGTCGGTGACCATCGGCTCGGGCATGTCGATGAGCAGGCCGGGACCGCGGTAGGCGTACTGCTGCGGCAGTTCCTCGTAGACGTACAGGCCGGTGGCGACGATGATGTTCAGCTGTGTCTGCGCCGCGATCCGCTGCATCCGCGGGATGTCGCGGCCCAGCCCCCAGACCGTGGGGTCGACGATCGTGCGGATGCCCTTGGCGTAGACGGCGTTGAGCTTGTCGATGGCCCGGGCGACCATGGCCTCCTCGTCCCACCAGTCGCTGCCGTAGTTCTGCACGTGCTCGGTGGAGAGCACGTAGACGTGCTCGTGCATCAGGGTCTGGCCCAGGTTGCCCAGGTCGACCGGGCCGCGTACGGTCTCGACGACTGCCACTGCTTCCCCTTTCCGACGACTGCTCCCATTATGATCGCCGCATGCCTGCGGAGCCCCGGCGCGCGGACCGGCGCGGCGACCACCTCATCGTCTGCGGTGACGGGCCGCTGGCGTACCGCATCACGGAGGAGCTGACCGCCCGGTACGGCGAGCACGTGACGGTCATCCTGCCGGACCGGCGAAACCACCACGGGCCGCAGATCAGCGCGCTGCCGCGGGTGCGGGTGCTGGAGTACCCCGAGCTGTCCAGCCAGGCCTTCACCGACGCCGACGTGCAGTCGGCCCGGGCGCTGGCCGTGGTCTGGCAGGACGACGTGGGCAACCTCCACGCCGGGCTGCGGGCGCAAGAGCTGAACCCCGGGCTCCGGCTGGTACTGGCCATCTTCAACCGGCGTCTTGGCGACCACATCCGGATGCTGTTCCCGGACTGCACGGTGCTGTCCGGCACCGCGATGTCGGCGCCGTCGCTCGTGGCCGCGGCGCTGGACCAGCCTGCCCCCAGCCACGTCCGGGTACAGCGGCGCACCCTGTACGTGGCCCGGCCGGACGACGTGGCGCCCGGCGCCGTGGTCTGCGGCCTGACCGACGACCACGACGACCCGCGGCTGCTCCCGCCCGGGCAGGGCCTGCGGGACCAGGCCGACCTGGTGCTCGCCGTCGCGGACGGGACGCCGCGTAACCCGCTGGCCCGCAGGCCCAACCCGGCCCGGGCGCTCGCCGGGCTGCTCCGGCGGCTTGTATGGCACAAGTACGGGCTGGTCTTCACGGCGCTGCTGACAGTGATCGGCGTCGGCCTCGGGCTGCTGGCCACGGTCTACTCGCTCAGCGACGCGTTCTACCTCACGCTGATGGACCTGACCGGATCGGCGCTGACCAAGTCGCAGGACACCTCGGCGGAGAAAGTCGCGCAGGTAATGCTGACGGTGGACGGCATGGCCTTCATCCCGGTGATCACCGCCATCGTGGTGGGCGCCCGGCTGACCGGTTCGGTGCGCCGGGCGCCGCGGCCGGCCAGCGGGCACATCATCGTGGTCGGGCTCGGCAACGTCGGCACCGCCGTGACCGGCCAGCTGCACGACCTCGGGTTCGACGTGGTGTGCGTGGATAACAACCCGAACGCCCCCGGCATCCCGATGGCCCGGCAGATGGGACTGCCGGTGGTGATCGGCGACGCGTTCCGCGAACAGACGCTGCGCGCCGCCCACCTCGACACCTGCCTGGCGCTGGTGTCGGTGACCAGCCTGGACATCGTGAACCTGGAGACCGCGCTGACCGCGCGGGCGCTCCGCGACGACCTGCGCATCGTACTCAGGCTGACCGACGACGACCTGGCCGAACGGCTGGAGAAGACGACCGGCAACACGATCTCGCGGAGCGTTCCGTACCTGGCCGCCCCCGCCTTCGCCACCGCGATGCTCGAGCACCAGGTGCTGCGCACCATCGACGTCGGCCGGCACGTGCTGCTGATCGCCGAGATCAGGGTGGCGGACCAGGCCGGGCTGGCCGGCAGCCCCATCTCCGGCACCGAGCAGGACGGGCAGGCCCGGGTGCTCGCGCTGCAGGCGAGCGGCGTGGCCGCGCTCGACTGGTCACCGCGGCGCGGCTACCTGCTCGCGGCCGGCGACCGGCTGATCGTGCTGGCCACCCGGCGGGGCCTGGGCCGGTTCCTGTCCGTCACTGAGCCTGCCCGGGGGCCGGTCAGGCCTTGATCTTGATGACGTGCCAGGCGCCTCCGATGCCGTTGCCGGTGACCTGGCCGGGGGCCTTGTCGCCGATATAGCAGTAGAGGGGATAGCCGTTGAGGGTGACCTGCTTGACGCCGCCCGGCCGGGTGATGACGCCGAGCTTGCCGGGGAGGCGGACGCCGGCCGGGGCCTTGACCGGGGCGGCCAGCGGCGGCCAGGCGGTGGCGCAGGTACCGGTGCAGGCCGACGTGCCGCTGTGCGGCTTGTCCGCGGAGTAGTAGTACACGGTCAGGCCGCGGCTACTGGCCAGCACCGGGCCGGCCCGGGTGTGCGCGACCTTGAGGGCCGCGGCCCGGCTGGTGGTGGCGGCAGTGGCACTGCGGACCTTGATGACGTGCCAGATGCCCTCCATGCCGTTGCCGGTGGCCTGGCCGGGGGCCTTGTCCCCGGCGTACAGGTAGACCGGGAAGCCGTTGATGGTGACCTGCCTGACGCCACCCGGCCGGGTGATCATGCCGAGCGGGCCGGGCAGGCGGACGCCCGCCGGGGCCTTGACCGGGGCGGCCAGTGGCGGCCAGGCGGTGGCGCAGCCGCCGGTGCAGACCGACGTGCCGCTGCCCCGCTTGTCCGCGGTGTAGTAGTACAGCGTCAGGCCGTGGTCATTGGCCAGCACCATCCCGGCCCGGGTGGTCTCGGTCTTCAGCGCGGCGGTCGAGACGGAGGAGGAGGACGTCGGCGCGGCCTGGGTGGCCTGGGTGGCCTGGTTGCCGTAGCCGTAGGCTCCGCCGGCCGAACTGCCCGAGCCGGTCCCGCACGCGGTGACCGCCAGGGCCACGGCGATCAGCGCGGTGCCCGCCGTGGCCCCCGCCCATCCTGGGTTACGCATCAGGGTCCTCCATTCCGCGAACCGGGTGCTGCCTTGTGTCTGTGATACGCAAATTCCAGGCACGCGGCGGGAGGGCGGGGGGTGACGTAAGCGGCTGGTAAGGAGTTGCGTGGTGCGGGCGGCGGGGCGGGAAACCAGGCCCGTTCGGCACCAAAAAGTGCCCGCGACGAGTGCGGCACGGGGGCCGCACCCGCCTCGGACACTGCGCGCTCGGACGGTGAGCGCGAGATCAGGTAAACGCGAGGTCAGTAGCCGTAGCCTCCGCCGCCGGAGGTAGACGTGGCGGTGGAGCCCCCGCCCGCCGCCGGTGCGGGCGTCGAGCCGGAGACCGTCATCTCCCACCACAGGCCGCCGGAGAGGTTCTTGCCGTTGCCCGTAGCCTGCCCTGGGCTCTTGTCGCCGACGTAGGTGTAGAGCGGGTGGCCGAGGTAGGTCGCCTGCTTGGTGCCGTCGGACCGGGTGATGGTGCCCAGCGTGCCGGTCACGCCGGAGCCGGCCGTGAGCGGGCCCTTGACCACCGGCCAGTAGGTCGCGCACTGGCCCGAGCAATTCGACTTGGTCGGGGTGTCGATGGCGAACCAGTACAGGGTCATGCCCTGGGAATCGACGAGCACCTGCTGGCTGCCGATGGTCTTCTCGGTTACGGTGTTCCCGCCGGCCGCGGCCGCGCTGCTGCTGCCGCCCGCGGCGGGCGTGTTGGCCGTGGTGGCCGTGCTGCTGGCCGAGCTGGCGCAAGCAGAAATGGTTAGGGCAAGGGCGGCCAGGCCGGCCGCGCCCCATATCTTTCGCATCGGAATTATCTCCCCTTGACAGTGCGCGTGATCTCCCGTTAGGGATCACGTACGATCGGTCATTTCAGTTCATCGTGGGTTAACCACGGTCAGCTGCGCGGTCAGCCGGGCGGTCAGCTGGTATCGGGCGGCGGCAGGCCGAGCTGACCGCGGATGACCCGGACCGCGGCTTCCACCGGCTCGTTGGCGGCGTCCAGCCGCTTCTGGTACCCGCGCAGCTCGCGCAGCGATGTGACACCCGCCGCGGTGCTGGTCAGCGCGGCCCGCGCCTGGTTGACGCGGTAGAGCAGGCGGACGAAGGGTTCGGCCCGCGGCGGGAACGAGAGCGTGATCAGCTGGCGGTCGAACCGGCGCTCGGTGACAACGGCGGCGCGCAGGTCGGCCCGCGCCGCGGCCAGGTCGCCGTCCTTGATCTGGTCGTCGAAGCCGTCGAACTCGTGGTCAAGCTCGCGGTTGGCCGGCCGTGCGATGGCCAGGTACCTGGCGGCCATCGCGGTGAGCTCGACCGTCGTAGTGGCCGTGCCGCGGGCGGCGGGGCTGTGAGACGCTGTGCTCTGAGACGCCGGGCTCCGGGCCGGGGGCTCGCTGCTGGCGCAGCCTGCGGCGAGCAGAGCGGTGCCGAGCAGCACGGAACCGGCCGTGACCAGGCTGGTCACGGCGGCACGCCCCTGCTTGTCCGTCACTGTGCCTCCCGACATGGACACGTTCAAGATCGGGGGATGGTTCAGTCGGCTAACGACAAATTCCGGGGCGCCCTGGTCAGACCGCGTGACCGCCGCCGATGAGGCTGCCCACCGCGAACGTCACGCCGACGGCCCCCGCGACCAGGGGCGACGGCAGCTCGAACGGGTCGACGCCGAGCTCTTCGCGGGTGTGCGCCCGCAGCGCGGTGTCGGGGTCGGAGGATACCGCGGCGGCCATCCGGGCCGCGGTGGCGAGCATCTCGCGGCCGAGCGGTTGCAGGTCGACGGATTATCGGGCGACGCGTTCTAACCGGGTCAATGTCATCACATTGGGCCGGCTGCTGATGGCGCCGCGCCCCTAGACGGGCAGGACTGCGACGGGGGCGGTGGTCGGGCGGGCCGTGCCGCCTGCGGGCTCGACGGTGATGCCGATCCGGTCGCCGGGCCGGACGGCGGATGCCAGCAGGGAGCTGCCGTGCATCAGGCCGGCCGAACGGGCACCGGACGGGCTCATCACCCACACCTGGTAGACGCGGCTGGACGGCAGGGACGCCATCCCGCTGGCGCTGACCACGGCCTCGCGCAGCGCCGCCGAGGTGACCACGGTGACGCTCCCGCCCGCGCTGCTCCGCGCGGTCTCGACGTGAGCGTCGGGCGCGGTGACCACCCGGGCGATCGCGGTAGCGCGCGCCTGGTCGAGCTGGTGCTGGGCGGACAGCTGGGTGATCCCGAGCGCGACGGCCGCGGCCACGCTGGCCGCGGCGGCCAGGACGGCCAGCCGGCGAGGCAGGGCCCGGCGGGGACGGTCGGCGGACAGCGGCGGGAGCTGCCTGGTCTGGTACGCGGCCGCCAGCACCCGCCCCTCCATCTGGGCCGGCGGGGTCATGGCGCAGGCCAGGGCGAACCTGGCCGCGGTCTCGCGCAGGCCGCGGACCTCGGCCTCGCAGGTGGGGCAGTGCTGCAGGTGGCGCTCGAACTCCTCGCGTTCGGCGTCGCTGACAGCGTCCAGGGCGTAGCTGCCGGTGAGCACGTGCAGGTCATCACGCATGGTCTTCACCAGGTCACCTCCATGCAGTCACGCATCCTGATCAATCCGTCCCTGATCCGGGTCTTGACCGTGCCGAGGGCGACCCCGAGCAGCTGCGCGACCTGCGGGTAGGAATAGCCGCTGTAGTAGGCGAGCTTGATCGACTCGCGCTGCAGCCCAGTCAGCCCGTCCATGCACCGGCGCACCCGCTGGTACTCCAGCGTCGCCGCGACGGTCTCGACCACGTCGTCCTCGGCCGGCTCCGGCTCCGCGGCCTTCTGTTCCCGGCGCGTGCAGGCGTTCTCCGAGCGAACCCGGTCGACCGCGCGGCGGTGCGCGATCGTCAGCGCCCAGGCGCTGGCGCTGCCCCGGTCCGAGTCGAACCGGGACGCCGTCCGCCAGATCTCGAGCAGAACCTCCTGCGCAACCTCCTCGGACTGGGCCGGGTCGCGCAGCACCTGGCGGACGACGCCGTAGACCGGGCCGGAGAGTTCGGCGTAGACGAGCTCGAACGCCCGGTGGTCGCCGCGCGCCACCTGGCTCAGCAACGCGGCGAGGTCCGGCGGCCGGGTCTCCGGGTCCGGCTCGGGCCGCCACTGACGTATCTCAGGCCTGCTCATGATCTCGTATTCGAGACCGCGGGCCCGCCGGATTGGTCCCGCCTTATTTCGTAAGGAATGTCCGGACCTGCAAGAACGCGACCAATCCGGTTGGCGGGCAGGCCCGAATGGCGGCCGTGAACAGGACATGGGGCGCCGCGGCTGGCCGGGGCGGCCGCGGGCGCGGGAACCCTGGTGCTGCTGGTACGGGTGGGGCGCACAAGCCGCGCCGTGGTGGGGGCGGGGGCGAATAGGCGTCAGGTGCTCGTCGCGGGGGCGGGGGCGGCGGTGCTGGCCGCGGGGGCGGGCGGGCTGGGCAGCGGCACCACCTGCCGCGCCCGGGGCGCACGCCTGGTGCAGCGCCGGGTTGTCGTGCAGCCGGAGATCACGGGTAAAGACCACGATCGCGGTGTCCATTTAAGGTGATCCTATGGAGGTCAGGCCCCGGGTGGGCGTATCGAGTTGCCTGCTCGGCGAGGAGGTCAGGTTCAACGGCGGGCACAAACGGTACCGGTTCCTCACCGACGAGCTCGGCCCCCGCGTCGACTGGGTGCCGTCCTGTCCGGAAGTATCCATCGGGCTGGGGACGCCGCGCGAGCCGATCCGGCTGACCGCGGACGGGCGGCTGGTCAACCGGAGCGGCACCGCCGACCACACGCTGGCTATGGCGGCCCTGCCGCTGCCCAGCGCGGGGCTGGACGGGTACGTGTTCAAGGCCAAGTCGCCGAGCTGCGGCATCCGGGCCATCCCGCGGTACGGCGCGGACGGTGTCGCCGCCGGTCACGACGGGCGAGGGCTGTACGCGGACCGGGTGCTGACCGCGTTCCCGCTGCTGACCGCGGAGGACGAGGGGCGGCTGAACGACGCGGGGCTGCGCGAGGCGTTCTGCGAGCGGATCTTCGCCACGGCACAGCTGCGGTCGCTGTTCTCCGGGCCGTGGTCGGCGGGGGACCTGGTGGCCTTCCACGCCCGGCACAAGCTGCAGCTGCTGGCGCACGACCCGGCGCGCTACCGGGCGGCGGGCCGGGTCGTGGCCCGGGCCGCGGGGGTCCAGGCCGAGGCGGCGTACCGGGACCTGTTCCTGGCCGCGATGGCCAGCCCGGCTACCCGGGGTCGCACCGCCAGCGCGCTGCAGCACGCGTACAGCCGGATCGGGCGGCAGCTGGACCGGCCGCGGCGGCTGGACCTGGTGGCCAGGATCGACGCATACCGGCGCGGCGAGGAACCGCTCAGCGTGCCGGTCGCGCTGCTCGCGCACTACGCGAGCGGCGGGGACTTTCCCTGGCTGGCCGGGCAAACCTTCCTCAGGCCCTTTCCCCCGGAGCTGCGGCTGCGGCACTCCGTTTCGGCGCCCGTTTCGGCGGCAGCGGGATGAAGCTCATCAGCAGCGGGCCGGCCAGGGCCGGGAGTTCGCGCCAGGAGCCGGCGCTGATGGCGAACAGTCCCCACCACATGCAGAAGTCGCCGAAGTAGTTCGGGTGCCTGGTGTAGCGCCACAGCCCGCGGTCCATGATCTGGCGTGTTCCCAGCTCCCACCTTGCTCGGCGTCGGCGGCGCTCGCCAAGTGCGTCGCCGACGCACTAATAAATGCTAAATTACACTAAACCCTGGAAACATCGGGTACTAAGACACACATGCAGCTACGCGACGCCGCCGAGATGCTCGGGGTGCACTACCAGACCGCCTACGCGTGGGTGCGCCAGGGAGTCCTCCCGGCCAGGAAGACCGGCCGCGGCTACGAGGTCAGCGAGGGTGACGTCAGCGCCCTCGCGGCGCGCCGCGCGTCGGGTACCGCGCCACGGCCGCACATCAGAGTGCGCGACTGGGCAGCCCAGGCCGACCGGCTGCACGCGGCCATCATGTCCGGCGACGAGACCATGGCGCGGCACGTCGTCGCCCGGCTGGCGCGCGGCGTGCCGCTGACCGACCTGTGCGAGCGGATCATCGCGCCCGCGCTGCAGCGCGTCGGCGACGACTGGGCCTCCGGCGCGGTGTCGATCGGGGCCGAGCACCGGGCCAGCGCCATCTGCGAGCGGCTCATCGCCGCCCGCACCCACCAGCCGCAGGGCCGCCCGCGCGGCATCGCGGTGGTGACCACGCCGCCCGGGGAACGGCACGGGCTGCCGGCCCTGATGGCAACGGCGTGCCTGCGCGAAGACCGCTGGCTGGTGCATCACCTGGCGGCCGACCTGCCGGTCAGCGAGGTGACCGATCTGGTCAAGGAGACCGCCGCCAGCCTGGTGGTGCTGTCCGCGGCCACCACCGAAGCGGTCCAGCAGGCGGCCGAGGAGGTTGACCAGATCACCCAGGCCTCGGCCGGGCTGCGGGTGCTGGCCGGGCGTCCCGGGGACAGCCTCGGCCAGCTGCGGCAGCTGGCCCGGGCGAGTTTGGCTCGCTCCGCGGACGGCTGATGCTCATGCCGGGCCTGCGCGTGGCTGGCTTCGCGTGGACTCGCTGGGGCCCCGCGAAGGGTGGCTGGTTCCGCATGGGGTTGCTGTGGTGCGGGTGGCTGGTTTCGCGTGACGGACGCGCCCATCCGGCAGGGTAGACGCTCTGTCTCGGCACTGATTTCGATGATCGCGAAGGCTTTACTACCTCGACTTTCGCGATCAGGCTGCTGCCTGGGCCCAGGCCAGGCGGACGGCGTGGATTTCTTCGGGGGTGGGCTGGCGGGGAACCCCGGGGTGAAATTGCGCGGCGATCAGGACCCGCCGCAGCTTTGTGATCATGTCGA
>WNGE01009430.1_pt1 | contig 10273 bp, 9 predicted proteins | sample 5400651 | NCBI WGS metagenome assembly WNGE01 (sample SAMN13153370, study PRJNA577476) | soil metagenome | isolation source: 60 cm soil or saprolite under grassland replicate 2 | place: USA:California | collected 2016-06-15
CCAGTTCCAGCCCGGCGATGAGGCGAGCCACACGCTCGATCGCGTGCGCGCGTACATGGAGGAGGCGCGGCGACCGCTATCTGCCGTGGGCATCGAGGGCCGCTTCACCTATGGGATCGGAGGCCCCGCCGAGTGGACCAAGCGCGCGAGAGAGTGGCGCGCCCTGGGCGCCACGCATCTGTCGGTGAACACGATGGGCTCCGGCCTGTCTCCGCGCGCCCACATCGACGCGATTCTGAAGATGAAGCCCGCGCTCGACGAAGCGTGAGCCACGCATCCTCGCTCATCTCGGGCTACGAGAAGTAGGCGGCGCGCTCCATCGTGCGCTGGCGCGTGCGGATCCCGACGGTCTCGAAGAATCCCTGGATGGCCTCTCCCATGGAGTTGTAGGGCGGGAAGGGATAGAAGTCGTCGAGGCCGAGGGGCTCGCAAAGTTTCGCCACTGCCTCAGGGCTCGTTGCAGACGAGCCCGATGCTGTCCACGACGCTTCCGGCCCGTCCGAGGATTCCGGCGCCCGGCTGACGGTCGGACCCGCAGCTGACCTCTCCCGGAGTTGGATGGCCGTCCCCGCCGATCTTCAGCCCAAACGCGGGCGAGCCGCTCATGCCTCGCGTCCCGGGGTGCCACGTCCGGCATCCGATCGTGATGGAGTCCACGTAGGTCCCGTAGAAAAACCGAAGCCCTGAGACGACGCGGCCGCTCCCGCACGATACGGCGACGGCGTTGCCGCCGCCTCCGCCCACCTGGTTCCCGACCGTCGTCTCCGAGCCGAGGGTTCCGTCTTGACGCACCGGGCGGCACAGGATGCCGATGCGGTCCACCACCATGCCCTGCCGCCCCTGCACGCCCGTCAGCACGTAGCCCGAACCGCACCGGAGCTCGAAGGCCCTCCCGCCACTGCCCCCGAAGGCTGGAGTCCGCTGGGTGGGGTCGTTCGTCGGGGCCGCGGAGGGGCTGGACGCCCTTCCGGGCTCGGCGGATCTCGGCTTCCCCGCCTGTGCCGGCTGCCCCGCCGGTGCGGCTTGCCCGGTGGCGGCGCCTGGGCCCGCGGGCTTTTGAGCCCAGGCGACGCCGGGCGCGTTCGGCGTGAACAGGAGGAGCGAGGCGAACAGGCACACCGAGGGCACGACTCGTCCCATGACCGTCTCCTTTGACGACTTGATGTGGTCCATCGATCCTGCGTGCGTGATCATTTTTCGACGAGACGCCACACTCCGTTCCAGCCGGGGGTCGGCGCGACTTCCCGGAATGTCGCGATGCGGTCGAGCAGGACGCGCGACGGGCTGTCGTCGGGATGGAGCCGCAGGCACTCATGGAACCGGCGCTCGGCGGTGTCCCAATCCTGCTGGCGGTACGCCTCGAGCCCCTGGAGGTAGAGGCTCTTCAGCTCGAGCGTCCCGCCCTCGAGGGAGCCGGCCGGGCCCAGCAGCTCGAAGATCCGGATGGGCTCGGTCTTGCCCACGACGATGACGGTGTCCAGCTCGCGCGCCTCGACCACGTCCTGCCCGAGGCGATGCGTCTCCTCGGACACGATCACGGTGGTGCCGTACACCTTGTTGACTCCTTCGAGACGCGAGGCCAGGTTCGTGGTGTCGCCGATGGCGGCATAGGTCTTGGCCGTGGGCGCCCCGATGGTGCCCACGACGACCTCGCCCGTCGCGAGGCCCATGCGCACCGACAGGTCGGGCACGTTTCGCCTGAGCCCGAGGAGCTGGGGCAGCTCGGGCCGGAGCGCAATCACCGCGTCGCGATGTGCCAGCGCTGCCAAGCACGCTGAGGCCGCATGGCTGTCTCCTGGTGCGAAGGGCGGCGTCCAGAAGGCCACGATGGCGTCGCCGATGTACTTCTCGACGATGCCGTTGTGCGCCCGGATCTGCTCGGCGACGACGGTGAAGTAGCGGTTGAGCAGGCCCACCATGGCCGTGGCCGTGAGCTGCTCACTGATCGTCGTGAACCCGCGGAGGTCGGAGAACATCACGGTGGCGACCCGGCGCTCGGCCTGGTCGATGTCCTCCTTGGTCGTGTCGATCAACTGCGCGACGACGCGCGGGTCGACGTATTTCCCGAAGGTGTCCTTGATCCGCTCGTTGCTCCGCAGCTGCCCGGCCATGCTGTTGAAGGCTTCCGCGAGCTGGCCGATCTCGTCCTTGCTCGTCACGGGGATCCTCGTCGCCAGGTCTCCGCCTTCGATGGCCTTGACCCCTTCGACCAGTCGCCAGAGCGCCCGCACCAGGCGCTGCGCGCCCATCGCGCTCAGGCCGAGGCCGACGATCACGGCAAAGAAGAACAGGACGAAGTTGAGGCGGAGAATCTGCTTCTCCTGGGTGTAGGTCGCCTCTGCCGACGTCTTCGCCAGGTCCGACAGCTCGCGCCGCAGCGCGCTCATGTCGGGCCCCCACGCCTCCTCGAAAGGCTTGAAGCGCGGAGCGAGAGCGCGGGCCTCCTTGACGCGGCCGGCTTCCATCTCGCCCAGGATTTCTTCGCCGACCGCGAAGAAGGGCACCTGGAGGCGTTTCAGGAATACGAGGGAGCGCTGGACCTTGGCGAGAACGAGCCGATCGGCGGGATCAGTGCGTGGATCGGCCAGCGCCCGAGCGAGGAGAGCGTCGGCCTGCGTGAAGTCGTCCGCGATACGGGCCTTGTCTTTCTCGAGGGCGCCCCGTGCGGCCTTGACCGCCGCCGGCGTGATGGCCGGCAGCAGCAGGAGACGCTCCGCGATCAGCTCGTACTGGTCGGTCGCCACGTCGAGCTCGGCGATGATGGCGGCGAGAGGAAGGTGAAACTCGGTGATGACGGCGACCTGGTGGTGCGTCCGCTGCTGCATCGCGACGGAAGCGAAGAGGACGCCCGCGAACAAGAGGAGCAGGACGACGGAGATGGCCAGGATCTTGACGCGAACCGTCATTGGTTCAGACTACACCAGCGGGCCGTTCGCTAGAACGAGAGCGATACGGAGGCCGGACGCAGGAATATCACCTCGTCCAGGATCAATCGCAGCGACGGGGCCGCCGGCGCGGACGGCACCTGGCCGCTGGCCGCTGAACCGATCGCTTGCGACACGTTCGAGGTGGTAGGGGCCCAGGCCTTGCAGGACATTCCCGCGGACCACGGCAGCATGAATGCGTGGAAGCGGCGGTCTGGGTTCCTGCCGATGATGATCTGTCCCGGTGTCATCACGTCGCCGTTCGCGGGAACCGGCGGCACGCTCCAGAGCGCCATCTGTTCCGACCTCATGTGCCCCTCGGCGATCACGGGTCCGTAGAGATCCTCTTCGAACGTGAACCCCGAGGCCGCCGTGGCCGCAACCTGGGCCGGGCCGAGGCAGGGTCGACGCGCATCCGGGCATACCATGCACTGGCTGCGGTCGCCGTCGACCCGCCACGTGGCGCCAATCGGAAAGACACCCTCGGGCAGCATGTTGAAGGATGGTCCGGTCGTCGGCGGGGTGCGGTTCTTGGTGGTCAAGACGTCGGTCCGGCAGCTGTTGCCGGCAGGACCGGTCGTGATGCGGAATCCGAGCTGATTGCCGGAGTCGTCGGTCGCGCACGACTGATTGGGCTTCAGCCAGGCTCGCAGCCGTGCCGTGTCACTCACCTTGACCCTGACGTGTGGATTGACGTCGAATGCCACGCGTTTCTGCAGCGCGAACGTGTGCCCGCCTGGAGACCGGAAGTTGGCGGTCAGGTCGAACTCGCAGCGCACCGCGCGTTCGTAGGACCCGCCGTAATTGACAAGCAGGCCGACAAAGCTCAGCGTCTTCTGGTTGTTCGTACTGGCGCTCAATGAAGGCTCGTAGAGCCTCCTCAGACCGCAGTCGTTGCTCACTATGTCCAGGCGGACTCCGCCCGTACAGAGGCCCGATCCCGTGGGCGGGGACGGTTGGCAGACCAAGGGTGCCAGGGCCGCGTCACCGAGCCCGGAGATCGCGATGTTCAGGGCGCCGATGCGCAGCCACTCCGGCGGGCCAAAGTTGACGTACGTGATCATGACCATCTCGGCTTTGGGAGCGTTGAACGGTACCCCTTTGTCAATCCGCTTCTCGGCCGGGGCCGCGGGCTGCTGCTGGGGAATCTTTGGCTGGGCGGATGCGAGCCCGATCCCGAACAGGAGCACGAGGGCTGCCGTGATTGTCTTCTTCATTCGGAACCTCCCCATCGCCTACGCTCTTGAAGCGGCCGGAGTCTGCCACGTTTGCGGCAGCCAGACAAGTGGTCATTCGGCTTCGCATTGCTTGACGGGATTCGCCTTTCGGTGGATGCTCGCCGCATCGGGGGAGATGTGGGGTATCGGCGAGGGTTGGTGACACGAGGAGGAACTGAGCATGCTGGCACGCGAGGAGAACGAGAGAGTGACCCGCGTGGGGCGCGGCACCCCGATGGGCGAGGCGATGCGGCGGTACTGGATTCCCGCGCTCCTGGCGTGGGAGCTGCCCGAGCCCGACTGCCCGCCCGTGCGCGTGAAGCTCTTGGGCGAAGAGCTGGTGGCGTTCCGCGACACAGAGGGGCGCATCGGCATTCTCGACGAGCGGTGCCCGCACCGGCAGGCCTCCCTTTTCCTCGGTCGGAACGAGGAGTGCGGGCTCCGCTGCGTCTACCACGGTTGGAAGTTCGACGTCGAGGGCCGGTGTGTGGACATGATGAACGAGCCGGAGGAGCTCCGGTTCACGCACAAGATCCGCACCGGGGCCTATCCGAGCGTTGAGGCGGGCGGGATCATCTGGGCCTACCTCGGCCCCGTGGACCGCCAGCCGGCGCCGCCGCACTTCGCCTGGACCCAGGCGCCCCCCTCGCATCGCCACGTCTCAAAGGTCATCCAGGAGAGTAACTGGCTCCAGGGCCTCGAGGGCGGCATCGACACCTCGCATGTTCCCATCCTGCATCGCACGATCACGACGGACTCCTCTCGCCCCGGCTTCAAGCCGGGGGATCCCTTCGTCGTGGGCAAGGCGCCCACGCTCGAGCTCGACGTCACGGACTACGGGTATCGCTATGCCGGCCTGCGCCCTCTCGCGGACCGGGAGGTGCACATCCGCGCCTATCACTTCATCCTGCCCTTCCACCAGATTCGTCCCGCGCGCACGGGCGCGGCACACAGAGGCTTCTCCGGCGCGGCGGGCCACATCTGGGTGCCGATGGATGACGAGACCACCATGGTCTACAACTGGGAGCAGAGCACGACCGACCCGCTGACCGACGAGGACCGCCTGGAGCGGCGTCTTGGAAACGGCCCGATGGACGTCGACCAGAAGACGTTCCGCTCCAAGCGCAATCGCGAGAACGACTACCTCCTGGATCGCAGCGTGCAGAAGACGGAGACCTTCACGGGGATCGACGGGGTCAATGCGCAGGACCGCGCGGTGCAGGAGAGCATGGGCGCCATCGTCGATCGCACCCGCGAGCACCTCGGGCCCGCCGACAAGGCCGTCATCCAGGCGCGACGACTGCTCCTGCAGGCGGCCAAGACGGTCGAGGACGGCGGCACACCGCTGGGTGTCGAGCCGACCTACTACACGCTGCATCCGGCGGAGGCGGTGCTGCCCAAGGATGCCGACTGGCGGACGCTGATCGCTCCCGACGCGCCACGCCCGGAGGTCTTGCAGCAGGCGTAACTATCTCGGAGGGGGCTCCGCCCCCTTCCGAAGCCTCCCCCGGATAGGCTGCGCCGGCAAAGCCGGCGCTCGAAGCGGAACATCGTGGCCCGCGTGGGCTAGAATCTTGGACATACATCACGAAGGGAATAGATGACGACGGCGCCGACCATACGAAGCATCCGCGCGCGGCCGGTCCAGGTACCGTTCAAGCGGCCGCCGATCTCGGCGAGCGGGGCGCTCTCCCACGCGTCGCTGGTGCTGATCGACCTCGAGACCGAGGAAGGCCTGACGGGGCGAAGCTACCTTTTCGCCTACGCTCCCTGGGCGGTCATGCCCATCCTCGGGTGCCTGGACGCGCTGCGTGACATGCTCAAGGGCGACCCCATCGCGCCCTTCGAGATCGAGGCGAAGCTCCGCAAGCGGCTCACGCTGATCGACACGCCGGGGTTGGTCGGTCTCGCGCTGGCGGGCGTGGACATGTGCGCCTGGGACGTCCTCGCGCAGGCCTCGTCGCTGCCGCTGGCGAAGCTCCTGGGCGGCGAGCCGAAGCCGATCCGCGCTTACAACAGCTGCGGCCTGTGGATCCAGCCCGTGGAGACGCTGGCCGACGAAGCGGAGGCCCTGGCGGCGGAGGGCGGCTTCAGCGCCATCAAGCTGCGCGTGGGGCGCGATGATCCTGCCGCGGACCAGGATGCCGTGCGTGCGGTCAAGAAGCGGGTGGGCGACAGGATCACCGTGATGTGCGACTACAACCAGCGCCTGACCGTCAACGAGGCGATCCTGCGCGGCCGCATGGTGGACGGCGAAGGGCTCTGCTGGATCGAGGAGCCCGTGCGGCACGACGACTACGCCGGCTGCGCGCGCATCGCGGCCGAGCTCGAGACGCCCGTGCAGATCGGGGAGAACCTGGTCGACACATTCGAGCTGATCAACGCCCTCGAGGCCAGGGCCATGGACTACGTGATGCCCGACCTTCAGCGCATTGGCGGCGTCACCGGCTGGCTCCGTGCCGCCGCGATCACGCAGGCCCACGGCATGGAGATGTCGAGCCACCTCTTCCCCGAGTACAGCGCGCATCTGCTCGCGGTCACGCCCACCGCCCACTGGCTGGAGTACATGGACTGGGCCGCGCCGATCCTGGCCGAGCCCATCCAGGTCAAGGACGGGCATCTCCTCATTCCGGATCGGCCGGGCAGCGGCATCACCTGGAACGAGGACGCCGTCAAGCGATACGCGACCGGCTGACGGTCAGGCGGACATTCGCGCGGCAAAGACGGTACACGCAGAACTTTGAACGGCGAAGCCGTGAGGCCAGGCCCGAGTTGATCAGCACCCCGGCCCCGCCGGCCGACCTGGCGCATCTATCGAGGGTAGCTAGTCCGGCTTGGCGTACGCTCCTGCACCCAAGGCTGCGATGCATTCCTCACGGATGCGCCACACCTCGTCGAGGCTCCGCCCCCGAATCGTCTCCGTGCCAGCAATCCAGTCCCGCAGGAACCGTTTGTGGAGATCGATCTTGTAGGTGCCGATTTGTTGGACCGTGATGGGCTCTTCGTAGAGAAGCGGCTCAATAGGCTCAGCTCCGGGCTGCAAGCCGGTCACGTCGATCCGTACCCCGTTGTGGCGGAGGTAGCAGTGCGCCTCTGGAACGTATGTGAGCCCGTACCTCGTCAGAACCGGCCCTACCCCGGGCGTGTTGCGCTCGTTCATCTCGAAGATCCCGAGGATGAGTTCGACGTCAATACTCTGCTCGTGAGCGAGCTCCGCGAGGAGGGCGTGCTTGGTCGTGCAGGTTCCTCTTCCTTCGCTCACGACGAGCCAAAACTTCGATCGATCAGCAATGCGTCCGTAGGGTAGCTTCAAGATGTGACGTGCGGCGCCGGCGAAGTCGCGGACGCCAACGGCGCGAAAACATCGGGTTATTGGACCATCGGATAAGAAGGCGCGGTCCGGAAGCTGCTCAAGGGCCTCCTGCATACCAGGATTCCTTTCTGGACGGACGCCACACGTCAACAACACGCCAGGGCGGCGGGGCCCCGGGGATGCCCCCCGAACCCCATGGCGTCGGGGGTGACGGGGGCGCCCCGGGGCCCCGCCGCCCGGCCCAGCGCGCCTGACAGAGGCTATCTAGATCTTCGCGCCCGACTTGTTCCAGTCGTCGAGGAACTTCTTGAGCCCGATGTCCGTCAGCGGGTGCTTCATCAGGGACTCCAGCACGCCGAACGGCATGGTGCACACGTGCGCCCCGGCCTTCGCCGCGTCGATCACGTGAAGCGGGTTGCGAATCGAGGCGGCCAGCACCTGCGTCTTGAAGCCGTAGTTCCGGTAGATCTCGCAGATGTCGCGAATCAGGTCCATGCCGACCGCGCCGATGTCGTCAAGGCGGCCCAGGAAGGGGCTGATATAGGTCGCGCCGGCCTTGGCCGAGAGGAGGGCCTGGGGCGCCGAGAAGCAGAGCGTCTGGTTGACGCGTATCCCCTCGCCCGACAAGTGTCTCACCGCCTTGAGCCCGTCCTTGGTCAGCGGGCACTTGACCACGACGTTCTTGGCGATCTCCTTCAGCTCCTTGCCCTCCTTGACCATCCCCTCGAAGTCCGTCGCCACGACCTCCAGGCTGACGTCGCCCGGGACGATCGAGCAGATCTCCTCCACCAGCGGTCTAAAGGGGCGCTTTTCCTTGGCGATCAGCGACGGGTTGGTCGTGCAGCCGTCCACGAGGCCCATCGCCACGCCTTCCTTCAGCTCGGCGACATTGGCGCTGTCGAGAAAAATCTTCATGTCGTGCCTCCTTGTCGATCCAGGGTCACGTTCAGTGTAGTCGCCCCTCGCGCCCCGGGCAAGCCTTAGCCTACCCCCGGGCGCTTCTTGACGGCTCCAGGCTTCCACTGAGCGTCGTGGGCGATATCCACGCCGGGCGAGGCCTTTACGCGTCAGCCCCCGCGCCGCCGCCAATACGAGGCGAGCCGCGCGCCGAGGCCATCGCGGTCGACTATGCCCGCCGGGCCTTCGGCCTCGACGGAGGCCGCAGCCGCGCACGCCGCGGCGGCCGCCGCCTCCCACGGGTCGCCGCCACGCTGGTACTCGATGAGCAGAGTGGTCGTGAAGACATCGCCCGCTCCCGTCTCGTCGACTTCGGTCGCGGCGTCGGCGTCGACGTGATAGGGATCACCGTTGACGTAGAGCGTCGCCCCGCGCTTCCCGCGGGTGATGGCGCCGAGCGGCACCTGCTGGAGCCACGTGACGGCGGCCTGCTCGCCTCCGGGCAAGTCCTCCTCGCTGAGCACTACCAGCTGGGCCTGAGGCAGCACGGCTCCTGAGTCCTCCCACGGCTGAGGCCCCATCAGGCCGCCCCTGCCGCGCTTGCGCATCCATCCCTGCGGCAGGACGGCGACGGCGGCGTCCTCGAAAGCCCCGGCCAGCGCCGGGTCGACCTCTCCCGCGACCGGGCTCAGCATGGCCAGCGGAGTTCCCCTCCAGGCCGCGGGCAGATGCGTGGCTTCAAGATCGGCGGCGCGCGAGAGCAGGGTCAGCGTGCGGACACCTTTCGATTGCCCGAGCCTGTAGCGCGTGGTGTCGCGCGACGGGACGGTCGCGATCTCGATGCCGGCCGGGAAGACGTCGAGCGGATAGTCCGAAGCGACGGAGGTGAGGAGGCCGACGTTGAGCCCGAGCCGGTGCGCCGTCAACGCCGCGTAGTAGGCGGAGCCGCCGGGCCTGACGCCCGACGCCGTCTCATCGAAGGTCACGTGCCCGATCGCGACCAGGTCGATCATGGATTCCCCCTCCCCCGCCGGGAGAGGGCCGCCGTCAGAGCTCCATCTGCTTGGCGATGATCTCCTTCATGATCTCGGAGGTGCCGCCACCGATCGTCAGCAGGCGAATATCGCGGAAGAAGCGCTCGACCGGGTATTCGCGCATGTAGCCGTAGCCTCCGTGGAGCTGGACGCAATCGTAGGCGACCTTCTGGGCCATTTCGCCGGAGAAGAGCTTCACCATCGAGATTTCCTTGACGGCGTCCTGGCCGGCCTGGAACTTGAGACAGGCCGCGTAGGTGAGGCAGCGGCTCGCCTCGATGAGCGTGGCCAGGTCGGCCAGCTTGTGGCGCACCACCTGTTTCTCGGACAGCGGCCCGTCGAAGGCGTGGCGCTGCTTCACGTACGCGATCGTGTCCTCGAGCGCCCGCTCGCAGCCGGCAGCGGCGTGGAGACCCGCCACGAGGCGCTCGCGCTGGAACACGCGCATGACCTCGTAGAACCCGACGCCTTCCCGCCCGAGCAGATTCTCCGCCGGCACGCGCATGTTCTCGAAGGCCAGCTCGGCCGTGTCCGAGGCCCGGTTGCCCATCTTGTCGAGCTTGCGGCTGACGGTGAATCCGGGGGTGTCGCGCTCGACGAGGAACATGGAGATGCCCCGATGTCGCTTCTCCGCGGAGTCCCGCTTCCCGCTGTCGCCGCTCTCGATGCGCGCCGCGACGAAGTAGAGATCGGCCAGGACGCCGTTGGTGATGAACATCTTGGAGCCGTTCAGCACGTACGCGTCCCCGTCCCTGGCGGCGCGCGTCCGGATGGCCGCCACGTCGGACCCGCCGCCCGGCTCGGTCACGGCGATGGCCGTGAGCGCCTCGCCCCGGCAGATGCGCGGCAGGTACTTTTCCTTGAGCGCCTCACTGCCCGTCCAGTAGA
>WNGE01009432.1_pt1 | contig 10272 bp, 7 predicted proteins | sample 5400651 | NCBI WGS metagenome assembly WNGE01 (sample SAMN13153370, study PRJNA577476) | soil metagenome | isolation source: 60 cm soil or saprolite under grassland replicate 2 | place: USA:California | collected 2016-06-15
ACGGCGAGACCTGGACGAAGGTCAACAACCTGCCGGTCGGCCAGTTCACCATCATCGCCGTGGACAGCGCCGATCCCTACAACATCGTCGGAGGACTCCAGGACAACGGCGTGATGCGCGGCCCCTCGACCTACCGGTACGGCAAGACCGATCCGCAGGTCTGGAAGTCGATCTACGGCGGGGACGGGAGCTGCGTCGTCATCGACCCGAAGGACCCCAACGTCGTCTATGCCGCGCTGCAGTTCGGCATCGCGGCGCGGCTGAACGTCAAGACCGGAGAGCGGACGAGGATCCGCCCGCGGCCCGAGCTGTCCGCAAAGAATAAGGAAACGCCGCTGCGGTACAACTGGATCACCCCGTTCCTCCTTTCGCCGCACTCGCGCGACATCCTCTATTACGGCGCCAACAGGCTCTACCGCTCCTTCGATCGGGGCGACACCTGGACCGCCATCTCGGAAGACCTGACCTCCAATCCCGAGCAGGGGGATGTCCCCTTCGGGACCATCACGACAATCTCCGAATCGCCGAAGAAGTTCGGCGTGATCTACGCCGGCACCGATGAAGGGAAGATCTGGGGCACGCGCGACGGGGGCGCGAGTTGGTCGGACCTGTCCAGGGGCCTGGCGAAGGACCGCTGGGTCACGCGCGTCCTCGCCTCGGCCTTCGACGAGGGGACGGTCTACGCGACGCAGAGCGGATACCGCAACGACGAGTTCGTTCCCTACGTCTTCTGCTCGACCGACTACGGCAAGACCTGGCACTCACTCGCGGCCGGTCTCCCGACCGAGCCTGTCAACGTCATCCGCGAGGACCCGAAGGCCAGACACCTGCTCTATCTCGGCACCGACACGGGTGTCTTCACATCGCTCGACCGCGGCGCGACCTGGACGGCGATGACCGGAGGCCTTCCGCGCGTGGCCGTGCAGGATCTCGTCGTCGAGGCGCGTTCGGGCGACCTCGTGGTCGGAACTCACGGCCGGAGTATCTTCGTCGCGGAGGCGGCGCCTTTGCGCAGGTTGAAGGAGGGTGTCCCGTCGGACGCGCTCCGTGCCTTTCCCGTCAAGCCGATCAAGGAGAGCCTTCGCCGCGGATATGGGGAGAACCCGTGGACTCCCTTCTTGAGGATCGAGCCAACCGCCCGGATCGCCTACTGGACCAGGAGTGGGGCTCCGGTCAAACTGGCGATCAAGGACGAGAACGGCATGCTCTGGAAGGAGCTGGACCGGACCTCGCGTCGCGGGATGAACGTCATCGAGTACGACCTCTCAGCCGACGCGAGACTCGCCGACGCCGCCGAAGCGAAGGCGCGCGAGAAGGCGCTCGCGAAAGAGAAGGAGAAGGAAAGGGAAAAAGAGAAATCCAAGGACGGCGGCGAGATCAAAGAGGGAGACAAGAAGGAAAAGGATGCCGCTCCCGCCGCTTCGAAACCCGAGAACCCCGCCGCGAAGGTCGCCGCTGCCGCGAAGAACCCCGCGTCCGATGAAGATGAGGACGATGAGGAGGACGCCGGCAAACCCGAGGAGGAGCGTCCAGCGGCCGGAACCCCCAGACCGCTCGACCCGGAGATCCACGACCTGCTCGCCGATCCGCTGCGCGCGACGCGCAAGCGATACCTTCCGCCCGGCAAATACACCATCGAGATCCGGTCGGCGGAGTCGGTCGAGAAGACGACTCTCAAGGTGGAGGCCGAGAAGGAGACCTTCGGCGGCGAGGATTAGTCGGGAATTGACGATTGACGGTTCCATGAGAGTCCTCGTCTTCAACTCCGGTAGCTCATCCTTGAAGTACAGGGTGATCGAGGCGGCGCCGGAGAGGGACGAGGCGATCCGGACGCTCGCCTCGGGGGTCATCGAGAAGATCGGCGAGGATTCGGGCCTGCCCGACCACGCTCGCGCCGCGTCGGAGGCTCTCTCGCGTCTCTCCTCGGACGACGCCGCCGCCCGCTTCGACGCCCTCGCCCATCGGATCGTCCACGGAGGAGAGCGCTTTTTCGAGCCCGTTCGGTTAGACGAGGAGACGATCGCCGCGCTCGAGAACCTGGGAGAGATTGCGCCGCTCCACAACGCGCGCGCCCTCTCCGTCATCAAGGCTTGCCGGGGCGAGCGGCCGGATCTCCCGCAGGTCGCCGTCTTCGACACCGCCTTTCACCGCCGGATGCCCGAGCGCGCCTCCTCCTACGCGATCCCCGGCGACCTCGCCTCGCGGCACGGTGTGCGGCGTTTCGGCTTCCATGGCATCGCCTTCCGGTCGCTGATGGAAAAGTACGTCAGAATCTCGGGCCGTCCGGCCGAAAGCCTCAAGCTGATCGCCTTTCAGTTGGGCAACGGCGCCTCGGCCTGCGCCATCCAAGGGGGCCGATCCGTGGATACGTCGATGGGCTTCACGCCGCTCGAAGGACTCGTCATGGGCACGCGCTCCGGAGACGCCGATCCCGCTCTGGTTCCCTACCTCGCCAGGCGCGAGGCCGTCGCGGCCGATGAGATCGTCACGTGGTTGAACGAGCGCTCCGGCCTCGCGGGAGTCTCTGGTGTTTCTCGCGACGCTCGCGAGTTGGAGCGCGCGGCAGACGCCGGCGACACCCGAGCCCGGTTCGCGCTCGATCTTTTCGCCTACCGAGCGCGCAAGTACCTGGGAGCCTACCTGGCCGTCCTGGGCCGCTCAGACGCGGTCCTCTTCGGAGGAGGCATCGGCGAGCACATGCCGGCGATGCGCGCGGCGATCCTGAGCGACCTCGAAGAGTTCGGCATCCGGCTCGATCCGTCCCGAAACGAGAAACAGCGCGAGGGAGACGGACGCATCTCGGCCGAGAATTCGAAGATCGACGTCTGGGCCCTCGCCACGGACGAGGAATCCGTCATCGCGCGCGACGCGATCACGCTATTGCGAGAGAGTCCCCGAGACGGGACCTAGGGTCGCCTTGCGTGCCGTAGGGGCGGCCCTTGTGGCCGCCCGCCTCCACCGGACACGCCGATGGGTGGAGACGGCGCCGCTCTCGTGACGCCGCAAACGTCCTCGCCGTGCCACCTCGTGCCGCAGGGGCGGCGTTTGCGGCAGCGAACCCGCCGCATGTCGCGTCCCTCGGCTGCTATCGCAGCCGACGGCGCTCGGGAGTCGCCCACGCCCGCCCCCGACCGGATGCGCGGATGCGCCAAAATGGCGGCGCTCTCCGTCATCCGCTTCTCGATCGGGCGATCGTGGGATTTGACGTCCTGACGCAGCAGCGTGTCGGTCTCGACGGTGGCAGCATATCGAGCTGGGGCGGGAGGGGCGAGCCCCTCCCCTACGGCACGTGGAGCTCGCGGCGCCCTTATCTGACCCCTCTGCCTCCGGAGACGGATTAGGGGGAAGCCTTGCGGAGGATCTCTTCGAGGCCCGAGGTGTCGCCGCGGCGGCTCGCTGTCTCGCCGGACCGGTTGTAGACCGCCTTGCCGGAGGCGTCGAGAAAGGCGAGCGTCGGGATGTAGCCGCGATAGAAGCGAGAGACGAGCGGCTTCTGCTCGCGGGAAGGGTGATCCAGGTCCACGACCAGGAACCGGACCGCGTCCTTCTCCCTGCCGGCCAGCGCCACGAAACGCTCCGCCTCGCGGTTGGTGTTCCAGCAGTGAGACGTCCCGAAGAAGATCGCGGTCGGCCGGTCGGACGCGATCTTCCCGTCTCCGAGGTTCTCGCCTCGGATCGGGAAGTTGCCCGAGGAGTCGTCCGTGAAGGAGAGGTCCGGCGCGAGCGCCAGGTTCCTGGCGCCGCCCGGCCCCGATCCCGCCACGGCGATGTCCCCCGCGTTCTTATCGGCTCCCGCGAGGACCGCGGCTCCCAGGAGGAGGCCCGCCAGCATTCTCGAAAGGATCCTCACAGGCCGTCGTACCTCGAGTAACCCCGCTCATTCCAGTAGTCGGCGGGCTCGTCGGCGGAGTAGGCGATGGACGTGATCGCCTTAATGTTCTTCAACCCGAGCTTCATCGGCGCGAGCAGGCGCAGCGGCGCCCCGTGCTCGACCGGGAGCGGACGTCCGGAGACGTGCGTGGCCAGAAGTGTCTGCGGATGGCGCGCGGTCGGCAGGTCGATCGAGACGTAATAAGGGTCGGGGTTCCCCGCCGAATCGAGATTGACGGCGGAGTCGAGGCGAGCCCAGCGCGCGCCCGGAGCCGGGGGGTATGCCCGCAGGAAGTCGTCGAAGCGCAGGCCTCCCCACCAGGCGACCATGCTCCAGCCTTCCACACAGCAGAGCCGCGTGACCTGGTCGTGCCGCGCAAATCGCGTGAGAAGGTCGGCGATCGTCAGCCGCTCGACCCCACCCGACGCGAGCCCCGAAACCGTGAGTGCCCAACCCGGGATGTAGTCCGGATCGGGCGTCATGCCCTCGTAGTTGTTTCGCAGCGGCGTGACCTGCGACTTCGAATAGGTCCGGACCGAGCGATCGGGCGAGGTGAGCGCCTCGGCCACGTCGTCGTCGAAGGTCAGCGCGCGGTTCAGGAATCTCTCGCGGCGCTCGGGATTGGCTCCCAGCCGAGCCTCGAGCGAATCGATCCAGTTCCGCAGTCCCGGGGTCAGGTGTTTCCTTTTCGTTTCGTCGGGAAGCAGCCACCAGAGTCCTCCCGCGGCGACGAGCGTCCCGGCCCCGAACAACAGGAAGTCGCGCCGCGTCCGGGCGCGTACCTTCGACGCCGGCAATTCGATCGGGATCTCTTCGGGCTCACGGAGCCGCTCTGCAAGCGACGGGCGGCGTTTGACGGGCGGCGCGAGTTTGCTCGGAGGTGATGGAGGTGGAGGCTCTTTCGCCGGCTCGGCCTGTGGAATCTCTTCAGAGAGACTGGATGCACTTTGAGCTTTGGAGGTCTCCTCAACCCTTGCCTCTTCCGCGGGGAGAGGGGGAAGGACCTCCGCCTCGGGCTCGTCGCCGTCTTTGGGGCGCTCAGGCTCGTCCATGGGGTTCCTTCAGGCGCTCGGACCAGCCCACGATCATGGATCGGAACGTGTCCCACCCATCGGCGACGACGAGGACGACGTGCGGAACGACGAAGGCGGCGAACGCGACCATGACCCAGAAGTGAACGATGCGCGCGCCGTTGTAATTGACGAAGAGCCTCTCGAGCCACGGCAGTTGCACGGGCTTGTGGATCGCCCAGCCGCTGGCGACCGCGAGGATTCCGAGCAGCGGCATCGAGAAGTACGCCCCGCGCTGGAGCGCGTTGTACTTGGAACGCACCGGCGGATGGGGCCAGGGACGGCGCAGGAGCTTCGCTGGAACGAAGCCAATGTAATAGCGGATCATCCGCAGCGCTTCCGGCACGTCTGAGAGGCGCGGCAGGAGCGCCTTGTATCCGTCGCCCAGTGCGAGCCCGAGGATGTAAAGGAGACCGTTAGCCATGAAGAGGTACGCGAAGAACCAGTGGAGCCGCAATGCCTCTGCCAGACGGAACATCCCCAGGCCGAGCGAGTCGTAGACCCAACCACTAGGATCGGCGCCTGCGCCGATCCTGATGCCGATGTCGGCGAGGTAGTCTGTGCTGCGCGTCACCCGATCCGGCGGATGCTGATAGACAGGCGCGGCCCAGTAGATCGAGAGCCCGGTCGAGATGAGGCCGAGAAGCAACGGCACATTCGCCCAGTGCGAAAGTCGGACCAGGGCGTGGTGTTTGGATATGACCCGGCGCGCGGCGGGCGCGTGAGTGACCGTCTCGACTGTCGTCGCGCTCATGCTTCCATTCTCGTCCTCAACCGACAGGGTTCACTGCCGATCGCACCTCTTTGGTTCCGGGGGCAGGGCGTCTCGCAGGGCGCGGCGCCGCCTTCCCCGCCGTTTTCTTTTCCCTGCGCCCCGCCGCCAGGTCCTCGAGGCACCGTACGGCGAGAGCTGTCCATCCGGTCTGGTGGCTCGCTCCCACGCCGCGCCCCGTGTCTCCGTGGAAGTACTCGTGAAACAGAACCAGGTCGCGCCAGCCGGGGTCGCTCGCGTAGCGCTCGTCTTCGCCATGGCAGGGGCGCCGGCCACGCCCGTCCGGAAGGAAGAGGGACGCGAGGCGCCGCGCCAGCTCCTGCGAGACCTGCGCGAGGTTCATGAAGACGCCCGATCCCATCGGGCACTCCACTCGGAGCCCGTCACCATAGAAATGATGGTAGCGCTGCAGCGCCTCGACGAGGAGGTAGTTGACCGGAAACCAGATCGGCCCGCGCCAGTTGGAGTTGCCTCCGAAGAGCCCGGTCGTGGACTCGCCCGGATCGTATTCGACGCGGTGTTCCTCCTCCCCCACGCGGAAGGCGTAGGGTCGATCCCGATGGACGCGCGAGACCGCGCGGATCCCGTGAGGCGAAAGGAATTCCGATTCGTCCAGGAGATACCGCAGCACGCGCTCGAGCCGTTCGCGGGACGGGATCGCCAGGAGGCGGTGCGATTCGCCGGCGTCGTCCGAGCAGGCCATATAGGAGATGTTGCGCCCGAGGTCGTGCCGGTTTTCCAGGAACCACTGCATCCGCCGGCGGAATCCGGGGAGCTTCGCCATCACGTCCTCCTCCAGGATCTCGACGGCGAAGAGCGGGATCAGGCCGACCATCGAGCGCACCTTGAGCGGGATGTGCTGTCCATCCACGTGGAGCTGGTCGTAGTAGAAGCCGTCCTGCTCGTCCCACAGTCCCATCCCGCCCAGGGTGTTCATCGCGTCCACGATCGAGACGAAGTGCTCGAAGAATTTCGAGGCGACATCCTCGTACGCGGGATCTTCGCTGGCGAGCTCGAGGGCCATCGACAGCATCGTCGCGCAGAAGAAGGCCATCCAGGCGGTGCCGTCGGCTTGCTCGAGGTGCCCGCCCGTCGGCAGCTCCGCCGAACGGTCGAAGACGCCGATGTTGTCGAGTCCCAGGAAACCGCCGGCGAAGAGGTTGTTCCCCTCCGGGTCCTTGCGGTTGACCCACCAGGTGAAGTTGATCAGGAGCTTCTGGAACACGCGGGCGAGGAAGACGCGGTCGCGCTTGCCCCTCGGACCCGTGATCTTGTAGACGCGCCAGGCGGCCCAGGCGTGGACCGGAGGATTCACGTCCCCGAACGCCCACTCGTAGGCGGGGATCTGTCCGTTGGGGTGCATGTACCACTCGCGCAGGAGGAGGATCAGCTGCTGCTTGGCGAAATCGGGGTCGATTCGCGCCATCGGGACCATGTGGAACGAAAGGTCCCAGGCAGCATACCACGGGTACTCCCACTTGTCCGGCATCGAGATGACGTCGCGGTTGTAGAGGTGCGGCCATCCCGAGTTGCGACCGTGTTTGCGAGCCTCCGGCGGAGGCGGCTGCGACGGATCGCCTTCGAGCCAGTCTTTCACCGAGAAGTGAAAGAACTGCTTGGTCCAGAGAAGGCCCGCGTAGGCCTGCCGCGCGACGCGCTTTTCCTCTTGCGTCAGGTCGGCCGGGAGGCGCGATTCGTAGAAGGCGCCTGCCTCGGCGATCCGCGCTTCGAACGCCTGATCGAACTCGGGGCCGAAGGGCCGGTGCGGCGCCTGCGATTGCGCGCAGAGGCGCAGACGGATGACCGCCTCGCCGCGCGGGGGAACCTCGAGACGGTAGAGCGCCGCCGCCTTCGTTCCGGTTCTCTCCGGATTCACCGCGTCGCGCCGGCCTCCCACGACGTACTCGTGGAAGGCGTCCTTGACGCAGGGACTCGTGTTGGCGGAGCCAAAGAGCCGCGCCGCATTGGTCTCGTTTTCGGTGAAGAGCAGCTCCGGCGCGACCGGCTTCTCCTCGACGTACAGGCGGAATCGCCCGAGGTCCTCGTGCTCGGCCACAAGAACGGTTCCGCTCTCTGCCACGATCGAGGGCCTGGGCCAATAGCCCTCCCCGGTGCGCCCCCAGGACCAGGTGTTGCGGAACCAGAGCGTCGGCAGGAGGTCCAGCCGCGCCGCCTCCGGCCCGCGGTTGGCGACGGTGATCCGGACGAGGACATCGTCCGGAGAGGTCTTGGCGTATTCGGCGAAGACGTCGAAGTAGCGGCCGTCGTCGAAAACGCCCGCGTCCGCGATCTCGAATTCGGGATCGTGTTTGCCGCGCCGGCGGTTCTCCTCGACGAGCCGGGCGTAAGGGAATTCCGCCTGCGGGTATTTGTAGAGCGCCTTCATGTAGGAGTGGGTCGGTGTCGAATCCAGGTAGAAGTAACTCTCCTTGACGTCCTCGCCATGGTTTCCCTCCGAGCCCGTCAGGCCGAAGAGACGTTCCTTCAGAATCGGGTCGCGCCCGTTCCAGAGAGCCAGCGCGAAACAGAGGCGTCCCTCCCGGTCCGTGATCCCGAGCAGCCCGTCCTCTCCCCAGCGGTAGGTGCGGCTGCGGGCGTGGTCGTGGGGGAAGTAGTCCCAGGCGGTGCCGTACTCGGAGTAGTCCTCTCTCACGGTCCCCCATTGCCGCTCGGACAGGTACGGCCCCCAGCGCTTCCAGTTGCGGCGCCGGGAGGCGTCCTCCTCGAGGCGGATCTCCTCGTGCCCCTCGCCCGGCGGCAAGGAGACGGCCGTTTCCGTCGTCACCGGCCTGCCGCTCATGGCTCGGCGATCTCGCAGAAGACCTTGATCGCGCCCTTCGCGCCGTTCAAGGCCTCGAAAAGCTGCCCGTAGCTCTCGAGCCCGCGGACCGGGTGCGTCAGGAGCTTCGAGAGCCACCCGGTGTACTGCGACTCGGCCTGCGCCATGTCCTTCACTCCGCTCTCGAAGTACTCGCGGTTGGCGTTGACCGTGCCGACCATCACCTTGTTGCCGAGCACGAACTCGAGATTGATCCTGTCCGCCGGGACCGTGACTTCGCGGTTTCCGCCGGTGACGCTGGAGAGAACGAGGACCCCGTTCTTTCCCAGCGCCCGCATGCTCTCGAAAACGATCGGGGAAAACCCGGTCGCCTCGAAGATGATGTCATAGGGACCGCTCCTGCCCGCCTCCTCGAGGAGCGGAGTCTCTTGCGTCGAGACGTAACGAGCGCCCAGCTCTTCGAGCAGGTCGGAGTTCAAGTAGGGCCTCGGCGTGAGACCGAAGGTCGTGACGGCCATTCCGCGCAGGCGAAGGAGGAGAGTCGCGAGCAACCCGATCGTGCCCGCCCCCATGACCGCAGCTCGCCGCGGACGCCACACGCGAAGCCGGCGCTGGATCTCGTAGGCCTGCGTGATTCCCTTTTCCGCCACCGTCAGGGGCTCGAGCAGAACGGCGACGTTCTTCAGCCCCTGCGGCACCTTGACGACGAAGTCGGCGTCCTCGACGGAATACTCCGTGAGGAAGCCGTGCAGCAGGTTGATGCCGTGCTCGAAGTAGGAGTCGTCCGTCGTCATATCGGAGGTCCCGATGGCGTCGTAGAGACTCATACCGGGGCGGCGGACCGTGGCGACGACATAGTCGCCGGGAGCAACCTCCGTCACGTTCTCGCCGACCGCCTCGACCTGCCCGAAATTCTCGTGCCCGAGAACCAGGAAGTCGCAGCCGGACGGCGGCGCTCCGTAGTCACCGGCATTGATCTCCTTGTCCGTGCCGTCCACGCCGCATCGCAGGATGCGGATGAGCACCCCCCGCCCGCCCGGAACGTCTGAGAGCGACGGCTTGCGAAGGTCCGCCAGATGGACGCTGCCCGGTTTTCGCGGAAAAACGGCGACGGCTTTCATCGGCCGGTCAGACGGCCTGCGCGAGGCCGACGCCGCGCGAAGGGAGAGTGATCTTCACCGGACGCGTCGCGATGCCGCGGCAAGACGGGCAGTGGAAGACATCGACGAGGATGCCCTGGAAGTCGATGTCGGCCGCGTTGGGGCCGTCGCCCGCCCAGGAGAGGTCCAGGGGCTCCGGCTGCCGCGCCATGGGGACGTTGCATCGGTAACAGCTGACGTGGTTGGCCATCTCGTTCTCCTTCTATCGATGACCGGTTGGATGCCGCATCGCAACCGGGGTTTCAGCCGCGCCGGGCCGCTCCCGCCGAAAGGGCCGCGGCCGCCGTGTCGTGGATCGGCGTCGGGACGCCGGAGGCCCGACCGTAGCGGGAGACGGCGCCGGAGAGGATGTCCAACTCGTTGGGTCCTCCGCGCTCCAAGTCGAGCAGGAAGCTCGGCTTCGTCCCGGCCGGAAGCGCCGCCATCGTCTGCAGTACCTTGCCTTCCTCCCCAGCCGGGAGGGGGATGCCGCGCGCCCGCGCGACGGCGGCGATCTCGCGCCCCGCGCGCTCGAGCAACTCCGGCCCGAGAGGAGCCTCCCGGACCGCGCCGATCGGCGCGCGGGAGAGACCGCAGGCCGCGGCGAGCGTCGCCAGGAAAAGGAATTTCCGCCACAGGTC
>WNGE01022396.1_pt1 | contig 10272 bp, 11 predicted proteins | sample 5400651 | NCBI WGS metagenome assembly WNGE01 (sample SAMN13153370, study PRJNA577476) | soil metagenome | isolation source: 60 cm soil or saprolite under grassland replicate 2 | place: USA:California | collected 2016-06-15
CGTGAACGACCAGGTCGTCAACCCGCTGCCGTACCTGCCGATCCCGGGCACCAACTGGTCGGGTTAGTAGACTCTGACCGTCAGCCGCCCCCGTAGCTCAGGGGATAGAGCAGGACGGTCCTAACGTCAAGGTCGGGGGTTCGATTCCCTCCGGGGGCACCATTTCGCTGGTCGACTAAGCCGCCGTCCGTTCGCCCCAACGCCGCCGACCTGTGATCAGACGCTCCGGTGGGATGAACCTCACGCCATCGCCGGCCCTGATCACCTGCCAGCCGCCCTCGTGCACGAGGCGGTGGTGATGGAAGGAGAGCTATCAAGTAATTCCTCGCACCCCACCCCCTCCTTCACAGTCTCTTCTCAGCGTCCTCTCAGGTAGACCTGAACGATCACGCCCACGCTGTCCCGCATGTAGCAGAGAGCCCAAGCACGCGACGCCGCCCTCCGCCGATGTCCACCGGCTCGCGGGCTGGCCAGGCGAGTTCGAATCGAAGCTGATCCCCAACATTCTCTGAGCAATTTCCCAGGAACCTGGATCAGCATGGTCCTCGTGAGCAGCAACGGCGCGCGGGTGCTCGTCGTCGACGACGAGCCTAACATCACCGAGCTCGTGGCCATGGCGCTGCGCTACGAAGGCTTCACCGTGAAGACGGCCGCGACCGGTCGCGGCGCGCTGACCGCCGTGTCCCAGTTCTCACCCTCGCTGGTGATCCTCGACGTGATGCTCCCGGACATCGACGGCATGGAGGTGCTGAAGCGTCTCAACAGCTCCGGGACCAAGGTGCCGATCATCTTCCTGACCGCGCGGGACGCGACCGAGGACAAGGTCCACGGGCTGACGATCGGCGGCGACGACTACGTCACCAAGCCGTTCAGCATCGAGGAGCTGATGGCGAGAGTGCGCGTCGTGCTGCGCCGCCACGGCAACAACGCCGACACCGGCAGGCTGGCGCTGGCCGACCTCGAGCTGGACGACGAGGCGCACGAGGTGCGTCGAGCGGGCCGCGTCGTCGATCTCACGAACACCGAGTACCGGCTGCTCCGCTACCTGCTGATCAACACGGGACGCGTCCTCACGCGCAGCCAGATCCTCGACCACGTCTGGCACTACGACTTCGGCGGCGACGCGAGCGTGCTCGAAACCTACATCAGCTACCTGCGGCGCAAGATCGACCGCTTCGACCCGCCGTTGATCCAGACCGTGCGCGGCGTGGGGTACGTCCTCCGAACGCCCAGAAAATGACGCTCTCGCTGCGCGGGCGTCTCCTCGTCGGCGTCATCGCACTCACCGTCGCGGGCCTGGTCGTCTCCGACCTCGCGACCTTCACTGCCCTGCAGTCATTCCTGGTCGGACGCATCGACAGCCAGCTCGCGAGCGGCCACGCCGAAGCAACCAGGGCGGTTGGCGGGCCTGGCTCACGCCAGGGATCCACGTTCCCTCTGGGCACAGTCGTCGAGCGCGTGCGGGCGGACGGCACGGTGGTCGCGTCCAGCGTGACGTCCCCCATCGGATCCGAGCCGTCGGAGGAGCTGCCGAGCAGGGGCAACGAAGACCCGGTGGAACCGTTCACGGTGCCCGGCTCGGAAGGCGTTGCCCAGTTCCGGATGACCGACTGGCCGGAGAACTTCTTCGGAGGGGACTTCGTCGTGCTCGCCATCCCGATGACCGAGGTCCAGACGACGCTGAACCAGCTGCTGCTCCTCGAGGGCATCGTGACCCTGGGGGTCGTGGCCGCGATGGCGATCCTGGCCTGGGCCATCATCCAGCTCGGCCTGCGCCCGCTGCGCCGGATGGGCGCGGTGGCGGGCGAGATCGCCGCCGGCGACTACAGCCGTCGCGTCGAGCCGACCACGCTGAAGACGGAGATCGGCCGGCTCGGACTGGCCCTCAACGCGATGCTGGCTCAGATCGAGGCCGCTTTTGCCGAGCGCACGGCGTCCGAGGGAAGACTGCGGCGCTTCATCGCCGACGCGTCGCACGAGCTGCGCACCCCGCTCACCTCGATCCGCGGCTACTCCGAGATGCTGCGCCGCGGCGCATCGGACTCGCCGGCCGACTCGGACCTGGCGCGCCGCCGCATCGAGGAGGAGTCGGTCCGGATGTCGGCGCTCGTCGACGACATGCTGCTCATCGCCCGGCTCGACCAGGGGCGCCCGCTCGAGGCGAAGCCGGTCGACCTGCAGGTCATCGCGCGCGACGCCGCCGCCGACGCCCGCGCGGTCGCCCCCCAGCGTGCGATCACCCTGGACGCGCCGAGCGCGGTGGTCGTCTCGGGGGACGACACCCGGTTGCGGCAGGTCGTCGGCAACCTGGTTCGCAACGCCCTCGTGCACACCCCGCCGACCACACCCGTGGACATCGCCGTCACGACCGTGAATGGAACGGCCCACCTCGAGGTCGCGGACCACGGACCGGGTCTCAAGGCGGAGGACCGCGAGCGCATCTTCGAGCCCTTCTACCGGGCCGACGCCAGCCGCAGCCGGGACAGCGGCGGCGCAGGCCTCGGCCTCTCGATCGTCAACGCCGTCGTGGTCGCCCACGGCGGGCGGGTGCAGGTCCGGGAGACCGGCGGCGGCGGCGCGACGTTCGACGTCGAGCTCCCGCTGCCTCCCTGAGCAAACTCCAAGGGTCGTCCCAGCCGGTTCCCAGGTCGCGGGCCCACCCTTGTCTGTGGCGCCCGAAGCCACCTCGGGCCTTTCCCCCGTCAGGTAGGGGCCGACCCCTAGCGGCCCCTACACCCTCTCTCCCCGGACCCCATCCGATGGGGGGCTGCGCGCCGGGCTACAGCTTCCACCGAATGCCGGTGAGCACCGGCCTGGCCTCGGCGACGAAGGCCTTGAGGTTGTCCTGCCGCGTGATCACCATGACCACGTAGTACACGCTGCCGCTCGTGTTGGCTCCCGCGAAAAGCGAGGCCGCCGCAGGCACGGAGTGCCCGCCTGAGGTCAGCGTGAAGCACAGCGACCACGAGAAGCCGTGCGCGCCGGCGAAGGTGCTGCTGACGACCGACGCCCCGGGGCACAGCCGGGCGTCCGGATAGTTCGTCTTGAAGTAGCCGTCGATCGTGTTCTTGTTGTCCCCCGCGGTCTGGACCGGGCTCGAACCGCCGCTCCCGGCGGTCACCGAGCCTTCCCCGTTGGGATCGCTGAGCACGATCGCCTCGCTGTCTTTGCTGGCGACGGACCATCCGGCGGGCACCGGAATGCTCAGCCCGTCGTTGGATTCGATCACCACACCCGATGGATTCGTCGACGGGGTCGGGATCGGCGACGCCACCGGGCTCGGGGTGGTGCCCGGGCTCGGGCTCGGCAGGTCGGAGATGGTCGTCCCGGAGGTGTTGTTCGAGGCTCGGTTGCCGATGATGGCCAGGGCGGTCCCGCACCCGGCCATGAGCACGATCAGGGCGACGACCGCGGCGATGATGAGCATCCACGGCGTCCGGTGCACGGGCGCGACCGGGCCGGTGGGCGCGTAGTACGGGCTCTGGTACCCGCCGGGCCCGACCGTCGGAGGCGCTGCGCCCGGCGGAGGTCCGGGCGGAGCGACCGGTGGAGGTCCCGGTGGAGGTCCCGGTGGAGGTCCCGGCGGGGGTCCCGGCATCGCGCTCGGAGGACCAGGAGGAGCGGCCGGTGGGGCCGCCGTGGCGACGCGGGGCGGCGCGGTCAGCGGTGTGCCGCAGACCTGGCAGTAGAGGTTGCCGTCGGGGTTCTGGGCGCCGCAGCGGGCGCAGGTCATGGCCAACCTACGCCGACCGCGACCGAGATTCGGCCACAGGCTTGCGGCGGCGCCGGATCGCGCCCGGGGCCGCAGTCAGGGCCACGCCGCAGTTGGGACAGAAACCGGACGCGACGATGTGCATGTGGCAGTTAGGGCACACCGTCTCGGCGAAGCCCATGTGCGCGGCCTCCTCGAGGAGCGCGTGGTGGAGCAGGTAGCGGACGTAGATCAGGAGGGCGCCGACGACAACGGCCTGCCAGATGAGGACGAGCAGCGGGCTGACCGCCGAATCCTTCAGCAGCAGCGTGCCCAGGGAGAACGCGACGTGGGCGATGACCGCCATCACGATGCCGCCGATCTCTCGCCCCGCGAGCTTTCCCAGGCGGAAGCGCCAGATGGCGGCCACGATCATGCCCGTCGCGCTGCCCTGCAGCAGGGGCTGAAACACCGCGAGCGTGGTCAGGTCGAAGATCCAGCTGCCCGGCGTCATGTGCGCGGGCAGGCTCGTGAGCGCGCTCGAAAACGCGACCAGTGACTCGGCGACGCTGAAACCGAGGCCCGCGGCGACGCCGAACACCAGGCCGTCGACCGTCTCCGGGAACTCTGACCGGTTCGTCATGAAGACCGCGGGCAGAGGCTTGAGCACCTCCTGCACGACCGGTACCAGGAGGCCGAGAAACAGGAGCGCCGCCACGTCCATACCCGCGTTGTGCAGCGGGTTGCCGACGCCCGGGAACGGGTTGTAGAGGGCTCGCTCAATCAGCGTCACGATGAGCCCGATCACGGCGCCGCCACCGATCGTGAAGCCGATCACTATCGCCGGCTCGTCGCGGTAGACCTGCGCCTCGTAGAGATAGATCAGGTAGAGGACCGGGACGAGGAAGATCGCGACCAGGATGGCCGCGGTGATCAGACCGGCGATGTAGAGGACGGCGATCCCGGCCAGGCCGACCAAGAAGGCCCAGCGGAACTCATGGACCTTGTGCTGGCCGAGGTGCGGAAACAGGGTCGTGAACATCGACGGCTGGACGACGTGCTCGGCCGGGTGCGCGGCGTAGCGGTGCTCGCGCAGCTTCGCGTCGCCCAGCTCGCCGGTCGTGCCCTGGTGCGCCCCGCAACGCGTGCAGAACACGCCGTCCGGCACGTCGTGGGCGCAGTGATCGCAGCGCACGGGCCGAAGGATATCGGCCCGCGCCTGGATTTACGCCGGCTTACTCGCCTCGCGTGGGCGACCTCAAAGGCATGTCGCGGCCAGGATGAACCCGGCCGCCAAAGTGACGCTACTTAAGCCTTCTTAGCTTCCTCTGCTTCCGCCGGCACCCAGCCGCGGATGAAATGGCACGAGTAGTGCCCAGGGTGCTTGTCGAAGTAGCGCTGGTGGTACTCCTCCGCCCGCCAGAAGTCGGTGGCCGGCACGATCTCGGTGACGATCTTGCGATCGAAGTACTTCTGGGCCTCTTCCTTTGACTTGAGCGCCGCCTTCTCCTGCTCCGGGTTCTGAAAGAAGATCACCGACCGGTACTGGTGCCCCATGTCCGGGCCCTGGCGGTTCACCGTCGTCGGGTCGTGCATGTTCCAGAAGGAGTTCAGGAGCTCCTCGTAGGAGACCTTCGAAGGGTCGTACGTGACCTCGACCGCCTCGGCGTGGCCGGTGCGGCCCATGCAGACCTGCTCATAGGTCGGATGGTCGACCTTGCCGCCCTCGTAGCCCGAAACCGCCTCGATGACCCCGGGCACCTGGTTGAAGAGATGCTCGACGCCCCAGAAACAACCGCCGGCGAAAGTAGCCTTCTCCATTCGACCCTCCAACATGTTCAGCATCTTGATGATTCCCCAGGACGATCACTCCGAACCGCGCAGGGCCGCCGTGCGGCTGTACCATCTCGCGCCAGATCCCGCCGGGCCCGGCGTCAAGCGAGAGAAGCAGTGAGCACAGAGCAGGTCCTTGTCCTTGTGGCGGCGGCCGCGGCGGTCTGGGCGGCCCTCTTCGCCACCCGCGCCGACTGGTCGATGCGCCGCGCCCTGAGACAGTTCGACGTCGCGACCAAGCCCGTCCCCAACATCGTCTTCACGGGCAGGATCGCGCCCGGCCAGTCCGTTGAGCTCGAGGTCGAAAACCTCGGTGGGACCCTGGTCGCCGGCGGGGTCATCGTCCACGTCTCGGACGAGCTGTACGCCGGCGAGCTGATCCTGCCGGACAAAGCGCCGCCGCGGCAGATGTCGCTGCCCTTTGTCGTCAAGGCCTGGAAGCGGCAGCTCGAGCCGCAGTGCCTGGTGCTCATCGCCCGGGACTCCAGCGGCCGCTGCTGGGACTATGTCGACGGCGGCAAGCAGGTCAAGAACCCTCGCCGCTGGCTGAGGAAGCAGCTCGGTGATCTGCGCATGCAGGGCATGATCGACTTCCCGAAGGTGACGGGAAAAGCTCGCTAGAGGTGCCTCAGTGCGTGTGGTCCAGCTCCGCCTTGAGCTTGATGTCGACGTTGCCGTGCAGCGCTTTCGACACCGGGCATCCCTCCTTCGCCTCGTTCGCCAGCTTCTGAAACTCGCCCGCCTCCAGGCCGTGGATGTGGCCCCTCACGGTGAGCGTGATCGTCGTGATGCCGGTGCCCGGGACGAACTCGACCTCCGCGGTGGTGTTCAGCCGCTCGGGATGGTGGCCCGCCTTGGCGAGGCCGTTGGAGAACGCCATCGAGTAGCACGCCGAGTGCGCTGCCGCGATGAGCTCCTCGGGGCTCGTCCCGTGCGTGCGCTCGGCGCGATCGGCCCACGTCACCGGGAACTCGGGGAAAGTCCCGCTCGCCACTTTGACACGGCCCTTCCCGCTCGTCAGGTCGCCTTCCCAGATTGCGTCTGCCCTGCTGACCGCAGCCATTCGTCCACCTCCAACTCGATCTGACGGCTTCAACTAGCCTAGCGAGCGGTGCAGGCGCACGAGATTCCCGACCTCGACCCCCAGCCTCGCGACGCGGACGGTCACGGCTACGTCGACTTCCTCGCCTCGGAGAAGCTCAGCGTCGGCCTGGCCGTCTGGCCCGCCGGATCGACCGACCGCCAGCGCCCGCACCAGGAGGACGAGGTCTACTACGTGATCAGCGGGCGGGGCGTGATCCGTGTGACGAATGAGGCTCGCCCCGTCAAGGCGGGAAGCCTCGTCTTCGTCGCCGCCGGCGTCGAGCACCGCTTCCATGACATCGAGGAAGACCTGCGAGTCCTCGTCTTCTGGGCGCCGCCCCACAACGCCGCGCGTCAGACTTAGCAGCCATGTCGCAGCAGCCGCTTCTGGTCACCACCACCGAGCGGCCCGCCGGCTACGAGGTCAAGCAGGCGCTCGGCCAGGTTTTCGGGGTTGTCGTGCGGAGCCGCGGCCTCGGCGGGAACGTGATGGCCGGTCTCCGCTCCCTGGCGGGCGGCGAGATCATCGAGTACACACGGCTGGTCGAGGACACGCGCAGGCACGCGATCGACAGGATGGTCGAGAACGCCCGCGCGATGGGCGCCAACGCCGTGGTCATGATGCGTTTCGACTCTTCGGAGATGGGCCAGACGATGGTGACCACGCAGCTGGTCATTCTCGTGATCGTGATCGTGTTCGCGATCGTCGGCTACTTCGTCTGGGACCGCCGCTACCGCGGCCAGAGCCAGGGCTCGTTCAAGCCCACCGGCGAGGTGTTCAAAGACCCGACCTCAGGCAAGCTGACGCGCGTCTACGAGGACCCGGCCACCGGCCGCCGCCAGTACCGCGAGGAGCCCTGAGGCTCAGAGGCGCGGCCGGAAAAGCCCTCGACGGATCTTCGGCGGCCATGCGGCCCATCTCCGGGCTCAGCTCCTGTGCTGCTCGCTTACGAATCGACGGATGCGCTCGCTGCGCTGCTCGTCGCTTCGCCCGGATCTGGGCCACCTGGATCGCCGAATCTCTCGCCGAGGCTTTTCGGCCGCGCCTCTAGCCGAGCTCCCGGGTCGACGTGCGCTCGGACTCCATCTCGGCGCCCATCCCCCTCATCTCGGCCGCCGTGCCCATCGCCCGGTTCCGGAGGTGGCGCACCTTGCCGCCGCTCCAGCGCTGCATGTCACGCCCCACCGCCATCCCCCGGTCGTAGGCCATGCGCCGCCGAACGCTTCCTCGCTGGCTGTCGAAGAAGTAGCCGAGCGCCGCCGCCAGGGCCAGTCCTCCGGCAAACCACATGGCTCCGGTCTGCCACCTCGGGCGGCGCGGTCTTGCGACGACCGGTGCGCGGTCTCGGAGCTCGCTGGTTCTCTTCAACAGGTCGGTGGACCTTCGCTGAAGCATGCTTTTCAGGTCACCGGCGGTCCTGGAGGCCCTTTCCGTCAATTGCGAGGTTTCCATATACAGGTAACGAACCGGCCTCATGCGTTACTCGCGGCCGAGCCGCGCCGGGTTGCCCGCGGCGTCGAGGACCACCGGCGGCAGGTAATCGCCAGCGGGAGACGTCACCCACCAGGCGCCGGTCGCGCGCAGGTCGGCCCAGGACGAGTACCGGTACCGGTGCAGCGTGGCGCGAACCGCGGCCGGCCGGCGGCCGGCGAACGGGTCGTGGCGCAGGAGCCTCAGCGTGGGACGGTCAGCCTCGAGCAGCCGCACCATCAACGCGATGAACCACTGGTGGCGGAACGGCGTGTCGAACGCGGCGAACCACATCAGCCAGTCGAGGCGAAGGTGATAGGGCGCGAACTGGCGAGGCACGCGATGTGGGTCTCCAGGCTTGCCCTTGAACTCGTAGGCCCTCCACCCGGTCGCACCAATAGACGGGTCCGATGTGCCCTCGACGACGATCTCGTAGCGCTCCTTGGTCACCGACCCAAACGCGCCGTAGGTGTTGACCAGGTGGAACGGGTCGAAGCTGAAGTTCATCAGCTGGCGCGGTGAGATCAGGTTCATGAGCGGCCGGTAGCTGAGCACGACCACGAGCACGGTCACCCCGACCACGAGCACCTGCCACCAGACGGGCAGCGGTGCGAGATGCGGGACATCCACCGGCAGGACGAGGGACAGGGCGCGGTCGTCGAACGCTGAGATCGCCAGCGTCATCGTCAGGAAGTTGAGCCAGGAGAAATTTCCGCTCAGCACGAGCCAGGCCTGGGTCAGAGCGATGACGGCGCCCGCCACCGAAGCGACCGGCTGCGGCGCGAACAGGAAGAACGGCACCACGAGCTGCGCGAAGAAGTTGCCGAGGACCTCGATGCGATGAAGTGGCCTGGGGAGGTGATGAAAGAACCAGCTGAGCGGGTTGGGCATCGGCTGCGTCTCGTGGTGGTAGTAGAGGCAGGTGAGGTCGCGCCAGCAGCGATCGCCTCGCAGCTTGATCAGCCCGGCGCCGAACTCGACGCGGAAGAGGAGCCAGCGAAAGAGGAGGATCAAGGGCCAGGCGGGCGCGGTGGCCCCGGCGCCGAGAAAGATGGCGAGGAACCCGGCCTCCAGGAGCAGGGTCTCCCAACCAAAGCCGTAGAAGACCTGGCCGACGTTGACGATCGACTGGTAGAGGACCCAGAGGGCGAACCAGATCGGGATCGCGACCCAGGGCGGCGCCACGTCGGGCAGGCCCACGACGACGGCGACGCCCAGCGCGACGCCGCTCCAGGCCACGACGAGCAGCGCGCGGTCCGAGTAGTGGAGGTGAAACAGGCTGGGGGCGTCCAGGAACGAGACGTGGCGCAGGAACTGGGGCACCGGCAGCAGGCCACGCTCGCCGAGCAGGGGACGAAACTGGTTGGCGGCGACGAGGAACGCGACCACGTAGACGGCGCCGAGCGCCCGCTCGAGGACCAGCCTCGTCAGCCAGTAGTCGGGCGCCGGCAGAAAGTCCATCGGCTCACCGCAACCGCGAGCGCAGCGCCGCGCGGGCCGCGTTCACTCCGCACATCCCGTGCACGCCTCCACCCGGCGGCGTGGCTGCCGAGCAGATGAAGATCGCCGGGTCGGGCGTGGCGTAGGGGTTCCATCGCAGGACCGGCCGGGCGAGGAGGCCGCGCAGGTCCATCCGCCCGCCCATCACGTCGCCGCCGACGGCGTTCGGCTCTTCTTCCGCCAGGCGGCGCGCCGTCCACGCGCTGCGCTTGCGGACCAGGTCGCGAAATCCTGGCGCAAAGCGCTCTACCTGGTCCTCGACGGCGACCGTCATGTCGATATTGGAACCGTTGGGCACGTGGCAGTACGCCCAGGCCACGTGCTTGCCTTCGGGCGCGCGCGTCGGATCGAAAAGCGTGGGCTGCGTGAGCAGGACAAACGGACGCTCGGGATGCCGGCCGTCCGCGACCTGCCGCTCCGACTCGGCGATCTCCTCCATCGTGCCGCCAAGGTGCACGGTGGCCGCGCGCGCGCAGTCGGCGGAGCGCCACGGGATGGGTCCGTCCAGCGTCCAGTCCATCTTGAAGGCACCAGGTCCGTGCCGGTACGCGGCAAGCCGGTCGCGATAGCCGCCTGGAAGGTGCGACGCCGCGACCTCGAGCACGCCCGCGGGCACGAGGTCGAGCAGGGCGACGCGGTGCGGTGGGAGGTCGTCGAGCGAGGTGACCCGGTGCTCGACCGCGACCTTGCCACC
>WNGE01025053.1_pt1 | contig 10272 bp, 13 predicted proteins | sample 5400651 | NCBI WGS metagenome assembly WNGE01 (sample SAMN13153370, study PRJNA577476) | soil metagenome | isolation source: 60 cm soil or saprolite under grassland replicate 2 | place: USA:California | collected 2016-06-15
CGCATGGGCGAACCGCCGCGACGCGGTCGCCAGCACCACTCAGCAGATCACCGCGATCTACGCCGCGGCCGCAACACGGGCGAGAAGCGAGGGTCCGCTCAGCTCGCACACGCTGGATCTCGCATACCGAGCGATCGCGCAAAGCTACGACATCCGGCACGGCGGCTTCAACGGCGCACCGAAGTTTCCACCCACAATGTCGCTCGATTTCCTGCTCCGCTACTGGAAACGGACGGGGACCAACTATGCACTTGAGATGGCGGCGGACACGTTCCGACGGATGTCACGCGGCGGGATCTACGATCAGATCGGCGGCGCCTTTCACCGTTACTCAGTGGATGCCGTTTGGCTTGTCCCGCATTTCGAGAAGATGCTCTACGACAACGCGCTCCTCGTGCGCTTGGGTGCGCACCTCTGGCAGGCAACCGGGGACGACCAAGTCCGCGCCGTGACCCAGCACACACTCCAGTGGGCGGAGCGCGAGATGACTTCACCTGAGGGCGGCTTCTATTCGTCGCTCGACGCCGACAGCGAAGGCCACGAGGGAAAGTTTTACGTCTGGTCGGAATCAGAGCTGGACTCGCTCCTGGGGCCCAGCTCGTCACTGGTGAAGTCGTACTTCGGCGTCACCGCTCAGGGAAATTTCGAGGAACGCAATATCCTCAACGTTCCCGCCGAGCCCGGGGTAGTCGCTGCGCGGGCAGGCATTGATCTGGATCAGTTGGATCAAGCGCTCACAGCGGCTAAAGAAACTCTGTATGAGGCGCGCGCAAAGCGAATCTGGCCCGGCCGCGACGAAAAAATCCTCGCCGGATGGAATGGGCTGATGCTTCGTGGAGTCGCCACCGCTGCCCGTGTGTTCGGCAGCCAGCGATGGACGCAGCTTGCACTCCGGAACGGTGAATTCCTGCGGCGGGAAATGGTCCGAGACGGCCGCGTTATGCGATCCCACAAGAATGGCGAGACGCGCATTGCGGGATTTCTCGAGGATCATGCAGCGGTTGCTCTGGCGTTCCTATCACTGTACGAGCTCACCTTCGATGACAAGTGGGTTGATGCAGCAGCCGAGATAACCAACGCCATCGTTGAATGGTTCTGGGACGATGAGCTGGGTGTGTTCTTTGACACTGCTCGCGATGCGGAGCGTCTGATCACCCGTCCTCGCGATGTCTCCGACAACGCGATCCCTTCCGGGAACTCGCTTGCCACCGAGCTGCTGTTGCATTTGGCGGAGCTGCGTCACGATGCCGAGCTGCGGCGGCGGGGTACGTTCATCATCGAGTCGCTGAGCACATCCCTCTCACGCTATCCAACGGCCTTCGGCCATCTCCTTGGCGTCGCCGATCTCGTGATTCACGGTGCGGTAGAAGTCGCACTCGTCGGTGCGCGGGAGCGGCCGGATTTCCAGCTACTGGAGAGGGAGGTTGCCGCGCACTACGTTCCTTCGCTCGTCCTCGCAGGTGGTCACTCGGAATCGCGGCAGGCAATCGCGCTGCTGGATGGACGTCACGCAATGGACGGCCGCGCGACGGCGTACGTTTGCCGCTCGTACTCGTGCGATGAGCCCGCATCGAGTCCCGATTTGCTCGGACGACAGCTCGAGGCAGCGGGTAGTGCACAACAGCAATCCCCGGAGGAGTGATCCAATGGAGACCGGAAGCAGAATCGGGCAGGTCTATGGCTACGCTGTCTGCCTCATCGCGGTGATCACCTTCATTTTTTCGGCAAAGGGAATCGTGGATGCGGCGGTCAATCTCAGCGATCCACTTCGGGCCGAGGGTGGTTTCGGTCGAGGCGGACCGCTCACGTCGTTCGAGGCGTACAAGCGGGAGCAGCGGACCCGCACTCCGCCGCGAATGCGACCAGTTGGCCCAGGTCCAGAAACACGCGTTGCACCAACTTCTGCATCCGACAGCGCGGAGCCCCCGCCGAGCGACGCTGAGCTGCGGCGGATGTTCGACGAGGAGCGCGCGGACGCGACTGCCAACGTTCGCTTCCGCTCGACTCGTACGCTGGTAACGAGCTCGCTGATGATTATCATCGCGCTCGGATTGTTCATCATGCACTGGCGATGGCTACGGCGGCAATCAGCCGTAGATAGAGTCGTCTGATGTTTCGTGGCAATATGCTACTAAGCGGGATTGGCAAGAAAGCGAACTGAACTGCAGTTCAGTCGTTCCCCTCCTTAGCGCCGGTCGCTGAATGTCTCGCTCAAACCAGATCTGAGCACGTCCTTAGCACGGCACCGCAATTTCCGCAGATCACCTTGCACCTGATTTCGATCAACTTCGACGATCCGCAAAAGTCGCAAACCACCTCTGGCTCATCCGCGCGCTCGGGGCTCATTCGAAATCCAGCGCCAAATCGAGTGCCCGCGCAGAATGCGTCAGCGCGCCCACCGAGATCCAGTTGACACCCGTCTCGGCGATCGCGCGCACGCGGGCCAGTGTTACACCTCCCGATGCTTCGACTACGGCGCGACCGTTAACGAGCTCCACGGCGCGCCGCAATTCATCCAGAGACATGTTGTCGAGCATAATCACGTCCACGTCGGCGACCAGCGCCGATCTCACCTGATCGAGTGTATCGCATTCCACTTCGATAGCGGTTCCAGCCGGCGCCATCTCCCGCGCTCTTCGAACGGCAAGCTCAACGTCCCCGTCCACGGCCGACAGGTGGTTGTCCTTGATCAATACTGCCGACGCGAGATGCATCCGGTGGTTGAGTCCGCCACCGGCCCGTACTGCGTATTTCTCCAACCGTCTCCATCCGGGCGTGGTTTTCCGCGTGTCGAGTATCCGAGCTCCGGTTCCCTTGATCGCGTCTACGTAATTGGCGGTAAGCGTCGCGATCCCCGACAAGTGTTGCATGAAGTTGAGCGCGACACGCTCTGCTGAGAGGAGCGAGCGCGCTCGGCTCGTGACGAAGATCACCAGAGTCTTCGCCGCAACTCGCTGACCATCCCGCACTGCCGCTCTCACGGAAGCGTGCGGATCACGTTGGCGAAACGCCTCACGCGCCAACGGAATTCCCGCGATGACGCCCGATTCGCGCGCGACAATTGCGCCACGCGCCCGCCGGTCGGATACGACGCTTGCGATAGTGGTGATGTCGTCATCGGCAGCGTCCTCCGCGAGCGCATCATGGACGATCGAGGCGGTCATCAGTCGCGCAAGCGGGAATCGCAGCCCCCGCATCGGCTCGAATCCGCGCTCGGCCAGTGCGCGGACGCGGCGGGGAGTGGGACTCACTCCCCGGGATCCTCTGTGGTCTCGGGTTTCGGAGAAAGTGGCGTCTTGCCGCCGATCGCGATCATCCGTTCGATTGCGCCGCGGGCGCGGTTCGCCGTGTCCTCGTCCACGGTGATGTGATGCTGTAGTCGCTCGAGCGAGCGCAGGACCTTTGGCAAGGTCGTCACCTTCATGTACGCGCACACCGCGTATTCGCTCGCGGGCATGAATCGCTTGGTCGGATTCTCGCGCCGCAGACGGTGAAGGATTCCCGTCTCGGTCGCGACGATGAATGAATCCGCGGGTGATATCCGCGGCCGGTTGATCATCCCTTCCGTTGAGAGAATCTGAACCCCTTCGGGATCTATCGCGCCAGCCGATGCAGCTTCGACCGCACTGGTCGCGCAACCGCATTCCGGATGAATCAGGAACTCCGCCCCGGGATGCGCCGCGCGCTGCCGGTTGATATGCTCGGGATCGATTCCCGCGTGGACGTGACACTCACCCATCCACACGTGCATGTTGCGACGGCCGGTCACGCGACGCACGTGAGCACCGAGAAACATGTCCGGGAGAAAGAGTATCTCCTTATCCGCCGGAATCGTATTGACGATTTCCACGGCGTTTCCCGAGGTGCAGCAGTAGTCGCTCTCCGCTTTCACTTCCGCCGTGGTGTTCACATACGACACGACGACCGCTCCCGGATGCTCGGCTTTCCAGGCGCGGAGCTGCTCGCCGTCGATCGAAGCGGCGAGCGAGCAACCGGCGGCGAGGTCGGGCAGGAGCACCATCTTCGACGGGGAAAGAATCGCCGCCGTCTCCGCCATGAAGTGCACCCCGCAGAAAACAATCACGCGCGCTTCGGTCTTCGCAGCCTCGCGGCTCAGGCCGAGCGAGTCACCGACGAAGTCGGCGGTGTCCTGAACCTCCGGCCGCTCGTAATTGTGCGCGAGGATCACAGCGTTTCTCTCGCGAGCCAGCTCGCGGATCCGCGCCTGGAGAAGCTCCGTCTCCATATGAGTGGCGATTGCGGTCATACTACCATTCTATGTGCTTCCCCTGCGATTTGCGCTTGGCGCGGGGGAAATCGCTTCGGTAGTGGCCGCCCCGGGACTCCTTTCTCAATAGCGCGGCCTCGGCGATGAGGCGCGCAGTCTGGACCATGTTGGCCTCCTCCGTCGCACCTTCGGGGAGTCGCCGCTCGATCCCGGCGAGGAGAACGAGGCATTCTCTCAGCCCCCTTGCCGTTCGGTCGATTCCCGCGTGGTCCCACATCACACTGCGAATGTCATCCGCTGCGACCTGCGCTGCGCCACGATCCGCGAGTGGCGGTGCCTCCCACTGTTTCTTCCGTGGCACCGCCGGCAGTCTCGCGCTAGAGATCATGTCTCGAGCGACCCGCTCGGCAAACACGAGCCCCTCGAGCAGCGAGTTCGACGCCAGACGGTTTGCGCCATGGACGCCGGTTCGCGAGACCTCACCGCACGCGTACAATCGCTCGAGCGCGGAGCGGCCAGTCAGATCAGTAACGATTCCACCCATCATGTAATGCGCCGCGGGAATCACGGGAATCAACTGACGCGCCGGGTTGATCCCTCGTGCTTTGCAGAGTGCGTAGATCCCCGGGAATCGCTGTCGGAATGACGCGCCGAGCATCCGCGCATCGAGCCAGACTCTGCCGCCGGCGGCGCGCTCGCGAAAAATCTCCCTCGCCACGACGTCCCGCGGTGCGAGCTCGGCGAGCCGGTGTCGCTTCACCATGAACCGCTCACCGGAGTCATTGAGCAGCACCGCGCCTTCACCACGCACTGCCTCTGAGATCAGCGCCAGAGGATTCTCCGGCGTCTCGAGTGCTGTTGGATGGAACTGTACGAATTCCATGTCTGCAAGTCGCACTCCCGCGCGATGCGCGATTGCGTATCCGTCGCCGGTCGCGACCTGAGGGTTGGTGGTGTACTTGTAGACCTGGCCGCAGCCGCCGGTTGCGAGCACGGTGGCATCCGCGATGATCTCGGTCGCGACTCCACGCACCGTCGCACGCACCCCGCAGCATCGGCCGTCTGACACTATCAGATCGAGCACGCGTGTGCGCTCCAGAACCTCGATGCTCTCGGTGTCCCGCACTCGCTCGATGAGCGTCCGAGCGACCTCGGCACCCGTCTGATCGCCGTGTGCGTGCACGATTCGACGCCGTGAATGCGCCGCCTCACGTCCGCCGTCTGGAGCTCGCGCACACGCGCTGGTCCCTCTTCGACGAGCACTTCGACTGCCTTTGCGTCGCAGAGCGCTGCACCAGCGGCAAGCGTATCGCGTCGGTGGAGCTCAGGCGAGTCTCCGGCGCCGAGCGCAGCGGCGATTCCGCCCTGCGCGTAGGCAGTCGCGCTGTCGAACAGCGACCGCTTCGTGAGGACGAGCACATCACCTTCAGCCGAAGCCCGCCACGCGGTATGCAATCCGGCGACGCCGCTCCCGACAACCAGGAAGCGTGTACGAATCCGGTCGGGCATGATTGAAATCAAGATGATCGCGGCAAGGCTGGAAAGGCCTGCCGTCGCCTTGCATGACATACTGCCGTGTACGATTCTTTCCGATCGAATGCGCAAACTTCTGGTCGTCGCCGGCGCGCTCCTCGCTATACATCTTGCGCTCCTCTTCGCCGGCCGCGGCGGACTGGCATCTGCCGAACGAGCGGGAGCCACCAATGTCGGGATCGTTCTCGATGTAGGCGGCCGCGGCGACAAATCGTTCAATGACGGCGCATACGCGGGCGCGGACAGCGCGGTCAAGATCCTTCACCCGAACATCAGATTCATCGAGCCAGGAGAGGGCTCGGATCGCGAGGCTGGTTTGCGCCTTCTCGCCGCCGAGCACATGGACCTCGTCATCTGTGTCGGCGTCATCTTCTCGTCGCCGCACTCAAGTTCCGGGAAGAGGAAGGATCCTTCCTGGTCGGCGCACTGGCCGCCCTGGTCGGCAAATCGAAAAAAGTGGGATTCGTCGGCGGCATGGACATCCCGCTGATTCACAAATTCGAAGCCGGATACCGAGCGGGCGTCAAACACGTCTGCCCGGATTGTCAGGTGATCGCCCAGTACGCCGGCGTAACTCCCGAGGCATTCAAGAACCCAGGCAAGGGAAAGGAGCTGGCTCTCAGTCAGTACCAGTCCGGTGTGAACGTGATATTCCACGCCTCGGGTTCTACGGGACAGGGAGTGTTCGAAGCCGCCCGCGTCATGAACAAGCTCGCAATCGGCGTGGACGCCGATCAGTACGACGAAGCCCCCGGACACATCCTCACATCAATGGTGAAAGGAGTGAACGCGGCGGTATACGACGCCATCGACCGAGTCCAGCAGAGAACGTTCAAGGGAGGGGTGTATTCGTTCGGGCTAGCCGAAGGTGGTGTCGGCTACGTCTACGATGACCGCAACAAGCGCCTCATTCCCGACAGCGTTCACACGCGGGTCGAACAGCTCAAGCAGGAGATCATCGCCGGCAGAATCAAGGTTCCCAGCACGCGATGACCGCGTCTGTCGCGGGGGCTCCGGAACAAGCCACGCCGGCAATCCGCATGACCGGGATAGACAAGTATTTCGGTCCGGTCCGCGCCAATCGCGAAGCGACTCTGGAAGTGATGCCCGGCGAGATTCACGCGCTCGTCGGAGAGAACGGCGCCGGAAAATCCACTCTGATGCGCATCCTCGGCGGCCTCATGAAGCCGGATGCCGGCAGACTCGAGATCAACGGCCGTGACGTAACGGGGTGGACGACAAACGACGCGATCGCCGCCGGCATCGGTGTCGTGCATCAGCACTTCATGCTCGTGCCCACTCTCACTGTCGCCGAGAACATCGTCCTCGGACAGGAGCCGGTATCAGGCGGGCGCTTCGACGAAGCAAAAGCGAATGCGGCTGTGCGCGCGCTGACGGCTGAAACAGGTCTGGCTGTGAATCCCGAATCGAAGGTTGCCGATCTCTCAGTGGGTGAAGCACAGCGAGTGGAGATTCTGAAGACTCTCTTCCGCGGAGCGAAGATCCTCGTTCTGGACGAGCCGACAGCGGTACTCTCTCCGCCGGAAGTGAAGGAGCTGTGGACGGTGCTGCGGCGGCTGAGAGATTCCGGCGGCACGATTGTGCTGATTACTCACCGTCTCGACGAAGTCATCGACATGTCCTACACAATCACGGTGATGCGCGCCGGCGCAACAGTGGAGCGCCTCAAGACGGCCGACACAACCCCAGCCAGAATTGCGCGCGCGATGGTCGGACGCGACGTGACGTTGACATCGCGCGGGATTGCCGAAGCGCTAGCCGTTGCACCAGACGGAATTGATCGAGGCGATCGCCGGTTTGAGGAAGGTCGAATCGGGCACGATCAGCATCAGCGGTGTGGACATAACGACCCGCAGCGTCGCTTCGCGGCGTTACGCGGGCCTGGCGAACATTCCTGAAGATCGTCACCGCCGCGGTCTCGTTCTCGACTACTCGATCGCCGATAATCTCGTTCTCGGAATGCAGGACGACTTCACGCACGCAGGACTTCTCGACGCCGGCAGAATCGAAGGCAATGCGCGAAGTCAGATCGAGGCGTTCGACAACCGGCCACCGTCTGCTGTGCTGCCGGCGCGGTCGCTATCCGGCGGCAATCAGCAGAAGGTTGTTATCGCCCGAGAGATGGGACACGAGTTCACCGTTCTCCTCGCTTCGCAGCCGACGCGTGGCGTCGACGTTGGCGCTATCGAGTTCATCCACGAGCGACTGCGCGCCGCTCGCGCCGCAGGAAAAGCGATCTTGCTCGTCTCGGCTGAGCTGAATGAAGTGCTCGGTCTCGCCGACCGGGTGGCAGTGATGTACCGTGGCCGCTTCGCAGCAGTGGTGTCCGGAGCAGACGCCACCGAAGAATCGCTCGGGGAATATATGATCGGCGCAAAGAAGGAATCGGCGGCGTGAGCGAGGGCCTGCGCGAGAAGCTCGAAGAGGCGCTGTTCCCTCCGGTTGTCGCGCTGCTGGTTGCTCTCATCTGCGGTGACATCCTGATAATGAGCTATGGCCAGTCTCCGTCCACTGTGTATCGCCTGCTGCTCGAGGGCACGTGGGGAAACGCCTACGGCTTTGGCCAGGTTCTCTACAAGGCAACGACGCTGACCTTCACCGGTCTGGCTGTGGCGCTTGGTATCCGGGCAGGATTGTTCAACGTCGGCGCCGAAGGACAGCTTGCCGCAGGCGGGTTTCTCGCGGCGATTACCGGCCTGGCGCTTTCCCCATCGATACCAGGACTCGTGGCGATTCCAATCTGCATGGCAGCGGCCGCGCTCGGTGGCGGCATCGTCGGCGCAGTTCCCGGCTGGCTCCGGGTCAGATTCGGAGCGCACGAAGTGATCGTGACGATAATGCTGAATTTCGTCGTGCTTGCCCTTCTCAACTGGGTCGTCGCGACGCGACTTCACGTTCCCGAGACTCTCCATACTCCCGAGATCAACATCGGGTCGATGCCTCGATTCGATCGTTTCTTCTCCGCATTCCACGGGTCGGCGGCGAATCTCACACTCCTCGTCGCGCTTCTCGCGGCGGCCGCGTCGTGGCTTTATCTCTTCCGTGCGCGTGGAGGATATGAGCTGCGCGCCGTCGGGCTCCAGCCCGACGCCGCCGAATATGGCGGCGTAAGCGTCGGCGGAGTCTGGTTCAAGGCGATGACCCTTTCCGGCGCGATCGCTGGACTCGGTGGCATCAACTACGTCCTTGGTTATAAGCACTATTACGAGGACGGATTCGCTGGCGGATCCGGATTCCTCGGCATCGCCGTTGCGCTGGTCGGGCGAAATCATCCGCTGGGTGTCGTGCTCGCCGCTCTATTCTTTGCGACGCTGTCTCAGGGCGGCCTAGCAATTCACGCATTCGTTCCCAAGCAGATGGTCGAGGTGCTTCAGGGAGTCGTGATTATCGCCGTCGCGATGTCGGTTCCCGAAGTACGTCGCGCTCTGCGGCAGTCGCGCAAGCCGGTAGCCGGAGCGGTTGGATGAACCCGCTGAGCTTCATCGCGCAGATGTTCCGCATCGCCGTGCCGTATCTCTTTGCTGCAAGCGGCGGCGTGGTCGCCGAGCGCGCGGGGATCATCAGCCTGACCCTCGAAGGATTCATGCTCACCGGCGCATTCTCGGCGACGCTCGGCGCGTACTACAGCGGAAGTGCATGGGTCGGACTGCTTTGCGGGATGCTCGGCGGACTCGTATTCGGGATGATCCACGCAGTTGCCTCCATTCGGTATCGTGCTGATCAGGTGGTAATTGGAATCGCGATCAACCTGCTCGCTGTGGGCATGACACGGTTCTTTCTCAAGCTCGCGTTCGGCAGCTCGTCGAATTCGCCGCGAATTCCCGGCTTGGGCGCAGCTGCCGGTGGATTCGGCAGTCCGTTGCTGTGGCTGGGACTGTTGGTTGCTCCGATCCTGGCGTTTCTGATCTATCGCACTCCGTTCGGATTACGGGTGCGCGCTGTTGGGGAGCATCCGGATGCAGCTGCCAGCGTAGGCGTGCCCGTAGAGCGCGTGCGATACATTGCCGTCGCCTTGTCGGGAGTCCTCGCTGCCCTCGGTGCGTGTGGCTTGCGCTCGATCAGCACCAGTTCACCGACAACATGACTGCCGGACGAGGATTCATCGCTGTGGCTGCAGTGATCTTCGGTCGGTGGGACCCCGTACGCGCCGCTCTCGCTTGTCTTCTCTTCGCCGCCGCAGAGACATTACAGATTCAACTTCAGGGGAATCAGCTCATTCCGTCACAGTTCGTGGAGATGATTCCTTACGTGCTCACAATCATCGCACTTGCGGGAGTTGTGGGCCGAGCCGTTCCACCGGCCGCTCTGGGCAAGCACGCGCAGTAGACCGATGTTCCGGAAGCTGCTCGTACTGATTATCACCGCGTTCGTGGACATGGTGGGATTGCTGATGATCCTGCCATTGCTCCCGTTCTACGCGCGAAGCCTTGGCGCTGGGGCGCTGGTGGTGACGGTCCTCATGGCTTCGTTCACCGCTGCACAACTTCTCA
>WNGE01032046.1_pt1 | contig 10272 bp, 13 predicted proteins | sample 5400651 | NCBI WGS metagenome assembly WNGE01 (sample SAMN13153370, study PRJNA577476) | soil metagenome | isolation source: 60 cm soil or saprolite under grassland replicate 2 | place: USA:California | collected 2016-06-15
CAGTAGGGCTCGGGGCCGGACTCGCCGACGAAGTGGTCGGGGGTGCGGAGCTTGAGCCGCCGCGCCGCCCCGCGCACTGCGGCGTCCTGGCTCCTCACCGGGACCTCGATGGCCCTCGCGAAGTCGAGGACGAGCTCCAGGATCGGCTCGTGGCGCCCCACGTGGTGGTGGGTGTCGAGGTGGGTCGGGAACCGGCCGACCACCCGCCGGAACACGTCGATCTGCGTGCCCAGCTCGATCCGTGCCTCGTCCTTGCTCGCCCGCCCGGCCACCTCGCGGGCGTCACGGATGAACTTGCCCTCGGCGTCGACCAGCGACGGCACGCGCTTGGGATCCGAGACGGGGGGGCCGAGGGTCAGGTTCAGGTGCAGGCCCACGCCCAGCCCGGAGGCCCCGAGCTCGTCGAGCAGCGCCGGGTCGATGGGACGATTCACGATCACGGTGGTGCTGGTCACGATGCCGGCCCGGTGCGCCTCGAGGATGCCGCGGCTCACGCCGCTGGTGAGGCCGAAGTCGTCGGCGTTGACGATGAGCGTGCGCGCCGGCCTCATGCGCCCGCCGTCGGCTTCTTGCCCTGGACCACGTATCGCTCCACCGTCGTCGGCAGGCCGACCGCCGGCAACGTGGCCTCGGCGTCGACGGCCCGGATGTGGTCGAGCCGCTCGTAGCCGATCCGCGGAAAGGGCTGGGCCTCGCGGCCGATGACGGACGGCTCGAGGCCCGCCGCCTGGAGCCTCGCCCGGGCGCGCTTGAGACCGAGGAAGGCGAACAGGGTGAAGACCAGGCGCCCCCCGGGGTTCAGATGGCGATCGGCGCCTTCGATGACGCGATCGAGGAGCGCCCACCCGTCGGGGCCCCCGTTGTCGGCGGCGGCCACGGGATCGTCGCGCTCGCGCCCGGGCGGCGTCGGCATCTGGGGCGGGCTCGTGCAGATGAGGTCGAAGGCGAGGCCGCGCACGGGCTCGTAGCAGTCGCCGAGCCGGGTGTCGACGCCATCGCCCACGCCGTTGAGCAGCGCGTTCTGCCGCGCGCACTCCACGGCGGCGGGCACGACGTCGGTGGCGACGACGTGACAGCCCGCCCGCGCCGCCAGCACGGCGGCCAGCCCGATGCCGGTGCCGATCTCGAGCACGCGCTCGCCGGGCCGGAAGGCGAGGTGACGGCAGAAGAGGAGCGACCCCGCCTTGGGCGGCTGCGCCCCCTCCGCCACCCTGAAGACGCACCCCGCGTACAGATAGAGCAGCAGCCCGGGATCGGTCGTCACGACCGGCCCATCACCCGCCTGAAGTAGAGCCGGAGCGATTCCTTGAGCTGCGCGCGAGCGCCGGCGGAGGTCTGGGCGTCCTCGAGCTGCTCGAGCTCGAGCGGGAGCGGCACGCCCTCCTTCTTCACCCCGTCGAGCTCGGCGGTGAGCCCGCACCGCTCGTCCGACTCGGTGAAGACGACCTTGGCCCGCGTGAAGCTCCTGTCCTCCTGCGAGAGCTGCTCGATGGTCTCGCTCAGCACGCGCTTGATGGCCTCCTGATCGGGCGCGGGCACGGTGGAAAAGGCGGCAGTCAGCGTGATCTCAGCCATGGGCGCCTCCCCGGGGTCAGGCTTTGATTTCTAAACATTCCGGCCCTGTAGAGAAGTCACAGTCTGACCCTCATCGGGGCTCGTACACCCTGAGGATGTCGGCGTGGGTCTTGGCGGCATTGGCGCGGATCGCGAAGCTGATGGCCTCGCGCACCTCGTCCTCGGTGGCGCCGGCGGCCCTGGCACCTGCCAGGTCGCGCTTCGCTCAGTGGGTGTTGCCGGCGGCCAGGTTGGCGGCGAGATAGCAGAGGCTCGCCGTCTTCGGGTCGAGGGCGCCCTTGGTGTACTTCCACGACGCGATGACTTTCTCTTCGAGCATGTGCTCTCCTTTTCTTGCCTCGCCCTTCACGATGGATCCCGCGGTCAGTCTCGAGGGGCGGTGGCGGACACCCGGTGCACCATGGCGACCACGCCCGCGTCGTCGAAGTAGATCGTCCAGGCGGGCGGATAGATCCAGGCCTCCTTCGCCCTGGGCTGGATCTCGGTCCAGTGCCGCTCGGCGAGGGCCGCCATGCGCGCGGGGTCGATGGTCTGCTCGTGCGGCTCGGTCAGCAGCGCGCGCACCTCGGCGGGAGTGCTGCCCGTCGTGACCTGCCACCAGAAGCGGAACTCGGAGTAGCGGGTGGTCTGCTGCAGCTCCGGGTGCTCGCGCAGATACGCGTAGACGCGCTCCTCCACCTCGCTCTCCCAGCGGCGCTTCTCGTCGAAGCTGGGCGAGCGGCCGTTGATCGCGTGGGAGCGCGCCACGAAGAACTCCTCGGCCGATGGGCCCTTCGTGGTCAGCTCGACCACGTCGAGCTTGCCGGCGCAAGCCGCCGCCAGCAGCGCCGCGAGGAGGACACGCCAGGCCTTCATATGAGGGCCGACTCGAGCACGATGCCGCGATCGATGACCCGCGCCGCCTTGCCCAGGAGCTGGGCCAGCGCCGGCGGCACCTCGGGCGACTCCGCGAGCTGGCGCAGCACGTCGATGAGCCGGCGCATGGCGCGGATCAGGTCTCCCTCGTGGCCGCCGAAGGAGTCCTCGACGATGCTCGACCAGTCGTCCTCGCCCGACGCCCAGCGGAACACGGACGGCATGAAGCCCGTGGAGATCTCCACCGGCATGGGCAGGTGGTAGCTCCGCTGCGCCTCCGCCACGCTGTCGGCGACGGACCCCATCTGCTGGAGCTTGCGCCGGAGCCGGGGGTGCTTCCTGAGAAACAACCGCGCCACCGCGCTGTCCCCCGAGCGCGCCTCCTCGACGAGGCAGGACGCGAGGGTGGCCGCCTCGGCGAGGGTCGCGTCGTCGAGGATGCCGCGCTCGATCGTCTCGGCGACCAGGAGCTCGTTGTCGTGGCGGAGGCCGGCGACGAGCTGCCCCTTCGCCAGGAGCTTGCCCTCCTTGACGGCGCCGAAGCGCTCGAGCACCTCGACCACGTGCAGGAACTCCCGCCAGTAGGCGCTGCGGAAGGCCTCGAGCATCTCGCTCTTCTGCGCGAGGCGACGCTCCAGCCCCTCGAGCCCCTTCCACTCCTGGTCGCAGCGGGTCTGGGAGCCCCAGGGACAGCGGTGGCACTCGACAGCGGCGAGCGCCGCCTCCGGCCCCTGGCTCCGCTCCCGCTGCACGAGGTCGTCGACGTCCAGGCGCGCCATCTGCTCGGTGAGCCCGTGCGGGCGCCGCTCCCAGTCGCGCGGCAGGTGGAGCGGCGGCGTCTGCCAGAACACGCGCTTGATGTTGCCTTCCTTCATCTGGACGGTGGCGCCGTGGGGCAGGAGCACCTGCAACAGGGTGCGATGACGGCGGCCAGATGAGGCCGAGCGTCGCGCCGCTCTTCCGTCGCACGAGGGCGAGCCGACCGGGCTCGGCCTCGACGACCGAGCGTCCCCGCCGGCCGCCGCGTCCGCGCGCCATCCGCGCCGCCTCCACCTCGGCGCGCAGCGTCCGGTAGCGGCCGATGCGCGAGAAGTCGCCGCAGGGCGCGCGAAAGCCGCGCGCATCGTCGAGCGCGCGCTCGAGACCCTTGACCTCGGTCTCGAGCGCGCGGATCTTCTTGAGATTCTGGTACTGGCCGAAGGAGGACTCCACCGTCCGCCGGATCGTCGCCAGGTCCTGGCCGGTCGACAGCAGGAGCGCCACCGACCCGTAGCCGAGCTTGAACTGGCTCACGATGGGCTCGGGCGGCCCGTCCACGACCCGCTGCATGTCCTCGAGCCCGTCGCGGACGTCCAGCGCCATCACGCACTTGCCCTCGGGATCGATGCCGCGTCGGCCCGCGCGGCCCGCCATCTGGGTCAGCTCGTTGTGGGTGAGGCTCCGGAACCCCCGGTCGGTCCGCTTGGTCAGCGACTGGAGGACGACGCTCTTCGCCGGCATGTGGATACCGAGCGACATGGTCTCGGTGGCGAAGACCACCTTGCAGAGCCCGCGCTCGAAGGCGAGCTCGATGAGCCGCTTGACGCTCGGGAGAACGCCGGCGTGGTGCAGGCCCACGCCCATGCCGAGCGCCTGGAAGATCGTCTGGTTGAGCGGGGACTCGGCGATGGTCGGGTTCTCGTCGATGGCCTGGCGGAGGCTCGCTTCCACCTGCCGCTGCGCGTCCCTGGTGAGGAGCGGCTTGCCCTCCGCCAGCACCGTCTCCATGGCCCGCTCGCACCCGGCGCGGCTGAAGATGAAGTAGATGGCGGGCAGCCACCCGCGCCCCTCCAGCTCGTCCAGCATCACGGTGGGGTCGACCACGCGCCGCGTGTACCAGCGCCCCCGGTCGCTGCCGCCGTCACGCGCGTCGCCGAGAAGGCGCACGCGGCCCTGGCGCACCGCCTCGTAGGCGTGGATCTCGCCCGACAGATCGGCCACCAGGTACTGGAGCGGCACCGGGCGCTCGGGATGGGTGATGGCGACGATGGGCCGGTGCACCAGCGTGATCCAGTCGGCGATCTCGGCGACATTCTGCACGGTGGCCGACAGCGCCACCAGCGCCACGTCCTTGGGACAGTTGACGATGATCTCCTCCCAGACCGTCCCCCGCCCCTCGTCACCCATGTAGTGGCACTCGTCCAGGACCACGGTGTCGAGCCCCGGGAGCCCGCCCGTGTAGAACATGTTGCGGAGGATCTCCGTGGTCATGACGAGCACGGGAGCGCGCGGATTGACCTTGACGTCGCCCGTGAGGATCCCGACCTGCTCCGCCCCGAACTGGCGGCCGAAGTCCGCGTACTTCTGGTTGGAGAGGGCCTTGAGCGGCGTCGTGTAGGCGATGCGCCGGCCGCGGTCGAGCGCCGCGTGGATGGCGAACTCCGCGATGAGCGTCTTGCCCGCCCCGGTGGGCGCCGAGACGATGACGGACTGGCCCGCGCGGATGGCGGCGATGGCGCTGAGCTGGAAGTCGTCCAGGAGGAACGGGTAGCGGGCCTTGAAGGACTCGATCAAATCGTCGGTCACGCGCAGTGGCCCCTTTTCTCACACCTTAGCATGATGTTACATTACACGCGACATCACGTGTAGTCCGTCGGATGAGACGCCGTGGAGAACCCGACCCATGTGCCTGCCGCGCTGACGGCCGGTGACGAGAAGCGGGAGCGCATGCTCGAGCTGACCGAGTGCCCGCCGTGATCGTCTATCACGCCGGCGTCACGACGGCCGCGGACTACATCACGCGGCGCGAACCCCATCGCAAGGCGCATCTCGAACGGCTGACCGCGCTGCGGGCCCGGGGCCTCTGCATCGGCGGCGGCCCCGCGCCCGACGGGCTGAGCGCCGACATCTTCTACCGCGTGGAGCAGCCGGGCGATGTCACGCGCTTGATCGAGGAAGACCCCTACTTCACCGGCGGCGCGTGGACCGCCTACCGCACGCGCAGCTTCGCGCAGTTCCTCGAGCCCTGGGAGCTGCCGCCGGTCGTCCTCGACGGGTCGCGCCTGGTGACGCTGGTCGAGGGCGAGGCCGCCGACCCCGAGATGGCCTCCTTCGCCCTGATCGAAGCCCGCGGCGCCGGCCGCATGACCTTCGGCGGATTCTTTCCGGACGGCCAGACGCTGGCCCTGATGCGGACCTCCGATCCGGACGAGGCGGTCGCCAGCCTCGGCGAGACCGGCCTGTGGAAGCCCGAGACGCTCCGCGGCCGACCTCTCCTCCACGTGCTCTAGCAATAATTCGCCCAGGACGCCGGATCTCGCCCGAAGGCGCCGTCCTCGGCCTGATCGCGCTCGCCGCCGGGCTGCGATTCGCGGCGGGGCGGTGGACGGGGCTCTGCTACGGGGAGTCCTACTACTTCGCCTGCGCGCGCCATCCGAGCCTCGGCTACTTCGACCACCCCCCGCTCTCCATCCTGCTCGCGACGTGGAGCCTGGACCTCACGGGCGAGGTCGGCAGGCTCACGCTCCGCTGGCCCTTCATCGTCCTGTTCGCGGGCACGACGTGGCTGCTCTTCCTCCTCGGCCGGAAGCTGTTCGGGGGATGGCCCGGTTTCCACGCCGCGCTCCTCATGAACCTGGCTCCCGTGTTCTCGCTGAGCGTGGGCACGCTTCTCCAGCCCGACGGGCCGCTCATGTTCTTCTGGCTCGCCTGCGTCTGGTGCCTGGCCCACCTCCTCCTGGACCCGGCGCCGCGCCGCTCGCTCGTCTGGTGGGCGGCGGCCGGCGCCATGCTGGGCCTCGGCATGCTCAGCAAGTACCCGGCGGCGCTCCTCGTCGCCGGGGCGGGTCTCTACGTGCTCGGCCGCCCCGACCAGCGAGGCGGGCTCGCCCGCCCCGGCCCCTATCTCGCGCTGGCCATCGCCGCGCTCGTGTTTTCCCCCGTCCTCGTCTGGAATGCCGGACACCACTGGATCTCCTTCGTCTGGCAGAGCACGCGCGGCCTCGACGAGCTCCAGGGGATCCGCCTCGACTGGATGCTGCGCAATATCGGCGGTCAATCGCTGCTCCTGCTCCCCTGGGTGTGGGTGGCGCTGGTGGCGGAGCTCTGGCGGTCGTTCCGCCGCCACGCCCCGCCCGAGCGGCGATTCGTCGCCTGCCTCGCGGTGGCGCCCATCGTGCTCTTCACCGCCGTGGCCGCCTATGCGGTCACGGGCCAGCGCCACTTCCACTGGGGCACGCCGGGCTACCTCCTGCTGTTCTTGCCGCTCGGCGACACGGTACACCGCCGCCTCCAGGAGGGCAGCGCGCTCTGGCGATGGGCGCTCGGCGCCACCGCAGGCCTGTCGCTGCTCTTCATGACGGTGACCACCAGCCACGTCGCCACCGGCTGGCTCAAGGACGGGCCGGGCTGGCTCGGCGCGGCGCTGGCGGGAGACAAGGATCCGACCCTCGAGTGCATCGACTTCACGGCCCTCGAGAGCGCCTTCGCCGAGCGCGGGCTCCTCGGCCGGCGTGACCTCTTCGTGTTCTCGGACTGGTGGTTCCGGGCGGGCAAGGTGGACTACGGTCTCAAGGGCAGGCTGCCCGTCCTCGCGCTCAGCCCGACCGACCCGAGGAGCTTCGCCTTCTTCGACCGCCCGGAGCGCTGGCTGGGCAAGGACGGCATCCTCGTCACGACCAAGACGAGCGTGACCGAGGTGAGGGGCCACTACGGCGCCTACTTCGCCCGCATCGACCCGCTCGGCCAGGTGGAGGTGGGCCGCGGCCGCCGCCACGAGGCCACGCTCTACCTCTACCGTTGCGAGGACCTGAAGCGTCCCTACCCGCTCCCGTATGGCGACAGAGGAAGACCTTGACGCGGCCGCGGGAGCTGGTCAATGATGGGCGCCAACTCGGAGGGAGGGCGTCGTGGGCATCCGTGCGGTAGTGGCCGAATGACGGGGGCGCGCAGACTCGTCATCGGCGTGGCGTTGGCGGCGGCGATGGGGGGCTGCCGCGAGACCCAAGCGGGTCGAGCACCCGCTGACCCCGGTGCGCGCGCAAACCGCCGAGATGGCTCCCGCGGCAAACGCCCTCCGCTATTCGGCCACGATCCAGCCGGTCGCACAGATCAACCTCGCCTGACCCTCGACCCGTCGGGGGAGTTCAAGAGCCAGAACGAGATCGGCGGCGTGATCATGACCACCGACGCCGCCGGCAACGCCGTCTACCTGCGCGATCTCGTCGCGATCGCGCGCGGCTATCAGAGCCCGCCGAGCTTCCTGAACTACTACCACTGGCGGGACGCCGCCGGCACCTGGCACCGGAGCCCCGCGGTCACCCTCGCCGTCCAGATGCGGTCGCGCGAGCAGATCGCCGACTTCGGCCGCGCCGTGGACGGTGCGCTGGCGGGGCTCAGGTCCCAGCTCCCCGCCGACCTCGTCCTGGCGCGGACCTCGGACCAGCCGCGCCAGGTGAAGGAGAACATCGACCTGTTCATGGACGCGCTGTACGAGGCCGTCATCCTCGTGGTCCTGGTGGCCCTGGTGGGATTCTAGGAGTGGCGCTCGGCCGTCCTGATGCGACGCGATCAAGCGGGACCTGGGGCTCGGCCACCCGCGGGTCGTCGCCGCCTGGCTCGGGCCCACCAAGCTCGCCAAGGCCATCCTCTTCGCGACGGTCACCAACATCGTCGCCTACCTGCCCTTCCTCATGCTGAGCGGCACCTCGTCAAGGTGTTCTACGTGATCTTCGTGCTCGACCTCAAGATCGTGAAGTGGGACGCGCCCGGGCGCGATCTGGCGCGGCGACCGGACGGCGCTCCCGGGCCATCGCCGGCGCTCGCGCCCGGCGGTGGCGCGACGTGATGGGCCAACCAACAAGTGAACCGATGCAATCAGGAGGACGCGACGTGCGACATGACGGGATGGCGAGAACGGGGAACGGCGGAGCTTCGGTGGCGCGGCGCGCCGTGCTGAGCGTGGTGGTGATGGGGCTCGCGTTGGCCGGCGTCACGGGGTGCGCGCGGACCAGCGTGGAGAACGTGAACGTGCAGGCGGGCGGCGTGCCCCGGCCCCAGCTGATCGTCGTGCACGACTTCGGCGTGTCGCCGGGCGACGTGTCGCTCGACAGCGCCATCGGCGCCCGGATCACGGAGATGGCGAAGGGCACGCCTGAAGCGGACGAGCAGCTCAAGGTCGGCCGGGAGGTCGCCAAGGTCGTGACCGAGAACCTGGTGAAGGAGATCCGCAAGCTCGGCATCCCGGCGGAGCCGGCCTCGGCGGCGACGCCCGTCGCCGGCCCGAGCCTCTCGATCGAGGGGCACTTCGTGTCGGTCGATCAGGGCAATCGGCTGCGGCGGATGGTCGTCGGCTTCGGCGCGGGCGCGAGCGAGGTCAGGACGCTCGTGCAGGTCTACGAGACGACGAACGAGGGGCGCCGCCTCGTCGAGGATTTCTACACGACGGTGAAGAGCTCGCGGAAGCCCGGGATGGGGCCGATGGGCGGCGTCGGCGCCGCCGCCGGCCGCGCGGCGACGAGCGTGGCGGTGAGCGCCGGCGTCGGCCTGGCGACGGAGCGCTCCCAGACCGTCGAGGGCGACGCCAAGCACACCGCGGACGAGATCGCGAAGGTGCTCAAGAAGTTCTTCGCCGAGCAGGGCTGGGTCTCCCCGGAGTAGCCTACAAGGTCGGCCTCAGCATCGACCAGCTCGGCGTCGCGCGCGACATGTCCCGCCAGGACCTGCGCACCCAGCGGCAGTCCATCATGAACAACGTGAGGCAGGCCTACTACGCCATCCTCCAGTCCCAGAGCGCGCTCGAGGCGCTTCAAGCAGGCGAGGAACTCCGTCGCGGAGACGGCGTCGCAGGTCACGCTCGACGTGAACAGCTCCTTTCGGAAGCTCCAGGACAGCCAGGCCTTCGTGACGGTGGCCCGGCTCAACCGGGACGCGGCGCGCGAGAAGCTTCGCGTGGTCACCAATCAGTATCGTCAGCAGTCGGCGCTGCTCAAGGATGTGCTGGCGGCGCAGGCCTCGCTCGGCCAGGCCGAGGATCAGCACCGGCAAGCCGTGCTGTCGCTCTGGCAGGCCCGCGCGAATTTCGAGAAGGCGGTGGGGAGCGATCGATGAAGCCGCGCGCCTCGCGCGCGGCGCCCTTGACCCTGACCTGCTCCCCTCGGCGCGGGGAGGCGAGGGCCACCGCGCCTTGCCCCTCCGGTCGGCGAGCTCGAACAGGCTAGCGACGAGAAGTCACCGTTGACAAGCGGTCGAGAATTAGGTACACCTAACGTGCGAACAAAGGGAGCCTTAACGGAGATCATTCGATGCGCGATGATCGCGAGACGGGCGGGCGGCGCCGGGGCGTCCGGCCGGCCATGCGGACCGGGACCCCCGAGTCCGGGTGTACGTCCGTGAAGGTTCACCTCACGAGACCTTCCGCAGGCCTGCTCGCCGCCGCGCTGATGGCATGCCTGGCCCTGACCCCGAGCGGGCTGGGGGCGGCCGACGCGCCCGGCGAGATCGCTCTCACCATCGAGAACAACCGGTTCCAGCCCGAGGAGCTCAAGGTCAAGGCGGGCGCCCCGTTCGTGCTGGTCATCACCAACAAGGACAAGGGGCCGGAGGAGTTCGAGAGCCACGACCTGCGCATCGAGAAGGTGATCCCGGCCGGCAAGACCGTCCGGCTCAAGATGCCCGCGCTCAAGGCCGGCAGCTACCGCTTCGTCGGCGAGTACCACGAGAAGACGGCCAAGGGCCGGATCATCGCCGAGTAGCGCGAATGGGCGCCACGTTCCTCGTCACCCTGCGCGAAGCCTTCGAGGCCTCTCTCCTGCTCGGCCTGGTCTACACGTACCTCGACAAGATCGGCGCCCGCGAGAACTTCCG
>WNGE01009433.1_pt1 | contig 10271 bp, 10 predicted proteins | sample 5400651 | NCBI WGS metagenome assembly WNGE01 (sample SAMN13153370, study PRJNA577476) | soil metagenome | isolation source: 60 cm soil or saprolite under grassland replicate 2 | place: USA:California | collected 2016-06-15
CGTCAGCCCGATGCCGGTGAGCAGCTTGATCGACGTGAGCAGGCCCACGGCGGCGCTGTAGGACATGGTCGACAGCTCGAACCTGCGGGCGTCAGCGGCCAGGGAGAGTTCCTGCGGGGTGAAGTCGAAAGGCGTGGCGCTGCCTTTCCAGCCAACGATCACGGGGGTGGCCGCCGCCAGGTTCTCGGTAACGGCGAGCAGCGCCACGCCGGACGGCGCGGACAGCCACTTGTAGCCGCTGCAGACCAGCGCATCCACTCCCCATTGCGTCATGGTGACCGGAGCGGCACCGGCCATCTGGGTCACGTCGACCACCACCCGGGCACCCACGTCTCGGGCGCGCGCCACCAGGGCCGCGACATCGACCTGGCTGCCAGTGGCGAACTGGACCGGGCTGACGCACACGACCGTGGTCCGGTCGCTGATGGCATCGCCCAGCGCGAGCGTGAGGTCGCGGACCGGGGTGTCGCGAACCCAGCGGATGCCCATGCCCAGGCGGTCCCGGGCGGCCAGCCACGGGTAGGTCACGCTGGGGAAGTCACTGGACACCAGGACCACCTCACCCCCGGCGCTGGACAACAGCGCGGCCAGCTGGCCCAGGCCCTCACTCGCCCCGCCCACCACCGCGACCGACGCCGCCGGCGCGCCGAGCAGCTCAGCCGCGGCCCTCCGCAGCCCGTCCAGAACCCTTGCCTCGGCCTGGTCCGACAGGCGCAGGTTGCCATGCTGGGCCACATCGGCCAGGAACCGGACGCTCGCCTCCAGCGAGGTACGAGGTATCAGCCCCAGCGAGGCTTGGTTCAGATAGGTGCAATAGGCAAGCGCTGCATACTCCCCGGGATCGATCAACGGGTCCATAATCACCCCTTCGCCGGCGACCCCCAGCACCCCCAGCGGGCCACGCGCCAGCACCAGCCCGGCGGCCGCGAAAATGATCGGCACCGTCACATCGAACCGCTCCAGCCGGGCCGGCAACGCCCCCCAGGCGAGCCACGATCGCTAGATCCGAAGCGCTCACCAGGTCACCCCATTTAACCCCGCGGCGGGCAGCACCGGCCGCCGCACAGGCCCCGCCCGCAGCAGGAGCGGGCCGCCGGGCCTCGCTGAACACGTCATCAGGTTCCGACGGCCTGTTCTATCACCCTGAGAGCACTTACCCGGTAAAAGCTCCAATAGCCCAGCTCACGCACGTCAACGCTGGCCACCGGCTATTTCTCCGCACCTTTAACACGCACAACAAGCGTACCGGAGCGTGCCGTTCCGCCCGCGGGATTCCTGCGGGATCAGCCGCCGTGCCGCCGGCTTGCGGGGGTTCTGCGGGGCCCGCAGAAGCCCCTGACTTCCCTGGCCGGCCAGGCACAGGGAATCCAGGTACTGCAACTTCTGCACGCTCGTGATCATTCTTCGAGTAACCCAGCGTAGCCGGGACAGCCTGCCTGCGAGAGGTGGTTCCGCGCCCTGCCGACTCGGCGTGGCAACAGCTCATGTCACCCGCGCCCGTGGGCGCATGCAGATCATCCTGATATGAGCGCCACAGCTAACGTTAAGGACTTCGCCGATTTCGCCGAGCATGACGTGCTGGCCTTGGCCAGAGCTCAGGCGGCTTCTCAGGATGACCTTGGGTACGGGTCACGCCGGCTTGCCCTGTGCCCCTCATATGCGAAGGGGCCTGTGGTTCGAACCCCCACCTGTGCCCACTTCGCGGGCCTCCTGACGTGCGCGAATGCATGCCGTGACCGGTGCGTTGCCGCTGGTGGCGGCGGCTGGGCGGGCACGGCCAGATGCCTGACGCGGGCGGCTCTGTGGCTGAGTTTGGGCCGAACGCCGAGGGGCAGGGTTGTATTAACCGGGCGGTGCCCGCGCCATGGGTGCGGAGCGCCAACAAGGATGGCGCGGGATACCAGCACGGCATATGGGTCCACGATCGCCGACGGCGGGATGCCTTTTCGGGGGGCTGATCGTCTTTCGCCAGGGCTGCGCCACGTCGCCGCTCCGCGCCTAGGTGGGGCAGCCACAAGCGAGCGGCAGCACTCGCCCGGTGCCCCTAGCAGGCGGTCGGACCTGCCAATCAATGAGCAACCGGTAAGACCACAAGAGGTAGTGATCATGGAACAGCCCGTGCAGCCAAGCCACCCGATGCCGGCCGAATCCTTCCCGACGGACCCCTCCGGGCTGCCCGAGGCGACCCGGCCAGCGTTGCTGGAGCTGGCCGGCGGCGACGTGTTCGACCTGCGGATCGGCGCGGTGGCCAAACGGCTGGGGGACACGACGGTGCGGATGCTGGGCTACAACGGCTCGATCCCGGGCCCGACCCTGAAGGTGCAGCAGGATACAGAGGTGGTCGTCCGGGTCAGCAACGAAGGTGACCTGGAGGCGACCGTGCACTGGCACGGGCTGCGCCTGGAAAACAAGTACGACGGCGTCCCCCACGAAACGCAGACCCCGATCCCGGTCGGCGGTGACTTCACCTACCGGATCCGGTTTCCCGACCCGGGCCTGTACTGGTATCACCCGCATATCCGCGAGGACTACACCCAGGAGATGGGCCTGTACGGCAACATCCTGGTCGTCCCATCTGACCCGGAGTACTGGCCACCGGCGAACCGGGATGTCCTGCTGACCCTGGATGACCTGCTGCTGGAGGACGGCAAGATCGCCCCGTTCAGCCCGGTGGAGACGACCTACACGGCGATGGGCAGGTTCGGCAATGTGCTGCTGGTCAGCGGCGAGCCAGACCACTCCGTCACCGCCAAGGCCGGGGAAGTGGTGCGGCTGTGGCTGACCAACACCGCCAACACCCGTGTCTTCAACGTCCGACTGCCGGGCGCGCGGATGAAGCTGGTTGGCGGCGATAGCGGCCGGGTCGAGCACGAGGAGTTCGTTTCGCAGGTGATCCTGGCTCCTTCGGAGCGGGCCGTGGTCGACGTGCTGCTCGACCAGCCGGGACAGCTGGAGCTGCAGCACCGCACCCCCGACCGCACCTACCGCCTCGCCACCATCACCGTGACCGGCGAGCGGGCCACGCCGTCGCTAGCTGACCGGTTCGAGGTGCTGCGTCACGCACCGGAGCTGGCCGCCGAGCGGCAGGCTCTCGACGCCTGGCTGGCCGCCCCACCGGATAAGACGCTGGCGCTGATCGCCGAGATGGACGACCTCATCGCGCCCGGGCAGGGACCGGTCCTGTACGCCTGCCCGATGCACCCGGAGGTGACCAGCGAGGAGCCGGGTCACTGCCCCAAATGTGGGATGAAGCTGCTGGCCACCGCCGTGGCCACCAGCTACGCCTGCCCGATGCACCCGGAGGTGACCAGCGGGCAGCCGGGCCGATGCCCCAAGTGCGGCATGAAGCTGCTGGTGACCGCCCTCGCCACCCAGCCGGCCGGGCGCGAAGCTTCTACACCGGCAGACGCCCACGGCACGCACGGCCGCCACGGTGAAGCCCACGACCACCATGGCGGAGACCACGGCCACGGCGCGGCCGGCATCGAGTGGGAAGACGACATGGTGGCGGTCAACCGGCTGACCACCCCGGCCAACATGCGGTGGAAGCTGGTGGACCGGAGCACCGGCGCGGCCAACGCCGCGATCGACTGGCAGTTCACCGCCGGGGACCGGGTGAAGATCCGGCTGGTTAACGAGATGGACTCCGACCATCCCATGCACCACCCCTTCCACCTGCACGGGGCCGGCCGCTTCCTGGTGCTGGCCCGCAACGGGATCGCCGAGCCGAACCTGGTGTGGAAGGACACGGTCCTGGTCCGCACCGGGCAGACCGTGGACATCTTGTTCGACGTCACCAACCCTGGGCTGTGGATGGCGCACTGCCACATCGCCGAGCACATGCAAAGCGGCATGATGTTCAGCTTCAACGTGGCCCGAACGCAGGGAGCAACCCGATGACCGCGCCCAAGGAAGAATCGATGCGCACCAACAGAGTCGGCGATGGACTGCTGGATGTGATCGTGGTCGGCGGAAGCCAGGCCGGCCTGGCCATGGCCTGGCACCTGGCCCGGCAGCACCTGCGGTTTGTGGTGCTGGAGGCCGGCCCCGAGGTCGGGCATACGTGGCGTTCGCGCTGGGACTCCCTGACCCTGTTCACCCCCACCCAATACGACGCCCTGCCCGGCAGGCCGTTTCCCGGCCTCGCGGACATCTACCCGGCCAAAGACCCGGTCGCCGACTATCTGCAGGCCTACGCGGCGGCGTTCAACCTTCCGGTCAGGCTGAATGCCCGGGTCACCCACCTCAGCCGGACGCAGGAGGGCTTCGAGGTCCGCACCGACGGCCAGGTCTTCCGCGCCCGCCAGGTGGTGGTGGCGACCGGGCCGTTCCAGGTGCCCTTCGTGCCACCGGCCGCGCGGCGGCTGGATGAGTCCGTGACCCAGCTGCACAGCGCCGGCTACCGCAACCCGCAGGCCCTGCCGGAGGGGCCGGTGCTGGTCGTCGGCGGCGGCAACTCCGGGTTCCAGATCGCCGAGGAGCTGGCCGCCACCCGCCAGGTCGACCTGTCGATCGGCGCCAAGGCCCCGATGCTGCCGCAGCGGCTGACCGGCAAGGACCTGTTCTGGTGGCTGACCCGGCTCGGGCTGATGCGGGTGACCGCGGAGTCCCGGCTGGGCCGCCGGCTGCGCGCCCGGCCGGACTTCATCATCGGCAGCAGCCGCCGCCGGCTCCGCAAGGCCGGGGTCAGGTTCCGGCCCCGGCTCACCGGCGCCGGCGGGCGCACCGTCCACTTCGCCGACGGCAGCGCACTGGTCGCCGGCGTGGTGATCTGGGCCACCGGTTACCGCCCCGACTACTCCTGGATCCACATACCAGGCGTGGCGCGCGACGGGCAGGTAGCCCACCGCCGTGGCGTCACCCAGGTACCCGGCCTGTACTTCCTCGGCCTGACCTGGCAGCACACCCGCGGCTCGGCCCTGCTGGGGTTCGTCAACGACGACGCCGCCTACCTCGCCGGCCGCATCGCCGCCCACCGGCACACCACCGATGCTGTCACCCCGGGCCCCGCACCCAGCCTTCCGGCCGACTAACACCCGCGGCGCGAAGCGGGAGACAACAGAGCCCGCAGTGACCCTGACGGGATCGCCTCACCAGCGTGCATGGCGGCCCCCGCCAGCGCGGTCAAGCCAACGCACTATGCCGATTAGGAGAAGTAGCATGCCCATCCCGGGCCCGCAACAGCCCGCCAGCACAGAGGGTGCCGACCAGGGGCCGGGTAAACCCGTGAAGATCGCGCTCGTCCTCTACCCGAGGTTCACCGCCCTGGACATCATCGGGCCATTCCAGGTGCTTGCCTTATACCGGGACATGACACCGTGTTTGTGGCCGCCGATGCCGGGCCAGTGACCAACGACACAGGCCGCTGCCAGCTGACCGCAACGGCCACCCTTGCCGAGCTGACCGCGCCCGATGTCGTAATCATCGGCGGCAGCGTGTCCGACGACGATCCTGACCAGCGAGTGGTGCAATGGCTGCGCCAGGTCCACCCCGTCAGCACCTGGACGGCCAGCGCGTGCACCGGCTCGATCTACCTGGCCGCCGCCGGGATCCTTGCTGGGCAGGAGGCCACCACCCACTGGGCACGCGCCGGACAACTCGAACGCCGCGGCGCCCGCTACACCGAGCAGCGGGTGGTAGAACGCGGAAAGGTGATCACCGCGGCAGGCGTAACAGCGGGCATCGACATGGCGCTCACCCTGCTCGCCCGCATGCACGGCCCGGAGCTTGCGCAGATGGTCCAGCTCGGCATCGAATACGACCCCCACCCGCCCTTCGACGCCGGATCACCGTCGAAAGCGCCGGCCGAGATGGTGGACTCCCTGCGATCACTGCTGAACACCCCGCAGTGCCCACCCCCACCGGGCGGGCGCTGAGGCGCCCTGCCCGCAGAGCCAGGCGGAAGGCAGCTTCAAGGCGGCCCTCAAGCATGAATAGCGCCCAGGCATCAGCCAAGTGGGCCGCCACCGAGCAGAAGGAGCTCATCATGAAGGCACCCAGCCAGCTCATCCCGCCCAGCCCGTGCCCACCGCACCTGCCCAGTCCGGCAACGGCCTCGGGGTCGCCCCGTTCGTGATCGGGGTTCGCCAGCCTGGTAGCGGCGATCTCTTTCCTCCTGTTCCCGCTCGGCTTGGTGGGAGGGCTAGCGGGCCAGATCAGGGATAGTCGCGCTCACCCCGTGCAAGGCACCCGGGCGCGATCGTCTTGGTGGTGGTGCGGGCGACCTCACTACCGCGCCACCGCCTCGCCCGGCCGGCGTTTGGCACCACACTGCCCCGGGTACGGCCGTGGATTGCCCGGAGCAAGAGCGGAGGGAACGAAAATGGCCGCAGAGCAGGGCAAAGACACGCGGACCGGCCGGGTGCCGGGGCTCAACGTCGAGCGGGTCTACACCACCACCGTCCCGGCGGAGGAACTCGCCCGGGCGCTGGCGGACCACTTCCGCGCGCAGGGGTTCGAGGCACAGGTCTTCCGCACCAGCGGGGACCGCACGGCGATGCAGGCGCGCAAGGAGAGCCTGTGGCGCAACCTGCTGGGGGTCGCCTACGCGCTGACCGTGGTCTTCACCCCCGGGGAGGGTCAGCTGAGCATCGGCCTGGGCGGCCACGAGTGGGTCGATGCGGCGGTGAGCGGGGTGATCGGGCTGGTGGCGGTCCCGCCGGTGCTGCTGGGGACCGCGTACGGCATCTGGAAGGAGAACCAGCTGGACAAGGAGGTCTGGCAGGTGATCGACGAGCGGATCGGCGCGCCAGCAGAACCTGGCCCGTGAGGCGCCACAGACCTCATGTAGGTGTGCCCACTTGCCTGCCCCTCGCAGCGCCGCCCCGCCCGCAGCCAGGGCGGGGCAGGGCTGTCCGGCGCCTCCCGTGGCGGGGGCCAGCGCCGCCGGGCGCTCGTGTCGGTGCGGGCGGCCTACCCGCGGCCGCCACGCGCCGCCCCACCGGAGGGCTGGCCGCCGCCGAGGCCGGTGCCGCGAGGCCGTCTGGCCGTCGCGGTGGTGCCCGGCGCCAGCGGGCTCGGTCATCACCGATGCGCTCGGGCCGTATGAGGTTTTCGCCCGCTCGCTCGGTTTCTTCGTGTACACGGTGTCCGCCCGCCCAGCTGCGGTCGCCTGCCTCGGCTGGCGCCTTGACGCCACCGCCCGCATGCCCGCCGAGCGAGTGGCACCGAGCGCTCTCTCATATGCGCTTACGGCGGCCTTCCCGTGGTTGCGCCCGACCGTGGGCATCGAGCTACCGCGCGCCGGGCAGGCAGACAGCGAGTTCAGCTTCGATCCCGTGCTGCGCGACCTCGCCGCCCACGCCGGCAAGGCCACCGAATTCCCCCCGGCTCACCTCCGGCTGGCCGGCAGCCCGTGGCCATGGAGGCCCACCACCCTGTTCGCCCTCAGCATCGCGGCGGCCAGCGGTGTGGCGCTCCTCCCTGCGGCCGCCGCAAGGAGGCACCAGCCATGACACATACACCCACGCTCACGCCCACCCCGCGGGAGCAGTCGATACGTGTACCGGTTCTGTGGGGACTGGCATTCGGCGCCATCCAGGCCGCATCACCGCTCGCCCTCCGGTGGCTCGACCAGGCAACCGTCCAGGCTCTCCTGCTAGCCCTGATCGCAGCGGTCTACATCGGGTTCGCAGTGGCAGACGGAAGACCCAAGGTGATCGCCGTCGAGTGCACCATCGCCGGCGCGTTCGTCTTGCTCGCCGCCGCGGGCGTCACCGGATCGGCCTGGCTCCTCGTCCTTGGCTACACAGGCCATGGTCTCAAAGACTTCTGGCAGGAGCACAGCCACTACGTTGCCAGCACACGGTGGTGGCCACCGTTCTGTGCCGCCGTCGACTGGCTCGTCGCCGTGGTTCTCATCATCGAGATCGTCGTGGGAGTCGGATTTCATCACTAGTTCCACGCCAGCCAACGTTCGCCCGTTCGATGCACGGTCGGGGCGATCCCGCGTACTCCCGCCTGGTCGATCTGTGCGGGACCACTCCCTGGCATAATGCGAACATGCTCGAGCTCCGACCCACGTGCGAGAACTGCAACCGCCCGCTCGCGCCCAGCGCGACCGACGCGATGATCGACACGTACGAATGCACGTTCTGCCGCGACTGCGTCGACGCGGTCCTGTCGAACGTGTGCCCGAACTGTGGTGGCGGCTTCGAACGGCGGCCCATCCGGCCCGCGCACGCGTGGATCGAGGGCGCGACGCTCGACGCCTTCCCGCCCTCGACGAACGTGGTCCACAAGCCGGTCGACCCCACGGCTCACCAGGCACTAGTCGCCGCGATCGGCGGGCGGGCACCCTCGCAGCGCTGACACCGTGCGCTGCGCAACCGAAGTGACGCTGCGGAACGACTCGGTGCGCCGCCACTCTCGGTAGGTGCGCCAAATCGAGTGCCCTCGCGGCGGCCGCTTCAGATTCTCGGCCTTGCCGAGATGCCCGCGCTGCCTTCACGAGCGTCCGGACCCGCAATCGAGCCGATCCACTGCTCAGTCCTCGGTGACCGCGTTGACGGCGAACGCACCCCGATCTGGACCACCCGCGGGTAGCGCCGAACTGCCGTTCCGTGCTACCGCCGGGGCGCGGTATCGGGCAGGACGTGCGCACATAACGCGCGTTACGCGCGGCTACGAACACCCACAAGCCTCGATCAGGGTCTGTGAGCTGCCCTGGCCGAGGATCTACTACGGTCTGTGACCAGGCGATGAGGCGAACCTGACGTCGGCTAGCGGGTCAGCCATCTTGCCGGATGCGGTCTGACAGGGCATGACAGAAGTCGGCGGCGAACCCCGGCAGCCGTCGGGATCGCGGGGGTGGCGGGGTAGGATGCCTGCTAGATGCGAGGGGTCCTACCATCAAGGGTTGGCCTACGGCGAGGTGCTGGCTGGGCGGGTCCGCGACTGCCTGCGGGAGGATGCCGGCGCTGCGGTCGCGCCTTATCCGCGTCGCCGTCCGCACCCTCGGCGCCGGCACTGGAGTGACCCCATGACGACCGTGACGATCACCGAGGCTCCGCTGGCGATCGAGCATCTGCTGGCCGTGGTCGGCGGCGCGCGGGTGGAGCTGGACGACGGGGCGCGTGCCAAGATCGCGGTCGGCCGGGCTGTTGTGGACCGGGCCCTGGCTGGCGGTGAGGCTGTCTACGGCCTGACGACCCAGGTCGGCCACGGCAAGGACACCCGGCTGACTGGACAGGAGATCCGCGGCGAGCAGCAGTTCCTGGTCATGTCGCACGGCGGCGGGATCGGCCCGCCGCTGCCCGCCGAGGTCGTGCGCGCCGCCCTGGCCGTGCGGCTGAACGGTATCGCCCGGGGGGGATCGGGCGCTGGGGTCGCGGTCGCGGAGATCCTGGCGGCGATGCTGAACGCCGGGGTGCACCCGGTGGTGCCCGAGACGGCCTCGGTCGGGGCGGGCGACCTGCCGCAGATGGCCGGCCTGGCGCAGGTCGCGATCGGCATGGGCCGGGCTGAGTACCGCGGCGAGGTCCTTTCCGGCGGTGAGGCGCTGCGCCGCGCGGGGATCGCGCCGCTAGCCGCTTGAGGATCTCCGATCGACAAAATGTTGTCGGTGCTTCATCCGCAGGCGATGCCGACGTCGGCGAACAGGGCCATCATCTCCAGGCGTAGCGCTTGGTAGTGCCGGTCGATGTCGGTCCAGTGGCGGGGAGTGCGGCGGATCCGGGGGTCGGCGACGCCGGCCAGCAGCGGCGCGATGACCTGGTCCCGGAGGGTGAGCAGGGCGCTGATGATACGGGCGGCGCCGGGTGAGATGAAGTACCGGCGGGTGCGCCCGGGTTTGTCGGCGAGGTGCTTGCCGCGGAGCTTGCGCAGATCGTAGGCGGCGTTGCGGGTGGTGTAGCTGGCCTGTCCGGTCAGGTCGCGGACCTTGGCGGCGAAGTCGGCGACGGTGAAGCCGCCGGGGGCGATGGCCAGCGCGAGCGCGGCGGATAGCATGGCCCGGCTGCGGGGCTTGTTCACATCGATGCCGCCGACGCGGGTGCTGCCGAGCCGGGAGGCGGCGGGCAGCTGATCGAGCAGGCCGCCGGGGATGAAGCCGGTATCGACGCAGTCCAGCATGGTGCAGAACCGCCCGGCCATGCCGGCCAGCCGGGCGATGATGTCGGGGAACTTGTCCAGCGCCCGGCCGGTCTTGAGGGTCTTGGTGTTGTGCACGATCGCCTCGAACCGCAGCACGCGCTCGCCTTTGGTATAGCCCTTCAGCGTCAGCAGCCCGAAGTGGACCTTGAACAGCGTCAGGTCATACGCAGGTCTCTCGA
>WNGE01009434.1_pt1 | contig 10271 bp, 9 predicted proteins | sample 5400651 | NCBI WGS metagenome assembly WNGE01 (sample SAMN13153370, study PRJNA577476) | soil metagenome | isolation source: 60 cm soil or saprolite under grassland replicate 2 | place: USA:California | collected 2016-06-15
GCTGGAGGACGGGATCCACGCCTGCATCTATCTCTTCACGGTGGACATGGAGATGGAGCCGCTCCCGGGCTTCAAGCTGACGTCGTGGGAGCGCGGCTACGGCGACATGAAGCTCCAGCCCGACCTCGGCACCTGGCGTCTCATCCCCTGGCTCCCCAAGACGGCCCTGGTCTTCTGCGACGTCTACACCGAGGAGGGCGAGCCCATCGAGGAGGCTCCACGCTGGATGCTCAGGCGCCAGATCGAGCGGGCCAAGAAGCAGGGCCTGCTCGTCAAGACTGGCTCGGAGCTGGAGCTCTACCTCTTCCGGGAGTCCTTCGACGAGGCGAGGGCCAAGCGCTATCGCGGGCTCACCCCCGTGTCGAGCTATCTGGAGGACTATCACATCCTGCAGACCTCGAAGGAGGAGCCGCTGGTCCGTTCCATCCGCAACCACATGGAGGCGGCGCGCGTGCCCGTGGAGTTCTCCAAGGGCGAGTGGGGGCGCGGTCAGGAGGAGATCAACCTCCGCTATGCCGAGGCCCTGGAGATGGCGGATCGCCACGCGCTCTACAAGCACGGCGTCAAGGAGATCGCCTGGTCGCAGGGGTGCTCGGTCACCTTCATGGCGAAATACGACATGGGGGCGGCGGGCTCGTCCTGTCACGTGCACTCCTCCGCCTGGGACCCGCGCGGCAAGAAGAATCTCTTCGCGGCGCGGGGCTCCCGCGAGGGCACCCCGCTCTTCCAGCAGTGGCTCGCCGGCCAGATGGCCATGGCGCGCGAGCTGGCGTACTTCTACGCGCCGACCGTCAACGCCTACAAGCGCTACCAGGCGGGTAGCTTCGCGCCGACGCGCATCGCGTGCGGCTGGGACAACCGCACCTGCGGCTTCCGGCTCTGCGGGGAGGGGGCGGGCTTCCGGGTGGAGAACCGCATCCCCGGCGCCGACGCCAATCCCTATCTGGCGTTCGCGGCCACCATCGCCGCCGGACTTCACGGGATCCAGAAGAAGCTGAAACCGCCCAAGCTCTACACGGGCAACGCCTACGAGGATGCCACGCTCGCCCAGGTCCCCAAGACGCTGCGCGAGGCGCTGGACGAGCTCGAGCGCTCCCGCGTGGCGCGCGAGGCCTTCAGCGGGAAGGTCGTGGAGCACTACCTCCACCACGGCCGGCTCGAGCAGCAGGCCTTCGACCAGGTGGTGACCGACTGGGAGCTGATCCGCCACTTCGAGCGCATCTGATCGCGAGGAGACCGCACGCGATGGCCGGGAGACTCCAGAGCAAGGTCGCGCTGATCACGGGGGCAGGGATGGGCATGGGACGCGAGGCGGCCCTCCTCTTCGCCGAGGAAGGCGCGCGCGTGGTCGTCTGCGACATCGATCGCGTGGCCGCCGAGGAGACGGTGTCGCTCGTCGAGCGAGCGGGGGGCGACGCGGCCGCGGCAATCGGAGATGTGGCGGTGGAGGACGACGTCCGCCGGATGACCGAGGAGGGAGTGCGGCGCTTCGGCGCGCTCCACATCCTCTACAACAACGCCGGCGTGCTGTGGAAGGACCGGGACCGCTCGGCGCTCGAGACCGATGGGGCCCAGTGGGACCGCGTCATGGCGATCAACCTGAAGTCGGTGTTCTGGGTGACGAAGTACGGTGTCCCCCACGTGCGGGCGGCGGGAGGCGGCTCCATCATCCTGGTCGGCTCCGTTTCCGCGCTGGCGGGCTTCACACGAGCCCAGGACGCCTACACGGCCGCCAAGGGCGGACTGATCGCGCTCAACAAGTCGCTCGCCATCCAGTTCGCCAGGGACAATATCCGGTGCAACATCATCCATCCCGGCATCGTCGAGACACCGCTCCAGGCCCCGTACCTCACCGACGAGCTGCGGGCGGAGTTCAAGACGGGCATCCCCCTCGGACGCATCGGCCGGCCGCGCGAGATCGCCTACGCCGCGCTCTTCCTGGCCTCGGAGGAGTCCTCGTTCATGACCGGGGCGGAGATGATCGTGGACGGGGGCTTCATGGCCCAGTAACACACGGGGAAACGGCTCCGTGCTAGGCACGAGCGGCACCACCGACCCACCCTCAAGGAGGTTCCTGATGATGCGAGGCATGCTCCGTGCGGCTGTTCTCACCGCGGGTGCCGTGGCGCTGGCGGCCCTCGCCGTCGGGCCGGCGCTGGCGCAGAGGCAGACCGTGGTCATCTACACCGCCATCGAGAACGAGCAGATCACCGAGTACAAGAAGGCGTACGAGAGGACGCTGCCCAACGTCGAGGTCAAGATGAAGCGCCTGTCCACCGGCGACATCTCGGCCGTCTTCATGGCCGAGAAGGACAACATGCAGGCGGACCTGATCTGGGGTGTCGGCGCCACCAACATGCTGATCTTCAAGAATGCGGGCCTGCTGGAGCCCTATGCCCCCAAGGGCCTCGACCGTGTCCAGCCGCTGTTCCGGGACAAGGCCAACCCGCCCTCCTGGGTCGGGATCGACGTCTACATGTCGGCCTTCTGCTTCAACACCGAGGTCGCGAAGAAACACAATCTGCCCGCTCCCGCCTCGTGGGCCGATCTCACCAAGCCGGTCTACAAGGGCCAGGTCGTGATGCCCAACCCCGCGTCGTCCGGAACGGGGTACCTCTCGGTGGCCTCCATCCTGCAGCGCATGGGCGAGGCGGAGGGATGGAAGTACCTCGATGCGCTGAACCAGAACATCGCCGAATACACCAAATCGGGCTCCAAGCCGTGCAAGGACGCGGCGGCGGGCGAGCGCGGCGTGGGCGTCTCCTTCGAGTACGTCGCCCTCGAGATGAAGAAGAAGGGCGCGCCCGTCGAGATGGTGCTGCCGAAGGAGGGGTCGGGCTACGAGATGGAGGCCAATTCGCTGACCAAGAAGGGCGCGAAGAACCCCGCTGCCAAGCAGTTCCTCGACTGGGCCATCAGCGACGAGGCCATGGGGCTCTACGCCAAGTACTTCGCCGCCGTGGGCGTGAAGGGCTTCCCCGTGCCCGAGGGTCTACCCAAGGACATCAGCAAGGTCGTCTATCCCAACGATTTCGACTGGTCGGCGAAGAATCGCGATCGCATCCTCGCCGAGTGGCAGAAGCGCTACGCGAAGTGATGGGCGGCGCGGTCCGGCTGTCGGCGACCCCGGTGACGGGCGGGTAGTGTCTCGGTTCCAAACTGAGACACCACCGACTGGCGTCGGGCCCTGGCGGCCGGACGCGGGGCCGTGGTGATCTCCGAGGAGACTCCCAGCGGGCCGGGTCTGGAGGGAGCGCTCGCCCGGCTCGGCTATGCGGCCTTCCGGCCCGGTCAGCGAGAGGCGATCGAGACCCTGCTCGGGCGCGGCCGGCTGCTGCTGGTGGCGCCGACCGGCGGCGGCAAGAGCCTGACCTATCAGCTCCCCGCGACCCTCCTCCGCGGAACCACCCTCGTGGTCTCGCCGCTGGTGTCGCTGATGGCCGACCAGGTTCAGGCGCTCGAGGCGCGGGGCGTGGCGGCCACGTTCCTCGCCTCCACCCTCGACGGCGGCGAGATGCGGCGCCGCATGGCCGGCGCGGCGGCGGGGCGACTGCGCCTCGTCTACGTGGCGCCGGAACGGCTGACCTTTCCCGGCTTCCGGGGTCTCCTGCGCGATCTCGATTGCCCGCTCGTGGCCGTTGACGAGGCCCACTGCATCAGCGAGTGGGGGCACGATTTCCGGCCGGAGTACCTCGAGATCGGCGGCGTCCTCGCCGAGCTCGCGAGCTCCCGGGTGCTCGCGTGCACGGCGACGGCGACGCCGGTGGTGCGGGACGAGATCCTGGCGCGGCTCGGCCTGCCGCCCGACACGCCCCAGCTCGTTCGCGGCTTCGCGCGGCCGAACCTGTCGCTGCGCGCCGCCGAGATCGCGGGCGGCCGCGAGCGCGAGCGCGCCGTGGACGGAGCGCTGGCCGAGGCCCTCGGCGGCCCCGGCCACGGCCGCGGCACGGCGATCGTGTACGCGCCCACCCGCAAGCAGGCCGAGGAGGAAGGCCGGCGGCTCCTGGCCCTCGGCTGGCGGGCGCGCGTCTATCACGCCGGCCTCGGCGCGGCCGCGCGCGAGAGCAGTCAGCGGGACTTCGCCGAGGGCGGGGCCGAGGTCGTGGTGGCGACCAACGCCTTCGGGATGGGCATCGACCGGCCCGACGTGCGCGCGGTGATCCACCTGGGCCCGCCGGGCTCCATCGAGGCGTATTACCAGGAGGTGGGACGCGCCGGTCGCGACGGCGCCGATGCCCTCGGGCTCCTCCTCGTGAGCGCCCGCGACCTGCCGCTCAGGCGCGCCCTCCTCGAGCGGGGCGCCGACGGCGTGGCGCCGGCGCCGCCGGTGCTCGAGCACAAGTGGGGCCTGTTCCTGGAGCTGATCCGGTGGGTCGAGGGCGGGAGCTGCCGGCACGACGCGATCCTGCGCTACTTCGGCGACGAGGCCGAGACGCTCGACGGGTGCGGCCGCTGCGATGTGTGTCGCGCCATCGGTCGGGACGGGGAGCGCGTGGATTCGGAGACGGCGACCTTGATCGTGCGCAAGGCGCTTTCCGGCGCGGCGCGGATCCACGGCCGCTTCGGCCTCCGGACGGCCGTCAAGCTCGTTCAGGGAGACGCGGATCCCCGGCTCGAGCGCGCCGGGCTCACGCGCGTCCCGACCTTCGGCAATCTCCGCGAGCACCCGGCGGAGTGGCTGCTCGCGCTGTTCCGCCGCTGCGTCACCGCCGGCTGGATCAGCTTCACGGGCGGCGAGCGGCCGGTGGTTGTGCTGACCGAAGAGGGCCGCGCGGTCATGAAGGGGGAGCGCCCCGCTCGCCTGCTCCTGCCGGTCTTGCCCGGAAGCCGCCCGGTTGACCTGCCGGGCGGGCGGCGGCCGGCGCCGGCCGCGCCCCACCCGGCCGCGGCCGCGTCGTCCGACGAGCCGGACGCGGCGGCCACCGCGCTCTTCGAGGCCCTCCGGCGCCACCGCCTGGGCGTGGCGCGCGGTGAGGGGATCGCGCCCTTCATCGTGGCGAGCGACCGCACGCTCCGCGACATCGCGCGGCTGCGCCCGCGCACGCTCGATGAGCTGCTGCTCGCCCACGGCATCGGCCGGCAGAAGGCCGAGCGATACGGGCGAGGCTTCCTCCAGGTGGTGGCGTCGGAGGCGCAACAGGGGAGTCGGGGTCCGTGACGGACGCGGTTGCGCGCCCGCCGGCGGTGGCCCTCGACGGCATCGCCAAGAAGTTCGGCCAGTTCATCGCGCTCCGGAGCATCACCCTGTCCGTCGACCAAGGCGAGTTCGTCTGCTTCCTCGGCCCGAGCGGCTGCGGCAAGACCACGCTGCTCCGGATCATCGCCGGGCTCGAGCCCCAGAACCTCGGCGCCGTGATGATGGCGGGCCGCGACGTGTCGAGGCTCCCGCCCAAGCTGCGCAACTACGGCATCGTGTTCCAGTCCTACGCGCTCTTCCCCAACCTCTCCGTGGCCCGCAACATCGCCTACGGAATCGAGAGCCGCAAGACACCGAAGGCCGAGATCGACCGACGGGTCGACGGGTTGCTCGAGCTGGTGGGGCTGGCGGGCCACAAGCACAAGTATCCGGCGCAGCTCTCGGGCGGGGAGCAGCAACGCGTCGCGCTCGCCCGGGCGCTGGCGCCGTCACCGGCGCTGCTGCTGCTCGACGAGCCGCTGTCCGCGCTCGACGCCCGCGTCCGGCAGTCGCTCCGGCGCGAGGTCCGTGACCTGCAGCGCCGCCTCGGCATCACCACCATCATGGTGACCCACGACCAGGAGGAGGCGCTGGCCATGGCCGACCGCATCGTGGTCATGAACCACGGCGTGGTCGAGCAGGTCGGCACGCCCGTCGAGGTCTACACGCGCCCCCGGTCCCCGTTCGTGGCGCGCTTCGTGGGGCAGATGAACTTCATTCCGGCCACCGCGTGCGAGGAGCCCGGGCGGGTGCGCGTGGGCGACACCCAGCTCCGTCATCTCGCGCGCGAGCCCCTGGCGCCGGGAACCCCGGTGACGCTCGCCATCCGGCCGGAAGAGATCCGCATCGACGCCGTCACCACGCCCGGCGAAAACCGGCTGCTCACGCGCGTCCGCGCCGTGCAGTTCCTCGGGCCCTTCACGCGGCTGAGCCTGACCTTGCCGGGAGCGGCGGGCGGGATCCTCGAGTGCGACGTCGCGGCCAACGCCTTCGCGGAGCTCCGGACCGCCGAGGGCGCCGAACTGGCCCTCGGCCTCGGGCCCGAGGCGCTCCGCGTCTTCGCCTCCGAGAGCTAGCTTCGTGTCGGAGCTTCGCGAGCCCTCGCCCACCCTCACCGACCTCGCCGCCGTCCCGGGGCCGGCAAAGCCGGCCCCGGGAGGGGACCGTCGAGGCCCGCTTCCCGCGATCCCGGATCGGACCGTCCACCATCGACGGGGTCGGGAGGACCTCGCGCGCTACGTCCTCGTCGCCCTCTTCGGACTCGTCCTCTATCTCTTCGTCCTCTACCCGATGGCGCACCTGGCGTGGCGGAGCCTCCTGAACAACGACGGTGCCTTCGTCGGGCTTGCCAACTACGGCCGCTACTTCAGGACGCCCGCCATCGCGGCCTCCATCACGAACAGCCTCTACGTCTCGGCCGTCTCCATGACCATCACGGTGGCGCTGGCCTTCGTCTACGCCTACGGGCTCACGCGGACGCTGATGCCGTGGCGCGGGCTGTTCCGCATCGTGGCCATGCTGCCGCTCTTCGCGCCGTCGCTGGTGCAGGCCCTCGCCTTCATCTACGTCTTCGGCAACAACGGCATCCTCACGCGGCTCACCGATGTCAACGTGGGCATCTACGGCGCCAAGGGCGTCATCGCGGCCGAGGTCTTCTACTGCTTCCCCCACGCGCTCCTGATCCTCGTGGCCGCGCTCTCCGCGACCGACGCGCGGCTCTACGATGCCGCCCGGACGCTCGGCGCCTCGCCGCTCAAGACCTTCCTCACCGTGACCCTGCCCGGCGTCAAGTTCGGCCTCGTCAGCGCCTGCTTCGTGGTCTTCACGCTGGTCATCACGGACTTCGGCGCCCCCAAGGCCATCGGCGGGAAGTTCTCCGTGATGGCCACCGAGATCTACAACCAGGTCTCGGGCCAGCAGAACTTCACCATGGGGGCGACGGTCTCCGTGGTGCTGCTCATCCCCGCGGTGGTGGCGTTCCTGGTGGATCGCCTCGTCCAGCGGCGCCAGTACGCGCTCGTGACCTCGTCGTCCAGGCCCCTCGAACCGCGCCGGCGCCCGCTCGCCGACCGGGGCCTGCTCGCCTACTGCGCGGTGATCGCCGCCGTCATCGCCGGCATGTATCTGGCCATCCTGGCCTACTCGCTGGTGACGCGCTGGCCCTACAACTTCACCCCCACCCTCAAGCACTACCGCTTCGACACGGTCGGGGGCTACACGCCGCTCCTGAACAGCCTCTACGTGGCGGCGTGGACGGCGCTCGTGGGCACCGCGCTGACCTTCGTCGGCGCCTACGTCGTGGAGAAGTGCCGCACGATCGCGAGCGGGCCCCTCTACCTGCTGTCCATCCTGCCCGTCTCCATCCCCGGCATGGTGCTGGGGCTGGCCTACATCTTCGCCTTCAACGCCCCCGGCAGCTCGCTCAACCGGCTCTACGCCACCCTCGCCATCCTGATCATCTCCAACGTCGTCCACTACTTCACCGTGGGTTTCCTCACGGCGACGACCGCGCTCAAGCAGATGGACGCAGAGTTCGAGAACGTGTCGGCGTCGCTCGGCGTGCCCTTCTACCGGACCTTCGCGCGCGTCACGGTGCCGATCGCGCTGCCCGCGATCATCGCCATCAGCATGTACTTCTTCCTGAACGCCATGGTCACGCTCTCGGCGGTGGTCTTCCTGGTGGCGCCGGGCACCGAGCTGGCGGCGGTGGCGGTGCTCCTGATGGACGACGCCGGGGACACGGCGCAGGCGGCCGCCATGTCGGTGATGATCATCGCGCTCGGGCTGGCCGTCCGGTTCGGCTACTGGGGTCTCATGCGCGGGGTGAACCGGCGCGCCCAGGCCTGGCTCCAGGGCGCCGCCGCCGGCGCCGGTGAATCGCATGAGCCGCGCGGGTCGATCACCGACGTCGACAACCAGGTCTCGGGTCGGTCGTACACGTCGCGGTAGCTTGACCGGCCCAGCGTTGTTCCGGCGACCCGAGTGTCCGGGCGCTATGCCTCAACGCAGCCTCCGCAGGGCAGAAGACCCGACTGATCGTTCCGCCAAGGCGCTTGCTTTTTCGCGATGTTAGCGATTGGCACGGGTATTGCCGCCTCCGAAAAGCGGAGCGTAGCCTGACGCGGCGCTCCAGAGGGGGAGACGACATGGCGATGGCACTGCTCGCGCCAGATTCAACGGACACCTCGATCGAGCCCGCGACGGGCATCGGGCTGCGTTGTCGGCGCTGCGCGTCTCAGAACCCCGTGGGCGGGAGGTTCTGTGGAGAGTGTGGGACACCGCTGCGCCCGCGGTGCGAACGCCGGCAGGTCAGCGTCCTGCTCGTGGACGTGTCCGGGTTCACGGCGATGTCGGAGCGCCTGGACCCGGAGGAGGTCCGCGAGATCATGGAGGCCGCCTTCGAGGTCATCGAGGACACCGTCCACCGCCACGACGGCACCATCAACCAGTTCCTCGGAGATGGAGTGATGGCCCTGTTCGGCGTGGTGGCCGGGATCGAGGACCACCCGCGTCGCGCGCTCAGCGCAGCCCACGCGATCCAGGAGGGACTCGAGCCGCTCCGCGAGACGGTGCGCCGTCGGCACGGGGTGGAGTTCCGCGTCCGCATGGGAGTCCACACGGGCCCCGTCGTGCTGGGGGCCATCGGCGGAGACCTCCGCACGGACTACACCGCCGCGGGGCAGACGACAGGCGTGGCCGCCCGGCTGGTGAGCCTCGCCCGAGCCGGCGAGATCGTCGTGAGCGACTACACTCGAGCGCTCGTCTGATTCGCTTTCTGGCCGAGCGGCGGCGAGCCGGCGCGGAGATGGGGCTGTCGGAGGCCGAGTGCGCCGCGCTCTCGCCGTTCGATCGGGACGCGCTGGTGCGCCTCGGCGGCCATTCCTACCTCCTCTTCGAGGTCGCGAGCGCGACTCCATTCAACGGGTGATACCCGGCGCGGATGGTCGTGCTCACACTCTGGCTCCTGTCCGGCGCGCCCGGCGACTCGCTCGACTCCTCCGGCCCGATTTGTTTGGAAGTCAAAGCCTGACCCCGCGGCGGAGGGCGGCGGCCAGGATCGCCACCTTGGAGACGGACTCGGTGATGCGGTCGTCGAGGGCCATGGCGAGCGCGTCGCGGAACGGCACGACGCGCCGCTCGAAGAACTCGTCGTCGTCCGACGCGAGCGGATCCAGCACGAGGTCCTCGCCGGCGTAGCAGTACGCGGTCTCGTCGAGATAGGCGTTCGACGGATAGAAGCGAGTGAGGAAGGCGAGGCGCCCGGCGCGATAGCCGCCCTCCTCGCGCAGCTCGCGCTGCGCCGCCGTCTCCGGGCTCTCGCCGGGCACGGCGCCGCCTCCCGGCAGCTCCCACGAGTCCTCGCGGACCAGGTGCCGGAACTGGCGGACCAGGAGCACGTGCTCGGCGTCGACGAACGGCACGACGCCCACGGTGAGTCCGACGTGCAGGAGCGGGTAGACCCGCTCGCCGCCGGTGGGGAGCCGCCAGACGTCCTCGCGGAGCGTCAGCTTGCCGAGGCGCTGCAAGATGGTGGAGCGCACGAACTGCCACGGCTCGGTCATCGGTTGCCTCCTCGCGTCTCCCCTCGCCGCGTGCGCGTCGCGGTCGCGGCGACTGCACCTTGGCGCCGATAATACGTGTGATATCTTAAGGCCATGGGTCCCGACCGCCACGCCGACCGGCTCATGGACAAGCTCCTCCGGGCCATCGAGGTATCGCTCAAGGCGACCGAGGCCTCGCGCGATGCGGTCCAGGAGATCCTGAAGCGCGGCGCGGAGACGGGCATCTTCTTCACCGGCGGCCGCGACGCCAAGCCGCCCTCCAAGCAACCCGAAGGTTTCGAGCTGACCGACCAGGACCGCGACTTCCTGCGGTCGCTGTCCATCCGCCCGGACGCCCGCCGCTGACCGATGCGCGCACTCCTCTACGTCGCCGCCCTCGTGCTGGCCTTCATCGTCGTCGCGCCCATCCTCGGCGCCTGGCGCCGCGGCGCCGCGCCCGCGCGCCGGACCCGCCACGACGAGCTGGTCAAGGACCCGGTCTGCCAGACCTACGTCGTGCTCTCGCGGGCGGTGACGGCGGAGGTGGATGGCGT
>WNGE01009437.1_pt1 | contig 10269 bp, 11 predicted proteins | sample 5400651 | NCBI WGS metagenome assembly WNGE01 (sample SAMN13153370, study PRJNA577476) | soil metagenome | isolation source: 60 cm soil or saprolite under grassland replicate 2 | place: USA:California | collected 2016-06-15
GCAAACTTACCCTTTGCTTTTTTTTGCCCGTTGGATAACTCACTTTTGCGCCCCTGTTTTTATTTTTCTTGTCCTAACAAAAGTGACTGCGCATACCTGTTAGGGCAGCATGCGGCAAATAGTAATGTCGCCAATGTCGGCTCTATTGCCTTGTGTTGAGAAACTGATTTTCTTCTTCATATTAATTTATTTATTGTTTCTTTTCTTATGCTTTTCTTAATAAAATAAAGAAGTGATCCTGCCACTACCACGTGCATTGTACAAAGTGCAAGAGCATAACCAACAGGAACTCCAGGTATTCCCATAAATGGATTGAGAAAGGATAAAATCAAAAGCGCCATGGAAACGATTGTAAATATTTTAAACCCTTTTTGGGTGTATTTTTCAAACAGAAAAAACACCATACTTGCTATTAGCGAAGGTATAATAGTGGTAATGATTACAGGGATTACACTCAATGGTTTACCGGGTTGAACAAATATTGTATCTGTTATTACGCCAGCTGCATGGTAAATAAAGAAAAGAATTGCATTTATTACTGATGCGGTGATAGCAGCCCAAAGCCCTGCCATAAGTGATTGTTTGAAGGATAATTTGCTTGTCATTTGATTTGTATTTTTTTTCTTAAATATTTTGATTTACCCATTCGTCAAAAGGCACTAATTCATTGGTGGCAATTTCTTTCGCCATTTCGATTTGTCTTTCGGAATTTGGACCCATGTAAGTGTACTTTTCAAAATACCCAAGCATTTCAGCTACTTCTTTTGCCCCTTCAAAAAAAGTTGAGAACACTTCAACTGGCACTTGTGAAAAGCTATACTCCTTGCCATTGACCTTAAATGCTTTAATAATATCATTAAAACTATTCAACTCTGTAGCCAATGAAAGATAATTGCCGTTTCCAACTTTTTCAGGTTGTGAAAATGCACCCGCAACCACTTTTCCCAAGTCGTTAATATCCGCCATATGAATAATTTTTTTTGTTGGATCAATGGGAAGCGTCCAACCAGTAGAACCATCTTGTTTAGGCTGAGGGCTCATCATTCCAACAAGATTTTGATAATAAAATGGTGGTTGAACAAATGTTGAATATTTAAAACCTGCACTCTTCACCAAATCATCCACCTTTGCTTTTGAAGTAAAATGAGGAACTTCAAACGCTCCTTTACTAATGATTTCAACATTTGGAAGTGTTGACCAAATAAAATGTTGCACTCCCATTGCTTTTGCCGCTTCAATGGCATTTTTACCCTGAGTAATTTCATCTGAATCTTCCCAAAAGTTAGTTACTACAAATACACCATAAGCATTTTTAAAAGCATCTTTTAAGCATTGTAAATCTTTTAAATCTCCCTTAGCAACTTCATGTGCATTTCTTGAGTATTTTTCAGGATTACGGGTTATTGCTCTTACATTGTATGTGCCTTGATTGACTAAAGCATTTACAACGCCTTTACCTTGTGAGCCAGTTGCCCCAATTACTGCTATTGTCTTTTTTTCCATTTGTTTTATTTTTTTAATTAGAGTACAAAGATGCAACGATGCCAACCCGATCAACGATGATAAATAACACTAAATTCCGTTGATAAAAGTCACAGAGTAGAAGTAAGAAAAAAGATTTTGTGTGGTTGAAAACTACTTTGTCACTTCATGTTTACGAATGCGGCTAAGCGTTTCTTTAGTGATGCCCAAATAAGAAGCAATGATATGTTGCGGAAAGCGTTGTAAAAATCCTGGATAATTTTTTTCTAATTCGTAGTAGCGTTTCTCAGCTGAAAAACTAATTTGAGCATTCAATCTTTTTTGAGCAGCAAAGGCATAATGCTCATCTAATTTTTTTGCCATTTCATTGATTGCAGGAATTGAATATAGTTGGCTCAAAGTGTCGGCTCTTGATATTTGCAGCAAGTCCGTGTCTTCCCAAGCTTCAATATTGTAAACTGAAGGAGTGAGCATGATATGACTTTCACGGTCTTCAGCCCACTAATTTTCAATAGACAAACGGACATTGTGTTCAATACCTTTTTCATCTACACTATACTGCTGCATTGCACCTTTCACAATAAAAGCAACATATTTGCACACTTCACCTTCCTGTAAAAAGTATTGCCTCTTTCTTAATTTCTTTGGAACAAATGAATTTTTAATGATTTCTATTGCCTCTTGGGAAAGTGGCGTTGTAGAATGGTTCTGAATATATTGAATAAGCGATTCGTACATTGATTTTATAAGAAAGTTGCTATACAAAGATAATGTCTGGTTCTTAATAAAGGCATTGAGGCTGAGTGCGGTTTTCCCTTTTTAAGCAACGTCTCTCCAATGATTTTATGTTTAGCTGAGGACTTTGCGGCATTCAACGCTCAACTGCTCATGTCACAGTAGCGCGCTTAATCAAGCAGAAGGTTTGAATCGGAGGATTAAGCGACTTTTCTGTTTAGATCTCTATACGCTCATCTATTTTTGGCAAATGGAAATTTTCCGCAAATGCTTTGCTGTCATATTTATCCTGGCAGCAAGCAGGTGAGCTATTATCTTAGATAATTGGATATTGTAAACTCATTTATAAACGTTAGCAATTTATCATCTTCATGCAAACTCAATTCACGAAAGTGGTTCCGGTTTTGGCGGACTTCCGGATGGCTTCGATTTATCATCAGGCAATGGTATAAATTCTTTATTGTCATTTGGAGGTAGTATGATCCTTCCTTGTTTCCAATCTTCTTTCGCCTGTTCAATACGTTCTTTGCGACTCGAAACAAAATTCCACCAGATGAAACGTTCGCCTAAAGGTTCACCTCCCAACAACACGAGTGTAGTGTTTTCTTTAGCTAGTATAAGCGGGTCTGCACCTGTTGTAAAAACAAGCATTTGACCTGCATGATAAGAGGTACCCGATACTTCAATGCTTCCTTTTACAATATAGAAGCCGCGTTCCGAATGTTCTTTCGGAAGCCCAAATGTTGCACCTTGTTGTAACATCACATGCAGATAAAACAGCGGTGACTTTGTTCTCACGTCATTTCGCAGTCCGTACGCATCGCCTGCAATCAGTCGCATCCACACACCTTTCTCTGTAAATACCGGGAGTTGTTCCGGTTTATAGTTATTAAAGGCTGGAGCGGCTTCTTCATCTTTTTCCGGAAGTGCTACCCATGTTTGTATCATTTCAAGACCGCCTGCTAAAGCTGAAGGATCTTCAAATCTTTCTGAATGTGCAATACCACTACCCGCAGTCATCCAGTTTACTTCACCCGGACGAATAACTTGTTCTACACCCAAACTATCGCGATGTGTTACCTGTCCTGAAAAAACATAACTCACGGTGGAAAGCCCAATATGAGGATGTGGTAATACATCCAGCGTTGAAGGATTCGATGGTATCTCCGTAATAGGTCCTGCATGGTCCATAAAAATAAAAGGGCCAACCATCCTGCGCAGACGAAACGGAAGAATCCGTTTCACTTTTACCGTCTCGCTGATGGCAGCATTGCGGGCTTCAATTACAATATCCAGCATACGGCTATTTAAAGTTTGTGAATAAATCTTTCCGCGTTGGGCGCAACTATATCATTCCATTCTTTATGTCTCTTCCGGTAACTCTGCACAAAAGGACAAATGGGAACTATTTTGTAGTTATTGTCCTTCGCGTACCGCAACGCCTTTTGTACAATAGCATTGCCTGCACCTTTCCCTTTCAGTATAGGCGGCACTTCCATATGAATAAGAAAGAGCGTATCACGGGAGAGTTTGTATTCAATGAAAGCAATACTTCCCTCTATTTCTAGTTCCAGGTGACGCAATGCATCATTCACTCTTAGCCTTTGTTCATCGTAGTTCATCAATGTAAACTTGTTATTTAAAGGTAAGCAAAATGTAAAGGTGATATAATGAGATGTTGACGCAGGCATGCGATCAGCAATAATGAGCCTTTCGTTTTATATAGTCGCACAAGATGCTCTGCACAAAGCAACGCCTCGGCCTTACGTTATCGGGATTTAATACACTTATATTAGGAATAAAAATGAGACCCTTTTTTCCATTGCAGATGATTCTTTGATAATAAGATCATAGAGTATCAAATAGATTGATACTCTATGACAATTTACCTGTGAGTTATGCTTACTTATTCTTTGAAACAGTAACAGCCGCCTCAATAACGACGTCAGCCACTGCTTCAGGTTGTGACATATATACCACGTGGCTCGCTTTGATCTCAGTAACCTTTGTGTTAGAACGTTTGTACATGTTGCGTTGAATTTCCGGCGCTATAGCTTTATCTTCTGTCGCAACTATTCCAAATGTTGGTTTGTCTCTCCATGCTGCTTTGGTGATTGATGCAGCGAAAGCCTTTGCATAAAAAGCACCTTGTGATGCTGCCATGAATTCTGCTTCTTCTTTGCTAATGTCGGCGCAAAAACCTGCATGATATTTAGCCTTGTCAAAATAAACTATCCCTTTGCTATCAGGAAGTAGAACACCATTTTCAGGAGCAGGAGGCACAGTTTGGATCCATTGCAAAGCAGATTCTCCGTTGTCGGGCTGAAAAGCGGCAACATAAACAAGCGCTGCAACTTTTGGATGATTACCGGCTTCTGTAATAACCTCTCCTCCCCATGAATGCCCGACAAGAATAGCAGGACCATCCTGATTATCCAATACAACATGGGTGGCAGTCACATCATCTTCAAGTGAAGTCAGGGGATTTTGAACAATTGTAACATTATACCCTTTTTTGGTAAGCACATCGTAAAGTGCTCTCCAGCCCGAGCCATCTGCAAAGGCTCCATGTACTAATACTACATTTTTAACTGGCAATTCGGGAACCAATGATGTGTGAATAACAGCAGATGTTGAACCAGTGTTTGATTTGTCTTTTACGATTGTATTTTCCATATTATTTGTTGTTGATCTTTTTGTTTAAATCAACAACACAAAGATCGCTTCTTCGCGAGCCGAAAAGAATAGAATAATTTCCCTGAAAGTTGTAATTATTTCCCTGCTAAGGCTGATTGTTTCTCATTCCTGAATTCCGCGGGAGACAATGATGTGTGACGCTTAAAAAAATTGGAAAAGTAAGCCGGGTCTTCGAAACCCAATTCATAAGCTATTTGCTTTACAGATTTAGAAGTATAACTCAACAGTCTTTTAGCTTCTATAAGAATACGGTCCTGTATTACTTGCTGCGGTGTTTTTTTGTTGTAGAGTGAAAAAATATTTGACAGGGTCTTTGGCGATTTATTTAAACGCTGAGCATAATAACTTACTGAGTGCTCAGTATTGAAATTTCCCTCCACCAATAAATTAAATTTTCGAAAAGTATCCAATCGCTGGTCGTCTTCCGCTTCGCATTTGGCAGATACCCGGTCTTAGCCAGTTTTGTTATTAGAATGATCAAACGCTTTAATAACATTGTCAGCATATCACTTTGTATGCTGTCTTTTGTATTTAATTCTTCAACAAAAATATCAAGCAATAATTTAAGCTTTTGGTTAAACTCATCATTTAGCCTGATAAAAAGCTGATCACCCATTGCAAATAAGAATCCAACACAACTTACTTCGGCATCATGGTCTATAATGCAATAGAATTCCCTGTTGAATTGCCAGGCAACAATATCGGCTGGGTTCTCAAAAAAGAAAGTTTGATTGAACATTAACGGCAAAATGGTGCCAGGCATAAAATCGCGATCCTTGCCATCAATCGTAACGGTTTGCTTTTCTCCACGTTCCATGCGATCGTAAAATATCTGTTATCACGATCACGACTATAATAAAACCGGTCAAACTCCAACTCTTCTTTGAAAAGCAAAAGATCGCCACCGGTTTTTGCATTTGTAATTGTAAGCCTCATCGCAATGGCAAATGTAGAAATCCCGGAATTGTTATTACGAATTTAAAATTTTCACTTTTCCGCAAAGTCTCTTCAAATTATATTCCACAGGATGCAATTCCATTATTATCTTTTAAACCATAATTCAGGTCGCGTATATTTATGTTCACTATGAATAATTAGCATGTAAACATTATCTTCAACTAATTCTTTAGATATCATTTGCCAAAGAAATATAAACATCAAACCAACATTCTAGCTCGCAAATATTTAATCACAGCTTATGAGGAAATTTAAAAGCAACCGCATCATCACGAAAAAGATCTTGCTGGGCTTGTTGTCGCTTTTTTTATGTATTTCAGAGGCGAAAGCACAGGACAGCACAGCGTATCCGCTTGACCCGTTAACTACAGGTGAAATAAAAAAAGTTGTTCTTATTTTAAAGAACACTAAAGCGATCACGGGCAAAAGTTTTTTTAATGTTATTAATTTAAAAGAACCTCCCAAGAAGGAAGTGCTGGCATATAAGCCGGGCACTGCTTTCAGGCGGGAGGCTTTTGCAAGTTTCTATGATGAGGGCACCGCGGGAATGACCGAAGCAATCATTGATCTGAACACAGAAAAAGTTATTTCAATAAAGCACATTCCAAACGTGATCGGCATGGGGCTGGAAGCCGATTCTGTAGCAAGTGATATTTTGAAAAATGATCCGCGATGGGTGGAGGCACTTAAGCGGAGAGGCATCTCCATTGACTCGGTTACGCACCGCAGTATTTTCACTGCAGATTTTGGTATTGCACCTATCGGGCACCGCGAACAACTCGTGATACCAAGACTTAAAAAAAATAAAATTGATATAGAAGGTCTTTTGGCTTACACAGATTTCACTGACCGTAAAGTACTTAAAATTGTGGATGAAGACACCAGGTTCAGCGCAAAAACAGACCTTGATTATTTTAGTAAAGATTCTCTGAAGAGCGATAGAAAAGGTCCGAAGCCATTAATTATTACGCAGCCTGAAGGCGCGTCATTTGAGATAAAGGGACAGGAAATTTTATTGGAGAACTGGCGCTTGCGTTATGGAATTGATAACAGGGAAGGGCTTGTGATCTATGATGTGCGTTACGTGGAAAATGGAAAAGAGCGCAAGGTGATGTACAGGGGATCCATGCCTGAAATGGTAGTACCGTATGGCGCACCTGATCTGCTGCAGGCATCATACAATTTTTTTGACGCAGGTGAATACCGGTTGGGTCAGGCAACTGCAAGACCTTTAAGCTTTGGTGCCGATGCTCCTGAAAACGCTGCGTATTTGCCTGCTACACTCATCAAAGAAAGCGGGGAACCATTTGTGCTGGATAGCGCTGTTGCGATATACGAACAGAATGGCGGTACATTGTGGCGTCATGAAAATGTATCAAGAAGAGCAACCGATCTTGCTATTAAATATTATGCAACCATAGAAAATTATGATTATGGTTTTACATGGATATTTAAAGAAAACGGAACGATACAAGTTGATGTGGAACTGACCGGCATAGTGGAAATAAAAGGTGTTCACCGCACTAATGAAATGGATGCGCCTGATAAGAATGATCTTTCATATAATGGAAAATCGTTTGGAACGCTGGTACATCCGCATGTGGAAGCGACAAACCATCAGCATTTTTTTGTGTTCAGGTTGGATATGGATATAGACGGCGATCAAAATAACAGTGTAATGGAAATGAATACAGTGCCCCTGCCAGCAGGCAACATGAATCCATACGGCAATGCATTTGTAGTGGAGCATACTGCATTAAAAACAGAAAAGGAAGCACAAAGGTCTGTGAACTATGAAAGCAACAGGAACTGGCATATCATCAACAATACTGAACACACTAAATACGGTCAGCATGTGGGTTATATGCTTATGCCCGGCGAGCAGGCAAAACCGTTTGTGCTTGATAATTCGTTACTGAGAAAGAAAGCCGGTTTCTTAAACCACCAGGTGTGGGTTACGCAATACGCAGAGGATGAAATATTCCCCGCGGGTAAATACCCTGCCAGCAATAAAGTATATGAAGGATTACCGGAATGGGCCTCAAAAAACAGGGCAACAGGCAACAATGATATTGTGCTATGGTATGTTGCAGGTCTTACACATATCGTAAGACCGGAAGACTGGCCCGTAATGCCCGTGCACCACATGGGGTTTTCTTTAATGCCCTTTGGATTTTTTTCAGCCAATCCCGCATTTGGCATGCCTTACCCGGAATTCCTCAAAAAAATATCTTCTGACAAAATTCCGGGAGTAACAAAGTAAATTTTCAGACTGCTCAATATTATTCATGTACAATCATTAACGAAGGAGATTATAATGAGAAAATTTTTGATTGCCACGCATGGCAGTTTTGCAAAAGGAGTGAAATCATCGCTGGACATCATCATGGGAAAAACGGAAAATATTTTTTTGATAGAAGCCTATGTAAATGAAAATAAAACAATAGAAGATGAACTGAATACTGTATTGGAAAATATAAACAGGGAAGATGAATTAATTGTTTTTACTGATCTCATGGGGGGAAGCATCACCAATCAAATATTAAGACAGGCATTGCGCGAAAATGTTCACATCGTTTCAGGATTTAACCTCCCTTTGCTTATTGATGTGCTGCTTGCTGATATAAATACTCCGGTTACTGAGATAATTGAAACTTCCATTAGCAACGCAAGAGAACAAATCGTTTATGTAAATAAATTGATAACGGAAAAACAGGAAAACAGAGATGATTAAATTAACAAGAATTGATGACCGGTTGATGCATGGACAAGTTGCATTTACATGGACACCCGCACTGGGTATTGATTGTATTATAGTCGCAAATGATAAAGTATCAAAAGATGAATTTCAGAAAATGACATTGGGATTGGCAAAACCTGCAGGCGTAAAACTTCTGATAAAATCATTGCAGGATTCTGTTGCTTTTTTAAATGATGAAAAAAATAAGAATTTAAAAATATTGATATTGATCGATAGTGTAAAAGATGCTTCTGCTTTATCAGAAGCAGTAAGCGAAATAAAATCAATAAATTTCGGAGGCATAAGAGGAAGGGAAGGCTCGAGGCTTGTATCAAAAGCAATTGCGCTTACACCAGAAGATATTGTCATCATCAGAGAACTGATGAGTAAGGGCATTGAACTTGAGATGCGCCAGGTTCCCACGGATAAAAAACAATTTGTGCAGGAATTGATTTAAAAATTATCAATCGAAAAGAAATTTTAAGTGTCAGCAACATACCTCCTGATTACATTAATCGCTATGTTTGGTCATTCCGAAGATTTCCTGGGGACTTCACTTATCAACAGGCCATTGGTTCTGGGACCATTGGTGGGATTGGCTCTTGGTGATCTCAGCCAGGGAACGATCATCGGTGCCACACTGGAATTGATCTTCATGGGAAATATTAAAGTTGGTGCTGCTATACCACCCGATGTGATCACCGGCGGTGTATTGGGTACCGCCTTCGCAATCATGTCAGGCAAAGGACCCGCCATAGCGCTCGCTCTTGCAGTGCCCATTGCAATATTAGCCGAGATGATCGTGAGCGGACTATTTGTTTTCAGACCGGTGTTTAATAAAAAATTTGATCAATATGCTGAAGAGGGTAACTATAAAAATATTCAGCGGCTTCATATTTTATCTGGCTTATTAAAGCCTTTGCTGATGGGCATGATTACGTTTCTTGCTTTGCAGTTTGGCGCTGATGCTATGAAATCATTTCTTGATAAAATTCCACCATGGGTAAATTCAGGGTTGCAGGTAGCTGGGAATATGTTACCTGCACTTGGATTTGCATTATTGATGAACCTGATGCTGAATAAAAAAGTTGTTCCATATTTTTTTCTCGGCTTCATGCTCGCTGCTTACTTAAAGCTTCCTGTTATTGCTATCGGTGGGTTTGGAGTAGTCATAGCATTGATCATATCAGGAATTAAACAAAAAGAAAATGTGCCAAATGAAGAAAGTGATGCTGAACAGCAGGAAGAAACAACTATGGCACACATAACACCGAAACTTTTAAAACATGATCTCAGAAATATATTTTTAAGATCACTTTTACTGGAAGCTAATTTCAATTTTGAAACATGGCAAAATACCGGGTTCGCATTTTCTATCATGCCTGCTTTAAAAAAATTATACCCAACAAAACAATCTATGTCACTTGCATTGAAAAGACATTTGCAGTTTTTCAATACCAGTCCCTACGGGTCAACACTTATTCTTGGAATCTCTGCTGCAATGGAAGAACAGAACAGCCGGTCTGAAGATTTTGATGCAGAAACGATCAATTCAGTAAAACTCGGTCTGATGGGACCGTTGGCAGGGGTGTATGATTCATTGTTTTGGGGAAAATTTAAAGTAATCGCAGAAGGTGTTGGTGCTTCGCTTGCCATTA
>WNGE01009440.1_pt1 | contig 10268 bp, 9 predicted proteins | sample 5400651 | NCBI WGS metagenome assembly WNGE01 (sample SAMN13153370, study PRJNA577476) | soil metagenome | isolation source: 60 cm soil or saprolite under grassland replicate 2 | place: USA:California | collected 2016-06-15
CGTTGACCTCCAAGAGCAGCCGGAGATTCTGCAGGCCGAGATGGCGGGCGAGCGACAGGTCCAGGCCGCCGCTCTTCCCGGCGTTGATAAGCAACCCGTCGACCTGGCCGAGCGCCAGGCCGGCATCCTCGACCGCGAGCCGGACCGCCTCGGCGGCCAGCGAGCGGACACTGCGCCCGTACACCTTGCCCACCTCGGTCAGGCCCGCGCCGACGATCGCAGCGGTGCGGCTCATTGCCGTGCTCCTTCCAGTCGGTCGTGGCCTGCGGCCGCGACACCTGCGAGCGTGGCAAGGTTCCGGGGCGCTGGTCACATGGGACCGTCATTCCCCGACGTGTCATGAGGCGGCCTTGAGGTGCCGGAGGACTCGGCGACAGCGGCGCTCCCTGGCAGCGCCAGGAGCCTTGGCAACCGTCGAAGGTCTCATGCGGCAGTTCCCCGGCCGGCCCGGCTCTCGGAGCAGAGTCTATTATTTACCGTACGAACGGTCAATTTTGACGTTACGTGTCCTCGGAACCCGGCGCTGCGGGACCGGAAGATCGCATCACCGGCCTGAAGGCCGGTGCCGCAGACGGTCAGGCGACATGCTCGGAGCCTGGGGCACGCGCTGAGCGGCTGAGGCAATCCTCGGCGGTCCGCGCTGCCCGTCCGGCCGGATCGGCCAGCGCCGCGAGCTGCCGACGGTTCCGCAGCAGGCTGCCCAGGACCAGCTGCACGAGCTGCGAACCGACTTCGAGCGCCGACAGGCGGCCCGCGGGCCGGAACCATGTCCATGCCCACTGCGAGCTTCCGAATATCAGCAGGCTGTCGACCTCGACGTCGGTGGACCGGAAGACACCCTCCGCTACGCCGGTCTCGATGACGTGCCGGACGAGGCCCAGGTATTCCGCGCGAAGCCGGCGCCCGCTCTCCAGGGCCGAGTGGGTCGCGAGCGTGGCGATCTCGCGCTGGAAGGCCACTGTGGCGTCGCGGTCGGACACCTGGTAGAGGATGAAGGAGTAGAGCAGGCCTGCCAGCTGCTCGGCGCTGCCGCGCAGGCTCGCGACGATATGGGTGGCGTCGGCGAGGCAGCGCTGCATATAGGAGTCATGCATCGCGGCGAACAGCCGGTCCTTGGTCCCGTAGTGGTGGACGATCGTGCCCTTGGAGATGCCCAGCTCCTTGGCGATGTCGCTGAAGTTGGTCTCGCTGTACCCGCGCTCGGCGACGAAGCGGGTGAAGGTGGTCAGGATGTCCTGCGACCTGCCCGCAGCCCTCAGCCGGCCTGGGCGCGGCCCGTCACCGTGAATGTCCGCTAGAGCCATCGCACCTTCCCCTCTGCCGACTGCGTGGATATTGACCATACGCACGGTTAGCCTACCCGCGTCGCAGCCCCGGGCGAAGCATTCCCTGTTGTCAAACTCGCCTCATTCAGACTATTGACCGTACGGACGGTCAATACTAGCATGGAGACATGATGTGATGGATCCACAGCTGGCCGACGCGCCAGCAATCGGAGGCATGATGACACCCGACACTGTCCAGACCACCGGACCGAGGCCGGCGATCGCCGGTGACATGAGCGCGATCGTGCGGCACTGGGCGCGCGTGGCGCCCGAGGCTGAGGCGCTGCGCTGCGGAGAACGGGCCTGGACCTGGGCCCAGCTCGCCGGCAGGGTTGACCGCCTGACCCGTGCCCTAGCCGGCCTGGGCGTGCAGGCCGGCCAGCGGATCGCGGTGCTGGACAAGAACGACCCGGCGCACCTCGAGGTCGCGCTGGCGGCCGCCCAAGGCGGGTTCGTCAGCACGGTGATCAACTGGCGGCTCGCCCCGGAGGAGCTGCGCTACGTGCTGGACGACTGCGGCGCCGTGGTCGCGATCGTGGGCGCGGAGTTCGCGCCGGCCGTCGACAAGATCCGGCCGGAGCTGCCCGGCCTGCGGCACGTGGTCGTGCTGGGCGGGCCGGCCGGCCAGTACGAGCGCCTGCTGGCCAGCGCGCCGGGTGGCAGCGCGCCGCAGCACCGCCCGCAGCCGGACGAGTGCTTCTTGCAGCTGTACACGTCGGGAACGACGGGCCATCCCAAGGGCGCGATGCTCACCCACCGGAGCGTCGCGGCCCACACGCTCGCGGCCAGCGAGGCGTTCGGGTTCGACCGGAGCAGCGTCAACCTGGTGGCCATGCCGCTGTTCCATGTCGGAGGCACCAGCTGGGCGCTGCAGAGCATGTACGTAGGGGGCCGGACCATCGTGGTGCGGGAGGTGGCGCCGGCCGCGATCCTGGAGCAGATCCGGGAGCAGGGCGTGACGCATGCCTTTTTCGTCCCGACCGTGTACGAGTTCTTCCTCAGCCTGCCCGGGATCGGCGACGCCGACCTGTCCAGCGTGCGCTGCCTGGGGTACGGCGGCTCGCCCATGCCGGGGCCGTTGATGCGCCGCTGCCTGGACACCTTCGCGAACGACTTCTACCAGGTGTACGGCGCCACCGAGGCGTCCGGGGTGTTCTGCGTGCTGCGGCCCGAGGATCACCGCGATGCCGCCCATCCCGAGCGGCTGGCCTCGGCCGGGCGGCCCGTCGCCGGCGTGCAGCTGCGGGTCGTCGACCCGGACACCGGCCGCGATGCCGGGCAGGGTCAGACCGGGGAGTTCTGGATCAAGTCGGCGCAGACGGCCATCGGCTACTGGAACCGGCCGGAGGACACCGCGAAGGCGTTCCAGGACGGCTGGTACCGCACCGGCGACGCCGGCTACGTCGACGCCGACGGGTACGTGTTCGTCACCGACCGGACCAAGGACATGGTGGTCACCGGCGGGGAGAACGTGTACCCCGCCGAGGTGGAACGCGTGCTCACCGGCCACCCGGCCGTCGCCGGTGCGAGCGTGATCGGGGTGCCGGACGACGTTTACGGCGAGGCGGTCAAGGCCGTCGTCGTCCCCGCCGCGGGCGCGGTCATCGACCCCGGTGAGCTGATCGCCTTCTGCCGCAGGCAGCTGGCCGGGTTCAAGTGCCCGAAGTCAGTCGACGTCGTTGACGCGCTGCCGCGCAACGCCACCGGCAAGGTGCTCAAGCGCGACCTTCGCGCGCCGTACTGGGCCGGCCGGAACCGGGCGGTCTAGACACCCCGCCGGCCACCGCGAACGGAAGGAGATACCCGTGGCAGCACCCGCGCCGCCCGTGCGCCTCGATCCACGGTGCCGGTGGTTCCTGGCCGGCTTGTCGGCCAGCGGCTGGCCGGCGATGCATCAGCGTACCCCCCGGCAGGCCCGCGCCGACCTGCGGATCCTTGCCGCGGCAGCCAACAGCACGCCGTGGGTCGCTCACGTCGCCGACGCGGTGATCGACACCGCCGACGCGCGGATACCGGTGCGGATCTACCGGCACGGCACCGGGGCGGGACGGCGCCCGCTGGTCGTGTGGCTGCACGGCGGCGGGTTCGTCGTCGGCGACCTGTTCACCGCCGACGGCACCTGCCGCCAGCTGGCCCGCTCCGCGGGGGCGACCGTGGTGTCGGTGCACTACCGCCGCGCGCCTGAGCACCCGCTGCCCGCCGCGCAGACGGACGCTGTTGCGGCGGTCCGGTGGGCGGTGCGGCATGCGCCCGAGCTCGGCGCCGACCCCGCGCAGCTGGTCGTGGCCGGCGACAGCGCCGGCGCAGCGCTGGCCGCCCACGCCGCCCAGCGGCTGCGCGACGCCGGCCCCCGGCCCGCGGCGCTACAGGTGCTGGTGTACCCGGCCACCGACTTCAGCCTGAGCCGCGCCGACCGCGACCCCCGGCTGGCGAAGCTGCTGGACTGGGACACCATCGACTGGTTCGCCGAGCATGCCCTGCCGCCCGGCGTCAACCGGCGCGACCCGAGCATCTCGCCGGGCTTCGCCGCCGACTTGTCCGGGCTGCCCCCGGCCGTCATCGTCACCGCCGGCATCGATCCGTTCACCTCAGACGCCATAGGCTACGGCGCCGCGCTCAGCTCGGCGGGCGTGCCGGTCACGCACCTCCCCTATCCCGGCCAGATCCACGGCTTCGTCGGCATGGACCGCTTCTTCCCGGCGGCGCGTGAGGCGATCCGGCGGATCGCCGCCCTGATCCGCGACGCCGAGCCGGCGGCCAGCCCGGACGCGCCCGGCACCGGGCCGGCGCCGCAGGCGGCCGAACCGGTCAGCTGGGCCGGCGGCGCCGCCACACAGTGCCGCCGGCTCGACGAGCGGATCCGCCGGCTGCCGCACGTCAACGGCACGTACGCGCTGATCACCCTGCTCGACCACAGGGCGCGGTCTGCGGCCAGCCTGGCCGCAGACCGCGCCCTGTCCCTCAGTTCGGCCCTAAGCACCCCGGTGGGGTCCCGTCATGAACGTCCCCGCTAAGCCGCCGATGGACATCCTCAGCCCTGAGCTGTCCGGCAACGGCATACCGCACGGCCTGCTCGCCGAGCTCCGCATCCACAGCCCCGTCGTCTGGCCCGGCGAGCCCGCGCACGAGGCGTTCCCCAGCCGACCTACGCACAATTTGAGGAGGATGCCGTGACGTCACCGGCACGATCGCCCATCGACCTCGCCGACCCCAATCACTACGCCGACGGCATACCCCACGCGCTGCTCGCCCAGCTGCGCCGCACCAGCCCGATCGTCTGGGTGGACGAACCCGCAACCGGCACGTTCCCTGGTGGGCCCGGCTTCTGGGCCGTCCTGCGGCACGCCGAGGTTGCACATGTCTCCCGCACCCCCGCCGACTTCTCCTCCTGGCGCGGTACCAGCATGCTGCGCGATCCGCGACCGTCCGACGTCAAGGTGCTCCGCCGGATGATGCTGAACATGGATCCCCCGGAGCACAGCAAGCTCCGCAAGATCGTCAACCGCGCCTTCACTCCGCAAGCGATCCGGCGCCAGCTGTTCGACTCGATCACGCGTCACGCGCGCGCCGTCGTCGACGCGGTGTGCGAGGAAGGCAAGATCGATTTCGTCACCGCGGTTGCCGCCGAAATGCCGCTGCGCGTGCTGGCGGATGTGCTCGGTGTGCGCACCGAGGACCGGCATCTGCTGTTCCAGTGGACGAACACCCTGGTCGGCCTGGATGACCCAGAACACGGTGGCGATCCGAAGGCATTCGTCGCCGCGTTCGGCGAGATGTTCGCCTACGGCCGGGAGCGCACCGCGGAAAAGCGGGCGAACCCCACTGGCGACGTGTGGAGCACGATCGTCAACGCCGAGGTCGACGGCGACCGGCTCTCCGACGACGACCTCGACCGGTTCTTCCAGCTGCTGGTGATCGCGGGCAACGACACCACCCGCAACCTGCTGTCGAACACGCTGCTGACCTTGTCGCAGCACCCCGATCAGTTCGCCCGGCTCCGCGACGACCTGGGCCTGCTGCCGTCCGCGCTGGAAGAGGTGCTGCGGTTCGCCCCGTCGGTCATCCAGTTCCGCCGGACCGCCACCCGCGACCTCGAACTGGCCGGCCAGCACGTCGCCGAGAACGACAAGGTAGAGATCAACTACGCGTCCGCCAACCGGGACGAGACCGTGTTCGCCGACCCGGATCGCTTCGACATCACCCGCGATCCCAACCCGCACCTGTCCTTCGGCGACGGCACCCACTTCTGCCTCGGCGCCAACCTCGCGCGGCTGAATGCCAGGACGCTGCTCACCGAACTGCTCACGCGCCTGCCCGACATCCACGCCAGCGGTCCCACGGCCCGGCTGCGCTCCAGCTTCATGAACGGCATCAACCACCTCCCTGCCGAGTTCACGCCGGTTCCGCCCCGGCAACGCGCAGTGGTCGCACCCGGATTCACCGCCCCGGCACCAGGCAAGGCCGCGCAGACCATCTCGCGGCCGTCCGCGGAGCGGCCCGATCACGGCACCTCGTTGCTGGTCCTGTACGGATCCAACTTCGGCACCGCCGAGGAGGTCGCCGGGCAGATCGCCGCCGAGGGGACGCGCCGCGGCTTCCGCACCCGCCTGGCCGCGCTGGACGACCACGTGGACGACCTGCCCCGCGACGGCGCCGTCGCCATCGCCACCGCCACTTACAATGGCACCCCGCCGGATAACGCGGTCAAGTTCACCCGGTGGCTGACCAAGGACGAGCCCGACCTGACCGGCGTGTCCTACGCCGTGTTCGGCTGCGGCAACCGGGAATGGGCGGACACCTTCCAGCAGCTGCCGGCCTTCATCGACGAGCGGATGGCGGCGCTCGGTGCGCGGCGGCTGCACAACCGGGGCGTCGGTGACGCCGCCGGCGACTTCGACGGCCAGTTCGAGGATTGGGACGCCCAGCTGTGGCCCGCCGTCGGCGCAGCGCTCGGCGTGGACGTCGGCGAGCCGGTCGGCGCAACCACCCAACCGCGCTACCGGGTCGAGTTCGTTCCCGGCAACCGGCAAAGCCCGTTCGTGGCCGCCTTCGACGCGCGACCGATGCCCGTGCTGATCAGCCGCGAACTGACCAGCCCGCTGGACGGAGTGACCGGCCACCCGGTGCGGCACATCGAGCTCGCCCTGCCCGGCGACGTGCACTACCACGCCGGGGACCACCTCGGGGTCATCCCGCACAACAGCGATGCCCTGGTCGAGCGGGTCACGCGCCGCTTCGGCCTGGACCCCGACGCCCACGTCCGGCTGCACGCCGCCGCCGGCGGTCAGGAGCCCTTCCTGCCGGTCGGCGAGCGGATCACCATCCGCCGGCTGCTCAGCGACTACGTCGAGCTGCAGGAGGTGGCCAGTCGGCGCGACATCCAGACACTGCTCGAGCACACCGAGTACCCCTGGACCCGCGACGACCTCGCCGCCCTGCTCAACCCGGCCGACGACGGCCGCGCCTACCGCGAGGAAGTGCTCGCCCGGCGCCGCTCGGTACTCGACCTGCTCGAGGAGCATCCTGCGTGCCAGGTGCCCTTCGCGGTCTTCTTGCAGCTCCTCGGGCCGCTGGCGCCACGCTACTACTCGATCTCGTCCTCCCCGCGGGTGGATCCGCGCCGCTGCTCCATCACCGTGGGCGCCCTCACGGGCCGCGCCCGATCCGGTCGCGGTGACTTCGAGGGCGTCTGCTCGAACTACCTATGCCGGCAAGGCACCCAGCAGATCGTGTACGGGTTCGTCCGGGACACCGCCTCGGCGTTCCGGCTGCCCGCTGACCCCGCCAGGCCGGTGATCATGATCGGTGCCGGCACCGGGATCGCCCCGTACCGCGGCTTCCTGGCCGAACGCGCCGCCCACGCGGCCGCGGGCACCGCACTGGGCCCGTCGCTTCTCCTGTTCGGCTGCCGGCACCCACAGTCGGACCTGCTTTACGGCGACGAGCTCACCGAACTCGCAGCCGCCGCGCAGACCCAGCTTGCCTGCGCGTTCTCGCGGGTGCCCGGACTTCCCCGCGTCTACGTGCAGGACCGGCTGCGCCAGCTCGGCGACACCGTCTGGCCCCTGCTAAACGACAACGCAGTGGTCTACGTGTGCGGCTCGACGCATGTGGCCGAAGGGATCCGCGACGCCTTGCGCGACCTGCACCGCGAACGTACCGGCTTCGACCAAGTCGCTGCGGCCCGCTGGCTTGCCGCGCTGAACGCCGACGGTCGTTACCTGGTCGATGTCTGGGCCAGCAGCTGAAACCCACCGAATGAAAGGCCCGCGCATGCCCGGTCTGCCCGCACTTCCCACTCACTGGACGCAAGTGTTCTTCGCCGCCGAGTCACGGCTGTCCCCGCGCCTGGAACGCCTGGTCCGCACCGACGCGTTCCTGGACACCGTCGCCGTGGCCAACGGCGTCTCCCGGCTGGCCAAGCGGGCGGCCAGCGACCTCGGCAACGGCATCGTCGAGGCCCTCGGCCTGCCCTCCAGCCGCCAGGTGCGTCAGTTGCAGCGCTCGGTCGACGCGCTGAACCGCCGGCGGGAGGAATCATGAACAACGCGATCACCCGCCCCGTAGGCTGGATCGGGGACTCCATCGACCGCAACACGCGCCGGACCGTCAATGGGCTGCGCCTGCTCAGCGGCCTCGACCGGCCCCGGACCGGCTGCACCCCGCATCTGGCCGTCTGGCGGGAGGACCGGCCCAGTCTGCGACGGTACCGGGCCGGCGCCGATTCCGGCCGGCCGCCGGTGCTGCTCGTGCCCAGCCTGATCAACCGCAGTCACATCTGGGACCTGCGGCCGGGCGACAGCTTCGTTGAGGGTCTGCTCAGCCGCGGCTACGACGTCTTCCTGATCGACTGGGGCACCGCGGACGAGCGGGACTCCGGCAACACGATGTCGACCTACGTCGACCACTACCTGCCAGCGGCGTACGCGGCGGCAACCCGAGCCGCCGGTTCCCCGCCGGCGATCCTCGCCCACTGCTTCGGCGGCGTGATCGCCACGCTGTGGGCGGCCACCGTGCCCGAGCAACCACCCGCGCTAGTCGCGCTCGGCGTGCCAACCAACTGGGCCGAGATGGGCCCGCTCGCCCGCATCACCCAGCAAGGCAGGCTGGACCCCGAGGACGTCCTCGACGACACCGGCAATGTGCCGCCAGCGACCATGCTGCGCGCCTTCCAGATGCTGCGCCCGCTCGGCGACCTCGCCGGGTACGTCACCCTCTGGGACCGGCTGCACGATCGCCGCGCCGCCCAGGCCATCTGGGCGCTCACCGACTGGGCCCATGATCACGTGCCGTTCCCGGGCGCTGCATTCGTGGAGATGATCCGCCGGCTGAGCCGAGACAACGCACTGCATACCGGGGAGGTCTTGCTCGGAGACCGGCCCCGTGAGCTCAAGTCGATCACCTGCCCGTTCCTCAACGTCTACGGCACCCACGACCACGTCACCCCGCCGGACTCGGTATCCCCGCTGGCCGGCCTGGTCGGATCCGCCCGCGCGGACACCCTCGCCCTCAAGGCCGGCCACATCGGACTGCTGGTAGGTGGTTCGGCCCGCAAGCAGACCCTGCCCGCGGTCACCGACTGGCTCGCCTCGGTGCGAGCCGAGGCCTCCGCGAGCACTGGCCAGAAGCAGCCGGCAAGCGATGCCGCCGCGGGCACGGGCAGGGCCGCGGCAGCGGGAAGGTGACGTGATGCCGGCAGACATGGCCGCGCTCGCCAGCGACCTCGCCGCCGAGACCGCCGTCACCCGGAACCTGGTGGCCGGCCTCGACGAGGCCCGGTGGCACACGCCGACACCGGCGGCCGGGTGGGACATCGCCGACCAGATCGGCCACCTCGCCTACTTCGACGAGGCCGCCGTCTGCTCCGCGGTCCGCCCGGGAGAATTCCACGCCGCGCTCGCCGAGGCGCAGGCCTCCGGCGGGATCGATCCAGACGATATCGCCGCCCAGTTCCGCGACCGCAGCGGAGCCCAGATGCTGGCCTGGTTCGACGCGGCCCGCGCCGAACTACTCACTACCTTCGCCGGACTCGACCCGCGAGCCAGGCTGCCGTGGTTCGGCCCCGCCATGAGCGCCGCATCGGCGCTGACCGCCCGGCTGGTGGAAACCTGGGCACACACCCAGGACATCGCCGACGCCCTTGGCGTCAGGCGCGAGCCGACCGAACGGCTCCGACACGTCGCGCACATCGGCGTCGGTGCGCGGGCCTTCAGCTACGCCGTCCGCGGCAAAACCCAGCCGCCCGTCCCGGTGCGGGTGGAACTGACCGCACCGGATGGCGCCGTGTGGACCTGGGGGCCCGCGGAGGCCGAAGACCGGGTGACCGGACCGGCCCTCGACTTCTGCCTCCTGGTCACCCAGCGGAGGCACCGGGACGATCTATCACTAGCCATCCAGGGGCCGGCCGCAACCGAGTGGATGTCGATCGCGCAGGCCTTCGCCGGAGCGCCGGGCCCCGGACGGCCCCGGCCATTCAGCGAACGGACAGAACAACCAATTCTGCCCGCCGCAGATGACATGCTAGCCAACCAGAACTGGCACGCATAATAACAAGGCGGATATCGCACGCGGCGCGAGCGCCTGGCAGTCACTGTCCGTAACGTAACGCCGATCTCCGGCTGACCTACCCTGGCTGACCGGAATCAGCCCACCCAAGACCCATGGCGGGTTCTGGGCTTACCTTGGCTGCACCCCCTTTGAGGTCCGATGGCTTGCTTATCGCTGCTGGTGCTGTCCGGCGGCGTGGCTGATGGCGGTGGTGACCAGGGGCAGGTTGCGCGGGTCCACGCCGGGCATGGCGTCGCGGAGGCTGACGCGGTGGCCGGCGGCGAGGCTGGCCCGATGCGGACGATGCACTGCTCGTCCGGCGCGGGCAGGTGATCCGGGTCCGCAATGGTCATGTCGCGCGATCTCGCCGTGGTTTGCCCAGGTGGCGATGCGGAT
>WNGE01011097.1_pt1 | contig 10268 bp, 8 predicted proteins | sample 5400651 | NCBI WGS metagenome assembly WNGE01 (sample SAMN13153370, study PRJNA577476) | soil metagenome | isolation source: 60 cm soil or saprolite under grassland replicate 2 | place: USA:California | collected 2016-06-15
TTTACACTCCTAACAAACACATTCGTAACTGCTTGCTTTCGACATCGTTTATTTACCTTACGAGGCTTCATAGTTGCTTTAAATTATTCAGCTCGACAATACTCACCTACAAGAATCAAGTTCTCGTTTTTCCTTATCGTTCACCACAAAAAGAGTTTCCGCTTAATGCAGCATAAGGTGGTTTGCAAACTACTCCTGAAAGTCGTCTGCGGAAGTTCAGTTCTCTCCTTTGTTTTATCGCAAGTCAGCCAGTCGGTTCGCTTGACCTCCGCACTTGTAAATGATAATTATTGTGAAGAGTCTTCCATCTTTTGTACAGCATCAGCTCCCTTTTTCAATATTAGGAATCTGTTCAAGACACACACGAATCGGTATTTGCGATGGCAGGATAATAGTATTCCGTCACGCCGGTACCGAAGTTCATTTTTATTTTATTGCCTGCCTGCCGGTAGGCAGGTTGAAGATAACATTTGCAGCTTAATTATTAACGTCAAGCCCGAACTGTAGCTGATTAAAGATTTTGCTGCCGATTGCTCCAACGTTCAGCCCTGCTATTGCAAATACTTTTGTGCCTTTCGCGCAACTAAGATATCAACAGCATGTGAATGTAGCAAAATGCAGAATAGTTTTTGGTGCATTAGAAATATGCAAGGAAGAAAAGTATTCACACCGAAAATGCCCTGCAGCATCAGTTTGCAGGAGTAGTTCCGGAAAATAATTTTTATCGCAGATTACTTTCAGCACTTGATCTTCATTGGCTGTATAAAGAAACAGCAGATATTTTGCCCTCTCACTTTGTAAATCATCTGAAGATTAGAACTTCCTCGATTTATTGATTTATTTTTAATCAGTATAATTTCGTTTTCTGTGTAATAAAATCATTTTGTTTTTGTGAACTATTACTAAGAAACTGTTTAAAAATGATTTCAAAAATTTTTGTATAGTCGTAAAATTTGGCGGTCAGGCGACCTCCAAAGGCACCGGCGCCACAGTTGGTCGCCTGACCGACTGCAAATGGTAAATGAAATTTTCATTTTTAAACAGCTTCCAAGGAGTGTCTCCATCCAAAGTAAATATTCATTTTTTCAGCGTGCGGTTCGTCTAAAATAGTTAGCTCTTCCAAATTAAAATTGATGCATGACTTTTGTGCACCTGCTATTGAATTCAACTATAATACATCGTCTTTTCCATATTCAAATACTGATTCTCTATTAAAAAAGGATACTTTATTAGGTCGTTTTATATCAGAGCAAGACATCTTAATGGCTAATGCAACGGGTACTATTTCCCTCATCAGAAATATGTTGGTTTGCTCCGGGGATTCCTCGATACAGGGGCAAATATCTTATTTGAACTATAATGAACAAATACAACGACGCCTGCTGCTTTTCAGAACAGAAATAGATTGCGTTTCGGCTGAACTGGATTGCGAAGCCGGAAGAATAAGCCAAATCTCTTCCTACCTCGCAGATATTAATAAGAAAAGAAATACAAAGCTAACTGTAGGCGCTATCCTGGCGGGTTCTGTATCAACAATTGCACCTATTGTGATCACGAAAACAACTCCCCAAAATGTGATTGTAATCAGCAGCGGGATAATTTCAGCAGGATTAGGTCTGCTACTCTTAAATCCCGGTGGTAAAAAAGTAAAACTGATGCATTATAGAAATTTGCTGGAAGACATTTGGTTTGCACCAAAAAAATCAACTACTTATCCGCCGGGGATATGGTATATATTAAATGAACCCAAATTGAGCAGTACTCCGCAGGTTTCAAAAGCACAGGTTGTCAAAATGCGATGGCAGAAATTCGAACTGAAGAATAGTATTGACAGCAGTATGGAGAATTTGCTGTTTAGAGATGGCGGAATATACAATGAGGACAATCTTAATCTTAGAGTTACCATGCTTAACGAACTTCAATCCGCCATTAAATCAATTAACCAGAATCTCCAAAGCTTCATTTTGAATCTGAATAATATCTCAGGGAAAACCCAGTTGTTTTAAAAAATTGAAAAATCCATGAAAGTTTATAGTATTATATCACCCAAAGAGCAATCGAAAATAGTTTGTTCAAACAGTGTAGTGCGCCTGTCTCATTGCCCACAACGTTCAAGGCTTGGCGATGGGCTGGAAATTTATAACGTCAAGCCCGGAACCAAAGCTGAAAATTGTTACTAAAGATGAAGATAACAACTAAAAGCTAAATCAATAAAGTCAAGCTGAAACAATTGTTGATATTGATTTGTAGCCGATTGTTATTCCGTCAGCCAACCTATTTGCCAAACCTGCTGTTGGCTGCTGGCTTATTCTGTCTCTACTGTGTTGCTATTGTTGTATTTTGGTCATGCGTTAATAACCATTTTCCTTTTTGTTTTACAACTACATAGGTTTTTAATTCTCTTTCGTTTTCATGCTTCACACCGGCGGGTATTTCGTATTTGCTAATCTTATGAATGACATCAGCTATAGCAACGTCAGGAGTTATAAATCGGATAGTCATACTTTCTATTGTTATGCTAACTCCCTTTAAAAATGTTTGGTGAACACTTCTTACTAATTTTAAAACTTCATCACGTCCTTTAGTAATCCCGCCTCCGGGGTCGAGGTGCTCCCAGTCGATAGTTGTATAGGAAGCGGCATTTTTAAAACTTCCGTCATTGAAATCTTCCTGAAATGCAACAACTACTTTTTTTACCGCTTCAGTGTCATGAGAACTCTGTCCCATGCTGACAAACGATAAGAAACTTACTATAGTTAGAATAAAAACAGCTTTCATGTCATTTTTTTTAAAGTGATGTAATTGTCAGCTTGCAGGCAACGGGCAGGGCTTGCTGCTGTGCTGGTATTTTATAATGTCCAGCCCGGAACTGCGGCCCAATTGAAAAACTGAAGTTGAAGTTAACAACAAAAGCTGAACAATGAACGTCGAGCCCGGACTGCTGCTGATAGCGATAAAATGATGAGGATATATTCGTCAGTCAGCATAGCAGCAAACCCAATGTAAGCTGCCGTTTATGTCCGTGAGCCCATTAGCTTCTAATTAAAAAAGTGTTGGTGTCTTGGTATAATTATTCTTAAGAGTGTATAAGTTCTCTCGCCCTTTTTTAATCGTTACTATTCCTTCAATTTTCTTTAAATAAGGTGTCAGTTTTTTCGTTGTCCAATCTAATTTTGATTTTGTCAAAATCTCTTTTGCTGATAGAGGACTTCCGTTGAGGGCCTTTAAAATTTTGGTTTCTATATTTTCAACTTCAACGATAGGCTCATTTAAAGTATTACTTTCTACTTCGTCTGCTTTATTATATTCTTTTTGAGGAATTATTTCTTCTGCTGCTTTTCCATCATTTAATTTTTCTAAATATTGGATTAGCTCAACTCCATTCGATAATGCAATACCGCCCATTCTTATTAAATCAGAATTTCCTTTTGGTGGTGTTGGCTTGAGTAACTCCGGTTCTAAAACAAAAAGAGGAACTTTCATATTCAACGCTGATAATCCTGCATCAAAGGTTCCACTCATTTTACCACTACTGTCCCTTTCTGGACCCGAAGAGATTACTATAACGGCTTGCGACATAGCACAAACAAGTTTGTTTCTTATCATGGCATTTTGTCCAGAAAATTTTTCATAAGGCATAAATTGAGTTACGAACAAAGTGTTCTTTTCCCAATTAAAATCTTTAATGTCCTTCTTTACAGTTAGATGATTTACTCCATAGCTTAATATCATTGTAGTTGTTCCGTTTCCTTCCAATGCTCCTAAGTGCGCACTGGTGTCAACACCTTTTGCATAACCTGATGTAACATTAAAGCCATGTTCTGCTAAACGATTTGCTATTCTTTTAGTAAGCATTATTGCAAAATCACTTACATCACGAGAACCGACTATTGAAATACCTTTTGTGTTTAAGAGAGGCAAATAACCTTTGCAAAATAATACAGGTGGAGCATTTTGTTTTAATTTTTCTTTTACTGATTGTGGGTAACGTTCATCATCAAGTCCAATTATGTAAACCTGTTCATCTTTAAGTTTTTGAAAAGAGTTGTACATTTTATCATCATCTAAGAAAGCCAATGATGTAAAACTTGCTCTGGAAAATTTCCCTTGTCCAATTTCAGGAAACAACTTTGAGTATTGCGAATTGTCTAAATCAAACAAATCATTTATTGCAAGATGATTTTTTTCTAAATTCTCATAGATATAATAAATGCTCTTAGCACCAAATCCTGGTGCATTTAAAAGCATAAAAGCTGAATATTCTCTGTTTCTCATCTTTTTGTTCTAGTTTTTGTGATTGTAAGAACATAAACCCCTCTAGCATTTCCAACATTTAGCAATATATCACAAACTGCATTTAGTGTTTCTCCTGAACGGTAAAGGTCGTCAAAAAGCAGAACATCTTTACCATTTAGAGCATTCTTTTGTACCGAAAAGGCATCTTTTAAAACCTCTTTTCGCTCTTCAGGGTCTTCAATTTCTTTAAGTTGTGAAGTTGATTTCAATTTCACTAAAGTTTTAAAATCAACTGGTAGATTGCAGTGTAGACCTATAGCTTTCGCCAATTCATATACCGGCTGAAATTCTCTCGTTGTGTCTGATGGCGGAATAGGGATAATAAAATCAAGTTCCCATTTTGCTTTATACTTATTTAAAAAATCTCCAGCACAAACTGCAATAGCACCAACGTGATGTTTTTCTTTCCAATATTTCAATTTATAAAGTTCTTCTGCAATAGGTGGTCGTTTCGTGTCCCATTTAATTTTACCATTACTGTCGGTAATATTATTTCCTTCTGCATCTTTCATCGGAAAACTCGATGAAGTATGTAAGTCTAAGGCATAGCCTTCTTTCCAATGTCCGTTTAGTGTTTGAGGGTTTATCTCCATAGTATTAAGGTGTCGCTTTTAAATGGCAGCTTACGCGTAAATTTATGCTATTATACGAGATTCTAAAAAAATTTCGGTGTTGATAATCAATTTATTAGTGTTATACATTTTGTATTGTTGTTAGGACAATCCGATCTACCACTTTATAGCGCTTTTTTTTCTAAGTGGGTACACGAAATAGAATCTTCAAACCAGCTAGCATTATTCTTATAGGGAACAATCTAAGAGTATAAAAATTGTTCGCAAAATGTTGGCATAAATTTCTCCCAATAAAATCTTCGTGACTTTCTTTTAAAAGAGCTAAATCAAGATATATGAGGATCTGTTCCTATGTCGCATTTATTTTAATATGATAACTTTTTGGACATCTTCTGTAGTGTTGTTTTTAAGTAGTACAAACCTGCAGCTATGCGGGAAATATTAATGCTGCCTTTGCCATTAATATTTGTTGTAAGCAATATTTGGCCAGATTGGTTTAGTAGTGAAAGTGATGCTCTGCTGTTGTTTTGTAATATTTAAGTTTGCAAGAACAAACGTGAGGGAGAAAAGGGCAGATTTCGTTTTCATAAAAGGTATGTTTTGGTATATATGGGAAAAGTGGGACAGTTATATGATAATAGATCTAAGCATTTTTTCTATTGTTTTATTACTTCGGTTATACGATTTTTTATGAACTCCAAAACTCCCGAACTCCCCGTAACTCCTATGAACTCCAAAAAGTGAAGTAGAACTCTTATTTTTTTTACAATAAGTTATTAATAGTCAATATTTATTATTTTGGAGTTTATGGAGTTAAGATTTTTTGGCCTTCCGAAAAAACTTTTAAAAAATGGATAAGCCGAAAAAATGATTAATTATAATTTTATGACATGGCAAAAAAGAAATCAAAAAAGGTGGGGGCCATTACCAAACCAGATTAGCCGTAAATGGCTCATTTGAAGACATTATAAAGCTTCTGTGAAGTATATAAGATAGGTAATGCAGCGGCAAAAAAACCTGATAAAGAAGAAATAAAAAAAGCACCATAGAAATGGCGCTCGGTATCTGTTATACAACTCTAACCCTGCAAGGAAAGAGTCATTCAAAAATAAATTTTCGCACAAAGCCCGGTTATTAAATCAGCTATAAAATACTGATAAGCTTTTAAAGATTATTTTAAGAAAAAAAAGTTCACTTTTCTATACTCCTTCCCCTTTATATTCTTTGTTTATACTACTAAATTCATTATCTTTAGTTGTATTCACCCCTTAACTCTTTTATATGGAAACCCATAAGCTGTCCGACAACCCTTCCAAACTGAGAGCGCTTTTAAAAGCAAAAGAAAAATATTACTATGAAGCAATAAAAAACAATGTGAAATTTGATAGTATAAAGGCTATTGAGGAAAGCATTAAAGAATTGAAATCACTTTTATCAAAAAAGAAAAAAAATAAAGAGTAGTAACTTTTCTTTTGTTCTGGTGTGCCAAATAGTATATAGTTACCAAAAAATATTATTCATCCGGATTAAAGATCTCATTTTTCTCCTCTTCGTTTAAACCGATAGAGCTTTCTATTTCGATTCCAAGGTCATCGTATAAAAAGGCATAACAACTCGTTTTTTGCATTTGCTCCTCTTTCCTGGTTTCGATATTACTAATGTTCTGACCCAGCAAATCCTTACCGGAAATTTTTTCTGAGTTGATCCTGTAACGTCTAAATCTTTTTTGCTTCACCCATCCAAGAAAATATTTCCGGCTGCTGAAGTAGTGTAGAAGATTATCAAGGCTTATTGCCTCCCTTCCTGTTCTATTCCGGTAAATGCTTTGAAAGAGTTTATGAATATTATTTAATCGCACGAAGAGAATCTTAGTTGGTAAATCAAAATTGATAAGCGTTTCTTCTTCTCTTGACTTTCGAATACGAATCGATGCACATTCTTCAATCAAAAAGTCCCAATTTTCTACTGCCTGTTGCTGATTTACCAAAAATTCAAAAGTTCTCCAGAACTCGCTTAGAGAGTCACTGCTTCTGATAAAGTTGCTCCATCTTTTGGCCTGCTCATAACAGTACTCAGTAAATTCTTCATCGCTTTGTGGCATAGGGATGTATTTATTTACTAGATTGTAACAAGTAGCGAGGTGAGCATAATTTTGCAATATCCTTTGATTTAATTGAGCACCCTCTTTCTTTTCCTTTCGCCAGTATTTTAGGAGATTATTAAGATCACTTTTATAATATTCCTCCATAATAGGTCTTAAGTCCAGTAATTCTTCCAGCATACTACTCATTCCTTCGTTTTCCCAACCTTTTAAAGTGTTATACGCTTTCTTTTGTTCTTCAGTTAAATCTTCACGAATACTAAATCCTTCAATCAAACAGCGAGAAACCAAAGCATTATCATCGGCAGTGATTAGCTTTTGACCCGTAAGAATGATTGTGCTATTCACATGCATTACTTCTGTTTTGGACCTACTACCATTTTTACCGCGTTCTCTTCCTTCACCATCATAAACACCTTTAATGGCCTGGAACCATTCAGGGCGTAATACCTCTATATCCAGTTCATTTAAATGTGCAGGACAATTTTTATAGCGTTGCAGATAATTAAAAAAAGCAAAGTCGGTTCCTGAGTTAAGATTGAAGGCCGAACGTTTATAATAGAAGATTGCTGTTATACTTTCTGCCCATTTGCTTTTACCACTTGATGGTTCACCAAAGGCATACAAATGAGGACAGTTATGATCTATTTCAAAAATGAGGTCTCTGAAAATAGTAAGAATAGCGTAAGCAACTGCAACCAGTCCTTTTTGAAGGTAAACTTTTTGCATTTGTTCAGCCCACCGGCCAAATTTTACAGGGCTTAACTTATATGTTAAGTAACGGTCATTTTCAAAAGGATCATCACCAGTGCGCTGTAGTTGCCGGTAAGCTTCACAACTTGCAGGAATAAGAAAGCTTTCTTTCTTGTACTCAACGATGCCCCAGTTGTTTAAATCTTTTACTCCTTCACCAGGTATATAAGCTTTATCAACCCAGGCAAAAAATGAAAAACGTTGCCATCCAAGGCTCGTGAGTTCAATGCATCGCGGGAATTTGTTCAACAGTTCGGATGCAATACGTAACCACTGTGGCTTTGAACCAAATATCATATAATTTCCTTCGCTTACTGTAAAGGCCTGAAATTGTTCTATAGAAGGAATTACTCTTGCGGGAATATCGAGCACTGCGTGACGATAGCCATTATAAATCTGTAAAAGGTACCGGCTTTCAACACCGGCGTAAACATGGAACAACGGATTTATAATAAAATTGGTTATTTCTACTTTGCCTGCACTTGTAAAGCTGAAATAACCAACTATAGGTTTTCCATTTACTCTTCTATTGACAGGCACATACCCATTTTTCAAAAATTCTTCCTGTTGTTCTTTTGTCATCCACTCAGGAAGCTTTATAGCTCCTGCAGCTTCCTCATCGACAGTTACCGATGACTCAATGATGGATGCAAATTCTTTTTTTGTATCGCCATGCCTCCAATCGAACTCTGTGCAAATAGTATCAAAATAATGGTTGCGAAGTATTTCATCTTGCACCTTGGATACCAACTCGAGGATTATTTTTTTTCTTTCTGCACGTTCATAAATAATTCCGTTTACACCGTGCCATAATTTTTTCGCTCTCCAAATTACTGCATCAGTAATTTTCGGAAATTCCCATCCACCTGTATTGTTGTACGTATCTAAAGATTTAACCCATTCATCAGGATCCTTCTTATTGTATTCCATTACTTCAACAACAAAACCTCTCTTTAATAATTCGGGAATTGATTGATTGGTTGAAGTAATGCCTGCATCATCATTGTCCCGCATCATTACAAGACGGTTTGTATAACGCTTCACAAGCTTCATTTGCTGATCAGTAAAAGCAGTACCGCAAGTGCCCACAACATTAGTAGCTCCAATGCGATGCGGGCTTATTACATCCATATATCCTTCCGTAACTATTGCATAACCCAACTCATGTATAGCTTTTGATGCCTGCAGCAGGCCAAACAATACAGTGCTTTTGTTGTATAATTCGCATTCAGTAGGGTTGATGTATTTGGGAATATCTGCTACATTGTTTGAACTTGACTTTATATAGCGACCACCAAGACCAATGTAGCGGCCATAACGATCTGTGATTGGAAATATGATACGGCTTCGATATCCATCATAGTTATTATAGTTATTATCGTTCCTGCGTTTGATAATCCCTAATTTATTCGCTGGCTCGTACCAACCTTTATTAATCAGTTTAGGCGTAATGAAATTCCAGTCATCCGTTGCCCATCCCAATTGCCACTGAGCAATTATTTCCTCATTTACACCTCGTTCGCATAACCATTGCTTTACAGGATGATTGGACGTAAGTTCATGCAGCTTTTGTTGATAAAGAGGAACAACAAAATTTAAAACTTGTTCCTGTGCTTCGGCGGCAGAAAGTTTTTCTTTTTCTTTTTGAGATAGCTCGATCGCTTCATATTCTAACTCAATGCAAGCGATAGTGGCAATTGTTTTGCAAGCTTCATAAAAAGTTTGCTTTTCATGTTCTATAACAAACTGAATAACATCACCGCTACATCCGCAACCAAAACATTTATAAATTTCTTTTGAATCACTAACAACGAAGGAAGGAGTTTTTTCATCATGAAAAGGACAACAGGAATAATAATTGACACCTTTCTTTTTTAGGGGAACGAAATGTTGAATTACAGAAGAAATTGCGACCTGGCGAATTTTTTCGATCGATTGAGCAGTAAGCATTAGAGAGTGGTTATGATTGGATTAATTAATAGAGACCAATTCATGTTACCTGTATCTTCCTTTTTTATTGAAATAATGTTTGAGTTTTTACTGGACGAATCTTTTTGAGTGAAACCTTTTGCTCCTTTTTTATTTTGCACCAAGCTACCGGAAATTCTCCCTTCTCACCAATTACAAGCTGTAGTTCACGATCTATTCCAAGTATTGTATCAGTGAGAGATGTTTTAATTATTTCGCCGTCACCTTTAATGATAAATGGTTTACCGACACTCTCTTTAAATGCATTGAGCATTTCGTGAATTTGTTTTTGTTCTTGTTCTGGTTTCATAAATCTTATTTTTTATAGTGCGTTGTTTATAGAATGCAATGCAACTGCTCAAAGAACGCAAGTACAAGAGTGGACGCAACAAAGTTTTATAGAGATCTGGATTATACGATTAGAAACAGTTTGATTCTTTTGGTTTGTTATAGATTTCTTCCACTGTTTGCAATCCAAATAATTTTCGTAATAGTTCTTCTTCCTCGCTGGATAATTTCTGTAAGTTGGAAGTGTTACACAATTCAATGATATCTTCAGTCCTCCATAAAACGCCAGT
>WNGE01009445.1_pt1 | contig 10267 bp, 6 predicted proteins | sample 5400651 | NCBI WGS metagenome assembly WNGE01 (sample SAMN13153370, study PRJNA577476) | soil metagenome | isolation source: 60 cm soil or saprolite under grassland replicate 2 | place: USA:California | collected 2016-06-15
CGCGCTGGTCGCGACGTTGCCGGTCTCCGCCGCCTCGGCTCGGGCCGACGCGCCGCCGGAGCTCGAAGACCGCATGGCGTCACCGGGCGCCTGGCGGGACTTCATCGCCGGCCAGGACATGGTGTGGACCCAGGTGCCGGCGACGTTCTTCCAGGCCCCGTTCCTCGGCAACGGCGGGCTGGGCGCGTCCCTCTACAAGCACCCGACCCGGCAGCGCGTGCAGCTCACGCTCGGCGACAGCCGCGTGCACGACCACCAGGACGTTGCCGGTCCGGTCACCAACCTGGGCCAGACCGCGGAGCTGAGCACCGCCGTGTGGGGGCACGCCCGGCTGCCGATCGGCTACCTCACCGTCGAGACCGTGGGCGACGTGACCGGCGTGGCGCTGCGCCTGGCGCTGTGGGACGCCGAGCTCACCGGCACGATCACGACCACCGCCGGTTCGGTCGGGCTGCGGGCGTTCGTGCACGGCACCGACGACCTGCTCGTGGTCGTGCTCGACCCGGATGCGGGTGAGCAGTCCGTCACCTGGTCGTTCACGCCGTACCCGGCGATCAGCCCGCGAGCCCGGACGAACACGCCGCCGGCCGGGTACCAGCTCAACCCGGACCCGGTGCTCACGCTCGACGACGGCGGCGGCGAGTGCGTCCAGAATCTGGTCGCCGGCGGCCAGACCACCACGGCGTGGCGTTCGCGGTCCGATGACGACGGCACGAGCACGCTCGTCGCGACCGTGGCGCACAGCTACCCGGACGCGACCGCGCAGGCACAGGCCGAGCGCACCGTCGAGAACGGCATCGGGGCGTCGCGGCCGTCGCTCGTCGCCGCGCATCAGCACTGGTGGCACGAGTTCTACCCGCGCAGCTTCGTCTCGTTCGCCGACGCGCGGCTGCAGAGCTTCTACTGGATCCAGCTGTACAAGATGGCCAGCGCCACCCGGGCCGGACGCCCCGTCATCGGCACCTGTGCCGAGTGGCTCGAACCCACTTCGTGGCCGGCCACCTGGTGGAACCTGAACGTCCAGCTCGAATACTGGCTGATTCACGCCACGCGGCACCCCGAGCTGGACTCGGTGTCGCGCTCGCTCGACCTCTACCGCGACAACCTCACCCTGAACGTGCCGGACGCCTACCGGGCCGACTCGGCGGCGATCGGCCGCACCACGCAGGAGGATCTGCGCAGCGCGGTCGTCGCTGTGCCCGGCACGATCAGCACGGCCGCCCTGCCCGAGACGGGCAACCTCACCTGGGTGCTGCACGACGCGTGGTTGGCCTACCGGCACACGATGGACGACGCCCAGTTGCGCGACGTGGTCTATCCGCTGCTGCGCAGGGCGATCAACTTCTACCTGCACTTCCTGAGTGAAGGCAGCGACGGGCGGCTGCACCTGCCGACGACGTTCTCGCCCGAGTACGCCCTTGCTCCGGACTGCAACTACGACCTCGCACTGCTGGCGTGGGGTTGCCGGACGCTGCTCGACGCCACCGACCGGCTCGGCATCGACGACCCGTTGCGTCCACAGTGGACGGACGTGCTCGACCGGCTCGTCGACCCGCCGCAGGGCAGTGACGGGTTGTGGATCGGGGCCGGCGTCCCGCTCACGTCGTCGCACCGGCACTACTCGCACCTGCTGTGGTTCTACCCGCTGCACGTGCTCGACGTCCGCGACGCCGTCAACCGGGACCTGCTTGAGCGGTCGCTGGCGCATTGGGTCGGCTTCACCGGCGCGCTGCAGGGCTACACGTTCACCGGCGCGGCGTCGATGAGCGCGATGCTCGGCAATGGCGACCAGGCGCTGACCTACCTGAACACGCTGCTCGACCAGTTCGTCCAGCCCAACACGATGTACCGCGAGTCGGCCGGGCCGGTCATCGAGACGCCGCTGTCCGGCGCGCAGTCGCTGCACGACATGCTGTTCACCGGATGGGGCGGCGTGATCCGCGTCTTTCCCAGCGTGCCTTCGTCGTGGCCGGACGTCACGGTGCACGACGTCGCCGTCGAGGGCGCGTTCCTGCTCAGCGCGGTGCGGCGCGGCGGCACGACCCGGTTCGTGCGGATCAAGAGCCTGGCCGGCGAACCGTGCCGGGTGGCCCCCGGCTTGGCCGGCCCCTACGACGTTCGGCGCCTGTCGGTCGGCGTGCCTGCCCCGCCGTGGCGCGACCTCGGCGACGGCATCATCGAGCTCGACCTCGAAGCAGGCGACGATGTCGTGATCACGACGCAGGGCACCTCGCCGCGGCTGCGCATCGACCCGGTCGCCGGCACGGGCAACGGCAACGTCTGGGGCTTGCCCTAGTTTGAACCGCGCCTGCATGCGCGCGATGCGCGCCTTCTTTGGTGGCGCGACGTCGCGTGCCTATGAGCGGCGCGAGATCGGCGCTCTAGCCGAGCAGGTACCGGTACTGGTCGCAGTAGGTGCCGACAGCGGCGCTGACCAGGTCGTTGGCCGCCTGCCCCGATCCGGCACGCGACGTCGCGGCGAGGACGTCGATTGCGTCGTGGCCGTCGTCGAACTCCCGGCACGCCGCTCGACCCAGTGCGACCAGCTTGCCGTCGGCGTCGCCGGCGAGCGCGCCGGTCTTGTCGGCGCCGTGCAGCGCGTCGAGATACCGGGTGTCCGCGGCCGTCAGCGGCGCGGCGGGCGCGGAGCTCTGCGCCGCCGGTGTGGCCGGCGAAGACCCGCTACCCCCCGAGGCGACGACGACCGCCGTCGTGATGGCAGCCGCGCCGATCAGGATCGCGGCTGCGATCGGCCAGGTCTGCAGCAGGCGCCGTCTCGAATGTGGCTGCGCGGGCGGCGATGGGGCTCCCGCGGCAGCCGGCACGGCCGGCTGACCGGCAGAAGGCTGCGCTCGCGTCGGGTATGCGGTCGCCGCGGCCGGCGCCGCCCAATACCCCTGACCGGACGACGGCTGCTCGGAGTCCGTCACGGCACCCTCCGTTCTCGACCCCGAAACCCACGTCGACCTTCCCACCTTCGGCAGGGTCGCCGTGTCGGTCGTTCGGCCAGAGTTGATGATTGACCGATGGCGGACGAGCAGCGACCGGTCACCATCGTCACCGGCGGCAGCAGAGGCATCGGGGCGGCGAGCGTCGCGTACCTCGCCCGCGCCGGGCATGACATAGCGATCGGCTATCGAGACGACCACGAGGCCGCGTCGCGCGTCGTCTCGACCGCAACCGCCGAAGGCGCGAGGTGCATCGCGGTCCGCGCCGACGTCACCCGCGAGGACGACGTGCAGACCCTGTTCGCGGCGGCGGCCGAGCAGCTAGGCATCGTGACCGGCCTGGTCAACAGCGCCGGCCTGACCGGCCACATCGGCGACCTGGCCGAAACGCCGGTCGAGATCATCAGGCTCGTGATCGACGTGAACCTGCTCGGCGTCGTGCTCTGCGCCCGGCGCGCGGCCCAGGTCATGTCACGGCGGCGCGGCGGTCGCGGCGGCGCGATCGTCAACATCTCCTCCGGCGCCGCCACGCTCGGATCCCCGCACGAGTACGTCCACTACGCGGCCTCGAAGGCTGCGGTCGACACGCTCACGATGGGCCTGGCCAAGGAGCTCGCCGACGACGGGATCCGGGTCAACGCGGTCGCGCCGGGCATCGTGCGCACCGGCATCCACGCGGCGGCGGGCCAGCCCGAGCGAGCCGACCGCCTCGCGTCGCGAATACCGCTGGGACGAGCCGGCGAACCCGACGAGATCGCGCCGGCCGTCGCCTGGCTGCTCGGCCCGGAGGCCGGCTACGCGACCGGCGCGGTGCTGCGGGTCGCGGGTGGCCTCTAGGGTCGGCGGCAAATGCCGACGAACTGTGATCAACTGATCAGGCGCGCCGAGACGGCGACGCAGATGATCTATCCGACAGATGATCATGCTGATACTTTCGGGCTTCGGGCGGTTCGCGGGAGGGCCTGTGGAACACGCACTTGCTACGAAGAAGTCCCCAGCGCGTGGCGCTGCCGAGCCGGTACGTCGCGCTGACGACGCGCCCGCCGCCGCCACCACCGGACCGCGCCATCCGCAGCAAGGGCTCGCGCTCGGATCCAGCAAGGTGCGCGCCACGCAGGTGACGCCGAGCGCGCAGGTCGGCCTGACCGGAGCAGCCGCCGAGCGCATATCCGTGCTCGCGAAGATCGGGCAGACGAAGGTCGCGGCGAGCGCGTGGTCACAGGGTCACCTCGGTGGCGACTACGGCATCACGCTGCCCGAGGAGCTGCGGATCAGCATCGATGTGAAGCAGGCCGAGGGCAATTGGGTGCCGACCGTCACCGACCTCGACGGCCGGTACTCGATCCAGGCCCGCATCCTGCCGCACCAGGCCGATGTGCCGAACGCCGCGGTTGCCACGGCACTGAATTACCAAGCGATAATCGCCGCGCTCGACACGCTCGGCGAGCCCGGCGGAACCCACAACCACTACTCGCTCAAGGCCGTCCAGACGCACGAGTCCAGGCACGCCACACGCATCCTGCAGGCTCTGGAGAACACCAGGGCCCGGATCGAGACCGACGTCGCTGCCGCCGCTATTCCCGAGGCGTCGGCGCCCGACAAGGGAACCGCGAAGACGCAGATCGAGGCGTCGCCGGCGTTCCTCGCCATCGCCGACAACAGCGCCCCGCTGGTCGCTACGAACGCCTACAACGCGTGGTTCGACGAACTGTTGCGGCTGGTCCAGAACGATCACGACACGCACGGACCATGCCAGGCTGCCGAGGAGTCGATCACCAGGCCGCTCAAGCAGGCGATCGAAGAGCGTGCAGTCGCGCAGCGGTGGGTGGGGGCGAAGCCGCAGGTCACCCTTCCGGTGGGAACGGTGAAAGCCGGCCCGCCCGTCCCGGTCGGAGCCGGCGTGGCGGTCGGCCCCAAGCCGCAGATCACCCTCCCGGTCGGCACCGTCAAGAAGGTCTGGCCGCCGACGGGCTGATCGGCTTGGTCATGTCGTAGACACCGACCTCGTGCCGTCCGGCAGGTGCATGTCGGCCTGCTCGGTGATCTGGATGCTGCACCTCCGAGCGTGCCGCCGGGCGGCTTCGCGATCGCCCGCCGTTAGCCCGCCCGGCACCTCGGGCGCCGGTTTTATTCGTTTCGTGTGCGCGCGAAGCGCGGTTAATGTCCTGTGGCCCGGATTGCCACCGATTAGTTTCCGGCCGCCGGTCCGTCCTATCAGCGAACGGGTTCTCGTCGATGTCGAGATCGCGGAACTGGCTCCGACTACCAGACGAGAACCAAGAAATCCACACGGACCGCACACAGGAGATTCCCATGAGTGTAAGAACCAGCGACCGCTCGCGGTGGCTCGCGCTGTATGTGCTCTGCGCCGGCATGCTGATGATCGTCTTGGACGCGACGATCGTGAACGTGGCACTGCCGACGATCCAAGACGACCTCGGCTTCTCGCAGAACAACCTGGCGTGGGTTGTGAACGCCTACCTGATCGCGTTCGGCGGGCTGTTGCTGCTGGCCGGGCGGATGGGTGACCTGATCGGTCAGCGGCGGATCTTCCTGATCGGGCTGACCGTGTTCACGTCGGCCTCGCTGCTCTGCGCCGTCGCGCAGGACCAGGCCGTTCTCGTGGCGGCGCGGTTCGTGCAGGGTGTCGGTGGCGCGCTGACGTCAGCCGTGATCCTCGGCATGATCGTGACGATGTTCCCCGAGCCTCGCGAGCTCGCGAAGGCGATCGGCGTGTACGGCTTCGTGGCGTCGGCCGGTGGTTCGATCGGGCTGCTCGCCGGTGGCCTGCTGACCGCGGCGATCAACTGGCACTGGATCTTCTTCGTCAACCTGCCGGTAGGCGTCATCACGGGGTTCCTGGCGGTGCGGCTGGTCGAGAACCGTGACGGCATCGGCCTGCGCAAAGGCGCCGACGTGCCGGGTGCCGCGATGCTGACCGGCGGGCTGATGCTCGGCGTGTACACGATCCTGCAGGTCGGCGAGAAGGGCTGGGCGTCCACCCCGACGATCGGGCTCGGTGCCGTGGCCGTCGCGCTGCTGGCCGCGTTCGTGCTGCGCCAGGCACGCATCGCCAACCCGCTGATGCCGCTGCGGCTGTTCAAGTCGCGCAGCGTCGCAGGGGCGAACGTCGTGCAGGCACTACTGGTCGCAGGCATGTTCGGGATGTTCTTCCTGGGCGCGCTGTACCTGCAGCAGATCCTCGGCTACGACGCACTCGGCGTGGGCCTGGCATTCCTGCCGGCGACGATCGTCATGGGCGCGATGTCGCTTCGTTTCTCCGGTCCGGTCGCGGCCCGGTTCGGCACCCAGCACACGCTGGTCGCCAGCCTGGTGTTCATCGGCGCCGGCCTGCTGCTGTTCGCACGGACGCCGGTGCACGGCGAGTACCTGACCGACGTCATGCCGGCCATGATCCTGATCGGCCTCGGTGCCGGGCTCGGCTTCCCGGCGCTGATGACGCTGGCGATGTCGGGCGCCACGCCGGAGGACTCGGGCATCGCGTCCGGCCTGGTCAACACCACGGTGCAGGTCGGCGGAGCAGTGGGCCTGGCCGTGCTCGCCACGTTCGCCGCAGAGCGCACCGATTCGCTCAAGGCGCACGGCGCGGCGGCCGCCGCGGCGCTGAACTCCGGCTACCACCTCGCGTACCTGATCGGTTCCGGGCTGGTGGCGGCGGCGATCGTAATCGCGATCGCAGTGCTGCGGCCGAGCGCGCCCGCCGTTGCCGAGGCGCAGCCCGCTGCGGACCAGGTGCCGGTGACCGGCGACCCCGTGTACGCCGACTAGATCGCAGCGTTGACCGGCCGGTCCGCGATTCGCGGGCCGGCCGGTTCTACATCTCGGCCGCGCCGGCCTTGATCGCCTCGCGGATGCGGAAGTACGTGCCGCAGCGGCAGATGTTGCGCAGCTCGTCGAGGTCGGCGTCGCTGATGTCGCGCCCCGCGGCGTGTGCCCGGCGAGCCAGCGCGACGGCCGCCATGATCTGCCCCGGCTGGCAGTAGCCGCACTGCGCGACGTCCTGGTCGAGCCACGCCTGCTGCATCGGGTGCAGGTCGCGGCCGACGGTCGCGGGCAGGCCTTCGATGGTCGTGATCTCGTCCGTCGGGGCGATGTCGGAGACGGGTACCGCACAGGGGTTGAACGCCTTGCCGTTGATGTGACTGGTGCACGCCTTGCAAACTTCCAGCCCGCAGCCGTACTTCGGGCCGGTGACGCCGAGCAGGTCGCGCAGCACCCAGAGCACGCGCACGTCGTCCGGGCAGTCGACCGAGACCTGCCGGCCGTTGAGCGTGAACGAGTGTGTGGGCACGTGCGCTCCCTCTAGAAGATGTGGTCGAGGCCGTCGGTCGGGCTCTGCGGGATCGGCGGCACGGCCGGTAGCGGATCGAAGCCCAGCGGGCCGTCGCGGTTGATCGGGAAGCTCGTCGGCATCGACCCGGTGGCCCGGCCGTAGGCGCACGCCACGGCTGCGAACGACGCGGCGACCCCGAACTCGCCGGCGCCGCCCGGCTCGCCGGTGGTCGGCGGCATCACGACGATGCGCAGGTCTGTCGGCACGTTCCACTGCCGCGTGTAGAAGTAGTCGTCCCAGCTGCCCTCGAGCGGCAGGCCGTCCTTCAGGTGCAGGCTGGAGCTCAGGGCGAGTGCGATGCCGTCCATGACCCCGCCCATCATCTGCGCCTCGAGGCCTCGCGGGTTGATCGGCAGGCCGACGTCGACGACGAAGACCGCCTTGGTGACGCGTGGCCCGGCATAGGCGTCGGCGATTCGACGGCCGACCGTCGCGGGGCGGCAGTCGATCTCGACCAGGCACGCCGAGACGCCCTTGTACTCCGCGTGGAACGCGATGCCCTGGGCAGTCCCGGCCGGCATCGACCGTCCCCAGCTGCCGACCTCGGCCGCCTTGTCGAGCACGGCTCGCGAGCGGTCGTTCTTCAGGAACGTCCGCCGGAAGTGGTACGCGTCCTTGTTCATCGCCTCGGCCAGCCGATCGACGACCAGCTCCTGCGCCACGCGGACGTTGGGGGAGTAGATGTTGCGCATGCTGCCGGTGTGGAAGCCCGTGTCGACCTCGTTGAGCAACTGGGTCGTCACCCCGAAGTTGTACGGGACGTTCTGGGTCAGCTCGAACACCGTCTCGGAGAAGCCGAGGCCACCCACCGGAAGCTGCGCCGAGATTGCGGTGAGGATCTCGCCGAGGCCGTGGCCGAAGTCGGTCGCCACGCTCGTGTGCCGCTGCTCGAACGTGAGCACGTTGCCGAGCAGGAAGGTGGCACGCACCCGGGAGGTGCACATCGGGTGGGTACGGCCGTGGCGGAAGTCGTCGGTGCGGTGCCACATCAGCTTGACCGGCTTGCCCATCTGCTGCGATATCTCGGCGGCCTCCAGCGCCGCGTCGAAGAACAGGTGCCGCCCGAACGAGCCGCCGCCCTGCACGACGTGGACCTGCACCTTGTCCTGCGGCAGCTTGAGCTTTGCCGCGATGGTCTGCTGGGCCACGATCGGCGACTTCAGGCACGACCAGATCTCGGCGCTGCCGGGCCGGACGTCGGCGATCGCGCAGTTCGTCTCGAGTGGGGAGTTGCTGGCGAACGCGAACGTGAACTTCGCGTCGAGGGTCCTGGTCAGGATCGGCACGGCCGGCACCGCCATCGGCGGCTCGGCCTTCTCGAGTTCGTGCAGCACCGTGTCGTCGGACTTGCCGTCTTCTGTGCCGGGACCCCAGGTCACGTCCAGGGCGCGGACGGCGTCGATGCACTGCCCGAACGTGGCGCCCCGCACGGCGACGCCGCTCGACACGATCGCGACGTCGGTGATGCCCGGCATGGCCTCGACCGCGGACAGGTTGCTCACTGATTGCACCGTGCCGTTGACGGTCGGCGGGCGGCACACCATCGTCGGCATCGCGCCGGGAACGTCCAGGTCCATCGCGAACTTCTTGCGCCCGGTGACCGCGGCGAGCGCGTCGAGGCGGTTGCGCGGCGTGCCGACGACGGTGAAGTCCTGTGTCTCCGTCAACCGCACCGAGGCGAGCGTCGTGTGCGAGGCCGCGGCCGCGGTCGTCAGCGAACCGTACGTCGCCGTCTTGCCCGACGCCGAACGCACCACGCCGGCACTGGTCCTGAGTGAATCGACGGGGACGCCCCACTGCGTCGCTGCCGCACCCAGTAGCCGTTGCCGGGCCAGCGCGGCCGCGGTGCGCACCGGCGTGTACATCGAGCGGATCGTGTTCGACCCGCCGGTCAGCTGGTTGAACACCAGCTCGGGGCGCGCGTCCGCGAGCGACATGTCGATCTCGCCGAGCGGTAGATCCAGCTCTTCGGCGATGAGCATCGCGATCGCCGTGGTGATGCCCTGACCGACCTCGGCACGCGGCAGGGCGAACGAGGCGGTGCCGTCCGGATTCACCTGGATCGTGATCAGGCCGGACGTCGGCGCCGCGGCGAGCGTGAGCACGTCGCCGAGATCCATCAGGTCCGACGGCTCCGGCAGCGACGGAACGGCTGCGCCGGCGGCCTTCGGTGTCAACGCGTCCTTGCCGAGTTTCGCGGCGACGACCAGGGTGGGCGCGGCGAGCACGTAGCCCAGGAACTCGCGTCGCCGGATACCTGATCTACCACGCTCGCTCTGCATGGGTGATCCCTTCGCTGCGATCGCCGCATTCTGGCCGAATCGTCCTGCCGGCGCGAGCCGAAATGCCAGCTAGATCCAGCTGGCCGAAAGTGTGCGGAGCTTGGCGTTCCGGCCACTCGTCATCGATCCGCATGCTCGCGAATATCGAGGTGTGGACGACATCGATGACGCGCGGGCCTGGTGGGGCGTCGGCCTCGCCGTGGCGGCGGTCGGCTGCGGTGCGCAGCAGTTCGCGCCGCTGCTGCTGATGTACCAGGACGAGCTCGACCTGACGACGACCACGATCCAAGCCGTCTTCGGGCTCTACGTGCTCGGGCTCATCCCGGGCCTGCTGCTCGGTGGCCCGGTCTCGGACCGGTACGGCCGGCGCAGGTTCATGGCCCCGACGCTCGCTGCCTCGGTCGTCGCGACCGTGTTGCTGATGCTTGGCGGGACCGGCATCGGCTGGCTGTTCGCCGGACGCCTGGTCGCGGGGGTGGCCAGCGGTGCGGCGTTCAGCTCCGGGGCGGCGTGGATCAAGGAACTGTCCGGTGCGACTGCTGGCGGCGCCCGGCGCGTCACGGTGGCGATGACCGCCGGCTTCGGGCTCGGCCCACTGGTCGCCGGCGTCCTGGCCCAGTGGGCGCCGGCCCCAACGGTGCTGCCCTACGTGCCACATCTGGTGCTGGCCGCCGTCGCAATCG
>WNGE01013547.1_pt1 | contig 10267 bp, 10 predicted proteins | sample 5400651 | NCBI WGS metagenome assembly WNGE01 (sample SAMN13153370, study PRJNA577476) | soil metagenome | isolation source: 60 cm soil or saprolite under grassland replicate 2 | place: USA:California | collected 2016-06-15
CGAGGTGATCGGGATCGACACCCGGGAGCCCCACCACGACGTCGGCCGCGCCGACTTCCTGAGGCTGGACATCCGCCATTCGCTGATCGGCAAGCTGGTGCGGGCGGTGGGTGTTGACACCGTCGTCCACACCGGCACCACCATCGACTCCTTCGACCTCGATGCCCGGCGGGCCCACGAGACCAACGTGATCGGCACCCTCAACCTGCTCGCCGGCTGCGCCGGGGCCGACAGCCCGGTCCGCCGCTTCGTGCTCAAGTCGTCCGGCCACGTCTACGGGTCCCGGCACGACCTCCCCGCCCATCTCCGCGAGGACCGGCGGCTGGCCGCTGACTCCCCCCATGCGTTCGTGCGCGACATGGTCGAGGTGGAGTCCTACGTCGCCGACTTCGCCGTCCGCAACCCCGAGGTCAAGATGGCCGTGCTCCGGTTCGCCAACAGCCTCAACGCGGACGAGCCGCAGCCGCTCGCCCGCTACCTGGACCTCGAGCTGGTGCCCACGGTCCTCGGCTTCGACCCCGTGATGCAGCTGATCGACCGCGACGACTGCGTGGAGGCGATGCGGCTGGCCACCGTGGGCAGCGCCGAGGGCGCGTTCAACGTCGCCGCCACCCACCCCATGCCGCTGACCACGCTGCTGGGCGCCGCGGGCAAGCTCCACGCGCCCCTGCTCCCGCCCTTCGGCCTCGACGCGGCCTCCTTCGTGCTCAAGCGCCTGGGCCTCGCCTTCCTATCGCCCCAGCTGCTCGACCTGCTGCGCTGGGGCCGCTCGCTGAGCACGGCCGGAGCCGAGCGCGGCCTTCACTTCCGAGCCCGGCTCGACACCCCCGAAGCCTTCGAGCGCTACATCCAGAACCGGCGCGTGGTCCACTTCCGGCCCGAGCAGCTCGCCTACCAGTACGAGCAGGAGCTGGAGGAGTTCATCCGCTCCCGGCGCCCGGGCGACGCCGACGGCAGTCCCGACGGCGCGGCCGAGCTGCCTAGCCCGCCTCGCTCCCGCCCCCGTCGATCACCAGCACGGCGCCGTTGACGTAGCTGGCGGCGTCGGAGACCAGGAAGCAGGCCGCACCGGCGATCTCCTCCGGGCGCCCGATCCGGCCCATCGGATTGCTGGCCAGGACCCGGTTGAGGATGGTCTCGTTGCCCCAGAGCGCTTCCGCGAAACGGGTCTTGAAGAGGCCGGGGGCGATGCAGTTGACGCGAACCTTGCCGCCCAGCTCGCGCGCCAGCTGGCGGGTCAGCATGATGACCCCGGCCTTGGTCACGTCGTAGACGCCGAGCCCGACCGAGGGGCGCAGCCCGCCCGTGCTGGCGATGTTGACGACCGCCCCGCCGTTGGCCTCCATCGAGGCCCGATAGGCGAGCTGTGTGAGCAGGAAATAGCCGCGGAGGTTGACCTCGAAGGTCTTGTCCCAGGCCGCGGGCGCGGCGTCGATCAGGGGCCCGAAGTAGGGGTTGGTCCCGGCGTTGTTGACCAGGATGTCGATCTTCGAATGGCGCTCCATGGTCGCCTCGACCAGCCGCCGAAGGTCCTCTTCACGACCGGCGTGGGCGGCGATCGCGGTCGCCCGGCCGGGGAAGCGGGCGTTGATGCGCGCCGCCTCGCGGTCGAGGTCTTCCTGCTTGCGGCTGCTGAGGACGACCGCGGCGCCTTGCTCGGCCAGCCCTTCGGCGATCGCCGTGCCCAGGCCCCGGCTGGCGCCGGTGACGATGGCTACGCGGTCCGAGAGGTCGAAATCAGGCATCGTTGGTTAGCATATTTCGGTTGACAGAGGTGGTCTCCGGGACCGCGGCCGAGGAAATCCTCGAACGCATCTTCCAGCCCACCGCCAAGCCCAGCGCTCTGGACCAGGCCGAGGAGACCCTCCGGCATCCCAAGAAGCTGGTCTATGCGGCCATGTCGAACCGCAACTTCTACTGGCGCGCGCACATCCAGAAGTTCATCCTCGACTCAGGGATGGTGCCGGTCAGCCCGTTCATGATGTTCGACTACTACCTGCTGCACACGGTGCCCAAGAACACCGTGCGCGAGGCCATGAACAACCTCCTGTCGCGCTGCGACGAGTGCTGGGTGTTCGGCCGCATCTCGCTCGGCGTGCGCGTCCAGATCGGGATCGCCAAGCGGCTCAACAAGCCGATCCGGTACTTCGACATCTCGGAGCTGCCGGTCGCCGTGCTCCCCATCTCCGAGGAAACCGCCGCCGAGGAGGTTCGGGACTAGAAGCAGCCCCCTCCCCCTCCCGGCTTCGCCGGGAGGACTTCCTAGGAGGCGGGCAGAGCCCGGCGCCGGCCGGCGGCTCGGCCGGAGACCCGGGCCACCCACTGCTCGGGGCGCAGCAGCTCTTCGGGCCGGGGCAGGTTGGCCTCCGACTCCCAGGCCCGGTTGAGGACGTCCATGCCATGGGCCTCGTACACGGCGCGCGAGAAGGCCTCACCCCGCCGGTACTGCTCCAGCTTCATGTCCAGCCCGGTGACCTTCCAGAACAACACCTCGAGGGGACTCTTCTGGTCGCTGCGCTTGCGGTAGGCGGCGTCGAGGGCGTCGTAGGAGTCCAGCACCCGGCGCCCGGCCAGGCTCATGACCAGGTTGCTGTAGCCCTCGATCAGCGACATCGTGGCCTGCATCCGCCGCACCGTCGCCCACTGCGAGGGCAGGCCGATCGTCATCCCGACCAGGCGCGCCACCCCCTGCCGGCGGTGGCCGGCGACCGCCAGCAGCTGCTCGAGGGCGTCGTTCATGTGCCCGATCAGCCAGGGGTGGGCCTGGAACTGCCAGGCGTGGGTCGACTCGTGGAGGATCAGCCAGCGCCGGAGGTCGTCGCCCGCGAGCTGGGCCTCGGCCTCCCACTGGGCGACGTTGGGCTCGACCAGATACAGGGGGGGTCGGCGGGGGGAAGGGCTTGGCCCGGCCCGCCGAAGGGGGGGAGTCCCCCCCATATCCAACAAGCGCGTGGGGGCGATCGGCTCGCGGCCCATCAGCTGGGGGTCGAACTGGCCGAGGACGCGGCTGCTGAGGAAGACGAGCAGCGTGGAAACGTAGCGGTCGACGGCCGCCTGGCCGGCGTCGGTGATCCGGGAGCGGGGGATGCCCGCCTCCGCGATCACCGGGTCGAGCACCCGGCGGATGATGTCGACGTTGACGTCCACCCACTCGATGCGCCCCAGCGGCTCGAAGGCGGACATCTCGATCGCCGGGCCGCCGACCACGTCGAAGAGTGGCTGGTGGACGTCGGCGGCCAGGCGTGCGTAGCGAGCGGCCAGCTCGGCCTTCTCGCCTGCCGGCTGGGGCCCGGCATCCTTCAGGCGGCGGCGGGCGTGGCGGCGGACGGCGTCCCAGTCGATGACCTCGGCGCGCCCGCCCAGGGGGCGCGCGGCCTCAGCCACAGCGGCCACCGCTAGCCCCGAGAGCATGCCGACCGCGAAGCCCCTGGCCACCTTCTTCTTCACGGCTCTACAGTACCCGGCTGCCCTCGGACCCCTCCCCCTTCGAATGCGCCGGCGGGACCTCCCGACTTCGCCGGCAGGACGCCTCTTTTACCAGTCGAAGGGGCTGGCGTGGTTGCGCTTGAAGACCACCTTGCACTTCTCGCAGCGGAAGACGATCTGCATGGCCAGGCGGCCGATCGCCCTGGCGTCGCGGCCGCAGACCGGGCAGGACGCTCTCTCCACCATGTATGCGGTGGGCAGCGGCATGACCTTGATCTCGAGGCGGCGCCGCTTCTTGGACATCAGCTCACGTACCCGAGGAGAAGCTGGTCGAGTGGGGCCCCGGAGCTCAGCAGCTGGTGCAGCTCGATCACCTCGTCGACGGTGATCGGCCCGCTGGGCGCCGGTGCCCGGACCGCGACCGGTGCCGTCAGGCCGAGGTCGGCATCGAGGGTGAAGGACCAGAAGAGATGGCAGCGCACGCATTGGGCGCGCACGGTGGTGGTGTGGCTGGGCCGGTCGATGACGACCAGGAGCGTGTCCGAGCGGGTGCCGCCACAGAGGGGGCACGAGATGCCGGCAAGCAGCTCGCGCATCCGGGCGGCATCGATCTCGAACCTCCCAGAGTGGGACAAGGTACCAGTAATGCTATCAGCATTTACTTCGCTCTGACTGGTAAGTGAGGCCGGCACCGAGCCAAAGCAGGTAAGGCCGCCGCGGCGCGGGCGGCCGTCGCGGCGCCGGCCCTAGAGGTCGAGCAGGGAGACGTCCAGGTCGCGCAGGCCGTCGGGGGCTTCGACCCCGGCATCGTGCAGCTTGCGCATCAGGGCCAGGATGTAGCGCACCCCGGCCAGGTTGACCCCGTGCTTGCGGGTCAGCGTCTGGATCGCCTGCAGCTTCATCAGGTCACGCTGCGAGTAGCGCCGGCGATTGGTCACCGTGCGCTTCGGCTTGATCATGTTGAGGTGCTCGTACATCATCAGCGTCCGCGGATGGGTCTCCAGGATCTCGGACGCCACGCTGAGCGTGTAGATCGGCCGGTCCAGGTTGGGGCCATCGGGCGGCGCCGATGAGGGGAGTGTGACGACGTCTCGGTGCTTGGTCTTCATCGGTCTTTCCTTCACGCGCCCTTTTTGGAAGCGACTGTCGCCTTTTAGGTGACAGAACCGGGCCTACGTTTCAGGGGCGATTGTGGGGTGTCTTGGGGACACCCGCAAGGTACTTATGTAAAGGAACGCCGACAACCCGGCAGGCGCTTCAGTCCTTCTTCGGAGGCGGCGGCGGCGCCGGGTTCGAGGTTTGGGCCCAGCTGGGCAGCGGGGGCGCCGGCGTGCTGGGGCTGGTGCCGGGTAGGAACAAGTTGCCCCCGATGTGCTGCAGGCCGGCCGGCTCGCCGAACCAGTCGTCCGCGGTCTTGTGGAGGGCGTCGAGGGCGCCCTGCATGTAGTTGTGCCAGGCGGGGGCGGCCACGAAGACCCCGTCCGAACCGGACACCATCGCCGACCAGTCGGGGTTGCCGAACCAGACGGCGGTGGCCAGCGACGGCGTGAAGCCGATCGTCCAGGCGTCCTTGAAGTCGTCGGTGGTGCCGGTCTTGGCGCCCACCGTGCGGCCGGGCAGCGTGAGCGGCGAGCCGCGGCCGAAGATCATGGCCCGGTTGCTGTCGTTGGACATGATCTGCTCCATGATGTAGGCCACCTTGGGGTCGAGCACCTGCTTGGCCTGCGGCCCGGGGTCGGCCTTGTACACCTCGGTGCCGTCGGTGGCGGTCACCCGGGAGATCGCGTAGGGCGGGCGCAGGACGCCCTGGGCGCCGAGCACCGCGACGCCGGTCGCCATCTGCAGCGTCGTCTCGCCATACCCGCCCAGGGTCAGCGAGGGCCCGAAGGCGTTCAGGGGGTCGTCGTTGGTGAACTTGCCACCGGCCTGCGGCACCCACGGCGGCGCGCCCATGTCGCGGGCCATCTGCGCCACCTTTTCGACGCCGGTGCCGAGCTCGACCTTGACCGCCGGCACATTCAACGAGTTCCCCATGCAGACCTGGAGCTGGCAGGTGCCGTGATACTTGAGGTCGTAGTTCTTGGGTTCCCAGGGCGGGTTCTGGTTGGTGATCTTGATCGGCGTGTCGGCGATCGGCGTCACCATTGTGTATTTGCCGCTCGCGATCGCCGCCGTGTAGTTGTAGACCTTGAACGACGAGCCCGGGTTGCGCGGCGGCCAAACCGCGAAGTTGTTCTGCCCGTCCGGGCCGCTGACGTCGGCGGCGCCCACCATCGCCAGCACGGCGCCGGTCTTGGGGTCGATCGAGACCAGGGCGCCCTGGGTGACGTGCCGCCAGCGTTGGTCGTTGAGCTGGTTGATCATCGCGTGCTCGGCGATCGACTGCAGCTGGATGTTCATCGTGGTGACAACCCGCAGACCGCCACCTTCGACCGCCTTCTGCCCGTAGGTCGCCTTCAGCTGGTCGATCACCCAGTAGGTGAAGCCGGGGTTGTCGGCGACCACCTGGGGCCGGGCGGTGAACATCTTGCCGGTCTTCGGGCTGAGGTCCTCGGCGTAGGCCTGCTCGCTTTCCTGCGGGCTGATCATGCGGGCCCGGACCATGGCGTCGAGCACCGCGTGCTGGCGGAACTTCGCCTGGTTCCAGTTGTTGAAGGGGCTGTTGTAGAGCGGGCTCTGGGGGATCCCGGCCAGCATCGCGGACTGGGCCAGGTCGAGGTCCTTGGTCTCCCGGTGGAAGTAGATGCGGGCGGCGGCCGAAGTGCCCTGGGCGTTGTTGCTGTAGTGGACGCTGTTGAGGTACATCTCCAGGATCTGCTGCTTGGAGTAGGAGCGCTCGACCTGGATCGCCAGGTACGCCTCCTTGATCTTGCGGTCGATGGTGGGGGAGCTGTCGAGCAGGCGCAGCTTGACCAGCTGCTGGGTAATCGTGGACGCGCCCTGGGCGGGCCGGTGCTCGCGCCAGTTGACCCACGCCGCGCGCACCATGGCGGTGGGATCGATGCCGGGCTCGTGGTAGAAGTTGGCGTCCTCGACCGCGATGGTGGCGCTGGGCAGCAGCTTGCCCATGCCGCTGAGCGGCTCGTAGTAGTGCTGGACGCCGTCGGGATGGACGTCGGCCAGCAGCGTGGTCCCGTCCGAGGCGTAAATGAAGGTGTCTTCGGCGAGCGGCTGAGCGGCGATCGCGTGGGCATCGGGGAGGTCGGCGGCGAAGTCGATGTAGGCCTGCGAGCTGACCAGGAAGGCGCCCGCGGCGAGCACGAAGACGAGCGCCAGCTTGATGGCGTTGGGCACCCAGGCGTCCGGTCGCGGCGGCGGCGGGGCGCCGAAGCCCGACGGCTCGGCGGCGAATCGGGGGCCGGTGCCGTGGGCGCTGGCGCGGAGCCGGCGCCCGCGGTGGTCGCGAGCCGGTTCCGGCACCCGGCGGGAGTCGCCGGCCAGCCGGTACTGGTGCTGGACCGCGCCCGCCAGCTGCGTGATGCCCCGGCCCGCCGCCGCCGCCTGGTGCTGGAAGCGGGGCGCCAGCCGGCGCCCGGCGGTCTCCAGCCAGGCAAGCAGCATCCGCAGGCGAGAGCCACGAATGCTTAGCACGGCGCTATCATAGTTGATACCGACTCGTCGTCAAGTTAAGTAGACGTAAACGGCGTGCCACCGGCCCCCGCCGACCGCCTCCCCACACTCATAGAACGCCTGCTGGGTACGGTTCACCCGGCTCGCCTGTTGGTCGCCAGCGACTTCGACGGCACCCTCGCCGAGGTGGTTCCCGAGGCCGGCGCGGCGCGCGCCCGGCCGGAAGCGCTCGCCGCCCTCGAAGACCTGGTGGGCGTGGTCGGCACGGTGGCGCTGATCAGCGGCCGTGCCCAGCCCGACCTGGAGCGGGTGGTCAAGGTGCCCGGGGTCCGGCTGCTCGGCGATTACGGCCAGCCCGCCGGCCGCCCGCCGGCCCCCGCCCTGGATCGCTTCCGGAGCGCCGTCGAGCCGGCGCTGGCGGCGATCGCGGGAACGCTGCTCGAGGTCAAGCCGGGCGCCATCGCCATCCACTACCGCGAGCGGCCGGAGGCGGCGGCGGCGGTGCTGGCCGCGGTTGCCGGCCCGGCGCGGGCCGAGGGGCTGGACGTGCGCCGGGGCCGGATGGTGGTGGAGGTGCTGCCGGGAGGCTGGGACAAGTCGCGAGCGCTGGCGCGCCTGCTCGGAGAGACCGCGGCCGCGGGCGCCGTCTTCCTGGGCGACGATTTCGGCGACCGCGGCTGCTTCGAATACCTGGCCCGCCTCGACCGGCCCCGCCTGGCGATCGGCGTGGCCAGCCCGGAGACTCCGGCCGAGGTCTTCGACGCCTGCGATGTGTTGGTGGCCGGCCCCGCGGGAGCGGCGGCCGCGCTCAGCCGGCTGGCGCGGGCTGCTCGTGCACGAGGTCGCGCAGGTCCCTGACCTGCAGCGACAGCCAGCGCCCGATGTCGTGGGTCCGGACCTGGTTGCCGAGCGCCCGGGCCAGGACCGCCCGGGCCACGGGCTGGGAACCGAGCGCCAGGTGCAGCGCCTCGGCGGTGGCGTCGACGTCGAAGGGGTTGATCGTGAAGGCCCACTCGCCCAGCTCCTCGTGGGCGCCCGCGTTCTCGGAGAGGACGAGGACACCGTCCCGGCGGTTGAGCAGCATCCCCTCCTTGGCGACCAGGTTCATGCCGTCGTAGATGGGATTGACGAGCAGGACGTCGAACTCGCAGTAGGCCGCCACCGCCCGGCGCAGGTTCTCCCCGAACTCGAGCCGGATCGGCGCCCAGCCGGGCTGACCGAGCTCGCGGTTGATGCGCTCGGCCGTGGCCTTGACCGCGGCCACGTAGTCCCGGTAGACGGTGATGTCCTGGCGCGAGGGCTGCAGGAAGGCCCAGAACTGGACCCGCCGCCGCCATTCGGTGTGGGCGCGCAGCATCCGCTCGTAGGCCAGGAACCCGCGCACTATATTCTTGGCGGGGTCGGTCCGGTCGACGCGCACGATCAGGCGCTCCGGCCGCCAGTGCCGGATCGCCTCCACCTCCTGGCGCACGGCCGGGGTCTCGGCCAACCGCTCCAGGGCCGGCACGTCGACCGAGATCGGGTAGGCGCGCGCCCAGACCACGCGGCCCTGGTGAATCACCGCCCGCTCCCGGTGGTCGACGCGATAGCCGAGCAGCTCTTCGCAGGAGAGCAGGAAGTTGCGGACGTCGGAGTGAGTCTGGAAACCCACCACGTCGTTGGCGAGCAGCCCGGAGAGGATGGCGTCGCGCATCAGCTGCGGCAGCACCTTCCAGTAGTTGGGGGTCGGCCAGGGGATGTGGATGAACTGCTGGAGCGCGGCGCCGGGCAGCAGCTCACGGATCCGGCGGGGGGCCAGGTAGAGCTGGTAGTCCTGGGTCAGCACCAGCGGGCGCCGGGGCAGCTCGCGGGCGACCTCGGCCAGCTTGGTGGCGACCGCGTGGTTGACGCGCACGTAGCCGTCCTGCCAGGCGTCCCAGTAGCGCTGGTCGATGATCGGCTCCCGGGTCAAGTCCCACAGGTAGTGCTGGACGAACCAGATCAGCGGGTTGGCGATCACCGAGTAGAACTTGCGGAAGCTGTCGGGGTCGGTGGTCACGTAGTGGAGCCGCAGCGGCTGGTGGGAGCCCGGGAGGTCGACCGGGCGGCCGGCCGCGGCCAGCTCCCGCTCCACCGTGGTGCGAGCGCATGCCACCCAGGGCGCCCCCGTCGCCTCGGCCACCGTCAGCAGGGCCGTCACCACCCCGCCGGGCCCCCTGCGCAGGCGGCCGCCGGGGCCCGGCTCGTAGGGCGCGCGGTTGCTGACCAGGATCGGGGACCACGGCTCGAGGACGTCTGCCGTGTAGCGCCTCAACGAAGACGCGTCGAGAACTCTTGACAATGGTGCTAACAAAATCTACATTGCCGTTATCACGAATTTCCACTCGAAGACGCGGGTCATTGGACGGTCATAAGGCTAGAGGGAAGGCGTGTTCAGTGAAGCCGTAGAGGAAATCCACCGCAAGAGCCGGGAGCAGTTCGTGCGCCGGCAGCGGCTGCTGGCCCGGCGGGCGGACATGCGCCGGCTGGACACCTGGCTCAACACCGTCGAGGTGATTCTCGAGGAGGAGCAGCGGACCGTGCCCGAGTCCCTGGTCAAGGAGATCGGCTGCTTCCTCCGCGACGTCGACCCCAAGCTCCATCGGGCGCTCCTGCGCAACCGCGCGCGGGAGGCGTCGCGCGTGCTCGACGTCCTCTTCGACGCCCAGGAGTACCTGCTCCCCCGTTACGCCGAAGTCGTCTAAGGAGCGGAGGCCCTAGGCGCGGGCGCCGCTCGCGATCAGGGAGAGGGCGGCGATCACGGCCAGCGTGTTCTGGCTGGCGTGCATGGCCCAGGAGTTGAAGGTCGACCCCGTGTAGTGGCGGACGGCTGCCGCCGCCAGCCCGAAGACGAAGAAGATCGGGAACAGGGGCAGAATCAGGTGGACGGCCGCGAAGAGGGCGGCGCTGATCGCAGCCGCCGCCCACCACGGCATCCGGCCGGCCAGCCAGCCGAAGATGGCGCCTCGGAAGAGCAGCTCCTCGCCGACCGGTGCGAGCAGGGTCACGGTCGCGATCACGAGCACCAGGAAGAGGGGGTCGCGGGCGACCGCCAGCACGGCGACCGCGTTGCTCTGGGGAGGCCCGAACAGGGGCTGCAGGAGAGCCGCCACCAACGCGCCCGCGGTCAGCGCGGACAGCCAGGCGGCCTCGGCCAGCAGCACGTGCCGGAAGCCGGTGAATCGAAACCCGAGGCGGTCGCGGAGGCCGCCGAAACCCCCGAAGCAGGCGGCCAGGGTGAGTATGAGGACCA
>WNGE01017776.1_pt1 | contig 10267 bp, 16 predicted proteins | sample 5400651 | NCBI WGS metagenome assembly WNGE01 (sample SAMN13153370, study PRJNA577476) | soil metagenome | isolation source: 60 cm soil or saprolite under grassland replicate 2 | place: USA:California | collected 2016-06-15
GGACGGCATCGGCTTCGGGCTCCCTTACGGCAGCGATTACACACTGGCCTTCTCGCGCATCCTCTACGGCCGCGAGGTGCTGGTCGCGTACAACGTCTCCGCCCAGCCACGCAGCGACCGGGTCGTGGTCGACGCCACCCTGCACGCCGCGGGAGACCGGCTGCGGTTCCTCTACGGCAGGACCGGCGACGTCCCGGTCGACTCGGCGCCGGGCGGCCAGACGTTCGTCCGCCTCGATCTCGCCGGGCACCAGTTCGTGATCCTCGAGTAGGTGTCAAGCCCACTTGACAAAGCCTGGCCGAAGGCGGATATGAGTCGGGTGGCTCGGGGGGCACCCACCGCGCTGCTGCGGAGCCGCATCGCGCACGCCTACGAGCGGCACGTCGATTACCGCCACGAGGCCGGCCTCCGCACGCTGGTCGCTTTCCTGGTGACCTTCATCCTGCTCAGGGCCTTGACCTACGGCATCCACTACCGGCTGCTGCCGGTGCGCGACATCGTGGCCGGCGGCCTGCACATCCACCACTTCGTGTGGGGTATCTGGATCGTCCTGGTGGTCGGCTTCCTGGCGCTCTCCCTGGATCAGGCCCGCTGGCACCCGCGACTGGCCATCCCCTTCGGGATCGGCGTCGCCCTGATCCTCGACGAGTTCGCCCTCTGGATGAACCTGGAGGACGTCTACTGGGCCAAGCAGGGCCGCATCAGCGCGGACGCGGTGATCGTAGTGGCGGGCGCCCTCGGCATCTACCTGGTCGCCTACCGCTTCTGGAACCGGGTCGGCAGGGAACTCATGACGGTGCTGCGCATCGGCGCCGCAGCCCGCAAGTAGGCGTAGACGAGATGGTCCGGCTCTCCTCTCCGATCGAGACCAGAGGTGAGCGTCTCCTGCGGGATCGCCGGCCATGATCGGCCCGGCGAGGAGTTGATCCACGACACTCTCAGGGTCACGGACGGCACGCTGAATTTCGAGTTCCACGGCCGCTCAGGCTTCGCGACGACCATCGACTACCGCCAGCTGAGGCACCATCACGGGCGGCGAGGTTCACCTACCGGTGGGGCCAGAGCTCGCGCGGCCCGTGGTGTGCACGTTAACCTGTAGCCGAACTCGACCTTTCGTGAGCCCGTTTAGGGTTGGAGGTGGACCATGCCGATGTTCGTCGTTTTGGGCAAGTTCACGGACCAGGGGGCCAAGAACCTCCCCAACATCCGTCAGGGCGCCCAAGAGAACATGGAACGGGCGCAGCGCCTCGGTATCAAGAACCACGGCTGGTTTCTGACCCAGGGCGCGTACGACATCGTTGTGATAGCGGAGGCCCCGGATGCTGAGACCATGCTCGCGCAGGCGGCAGGTGTTGCGGGCACTGGAAACACTCGTACCGAGACGCTTCGTGCGTTTACTCTCGACGAGGTGGGGCAGGCGCTGCAAAAGCTCGGATAGAACCCGAGGTTCGTGCGGCTCAGGGAGGTCTAGCTGTGGCCGCGAGCGGCGGCCGCCGCTCCACGCCAACCCCACGCTATCAACCCGTGAAGCTCAGGACGATACACGATATCATCGGAATTGACCGATGATTGCCGCTGCTCCTCGCCTTCGCCCAGCCGTGGCCCTCTTCCGCTCCTTGGCTGATCCGACTCGCCTCGCGATTGTCAGCCGGCTGGCGGAGGGGGAAGCCAGAGTTGCCGACCTGATGGCTGAACTCAATCTTCCCCAGTCGACCGTGTCGACGCACGTGGCATGTCTTCGAGACTGCGCCTTGGTGACCGGTCGGGTCGATGGAAGGCAAGTCTTCTACGGCTTGGCTCGCACAGAGTTGCTCGACCTGTTGGCGTCCGCTGAAGGTCTACTCGAGGCCACCGGAGAACGAGTAGCTCTGTGCCCACGCTACGGGGAGGGTGAATGAGCGAGCTGGGGCAGGTAGATGGCCGCCTATTGATCGATGCCGGGTGGCACCGAGCGGCGCGCTGGGCCCGTTGGCTGGCCTGGGCCAGCTTGCTCTGGATGACCGTCGAGGGAGCTGTCGGATTAGCCGCGGGTATCACCGCTGGGTCGGTGGCTCTGGTCGGCTGGGCCTTGTCATCGGTGGTCGAGGGCCTGGCCAGCGTAATCGTGATCTGGCGTTTTACAGGGGGGCGCACCCTGTCCGAGACTTCGGAGGCCCGGGCCCAGAAGGCGGTTGCGATCAGCTTCTGGTTGCTGGCCCCCTACGTCGCCATCGAGGCCGTTCGTGACCTCATCGCTGGTAATCGAGCTGATGCGTCGCTGCTGGGGATCGGTTTAACCATCAGCAGCTTGGTGCTGATGCCCGCCCTCGGCATCGCCAAAAAGCGACTCGGAGATCGGCTGAATTCGGGCGCCACCGCCGGTGAGGGCGGCCAGAATCTCCTCTGCGCCTATCTCGCGGCGGCGGTTCTGGTTGGGCTGGTCGCCAATAGCCTCTTCGGCTGGTGGTGGCTGGATCCGATAGCCGGCCTGCTGATCGCAGGGGTCGCCGTCCGCGAGGGGCTGGAGGCTTGGCGTGGCGAGACCTGCTGCGCAGTACCGAACGTGAACCTCCAAGGCGACGGCTCCTGTCGGCCGGGGTGCACCGACGCCTGCTGCTCAGACAAGGTAGCCACCTAGCGGCGGCGCGGGCGCTTCCGCCGCACGCCGCAACGGTTGGTCGGCGCGGTCACCTCAGGACTGAGCATGGAGGCGGCGCGCGCAATGGACGCGATTTACCGACGAACTCTCGGAGCGGGACGTTAGATGGGCCGCACTATCAGCAAGCGTGCCAGAGACGGGTCGGTATACACGATCAGGCACCAGCCCCGGCCGAAGTCAGCGGCCGGGACTTCGACGCTTCCCGATCCTTTCGGCGCCACCTGCAGGCTCTGCAGGATGATGAGGTGGAAGGTTTGCGTGCCGTTGCAGACCGAGTGCAGGTGCACGGGATAGGTGCCAGATCGCAGGCCCGCGAACTGGACGAGGTGGCTGGACGGGGCCGGCGTTTGAGCCTGGGGCAAGTCGGCAGCCGTCGGCGAAGGGCTGGCGGAGGAGGTCGGGGGCTCCGAGGCGGGGATCGGGGCTGTCTCGCCGGACGGTGGCCCGGCCGCCGAGCAGGCCGCCAGCGCCAGCGCCAGCGTCCGGGCCCGGCCGCCCGGGCGCCTCAACTGACCGTCAGGCGGCCTCGTCCCGGCCGTGGCCTCAGGACCGGGATCAGCGCGGCCGCGATCGCCGCCAGCTCCGCGACCTTGACCAGGAGCCCGATCACATCCGCCTCGTGGGCCACCGCCGCGAAGTAGCCGTACGCGAGGATCGAGGCGGCCGGAAGCGCGAAGGCCGCCAACCTCCAGAGCGCCACCCCGACCAACCCGCCGGCGACAGTCGCGAAGATGGACAGCGCGTAGAGAACAAAGAAGATGGCGCGCGGCTGTTCGACTACGTGAGCAGGGCGAGGTGCGCCGCCGCCGCTCCCAGCAGTAGCGGGAGCGTCACGCGGGCGTCCCATGCAGCCAGCTCCCGCCCGCGCACGAGGGCGGTGAGAATGAGGCCGGCCACCAGGCCTAGCGGAAGGCCGAGCAGTGCCGGCAGGTAGTCCTTCTGGAACTGGATCACTTTTTCAATAATCTCCTGAGGGGACTACTGGACAAGGTTACAGGCGGACTGTCAAGCTCCCGAGCCGGAGGCCGGGTCTGCCGCCGCCCCGCCGCACTTGTGGCGCTCCTGTCCAAAGACGCTGCTCGCACGTGAGAGGCACGAAGGGTAGCCGGGTTTGTCAGCCTAGGATGAACTTTGAACAGCGGCTACAGCGAGGGCTTTTAGGCGCGGTTCAGGTCCGAGGTGAACATTTCGGACCATGACAGCTGCCCGCATCCAAACTGCGGCCCCAGCGAGCGCAAAGCGGCCAATGCCAACTTGCCGGCCGACCGTCGTTCTCGTCTCGGTGATCCGAGGGACTATGCTGCAGTACAGGAGACGTCATGTGCGCAGGATGTAATGAATCGTCCAGCGCCAAGGAATTGGACATCTTCACCGGCGCTGCATGGCTGGTGCGGTGGCTGATGCGGACTGTCCACATGACCGCCCGCCAGATCCGCGCAGCCGTTACGTAAAGGCCTGGTCGGTAGTCGGCTCTCAAGGAGACTCGAAAGCTGCGGCGGAACCGCACCGGCCCAGCAGTCGGCTGAGGCGTTTGCTACCGGCTGATAGTGGCGTAGGCGCGGACGGGGAAGGTCCCCATGCCTCTGACCTTTACGGGCACGGCGCTGAAGCGAAAACCGTCCGTGGGCAGTGCTGCCAGATTGGTTAGGTGCTCGCAGATCGGGATTCCGGCGCCGAGCAGCGCAGTGTGAACCGGGCGAGTCCCACCGCTGGTGTCATCGATGTTGAGGGAGTCGATGCCCACCAGGAGAGCCTTCTGGTCGACGAGGTGCCGGGCAGCGTCCGCGGTGAGAAAGGGATGGTCCTTCACGTAGGCCGCAGTTCGCCAGTTCCGGTCCCAACCAGTGTGTACGAGTACCGCCTTATCGGCCAGGTCGTCGGACAAGAAGTGCTCGCGCCCGATCGCCCGTTCTGCACTACCCACCACATTGACCGTGACCGCGTCGAGCTCTGCCAAACGGTGGAGCGGCAACGCCGCAAGATCGTCGCCGTCAGCGAAGCGGTGGAACGGGCTGTCCACGTACGTACCTGTGTTGGAGCACATGTCAATCCTTCCGATCTGAAACTCAGTACCGGACTCGTACCGCGCACGGCTCTCCTCGCGACTGAGGTAGTCGCATATGACGGGTCCCGGCAGGCCGGGGTATGTGGTCATCCCGTCCTCCACCGCGTGGCTGAGGTCGACGCGCGACCGGTCGTCGACGGCCACCTCGGCTATGGTTACCCTGGCCGGCCGCTTGTGACGCTCCTGGATGACCTGCTTGTTGAGGATCCGCACGGCGGCGACCATCAACAAGCGCAGGTCCCGGATTATGTAGGCAGCGAGTTCATCGTCGCTGACGTTCTCACCGTCGATGTCCAGGCGGAAGTCCTGGCCCTGGATGCCTCCACCGTTCGAAAAATCGACCTCGAAGTCGAATTGCACGCGGCGGTCGTGGATCCCAGTCTCTTTCATCGCAACGCGACCATTGGCCTGAAAATGGGTCTTACCGAGGAATGACTGACCTGAAGGACGTCCCCGGTCAAAAACGACGACACGCCGGAATGTTAGCCTTCCGCGCTCGGCCGGGCCAGTACGCTTGCGGAGGTGTCGGCCGAATACGCCGGGCGCGAGGTTTGGGTGCGCCAGACCGTGGCATCCCCGATCCCTTCCCGAATATTGAACTGGCGGGAGGCGTTCTCGACCTAATTCGGACCCATCGCGACCGCCCGGTGGCTCAGCGCCCGGCGTCCAGCGCGGCCTCCGTGAGCGCCTGCGCGGGCCTGGTCGCGGCGGCAGGCCTCGGCAGCCAGAAGGAGAAGCGTGTTCGGCCCGGGCGAGATTCGGCGGTGACCGCGCCGCCCGCCGTCATCACCCGCAGTCTGACGATGGCGAGACCGATCCCGGCGCCGCCGGTGGAGCGGTGGCGCGACTTGTCGACGCGATAGAAGCGCTCGAAGACGCGCTCCAGATCGTCTGGCGGTATGCCGGGGCCGCTGTTGACCACCTCCACGTTGACGCACCCCGCGAGCAGCTGGACGCCGACCTGCACCTCGCCTCCGGGGTCAGTGTACTGAGCAGCGTTCTGGAGCAGGTTGGACAGGATCTGTGCCAGGTGGTCGGCGTCGACGTAGGCGACCAAGGAGTCGGGCATGCGCGTGGAGGTGCGAATCGAGCGGCTCTCGAGGAGCGGTCGCACGGCGTCCATGGCCGCGTAGATCGCCAGCACCACATCGGTGTCACGCGGCGATGGCTCACGGCCCTGCCCGCGGGCCAGGGCTTCCAGCGAGGCGGACAGTCGCACCAGGCGCTCCGCCTCTTCGTGCAGCGACATGAACACGTCGCGACCGGGGGCGATGACGCCATCGCGAAGCGCCTCCAGGTATCCCTGCAGGTTGGTGAGCGGAGCGCGCAGCTCGTGGGCGGCGTTCTCGATGAACTCCTGGCGCACGGCCTCCTGCTGCTGGAGATCGGCGGCGAGCTGGTTGAAGGATCGCGCCAGCGACTGGAGCTCCCGCGGACCGGTCTCGCGCAGCCGCAGGTCGTACTCTCCGGCGGCGAGCCGTGCAGCGGCGTCGGAGACCCGCATGACTGGCCGCGACATCCAGCGCGCCAGCGACGCGGCGAGAAACAGTGTGGTGCAGACCGCGGCTGCGACCGCCGCCAGCAGGACCAGGGTGACGCTGCCCTGGAACATGTCGCGCGCGGCGGCCACGCTGGTGCCGTGCTGGACCATGAGCTGCTCGAACTCCGCGCCACCGACCCGCTGCACGCCGATGGCGACGATGGCAAGCGCCAGGGCGGAGACCCCGATCGAGGCCGCCGCGAAGTGCACGCCGATGCCGAAGCGCCTCATGATTCGGCGGCGCGGTAGCCGGCGCCCCTCACCGTCGCCACGTAGCGAGGCCGTCTTGGATTGTCGCCCAGCTTGGCGCGAAGCCTTCCGATGTGGACGTCGATGGTCCGATCGAGGGCACCGCCCGCGGCCTCCTGGTACAGAGCGTCCTGCAGTTGCTGCCGGCTCAGCACCCGCCCGCGCGCCGCGACCAGCGCCGACAGCAGCCGGAACTCCGCGGATGTGAGGGTCAGCTCGCGGTCCCCCTGCTGGACCTGCTGGCGACCGAGATCGATCGTGAGGTCCTGATGCTGGAGGATCGCATCTCTCCTCTCTCCACGTCCGTCCGAGCTCGACCGCCGCAGGATGGCCTTGATGCGCACCACCAGCTCCGCCGGGGAGAATGGCTTGCCGAGGTAATCGTCGGCACCCTCCGTGATGCCGTAGACCCGATCCGGCGTCGAGCCGCGGGCGGAGAGAATCAGCACCGGCACGTCGGATTCCTGGCGCAGCTGCCGCAGCAGGGACATGCCGTCCAGCCCCGGCAGCATCAGGTCGAGCACGACCAGGCGAGGACGAGCGCGGCGAATCTCCTCGAGGGCGAGGGCGCCGTCGGCCGCAGTGACGACTCCAATACCCTCGCGCTGAAGATACGTGCGCACGAGAGCCTGGACCTTCGGGTCGTCATCGACCACCAGCACCGGAGCCTCGAGCTTGGCCTCGATCACCATGTTTGAGAAGGCTAGGCACTGATTGTGACGGGATCGTGACGGGCGGCGATCTGCGATCGCTTTTGACCTTCACGGAACTTTCATAAGCGCGTCATCGGCGGGTGACTCGCGGCCTGGATCGTGGGGACATCACCAACTCAGGAGGCAGCCATGCTGAAAGCACTCGTGCTCGGTCCCGCGGTGGCCCTCGTCCTTCTCTGTGCAGGCGCGGCGCCCGCGCTGGCGTCGAGCCAGGTGGGTCGGGGAAGCCTGTTCCTGGATGACCGCGTCGTCGGCACCGTGGTACCGCCGTCGCAGATTCAAGCCGGGACGGGCCAGGATCCCTTCTACAAGGTGACCAACGGAGCCTCGGGCCAGCTCGGGATCGCCGGCGTGGGTCCCCGCGACGCAGCCGCCTTTCACGGTGGCGCCTGGCAGGTCTGGACCGTCACTTTCAACTCCGGAATCACTCCGTATCTGTTGACTTCGGCGTCGGCCGTGGCGGCCGCGCAGGCGGGCGGCGACATCACCGTTACGCGCGTGGCTGACGCGGACTTCCGGTGCCCAATCACCGAGCTGAACAAGGGGTAGGCGCGATGAAGGTCGTCGATTTTCTCTTCGACCTTGCGCAGCGGATCGGCGAGCCGCTGTTGCGCTTCGCCATGGGCCTGGTCCTGCTGTGGATCGCGGGGCTCAAGTTCGTCGATCCCGCGCCGGTGCGGGGCATGCTCGAGGCCTCGCTGCCGATCTTCGCTTCCAACGCCTTCGTGTACACGTTGGGCGTCCTGGAGATCTTGGCCGCGCTGTTGCTCTTCGCGGGCTTGTGGGTGCGCTACGTCGGCCTTGCGCTGTTGCTGCTGTTCGGCGGGACGCTGACGATCTTTCTGGTCGCGCCGGGCATCACCTACGGATCGCACAACTTCCCGATCCTCTCGCTTGCCGGCCAGTTCCTGTTGAAGGACACCGTGCTGGCTGCTGCCGCGATCAACCTGGTGGCGACGGACAGCGTCAGAGCGCGCGCGCGGAGCGTGCGCGAGATGAAGGCACGGACGGCGATGCCGACCTGACCTCCCCCCAGCCTGTGTCGTGCGCGCCTGGATGGGGGCACCGTTGGCATAGATGGGCAGCATCAGGACGCCATCCGTCGACGGTCCCGGCCCCGTTGAGACTCGGGCCGAGGAGTAGGTTTTCCCTCGTGGCCGACGTCCGACTCGAGGGTCTGCTTCCAAGGTTGATCGACGGCACACGGGCCGGTGAGATCAGCTGGGCGCCCGTGCCGACCGAGGGCGAGAACACGTTTGTGCATCCGCTGCCCGAGGGGGCCGGGTCGTTGGTCGTCCGGCGCCTCTACTCCACATACCAGCTCACGCTGCGCAATGCCAACGGTGCGCAGCTGGAGAGCGTGGGGGAGATGCAGGAGGTGGCCGGGATCGCGACTCTGTGGCGCCTGATCGACGCGCGCCGACAGCGCCCGTCCGATGCCTACGCCGCGCTCGAAAGAGACCTTGGAACCTAGTTCACGCCCGGGCAGGCGCAGTTGGTATGTCGCGCTGCTGGCTGCGGTGGCACTTCAGCGGCTTCGCGAGCTGGCGATCTCCCGGTCCAACGAAGCCGCTCTCGGCGGCGCGCAGGCGGCCCCACGGACGTACCCCGTGATGGTCGCGGCGCATGTTGGACTGCTGACCCTGCCGCTGCTGGAGGTGGCTGGGCGGCCAGCATCGCGGCCACGCTGGCGATGGGCCGCGGTTCTGGCCGGCGCGACCCTGCTGCGGGTTTGGAGCATTCGCAGCCTCGGCCGGGCATGGAACGTCCGAGCGTCCGTGCCTGCTCACCTCAGCCCGGTCGCAACCGGCCCTTACGCATACATCCGCCACCCGAACTACCTGGCCGTCGCCCTGGAGTTCGCGGCACTGCCGATGATCGCGGGAGCCTGGATGAGTGCGCTCGGGCTCTCCGCCCTCAACGCGGTTGTCCTGGTCGATCGGATTCGTGAGGAGGAGCGGCTCCTGGAGAGGTCACCCGCCTACCGGCAGGCGTTCGCGACGCGTGCTCGCTTCATTCCGGGAGTTTTCTGACGGGATCCAGGCCAGGTGCATCAGCTCCAGCGAGATGCCCGGTCCGAGGCCCAGCCCCAGGCCCTCCCCCGGTCTGGAGCCGAGGCTGCGGATCAGCCTTTCGAGAATGAAGAAGATCGACGCCGAGGACGTGTTGCCCACGGCGGCGAAGACCTCGCGAGACAGCTTGAGCGCCCCCGGCGGGAGCGCCAGAGCGCTCTCCAGAGCGTCGAAGATGCGGGGACCGCCCGCGTGTGCCGCGAGGAAGTCCAGCGAGCCCAGACCGGCAGCCGCCATGAAGCGCTCGACCGCCGGCCGGAGCTCGCGGTCGAGGACCCGCGGCAGCCGCCGGTCGAGCACGACGTGAAAGCCGCTGTCACGAAGTTCGAACCCCAGCAGGTCCCCCGTTTCGCGGACCAGGTGAGAAGCGGTCGTCATGATTCGCAGGCCGCGCGCCTCTGCGGCGCCAATCACGGCGGCTCCCGCGCCGTCACCGAAGACCAGGCAGGCCGTCAGGTTGTCGAGAGAGCGGTCGGACGCCTGGAAATTCAACGAGGGCAGCTCGACCGCCATCACGAGGACCTTGTGGTCGGGGAAGGCCAGAAGGTGACGGTGAGCCAGGGCGATCGCCGCAGCACCGCCCGAGCAGCCGAGCTCGGTGATCGGGACGCGAATGACATCTGGGCGCAGGCCCAGCTCGCCCGCCAGGTGGACGTCGAGCGAGGGCACCAGGTAGCCGGTGCAGGAGACCGTGACCACCATGTCCACGTCACATCCCCTAAGTCCGGGCTCAGCCAGCGCCCTTTCCGCGGCCTGGCCGGCGAGCTGCTTCGAGTGGGCAAGGTAGGCAAGCCGCAGTTCGCTGAGATTTCTCGCATGTAGCAGCCGTTCGACTGGCTCGCAGGTGTAGCGCGTGCCGATACCGGCATCGGCTGCTTCCAGGCGCTCGAGCTGCGGCCAGAAGCGTCGTAACTGTGCGAGCGCCGAGGCCGCGTCGAGTCTATGCGTGGGCACCGCGGTCGCGACCGAGAGGATGCTGGATCCCACTTA
>WNGE01028596.1_pt1 | contig 10267 bp, 6 predicted proteins | sample 5400651 | NCBI WGS metagenome assembly WNGE01 (sample SAMN13153370, study PRJNA577476) | soil metagenome | isolation source: 60 cm soil or saprolite under grassland replicate 2 | place: USA:California | collected 2016-06-15
CCGGCGCGATCCAATCGATGTAGTTGTCGAATTTTCGTCCGTTGATCTCGTTCGGAAAATTCATCTCGACGGGATAGGGTTTCACCGGCGCGGCCGGCGTCAGCAGGATGTCGAAGCGCTCGAACAATTCGCGGAAGCGGTGAAACAGCCGCTGGCGCGTGTGCTCCGCGGCGGCGAGATCGAGCGCACTGACCTTCATCCCGGCCTTCACATTCTCTTTCAAATTCTCGCCGAACGCTTCGACTTGCGCGAGCCGCGTAAATTGCCGTCCGAGCATCCAGGCGCCGCGCCAGGTCTTATAGGGATCGCGGCCATCGGACGCGTCGAAGGCGATCTCCTCGACGGCCGCGCCGGTGTCCTGCAATTGCCGTGCGGCTTGCCGGCAGATGGCATCAATCTCGGCATCGACCCCGATTCCGGCAATGTCAGATGCATAGGCGATCCGCAACCCGCGCGCGTCCTTGCAGCGGTCCACCTCCGTGAGCGCGCTGCTCCAGGGTGGCGCAACCGAGATCGGCGAGAGGCGGCTCAACCCGATCATCGCGTCGAGCACGAGCGCCGCGTCCTCGGCCGTGCGCGCCAGCGGGCCGTGCACTTGGCCCGGATCCCACAACAGCGGCGCCGGATGATTTGGGATCAGGCCGGGCGTCGGTCGTATGCCTACGATGCCGCAGAACGCCGCCGGAATTCGGATCGAGCAGCCGAAATCGGTTCCCTGCGCGATCGGAACCATGCCGGTCGCGACCGCCACCGCCGAGCCTCCGGAGGAGCCGGCTGGGCTGAGCGCGGGATTCCAGGGATTGCGCGTCGCGCCGAACACGGCGTTCACCGTGTTTGCGCCGGTCGCGAATTCCGGCGTGTTGGTCTTCGCCAGCACGATGGCGCCGGCGGCCTTGAGCCGGCGGACCGCTTCAGCATCCTCTTCGGGGACGTGATCCTTGTAGAGCGGCGAACCGAACGTGGTGCGGATGCCGGCCGTCGGCGTAACGTCCTTGATCGCAACGGGAAGCCCGGCAAGCGCCCCGAGGCGCCCCCCGCGCATCACGGCGGCCTCAACGGCGCGAGCGTGCTCTTTGGCCTGCTCGGCTGCGAGCGTCACGATGGCGTTGAGCTTGGGATTTACGCGCGCGATCACCGCCAGATGCGCGTCGAGAACCTCGACCGGACTCACCGCGCGCGACTTGATCATGGCGGCGAGTTCGTGCGCGGTCTTTCGCGTCAAACACTTATCGGCCATCGATCCGTCACTTTCCCGACCAGTGAACGAACTGGCGCTCGACCAGCAGAAACATGAGATTGAGGCCGTAGCCCAGCCCGCCGGCCGCGAAGATCGCCGCGTACATGTCGGGCATGGCGAACAATTGCTGCGCCTCGAACACGCGTTGACCGAGGCCGTCGGTCGAGCCGATGAACATCTCGGCGACGACCACGATCACCAGCGCCAGGGACACCCCATTGCGCAATCCGACGAAGGTCTGCGGCAGCGATTCGAGCAGCATGACGTCGGTGAGCACGCGCATTCGCGACGCGCCCATCACCTTGGCGGCCAAGAGCCGCGTCTTGCGGGCGTGCATCACCCCATAGGCGACGTTGAACAGAATGACCAGCGCCGCCCCGAATGCGGCGACCGAAACCTTGGTCTTGTCGCCGACCCCGAACAGCACCAGGAACAGCGGGAACATGGCGGAGGCCGGGGTGGAACGGAAGAAGTCGACGACGAACTCGACGGAGCGGTAGACCTTCTCGGACGCGCCCAGGAGAATGCCGAGCGGGATTGCGATCGCCGCCGCGATCAGCGTGGCGAGGATCGTGCGCTCCAGCGTCCGCATGAAATCGAAGCCGAGCCGGCCGCCGGTCATCCCGCTCCACAGCGCGCGGAACGTATCGACCGGCGACGGCAGCAGAACCGGATCCACGACCTGATACCACACCGCCAGATACCACACGACGATCAGGCCGACGACGCCGATGATCGGAAGGTAAGCATCCCAATGCCTCATCCCTTGCGAACCTCCCGCTGGAATACATCGAGGCAATGCGCCTTGATTTGGACGAAGTCGTGCTGCGACAGCGTCGCGTCGGTGCGCGGCCGCGCGGCGTCGTAATGCACGTAGTCGGCAATGCACGCCGGACGGCGCGAGAGCAGGAGAATGCGGTCGGCGAGATAAACCGCCTCCTCGAGGTCGTGCGAGACGAGCACCGTCGTCGTGCCCGTTTCCACGAAGATGCGCTGGAGCTGGTCGCGCATGAACAGCGTCATCTCGTAGTCGAGCGCCGAGAACGGCTCGTCGAGAAAAAGAATTTGCGGTTCCACCACGAGCGCTCGCATGATCGAGACGAGCTGCTGCTGGCCGCCCGACAGCTCGTAGGGATAACGGTTGAGGTCGATCTTGACGCCGAGGCTGGCGACCATCCGTTCCGTGCGCGCACGCCGTTCGGCCTTCGGCAGCTTCATCAGCTTGAGCGGATATTGGATGTTGTCGATCGCGCGCAGCCAGGGGAACAGCGCCTCGCGATAATTCTGGAATACGTAGCCGAACTTGATGTCGCGAAGGGGTTTTCCGTCGAACAAGATTTCGCCGGCGTCCGTCGGGATCAAGCCGGTGATCATGTTGATCAGCGTACTCTTGCCGCAGCCGTTCGGTCCGAAGACCGAAACGAGCTTTCCGCGCGGAATGTCGAGGTCGAAGCGGTCGTAGACGACCGCGTCGGCGAAATGCTTGGTCAAGCCGCGGATGGTGACGTGGGCGGATGCCGCAGACTCGGCAGCCGCCTCGTCCGTTCGCGCCACCGAACTCTCCCGCCCCGGGGGCAATCGATCCCTCAGAACGTTTGCAGATATTTGCTCACGTCCACCTTCTCGGTGAGCGTGCCGGTTTGCACCGAGAAGTCGATGAATTTCTGGTAGTCCGCCTTGTCCTTGGCCGTGAGATCCTTGGCCATGAAGTATCGGATCATTGGGACCGTATCGACGACGTCGTCGGGCGTGAACGTGTTCTTGAGCAGGTGCTTGCGTGCCTCTTGCGGATTGGAGTTGATGAGTTCGACCGCCTTGCCCCAGGCCTCCGTGAAGCGTTTGGCGACATCCGGCCGGCTCTTGATGAAGTCGCTGGTGAGCGCGCAGCCGCCGACGAAGGCGTTGGCATCGGGATCGCCCAACACGTAATGGGCGATGACACCCGCTTCGATGGTGGTGGCGATACCCATCTTGCGCATGGTGGAGGCGTTGGGCTCCAGCGTATAGCCGGCATCGAAGGTGCCGGCCTGCATCACGTTGACGTGCTGGCCCATATCCAGTTGGTCGATGGTGTAGTCGCCGTCCTTCAGCCCCACCGCTGCCAGCGCCGCCTTTGCCATGGTGACGTTGGCGGGTCCGGGCGCGGACATGATCTTGGCGCCCTTGAGATCCTTGAGCGAGGTCGCTGGGAAGCCCTTGCGGACGACGAACTGCTCCATCTGGTACGTTTTGTTCTGGCTGTTCACCGAAATGTACATGGCGACGCCGGGCTTTTTGATATTGGCGTTCATACCTTCGATCGTCACCAGCACGGCGGCGGCGTCGATCTGATTGGTGATCATCGCGGCCACGTTCGGCGGACCGCCGATCAGCCGCACCATTTCGGGCTCGATCTTCTGTTCCTTGAAGAAACCGCGCTCGACTGCCACGAAATAGGGCAGCGACGAGCTTACCGGGAACACGCCGACTTTGACCTTGTCCTGCGCCGCCGCCGGCGCGGCGAGCGCAATGATCGCCGCGAGGCCCGACATGACGCGCCGTAGCGTTGACGCATATCTGTTCATCGTACGTCTCCATCTCTGGGCGTGCCGTCTCTATGCGAGAGACCAAGCAAGCCGCGTGCCGCCAGCCCTAATCTCCCGCATCGATGATGGCAATCACCGGTCCTCCGCCTTGCGGCCCCTGATGCATCGCATCGACTGATACGAACACCGCCGGATCCCCGATCGCCGCCGCCGCCACGCCGCCGACCGCGGCCTTCGCGTGCCGATGATGGTGCACATCGGAATCGTCGAGCATGATCTGGCGGCGCCCACGCAGCGTGCCGCGGCGGTCGGCCTCGCATTTTATGAAGCAGTTCACCAGCCGACCCTCGAGATCTTGGAAGCGTGGGCGCGCCGGCAGATCGAGGCCGGCATTGCGGATGGCGTCATAGATGCCGTCGATGTCGAGCGCATCCCGCATCACCGCATGCCCGATGCGATAGCGCCCGCCGGCACCGGCTCTGTTGCCGAGAAGCACGACCTGCGCCTGCGTGAGCTCGACACCCGAGGAGCACGACGCAACGGAGGAGTAAAGGTCGAGATCTTGGCAGATTTGTTCGGCGCGCGGCATCGCGATCTCGCCGAGCGCCACCGCGATCCCGAGCGCGGTCGTGCCGTTCGAGACGCCCATGGAGTCGTGCACCTCGCAGGCGACGTGCTGGCCGCGCGATTCCGCGTCGCGCACGGAATCGATGGTGAGCAGCGGCGTCTTGGTCTGGACGTAATGCACGTCCTTCGCATCATCGATGGCGGCATCGCGCATCGCGGCTTTGACCGCTTGCGCGACCTTCTCCACCATCGCCGGCCGGCCGATGTCCTCCGGCAAGAGCTCGGCGCTCATCGCGGTTCCGATCGTCAGGCGTGACTTCGATGCCGGGCCGGTCTTGCCGTTCTTGGCGAAGACGGTCGCGTGCGGGGTGATGACGCCATCGCAGCCGCCCGACCACACCATCGGGATGGCGGCAATCTCCCTTTCGCTGCGCTTGCCGTGCCTTTGCAGCGCGCGGCGAAAGGCCTGATCGGCCAGGATGCGTGTGAAGTCGTTCACGCCGCCATTGCCTTCGGTCTTGCCGATGACGGCGATCACTTCGTCCGCGGTGAACTGTCCGCGGGCGATGCATGCATCGAGCCCGGAGGCGTCCTGCACCGTCTTGAGTTCGACCTTTGCAACCTCGATCGCCATTCGCCCTTAGCCGCCATTCGCCCTTAGCCCTTACGTCTTTGTGTACATTCGCGGCGCGCATTCGCCCCGCGCCATCCGTTCGTAACCCGCCCCGCGGTCGATCATCGGCGGCGGCGAAGCACGTTGCGCGCGCAGATCGGCCCGCAGCTTAGCCGTCGCCGCCGCATCGAGATCATAGCCGTCGGAAGTCGCGCGGGTGCGCAGCACGACGCCATAATCATCCCGCGCCGCCTCATACGACACGTGGCCCTCGGTCACATCGCGCTCGACCAGCTCCGGCTCGCGCTCGAGCGGATCACCCCAGCCGCCGCCGCCCGTCGTGACCACGCGCACCACCTGTCCGGCCAGGACGGGCTCGCCGTCGACCAGGCCACCGAGGTCGCGCGGCGCGCCTTCGAGGTCGACCGTGACGCAGAACGGTCGTCCGGCCGCTCCGCCGTTGACGCCGTAGCAGCCGAGCCGCACCCGGTCGGCGGTGACGATGGTGCGGCAATCCACCAGCGCGCGGTAGTGCTTCTCGTATCCCAGCCCGCCCCGCCGCTTGCCGGCGCCGCCGGAATCGGTGCGCAACGCGAGCTTCTCGACCAGCAGCGGAAAACGCGTCTCGGTGAACTCGGCCGGCTGATTGCGCGAGTCCGGCACGATGTGGATGGCGTCGCTTCCGTCGGCGTAATGGCGACCGCCCGAGCCGCCGCCGAGCACCTCGCGCGAGAGAAACGGCTTGCCGTCGGCATCATGGCCGAAGAAGCCGGTGTAACGAATAGTCTCCTGGTCGGCCGGCATCCGGCCTTGGACCGCCTGCGCCACCACGCCCGCCAAGAGTCCGAGGCAACGCAGCAGCACGAACGAGCGCGCATTGGTCGCGGCCGGCCATCGCGGCGTGATCAGCGTGCCCTTCGGCGGGAACACGACGTCGAACACCTCGCACACGCCTTCGTTGACGTGAATCTCGGCGGCGCGCTCCGGCGTATCGGCGAGGTTGCGCAGGATCGGCGCGATCCATTTGATCAGAAAGGCGCCGCCGGCATAGTCCGCCGGCCAGTTGATCGGGCCGCTCGACTGCGGATCGGTGCCGGTGAAATCGAGCGTGATGCGCCCGCCGCGCTTGATCATCTTGAGCGCGAGCTTGTGCAGCTTGGGATCGCTGACGCCGTCGTGCTCGACATAGTCCTCCCAGGAATATTCGCCGTCGGCGATCTTCGCCAGCAGTTCGTTGCGGTAGATGTCGCGGCACTTGTCGAGGATGGCCTGGAAGCAGGCCTCGACTGCCTCGCGTCCGAACCGCGCAAACAACCCCTCCATGCGGCGTGCGCCCATGACACAGGCCTGCACCTCGCTGTCGAGATCGGCAGCCAGCATTTCGGGGACGCGCGAGTTGCGCTTGATGATGGTGAACACCGCATCGTTGCGCACGCCTGCGCTGTAGAGCTTGATCGGCGGAACCGCGAGGCCCTCCTCGAACACCGTGGTCGCGGTTCCCGGCATCGAGCCGGGGACGCGCCCGCCAATGTCGTCGTGGTGGCCGAAGGCCTGGATGAAGGCGACGACCTCGCCATCGTGGAACACCGGCACCGTGCTACAGAGGTCGGGCAGGTGACCAATGCTGCCCTCGGTCAGATACGTATCGTTCATGAGAAAGACGTCGCCCGGCCGCATGGTCTCGGGCGGAAAGTCGCGCACCACCGCGTTCGGCATGGCCGAATAGGATCGTCCGGTGAGCTTGCGGCAGTGGCGATCGAACAGGCCGACGCGGTAGTCGTGCGCCTCGCGGATCATCGGGCTACGCGCGGTCCGCTCGATGGCGTATTCGATTTCCGCCTCGATGGAATTCAACGTGCCCTCGACGATCTGCAGCACGATCGGATCGACGTCGCGCGCTCCGCCGGGCTCCGAAAGCTTCGCCATCGCAGACATCGGGCGCGGGCTCATCGAACGCCTTCCGATTTCGCTGGCGCTGAACGGACGATCAGGATGCCGTGCGCATCCACCTCGAGCTGCTGAGCGGGAAAGACGACGGTGGTGGAGCCGAATTCCTCGACCACCGCTGGCCCTTCGAGCCGAAAACCCGCCGGCAGCACCGCGCGGTCGTAGACCTGCGTGTCGCGGAACGCGCCGTCGAAGTAGACCGGGCGGACGGACTTGCGCGCCGGCGTCGAGGCGCCGCGCGCGGCGAGCTTGGGTATGTCCGGCCGCTCGATCAGCCCGAAGCCGGAGACGCAGAAATTGACCAGCTCGATCTTCTGCTCCCCGGCGTAATTGTAGCCAAACGTGCGCAGGTGCGCCGCGTGGAAGGCGTCGATGAGCGCGGCAAGGAACGCGGCATCGACCGCGCCGGCGGGCGCCGCGACGCGGACCTCCATCGATTGGCCGGCGTAGCGGACGTCGGCCTCCCGCGCGACGCGGATGCGTGCAAGATCGATCCCGTCGCGTTCGAGGCTGTCGACGGCATCTTTCTCCAAGTCGGCGTAGAGCGACGCGATGGTCGCGAGATCGATCGCGTCCTCGTGCATCACCTTGGTGACGATGCGATCGGTGCGCCAGTCGACCGCGAGCAGGCCGAAGGCGGACAGATTGCCGGGATCGCGTGGGACGATGCACGCCGACATGCCGAGCAACTCCATGACCGCCGGCGATTGCGCTGGCCCGGCGCCGCCGAAAGCGAGCAGCGCGAAACTGCGCGGATCGATGCCGCGCTGGATCGTCATCTGCCGAATGGCGTTGGCCTGGTTCCAGTTGGCGATCTCGATGATGCCGTGGGCCAGTTGCTCGACGCTCATGGCGCCGGGAAGCCGCTTCGCCAAGGTCGCGAGTCCTTCGCGCGAACGTGCGGCATCGAGCGCCACGCCGCCGCCGATGAGTGCGGGAGGAATGCGCCCGAGAACAAGATTGGCATCGGTGATGGTGGGCTCGGCGCCGCCGTTGGGATAGCACATCGGGCCGGGCTCGGCGCCCGCGCTCTTCGGTCCGACCTTGAGATGGCCTTCGCGGCTGATCCATGCGATTCGAGCGCCACCACGTCGGGAAAGCCGGCGACCTCGGCGACCACCGCGCTCGCGAGCGCGCCGGCCGCAGGACCCGACAGTGCAGTCGTGATCGGCTTGCAGAGCACCTGATCGGCGCTCGCAACGCCGCCGCTCGACTGCATGACGAGGAACGGCTTGTCCTGCAAGCCGGGGCCGAGCTCGTCGTGCACGCGATTGAGATAGCGTTCCATGTACGGCTTGACGAAGGCATCGACCAAGGTCGTGACCGCTCGCTCGTACTCGCGGTATTCGGGCAACACCGCGCAGGAGAGCGACAGCGTGCAGTCGGGATAGTCCTGCGCGAAGATGTCCGCGACGCGGCGCTCGTGGGCGGGATTGGCATAGGAGTGGATGAGGCAGATGCCGATGGCGCGGACACCCTGGCTGCGGAAGAAATGCGCGGCGGCGTGCACGCTCGCCTCGTCCAGCGGACGAATTTCCTCGCCGCGGAAATTCAAGCGCCCGCCGACTTCGCGCACGAAATAGAGCGGCACGATGCGCTCCGGCTTCACCCAGAAATAGGAATTGCCGTAGCCCACGGGTACCGACTGGCGGGCGATCTCCAAGAGATGGCGGAAGCCGGCGGTGACGATCAATCCGAGCCCGCTGATGGGGCCCTGCAGAAGCGCGTTGGTGGCGACGGTCGTGCCGTGGGCGAGGCCGGCGACGTCGTTCGGCGAGGTGCCGACCTCGTCGAGGATGGCGCGCACGCCGCGCACGAGGCCGATCGCGGGATTGGCCGGCGTGCTCGCAACCTTGGTGACGCGCATGGCGCCCGAGCCGCTATCGACCGAAACGATATCGGTGAAGGTGCCGCCGGTATCGATGCCGATCCGCAAACGAGGCTGCTGGACCGCTGGTGACATGCCGCGTCGGCTCCCGAAGGAATGCAATCGACCTTGTTGTGGCCGAGATACGCTGATGCTTCAACTGTCCGAGGTTGTCTCAGTTTGTTCGGTGCCACCACCCTTCCATTCGTCCACGCGAAAGCGGGGACCCTGGGCCACGCATCGCGTCCCCTGGATTCCCAGCATAAGCGCGTTTACGCGCGTCCATAGCCCGGTCTAAAGGGCGTTTACGCCCGTCTTCGCGGGCTATGGACGGGCGTCAACGCCCTTGAGGACGCGCTATGCGCGGGAATGAACGGAGTTTTGCTGCCGGACCTCACCTTAAAGTCCGTCACTGCCTGGAATGAGACCTTTCGGCAGCGAGAAGCAGTACTTTGCGATGTCACCGGCGCGCGTGTACCAGACCCGATCCTTGTGCTTGTGCTCGACGCAATGCTTGATGGCTTGCCGCACCGGCCGAAGGCGGAACGGCTGTCCCACGATGAACCCGTGCAAGGACAGTGCATAGACCAGCGGCTGGCGCTCGGATTGCTCCAGCAGTTCCTCGAACTGGTCGACGATCATCTCGGCAAACTGGCGGCCGGTGTGATCGCGGTGCGCCTGCGCGCCGGCATCGTTCAATTCCATCGGATAGGGAACCGAAAGCAGCGGTCCCGCACGCGTCTGCATCCAGATCGGCTGATCATCGAGCGGCCAATCGAGCAGATGCGTATAGCCGGCCTCTTTCAAGAGGTCGGGCGTGACGTTGGATTCGAGCGCCCCGGGTCCCATCCAACCGGTGGGCCGCACGCCGACGTGTTTTTCGATGACTTCGGTGCATTCCTGGATCGCGCGCGCCTCGTCGTGCTCCCACATCGGCCGCAGCAGCTCGGCGTTGGTGCGGCCGTGGCCGAGCACGTCGTCGCCGCGCGCTTTGATCTTTTCCACGATCTGCGGGTAGTGATAGCAGACGCTGCTGTTCAAAAGAATCGTCGCGGGCAGTTTGAGCTCGTCCAGGATTCCGAACAGGCGCCAATTGCCGATCCGGTTGCCATAGTCGCGCCAGGCGAAATTGCGCGTCGTCTGCTGGCCGCTGCGCACCGGATCCATCCCCAGCCCGGCGCCGAAGGCGAAATGCTCGATGTTGAGCGCGACATAGAAGGCGAGCCGCTTGCCTCCCGGCCAACTGTAGTCTTTCCGCTCGACGATCGGCGAATAGGCGTATCGCGTGTGGCCGGGAAGTTTCAGCATTGGGATGCTCCGTCTTGTCTCGAACTTCTGGTGATTGGTGAATGAATTTTCTGTTATGTCCTTGCAGTGGCGCTGTCGACCGCTACAACGCCTATGATCCGCGACGGGCAGTCGATGCACGCCTATCAATCGTTCCGCTGCATCTTTGGAGAGACCATCGTGAAGCTTTCGCGCAGAACTTGCCTACGGGTGGTGGCGGGTGC
>WNGE01009451.1_pt1 | contig 10263 bp, 12 predicted proteins | sample 5400651 | NCBI WGS metagenome assembly WNGE01 (sample SAMN13153370, study PRJNA577476) | soil metagenome | isolation source: 60 cm soil or saprolite under grassland replicate 2 | place: USA:California | collected 2016-06-15
CGAGAAGGTGAATCCTGCGTACACGTCGCAGACCTGTAGTGTCTGCGGGCACTGCGCACCGGAGAACCGTGAGAGCCAAGCGGTGTTCCGGTGCGCAGCCTGCGGACACCGGGCGAACGCCGACGTGAACGCGGCCATCAACATCGCGGCCGGACGGGCCGTCAGCGCGCGCCGAGAGACGCCACCACGGGTCTCGCTGAAGCGTGAACCTCAACACGCTACCTCCGCGTAGTAGTTGGAATCCCCGTCCATCAGGGCGGGGAGGACGTCAAAGAGGAGACGATCGGCGCCACGCCGCAGACGACACGATGCTCAGTCGTGGCGCATGGCCTTGTAGCCGGCGGCGAGGAGATCCGCCGCCCGCCGTGCTTGTTCGGTTGTGGTCCAGCGGCCACAGCTGAGTCGAACAGCCGCCAGTGCTCGGTCGCTGCTCAGACCCATGGCGGTGAGTACGGCGGACGGGCTGTCGACTCCTTCGTGACAGGCGGAGCCTGTGGACGCGGCGATCTTTGGAGTGGCCGCGAGGAGTTCCTTGCCGTTGATACCGGCGAGGCTGATGTTCAGGGTGTTCGGCAGCCGGTCGACGGGATGGCCGTTGAGCTGGATCCCTCCGGGCAGCAGACGGTCGAGTTCTTCGTGCAGTACGTCGCGGACGGTTGGGCTGGGGAGCCGAGCAGCGGCGAGCTCGGCTGCTACGCCGAGGGCGACGATGAAGGCGACGTTCTCGGTTCCTGCGCGCAGTCCTCGTTCCTGGCCGGCGCCGTGGACGATGGGCTGGATCGGGGTTCCGGAGCGGACGTAGAGGGCTCCGATGCCCTTGGGTGCGTACATCTTGTGCCCGACGACCGTGAGCAGGTCGACGCCGAGTTCGGTGACGTCGAGCTGGATCTTGCCTGCCGCCTGAGCGGAATCGGTGTGCAGGAGCGCGCCGTGGCTGTGGGCGATCGCAGCCAGTTCGCGGATCGGCTGCAGGGTGCCGGTCTCGCTGTTGGCGGTCATGACCGACACGAGCACGGTCCGGTCGGTGACGGCTGATTCGAGGTCGGCGGGGTCGACCTTTCCGTGGCTGTCCACGGCCACTTCTGTGCAGGTGAACCCATCGGCCGTGAGGCTACGGCAGGCTTCGAGTACGGCGGGATGTTCGGTGACCTGGGTGACGACGTGGTCGCCTCGGCGCTGAGCGCGAGCGGCCAGCGCGGCACCGCGGATGCCGAGGGTGTCGGCCTCGGAACCACCGCCGGTGAAGACGATCTCGGTGTCGGAAGCGCGGAGCAGTCGTGCGACCTGACGGCGAGCCTCGGCGACCGCGGTGCGTGGCTGAGTGGCGTACGCATGACTGCTGGACGGGTTGCCGAAGTGGCGGGTGAGGTAAGGGAGCGCCGCCTCGACGACGTGAGGATCGACGGGCGTGGTCGCGTTGTAGTCGAGGTAGATCGGCCCGTCGGTGAGGCCCGGGTGTCTCATCTGCTGCTCCTCGGGTGGGTTTCGTACATGCGGAGTGCGACGACGAGCCCGGAGAAAGCGGTGAGGGCGGCGACCGTCCAGATGGCGGCCGGGATACTCCAGAGGTCGGCGATCGCGCCGGCCAGCAATGCGCCGACGGCGAATCCGCCGTCGCGCCACAGGCGGTAGACGCCGACGGCCCGGGCGCGCCATGTCGGCTCAGCGACGTCCCCGATGGCTGCGAGCAGCGTCGGGTACACGGCGGCCGTCCCCAGCCCGAGCGCTGTCATGGCGATGACGAAGGCGGAAAAGTCGGTGCTGATGGCAACAAGCGCGAGTGCGAAGGCCTGCAGGACCATGCCGCCCGCGATGAGCCACTTGCGCCCGATCCGGTCCGAGAGTGCTCCGGTAGCGAGCTGACCGGAGCCCCAGACGGCGGGATAGAGGGCGCCGAGCAGACCGACGCGGGCCAGGCTCAAGCCGTGGCTGGTGAACAGGATCGGGAACAGTCCCCAGGCCAGGCCGTCGTTGAGGTTGTTCACCAGTCCGGCCTGGGACGCGGAGGACAGCGCTCGCTCTGTGATGCTGGTCCGGGTGAAGACCTCGCGGGTCGTCAGGCCGGGGTGCGTTGTGCCGGCCTCGTGGTGGGCGTGTGCGCGGGTCTCGCGGACGACGAGGGTGGACAGTCCGAGGCCGAGTGCGGCATACGCGACGCCGAGTAGGAACGGCGCGGGCCGCAGCCCGTAGGCGTCGGCGAGGTACCCGGTGGCCATGGCGGTTCCGGCGACGGCGACGTACCCGGCGGCTTCGTTGAGACCCATGGCGAGACCGCGGCGGGCGGGTCCGACCAGATCGATCTTCATGATCACAGTCGTCGACCAGGTCAGGCCCTGGTTGACGCCGAGCAGCACGTTGGCGGCGATCACCCATCCCCAGTTGGGGGCCCAGATCAGCAGCAGCGGCACGGGAACGCCGATGAGCCAGCCGGCCACGAGCACAGGTTTGCGGCCGAACCGATCCGACCAGGTCCCGGCGAAGAAGTTCGTGATCGCCTTGACCAGGCCGAAGGCCAGGATGAAGGTCAGCGCGCCGGTGTAGGCGGTGAGGTGGAACGTGTGCTCGGCCAGCAGGGGCAGCACGACCCGTTCCTGCCCGAGCATCCCGCCGACCAATGCGTTGACCGCGACGAGCAGGGTGAACTGGGCGAGGTTGGCGCGCAGGCCCAGTTGCGGGCTGAGGCCCCATGACCCGCCGCGCCGGAGGCGCGGCCATGAAATGGTCATGCCGGCGATCTGCCGGTGGCGGCCGCCCAGTCGCCGACGCCACCTTCGAGGACCTCGACGCCGACATGCCCGGCGCGGCGCAAGATGCTGGCGGCGGTCATCGCGCGCTCCCCGTGACCGCACATCACCACCAGCGGTTGGGCATGGATGTCCGCCACGTGAGCCCGCAGATCGCCTAGCTCGACATGCACGGCGCCCGGAATGTGCCCGCTGTGGAACTCGTTGTCCTGCCGCACATCCAGTACGCGGCTGTCGCCGATGTCGCTCGCGCTGAGCAGCGGTATCCGGGCCGTGTGAGCGTCCCACGCAGCCATGCCGCCGCTCAGTTCCCCGGCTGGTACGTCGTACCCGATCTTCAACGCCTGCCAGACAACCTCACTGATGTCCTGGCCAGGACCGCGAACGATCACGTACGGCGTCCCCGGGTCCAGCAGCCAGCCGAGCCAGGAGACGAACTGGGGCCTGAGGTGGATCGACAAAGCGCCTGGGATGTGCCCGGCGGCGAAGTCCGGCACCGGCCGCACGTCGATCACCACAGCACCGAGCTGGACGAGCTTGGCCACGCTCGCCGCATCCAGTCCAGGGACGAGCGGGTCCCCGACGACCGCCGGCCCGCGGCGGTTCTCTTCCGGGAGGCGCAGGAAGTACGACGGGAAGCTACCCAGTCCGGCCAGGAGCCGATCGACGAACGCGTCCTCGTCGGGTGCGGCCAGCAAAGGGTTGGTCGCCTTCTCCTGCCCGATGGTGGACGTCCGGTCGCCACCGCGTGGAGCGGAACAGAACGATCCCGCGCCGTGCGTCGGCCACACGGCCGTGGCATCCGGCAAGGCTGCGAGTCGCCGCAACGACCCGTACTGAGCACGGCTGAGTGCCTCGGTCCTGTAGCGGCCCAACAGGTCCGTACGGGCGGCGCCGCCGACGATCAGCGACCCACCGGTGAACACTCCCAGCGGCCTCGGTCCGTCGAGCAACTCGAACGCCAGGTGCTCGCCAGTGTGTCCCGGCGTCGCGAGTGCACGCAGCGACAGCCCGCCGAGGTCGACCTCGTCGCCGTCGCTCAGACCGGTGTGGTCGAACATGCGGTCTCCGGCCGCCGACGCCAGTACCTGGGCACCGTCGGTCGCGGCGAGCTGAAGAGCGCCGGAGAGGAAGTCCGCATGCAGGTGGGTATCGGCCGCGAACGCGACCTTGAGGTTCCTCTGCTCAGCCTCGGCTCGCATCGCCCGCAGGTCGAGCGACGCGTCCACGGCCAGAGCACGCCCGTCACCCAGGTCGACCAGGTACGAGGAGTTGCCGAGTCCGTCGTCGACCACCGGGATGATCATCTTGTCGTCACCAGCATCCACTCCTACACTATTCCATGAATCTTTGGAGGAATGTCAATGGGTGACGCGGCCCGCAAGACGGAACTGTTCGAGGAATTCGCGAAGGTCGGCAAAGCCCTGGCCAGCGCGAAGCGGCTCGAGCTGCTGGATCTGCTCGCCCAGGGGGAGCGGTCGGTGGAGATGCTGGCCGGGCGGGCAGGGCTCGGCCTCACCACGGCGTCGAATCACCTGCAGATCCTTCGACAGGCCGGCCTGGTGGCGACCCGCAAGGAGGGCACAAAGGTGTACTACCGCCTCGCCGGTGCGGACGTTGCCGAGCTCTGGTCACTCCTTCGCGGTGTCGCGGAATCGCATGTGGCTGAGGTCCACCGGGCCAGGGTCGCGTACCTGGGCGATGACGACATCACCGAGCTGACCCGGGACGAGTTGCTCCTTCGCCTGAAGGCGGGCGATGTCACGCTGATCGACGTACGTCCCGCGGAGGAGTACGCCGCCGGCCACATCCCCGGGGCTCTGTCGATTCCGGTCGAGGACCTCGCGGACCGGATCGCGTCGTTGCCGGCCGAACTGACCGTCGTGGCGTACTGCCGGGGCGCGTACTGCGTGCTGGCGAACGAAGCGATACGGGCGCTGACCGCCGAAGGACTACGGGCGGCACGGCTGGCCGATGGCATGCTCGAATGGAGACTGGCGAATCTGCCGGTCGCCGTCTGAGTGCGACGAGGGGGGTACGGGGGGATGGATATCGATGAGATGCTCGCGGAGGCTCGCGCCGGCCTCGTGCGGCTGGAGCCAACGGCAGCGTGGGCTGCGGCGCACGAGCCCGACACATTTCTGGTCGACACCCGTCCGGAGTTCCAGCGGCGTGCCGCCGGTGAACTGCCGGGCGCCATCGTGATCGAGCGGAATCACCTGGAGTGGCGTCTCGATCCGTCGAGCCCGGGCCGCGTTCCCGAAGCCGTCGACACCGGCGTCCGGTGGATCATCGTGTGCGAGGGCGGCTATTCGTCGAGCCTGGCCGCGGATTCCCTGCGCCGCATCGGGCTGAGCCGAAGTACCGATGTCATCGGCGGCTTCCAGGCGTGGCTCGCATCCGGCCTCCCGGTAGACAACCCCGCCGTACCCCGCTCGCCCCGCGGCCCAGGCGAAGGCGCCATGCCTCGAGCCGGCTGAGATCGGGCGGGTTGTCGATTTCGACGGTTGTCTGTTCGTCTGAGGTTATAGAGACTGCCGGGATTTCGGACAGGAGGCTGACGATGGGATCAATCGTGTCGCGAGTGGAGATCGCACGGCCGGCGGAGGAGGTGTTCGCCTACGTCACCGACCCGGCCCGGTTCGTCGAGTGGCAGGAGAACCTGGTCGACGCACACATGGAGGACGGACCGACGACCATCGGTTCGAAATGTCTCACGACCCGCCGGATCGGCGGCGGTGAGCGCGAGGTGACGTCGAAGGTCACCGTTCTCGATCCGCCGCGGGCCTGGGCGGTGCAGGGCGTCGAGGGTCCGATCCGGTCCCGCGTGCACGTCAGTGTCGAACCGATCGCCGGCCGGGATGCCAGCACGGTCACCATCGATCTGGACTTCGAGGGTCACGGCATCGGCAAGGTGCTTGTCCCACTGCTGGTCCGACCCCAGTCGCGCAAGGAGATGCAGCGCAACGTAGCCCGACTCAAGTCACGCCTCGAAGCCGATTAGGCCGCAAGGCGGCTTTTCCGTCGCCAGGGCTCACACTGGTGCTGTGACGACGAGCGGAAACATCGGCGTCGGAACGAAGTAGAACTCGATCGACAGCCGCCTGCAGCGCAGCTTGGGTGCAGGGGTGAGGATGGAGGTATGCCGAGGAGTGGGCTGGTTGGGGCGGGTTGATGAGGCTCGAGGTGTTGTCTGTGGCGGATTGCCCGCATGTGGCGTTGATGCTGGAACGCCTTGCGCAGGTGACGGGCCTACCTCTGGCGACGCGGGTGATCGGGTCGGACGAGGATGCCGTGCGGTTCGGTATGACGGGATCACCCACCCTGCTGGTGGACGGCTTCGATCCGTTTGCAACGGCCGGCCAACCTGGTCTGTCGTGCCGGCTCTACCGTGATGAGGACGGTCGGACGATCCCGGTGCCGTCGGTCGAGCAGTTGCGTGAGGCAATCAACGGACGCTCGACCGATGTGCTGAGCTCGTGGCGCAGCCGCGTCCTGCCGCTGAGCACGGTCGAGCAAGCGACACAGCGCGCCATCCTCGAAGCCTTCGCGACCACCGGTGGTCCACCCGCGGCCGGCGATCTCGGTACGACGGACGTTCTCGACGCGCTCCAGGCGGCGGACGCGATCCGATTGACGTCGTACGGCGAGATCGCGGTGGCCTACCCGTTTTCGGCGGCTCCGACCCGGCACCGCGTCCGGATCGGCGACAAAGTCGACCTGTATGCCATGTGCGCGATTGATGCGCTCGGTATCGCGCCGATGCTCGGGCAGGACACTGTGATCGAGTCCGTCGATGTCACCACCGGCCGGCCGATCACGGTGGTCACGCGGAACGGATGCAGTACCTGGGATCCCGCTGAGACAGTCGTGTTCATCAAAGCCGAAGCAGGTGGCGGACCGTCCGCTGACGGCTGCTGCGACGACGTCAACTTCTTCACCGACCGCTCGACCGCGAACTCCTGGATGTCAGCACAGCCTGGAGCCCATGGCCGGATCATCAACCAACCGGAGGCCGAAGCCCTGGCCGCCCGGCTCTTCGGGCACCTACTTCACGAGCCGCGCTGAGGCCAGCGGCGTTGGCGTGGACTGACCGGGCCACGTGGCGGTCAGGGCGGTGCCGGGGAGTTCGGGCGTGGCGTCGAGTCGGCGGATGATGGTCAGTTCGACAGTGTCTGTGACGACGAGTGCCGGGTCTGCGTCGATGACCTGCTGAATCGCGCCGATGGCAGGCACGCTCACGCCGTCCGGTGCGTCGCTCTCGACGCTCATGTCGAGCTCGCGCGGCTCGAGCCGGTCGTCGACCTGGACGAACTGCTCGGCCTGGCCGGTGTTCGCGAGGATCGCGCTCGCGAGTTCTGCGATGTACGCCGGATCGCCGGTCCCGTCGTAGATCCAGCGCTTGCCCAGCGCGGAGTGCTCAGCGGTGCCCAGCAGGCGATCATCGGCGCCGTCGAGAGGCGCTTCCCGGTAGGTCAGCGGCACCTGGTGAATCGGCCCGTCGCCGACCCTGACGAGCAGCGTCTCGAGCCCGACCGCCCCGGCCGGGTCGTCGAAGCGGAAGCTCGCGACTCGCTGCACCTCGCCGGACGGCCCGGCGTACCAGCCGCGGCCGGGCAGCCAGTCGGCCAGCAGTTCGAGCTTCGTGGGTCGCAGTGTCGCCTTGTGGAGAAGGGCCATGCGCGCATCGTAGTCAGGCAGGGGTGATCTGGGTGCCGGAGGTGCCGGCGATGACGGCGGGAGTGTCGTCGAGGGAGCCGATGGCGGCGCGGGACTTGGTGGCCTCGACGAACTGACGAGCGGCGGTGATCTTGGGGCCCATCGAGCCGTCGGGAAACGTGAGCGAAGCAAGCGTTGCGGTGTCGATCTCGCGCAGAGGGCGTTGGCCTGGGGTGCCGTAGTCGAGATAGACCGCGCGTACGTCGGTGAGCATCACCAGCAGGTCGGCACGGAGTTCGGTCGCGACGAGGGCGGCGGCCAGGTCCTTGTCGACGACGGCTTCGACGCCCATGAGTCCTTCCGGACCTTCGACGACCGGTACGCCACCACCGCCCGCGAGGATCACCGTCATGCCGTTCCGCAGCAGGAGTTCGGCGGCGTCGAGTTCCACGATGCGCTGCGGCGACGGTGATGGGACCACCCTGCGCCACGCGGCTCCGTCCTGGCGGAGCGACCAGCCGGCGCTCATCGCAAGCTGACGGGCGCGGTCTTCGGGATAGCTGCTGCCGACGTACTTCGTCGGCTTGAGGAAGGCCGGGTCGCGTGGGTCCACCACGGTCTGACTCACCAGGGTGACGGCTCGTCGACCGAGGCCGGCGTTGGTGAGCGCCTGCTGGATCCAGTACCCGATGACGCCCTGGGTCTCGGCGACGAGGTCGCTGAGTGGATACGGCTTGGACAGGTCCGGGTCGACGGTGCTTTCCAGCGCGAGCAGTCCGACCTGGGGACCGTTGCCGTGCACAATCGCGACCTCGTGCTCCGCCGCGACCGTGGCCAGAGCCGGCGCGGCCGCTGCCACCCGCGCGACCTGTACGGCGGCATCCGGCCGCTCACCCCGCCGGAGCAGTGCGTTCCCCCCGAGCGCGATCACAATCCGCATGCTTCAGCATGCCACCGGGCCGGACGTACGACGCTGAGGTAGGGAAGTGCGACGCGGGTCGTGTGGCGGCGCATGTGGGACCTTTGGCCCTGATCGGGGTACCGGGTCAGCAGATGGAATGGGGGTGTGTGAGGGAGGCCGGCGGTGGTGGTGACGGGCCTATCCAAAACAGCCAATCCCGGTTGCTGCCACTGAGTGACGACGCTCCGGCCTCCCTTCTCCTGCACAGTCGGGGGTTCGACGCGGAGGTGGAGTCGTGATGTTCGCTCGGTTGGTGTCCATCCCCGACGTACCGCCCGGCGTATGCGTGCCGGATCGTTTCGAGCTGACTCCGGCGGCGTACCAAGAGTTCCTGAGTACGACCTCGCTCCGGCCATTCATCGCCGGGCAGCTCCGGCGGTACCACCACGGCGCTGACCTGCTCGCCGTGGGCGCCGCGATCAGGACCGCCTTCGCGTACGCCGAAATGCCGGTGGGTCTGGCCCGGCGGATCACGGCGGCGTACCAGTCGTTGGGCGGCGAGGGTACGGCGGTCGTAGTACGAAGCGAGGGCGAGATCTTCCGCAACGTCCGCACCAGCCGAGACCTGCTGGCCGCCTGCAAGCGGTGCTTCGCCGCACTGTTCTCGGACCAGGCCATCGCCATGCGCGAGGAGCAGGGGGTCGATCACCTGAGCGTCATGGTGTCCGTCACCGTCCAGCGGATGGTCCGGGCGAGTCTCGTCGAGGCTGATGTCCGAACTCCGGTCGGGGCGGCGCGATGATCGCGGTGGGTGTGGACGGCTCGGCCGGCGGTCGTCGCGCGCTGCGGTTCGCGGTCGCCGAGGCGCATCGTCGGCACTGCCCGATGCTGGTCGTCCATGTCGTCCCGCCCGACGCCGATGTCGAGGCAGCCAAGGCGGACGCGCGTGCCGAGGTCGAGAGCGCGGGCGGCCTGCCGCTACCGCAGCTCGAGGTCGAGATCAGCAAGGGCGATCCGGCCGAAGCACTGATCGAGGTGTCCGACCGTGTCGATCTGCTGGTAGTCGGCAGCCACGCCACGTCGTCATTGATCCACTCCGCCCTGGGCAGCGTCAGCGCGGCCTGCGCACAGCTCGCACGCTGCCCGGTCGTAGTCGTTCCGCTCGCCGCCGAGCGGTAAGCGTAACGGTGCCCGCGATCGTCAGCGCAGCGTCGCCTCAGGTGGGCCATCAGGGGAGCGCACCTGGATCGACGAGATCACTGCGCTGACGTCGCGGGCCCATTCCCTGATCAGCTTCCAGTCGCGGAAGTCACCTGCCAGCTCGCCCCGAGCCAGCCGCCGGGCGAGGAAGCCCTTTGCCGTCGCGGGTTCGAGCCGGCCGGCGAACGTCACCGCCGGCACCGCACCGATCTTCCGCGCAAGGCGTCGTACCTTCGGCGGCATGATCTGGTCCTGGTCCTTGTCCGGACCGACCGGTCCGCTGTGGAAGAGCCACACCTGCCGGTGCCGGAGTTCGTCGACGTGCCGACCGAGGAACCGTACGGCGTCCGGCCGCCAGCGGCGGGCGTAGATCGAGCTGCCGAGCAGGACAGCGTCGTACGCCGTGATCGAACCGACGTCGGCCGCGTTCCGCACGTCGACGTGGTGCCCGCGTTCGCGCAGCTCGGCTCCGATCACCTCGGCGATCTCGGCCGTCGCGCCCATCTTGCTGGCGTAGGCGACAAGTACGTTTCTGCTCATCGAACTTCCTTTCTCCTGTCTCAAGCACACCGCTCGCAGACCCGCCGACGGCAGTGCCGAAGTACCCGTGGCGAGGGCCCAAGGACCTAGTTCGAGAACGCGGCGGCTGGGATGACGGCGACGGGACAGCGGGCATGGTGGAGGAGGGCTTGACTGACTGAGCCGAGGAGCAGGCCGGTGAAGCCGCCGCGGCCTCGGGATCCGACGACGACCAGCTGG
>WNGE01026421.1_pt1 | contig 10263 bp, 10 predicted proteins | sample 5400651 | NCBI WGS metagenome assembly WNGE01 (sample SAMN13153370, study PRJNA577476) | soil metagenome | isolation source: 60 cm soil or saprolite under grassland replicate 2 | place: USA:California | collected 2016-06-15
CGCCAAAACCCGGGTTCCCAGATAAGCCACCACTTCGTCTGGGGTTCGAAACGCCGGATCCAGCCGGTCGACGGTAAAGGCCAACCCTGTGCTGAACGTGCCGCCCAACACAATTCCCCACAGCCCAAAATTCCAGGCCGACCTGACCGGGAGTGCCGGCGCTCTGGGCCGTTCGGCAATCGTCACATTGAGCACGCCGCCCTGATCCAGAGCATCGCCGATCCTCGCCTCTTCCCGCTTATCCGTGTAAAGCACATACCTCTCTTCCGCGCCTTTCAGACTCTGTAGCAAGCGCGCCTGCTCGATAGCGTGATCGCCGAGCCGCTTGGCCGACTGCTGATAACTCTTCACAAGCTTCGTGGTTTCCAGCGCCCGCGCTTCCAGACCTGTCAGTTCCACCTGCGCTTTCATAAGTTCCGCTTTCGCCCAGCCATGATTTGGATCCGGCTCCGTAGTTTGGTCTCGCAACGGCGCCTGCTCTTCCGCGGCAATAGAAGCCTTGGCCTCACCAATCTGTTGGTCAACTTCCTGCACCAGCCGATAGCTGGGCTCGTATTTGGTCAGCAGTTCGGTACGTTTTAACTCCAGTTCCAGCAACTTGGATTTCATTTTCTCCAGAAGCTGCGGATTATCCGCGTTGCGAACCACGGTGGTAGTTCGCTCGGGCAAGGAATGCAAATCCGACTCCAGCATGCGAATGCGTTGCACTGTTTCTGCAATCGCGATTCTGGCTTGACGGGCCGTTGCATCCGCCTCGCTAAGTTTTTGCAAGGCAATGTCGCGCTCCAGCGCCGCCGATACCACACCTTCGTTGTTGCTGAAATCCATCAGTTGAAACTCGGCATCCTCCAGTTTTTGCCGGGACTCCAAGACCTGCTGCTCAAAGAAATTCATCTCTCCCGAAGGCCGCCGCACTTGTAAATTTCGCTCGAGATAAGCGCTTGCCAAACAATCCAGGACCTTCGCAGCGGATTCTGGATCGGAATCGGAATATGTGATTTCGATGAGATCTGTCTTGCGAATCGGCTCGACTGTCAGCCGTTTGCTTAGTTTGCGCACGGCGCGGGCCAGCCTTGTATCTGGATCATCTCCACGAAATTTTTCAAACCATGATTGACCTTCCGCCAGACCGGAACTCTGGACCACGGTTCGCAGAATTTGCTCATCCCGAAGCAGCTCAACCTGCGAGTTCAATTCAGCGTCGGAAATCTGCTGGTCGGCAAACTGCGGCGTTTGGGTGGGCGTCGGTGCCATCACAGGATCGAGGCGCCTGCGCCGGATCATCACTTTCATTTCTGCCTGATATGAGGGAGCGAAGATTCCGTAGAGGAATACCGCCAGAAGGACCATGCCGAAGGAAATCATCCACAGCCGGCGCTGCCGGAATAAAACTGCCGCAATGTCGCGGAGAGTGGGAGCTGGAACCAGTGCGGGTTTTCGGACAATACTGAGTTCTTCCGCCATAACAGAACTTCTCGCGGCCAGCCGCGCATTACTACAACTGCGTGGAGCAGGGCTCTGCCCTGCACAAGGGAGTTCCGTCAGCTTCTAAAACTGTGTCGGGTTGAGATACGTGTTTAAACTCGAAGCGGGCAAAAACTGCCGGACCTTCGAGATCCTGTTTTGGGGGATAAAAAGCAAATCGCCTGGTTGAATGTGAACATCCTCTGTAAGGTTCCGGGAGTTCATCATTTGTTTTATGTTTAAGAGCTTTGCCTCGACGCGACCATCCGAAATGTGCCTGAATAGCACTACTTGCGAGTGCCTGGCCTGCCTGGTTAAACCACCGGCGATGGCCAGAGCCTCTGTCACGGTAGCGTCACTTCGTAGTTCGTATTTACCAGGACGCGCAACTTCGCCCGTGGCGATGAAATAGGGCTTGTCGAAATCCTTTACTACGACCGTGACCTCTGGATCGTGCAGCATCGGCGCATACGCAGCACGAATTGTTGTTCGAAGCTCGGGCACAGTCATTCCTTCCACGTACTGCTCTTCCAATCCTCTCAAATCTATGAAGCCATCCGGGCGAACGCTGACCGTCTGATCAAAATCCGACGCGAAGATGAACCTGATCTCCAGCACGTCACTTTTACGGATCCGGTACAGCGGACGGCGGTTCCCCACCAGGAGCTCACCTGATGCACCGTCCGTTGTACCGGGTTTCGTGGCCACCACTGTCCCAGTGCCTTCCTCTGCTACCCTCAGCCGCTGTTCCTGGGCAGTAGCGGCCACGCCGAGCCCGCCTTGCGAAATCCAGCAGGCAAACAAAAATACCGTGATTTCAATCGGGCGCTTCATCTGCATCGCTTCGCCGTTATTCGTACGGCGAATCTCAATCAAGCTTGCGCGAAGTTACCTTCGAGGCCGATTTGTGGCAAGACATGAGAAGTGCTGCCTACCGAAGTGGTCAATTTGAAATGTCGTTTTGTTCTGGCCAGCCGAGGCCCGGCTTATCGGGAAGCTGTGTCGGAAACGGCGTTGGAGTGAATTGAAAGCGGAAAGAGTACAAGTCTGCCAAAACAGCACTCTGTCTACTTTGGCGATGTCCACGAAAGTAGACTTGTGGAACAGTCGAACTGGTCCTCAATAACTTTTCTGGTTTCCGGAGGATCTAATTGCTTCTTCCATTTCAGCAACTTACAGCTCGGCTCCTTACTTAATATGCACTCTAAGGTGTACTCGTTCCCGCCACGTTTTCCACATTGCCTGCACATTCGAATGTTGAGATGTCACAGAAACCCATACAGGAAATCCCGTAGACTCGGCGCTCAATGGTTCGAAAAGTAAAAAAGCCACGAGGATCCATGGAACCCACATGCGCCACAGCAGCCCAGCCCATCAGTGTCCTGATCGCAGATTCTAACCAGATGCAATGCCAACTTTTAGTCGGTGCCCTTCGCCGCCGCCCGGAATTCCGAGTGGCTTTCTGCAGCGCAGACATGAATTTGATGTCAACGCCATCGCCGCCTCGAGTGTGCAGGTCGCAATCTTGAATACCGATCATCCCAAAAACGGGCGGCCCGATATGACCATGCTTCGCAGATTGCATTTGGCGCACCCCGAGGTGGCAAAGATTCTCTTGCTGGGTTCCTACGACCGAGACCTCGTGGCCAACGCCTTCCGCTCCGGCGCCAAAAGGGCTGTTCGCTTTTTCCGAGTATCCTTTCCGCCTGCTCTGCAAGTGCATACAAAGCGTGCACCATGGCCAGGTGTGGGCGAATAGTGAGCAACTGCAATATTTGATTGAAGTGGTCACGCAGGTGCCTTCCCTCCGGATGGTCAACGCCTTGGGCGTGAAGCTCCTGACTCCGCGCGAAGAGCAGGTAGTCGCCCTCGTCGCCGACGGACTCAGCAACCGCGAAGTCGCCCACGAACTCTGCCTCAGCGAACATACGATCAAGAAATACTTGTTTCGCATTTTCGATAAGCTCGGAATTTCAAGCCGCGTCGAATTAGTGCTCTACGCCGTAAGTCACGGCGGCGCCCGCCAGGCGGAGTGGGTGGCCGGGCAGTAGGAATGGCTCGCTGCTTCAACCGATGTCGACCGCGCCCCGAACTGCAGCGTGCCCATCATTATTTTGGCGGGCTGGCCCATTTGTGGAGAAAACCAGCATACTTCTGATTGTGGTATGACACCGCTTTCGCACCGATTGACAGGCACAGCGCTGAGTAGCAGAATGCCCGTTCGCCGTTCATCACATTCCGCTTATGAGGACTCGCATGCACTGGCCACGGTCTATTGCAGCTATAGCAGTTGCATTCATTGCGACCTCATTCACTACTACGAAAATTTCAGCAGCGCCGCAAGCCCAGCAGAACGCGACAGGTCCAAGTAGCTCCGGCAAACGTCCAATCACGGAAAAAGATCTTTTCAAATTCACCTGGATCGCCAACCCGCAGCTTTCGCCTGACGGCACCCGCGTTGCATTCACGCGTGTAGTCGTCGACGAAAAGCGTACCGGCTATGAAACCTCCATCTGGACGGTAGCGACCGCGGGAAATGAAGCTCCCGTTCGCATGACCAACGGCAAGCACGACACGAATCCTCGCTGGTCGCAGGATGGCCGTTACATCGCATTTGTGCGCGGCAGAGAAAAAGATGAGACGGGCAAGCCGCGCCCGGCGCAGATTGCCATTCTGCCGCTCGCGGGCGGCGAAGCTTGGACGATCACCGATCTTCCCAAAGGTGCCAGCAACCCAGTCTGGTCTCCCGACAACAAGACCATTGCATTTCTCAGTACGACTACGCCGGAAGACATCGCCAAGGAAGAACGCAAAAAGAAGAAACCCGAGGGCGAGAGCAAATCAAAGGAATCCGAAGCCGCCAAGAACACCGTCGAGCCAAAATCGCCGGAGCCGGAAAGCGAGCACGAATCCGACGTACACGTTATCAATCGCGCGGTCTACCGCGACAACGACGAAGGCTATCTTGATCCTAAACGCCACAATCACATTTGGGTGCTCGATGTGCCTACCACATCCGACGAGCTCACAAAGCCTAAACAGCTCACCACCGGAGAGTTCGACGAAGCCGAGCCTTTCTGGAGCCATGACGGCTCGCGCATTTACTTCATCACCAGGCGTATCGACGAGCCATATTACGAACTGCCGACAACCGACATTTACTCTGTGCCATCTGCCGGAGGCGATCTGCAAAAGCTCGCCACAGTCCCCATGGGCATTGGTGATCTCGCTCTCAGCCCTGATGGCCGCCGCCTCGCATTTCACGGCGCAGTTACGCAGCCAGTCCGTTCCTATTCGCAACCCGATGTTTGGGTCATGGACGTTACGCCCAACGCCCAAACCCGAAATCTCACAGCCAACTACGACTTCGATATGGGCGACTCTGTATCCGGCGACAATGCCGCTCCTCGTGGCGGTAACGGACGCACGCTGCACTGGTCACTGGACGGCCGCTGGCTCTTCGACACAGTCGCGAAGCAAGGGCGCACGCCGCTCGTCCGCGTAGATGCGCAATCCGGAGCGGTTACCGAAATTACACACGGTGACCAGGCGGTGCTCGACTTTTCCGTCACGCCTGATGCTCGAGCGCTTGTTGCGCTGGTTTCAACCCCCGTCATGATTGGCGATCTTTTCACCATCGTCGAAGACGGCGCGCAACGACGCATCACCGATCTCAACCAGTCGCTCTGGTCGCAGCTCAATCTAACGCCGCCGGAAGAGTTCAATTACACGAGCTTCGATGGAAAAAAGATTCAAGGATGGATTCAGAAGCCGCCTGATTTTGATCCACCACATGCCGCGTACGGCTGGGTCTTTGATCACGAATTTCAGTGGATGGCCGCCAAAGGCTATGTTGTGCTCTATCCCAATCCACGCGGCTCAACCAGCTACGGCCAGGAATTCGGCAACATTATTCAGTATCACTACCCAGGCGATGATTACCGCGATCTGATGATCGGAGTCGACGAATTGCTCAAGCGCGGCTACATCGATCCAAAAAAACTTGGCGTGACCGGCGGCAGCGGCGGCGGTGTCCTCACCAATTGGACCGTCACGCATACTGATCGCTTTGCCGCGGCTGTCTCACAGCGCGATATTTCAAACTGGATGTCCTGGTGGTACACCGCCGATTTCACGCTCTTCCAGCCCAATTGGTTCAAAGCTCCGCCATTTCAAGATCCGCAGGAGTATAACAATCGTTCCGCGATCACGTTCGTGCAAAACATCCACACGCCGGTGATGTTCGTTCTCGGCGAGGCCGATTACCGCACGCCTCCGGATTCCGGCGGTGAACAATTGTTCCGTGCGCTCAAGTTTCTAAAGCGGCCCACCGCGATGGTTATCTTTCCGCGAGAGACGCACGAACTCTCGCGTTCGGGCGAGCCGTGGCACCGCATCGAGCGCCTGGATCACATTGTCGGCTGGTTCGATAAGTGGCTGATGGGCGTTCCCCATCCCGAGTACGACATCCGGCCCGAAAAGCAGGTGGAAAAGATAAAGCCGTGATTGTTCCAACAAAACGCGATGTAGAGGCGGACGTACCCGCCCGTGCCATCGCTGTAGTGGGACGAATAGCCGTTCACGATCGGCTGAACATTTCGAGGAGAGTGGTGGAGACCTCGCGGGCGGTGCTCGCCGAAACCGTTCCAAGCTTCCGCAGCAGACGTTGCCTATCAATGGCGCGGATCTGATCCAGGACGACCTGCCCGGATTTTCTCTGAAAGCGCACTGGCACTCTAGTGGGATAAAACCGCACGGCTGTTGTCATCGGCGCAACGATGACGGTTTGCAGATAACGGTTCATTTCATCCGGTGAGACGACCAGGCCCGGGCGGGTTTTCTGGATCTCAGCACCGTGGGTCGGATCAAGCGTTACCAGCCAGACTTCATCCCGCCGTGGCGGCCGATTCACCACTTCCATTCCTTGCGATCGAACTCATTCGGCGCCGCCGTCTCCAGCAGGCGTTCATCATTCATTGCAGAGCCAGCCGCACGGAATGCTTCCTCCCAGCCCTGCCGGGGCCGGCGTTCCGGAGAAATCACGAGAGAGTCATTCTCAACGCGTAACTCCACGTTGTTGCCCAGCCCGCATTGCTCGATGAGGGGCTTCGGAATGCGAATGCCGCGGGAGTTCCCGATACGAACCAATTCAGTTTTCATGGCTTAAAGTCCTTTTTGCGTGTGATTACATTGTAATCACAGCAGCCCGATCCCGCAACCTCCCAATTCTTTGGAAGCACGCTTGCACGTGCAGTCGCATTTCGGTATTATCTAACTAACTGGTTACTTAAGAATGCGAATGAGACTTGCACTTTCTAGACCGCGAATGGGGTCCCGAGGACGCCCCGAGGAAAGCCGTGCCGCCATCCTCGATGCGGCCGTGCGTGAGTTCTCCCGCGAGGGAGTGGCCGGCGCACGCACCGATGCCATCGCCCGCGCTGCCCGCGTCAATAAGGCTCTGCTCTATTACTACTTCAAAGACAAAGAAGCGCTCTACAACGCCGTGCTGGATCAGGTGTTCGGAGGACTTCTCGCCGCAATTGAGGAGGTTCTCTCGCGCGACCTGCCGCCGAAAGAGAAAATCCTGGCCTATGCGAGCACCCATTTCGATTACATCGCCAATCACCCTCTTTACCCTCGGATCGTGCAAGCCGAAATGATGAGCGGCAGTCGCGGACGCGCCCCACATCTTGAGCGCATCGCCAAACAATATTTTCGTCCAGTGTTAATGATCGCTATGATCGTGTTCTATTTTACCAACGCTCCGGTAATGCGATTGGTGACCGGTCGGAATCCGTTGTCGCCCGAATTTTTGGCGCAGCGCCGGGCTGCGGTGCTCGACTTCATTTCCGCCGCCTTGTTCCGGCCAAACGAGAGGAGCAGAAAATGAACAGCCGTAACCGCATTTTTATCCTTCTCGCCGTCATCTGCGCCGCGTCACTGGCTTATTACTTCTTGTCCACGCCAAGTTCGAAAGACCTGGTGCTGATCGGTACCGTGGATTCGAATCAGGTCATCGTCAGCCCGCAGATGCAAGGCCGCCTCGCCAAACTGCTCGTCGATGAAGGAACACAAGTAAAGCGAGGAGACCTGATCGCCGTGCTCGATCCCTCGGAGCTCGAGGCGCAGGCCCGCGCTGCGGCCGCCATGATTGACAGCCTGCGCTCGCAAGTGTCGGCAACTCAGGCCACCCAGCAAGCCACTCAAGGCTCTACTTCGAGCAATGTCGTCAACGCACAAGCGAGATTGGAATCTGCCCGCGCCCAACTGGTGCAGGCCGAGGCCACCTTGCAGCGCACCGAAAGCGATAGCCGGCGCACGATCGAGCTGGCGAACCAGGGCGTCGCCTCCGAGCAGGAGAAAGTACAGGCAGAGAGCAATCTAAAAGCACAGCAGGCGGTGGTGGCGTCATTGCAAAAGCAAGTAGAGGCCGCACAAGCTGATTTGAGCACGGCCATCGCCAACACGCATCAGGCGCACGCCGCCGAAAGCACCGTCGCTTCTACGCGCGGCCAGCTCGCCAACGCCGAAGCGCAGTTGAAGGAAGCCGAAGTCCGCCTGGGCTACACCAAGATTTATGCGCCGGTGAACGGAACAGTCTCGGTGCGCGCAGCCCGCGAAGGCGAAGTTTTGAACGCGGGCCAGCCAATGCCATTCCAGAGACCCAGGCAGATCACATTGGCCTAGGCGACACGCTGCGCATCCGTCTCCCCGGCGGGACCGTGACCTCGGGCAAAGTGTTCTTCAAATCGGCCGAGGCAGATTTCGCTACGCAGCGCGACGTGAACCGCCGCAAACGGGATATCAAAACCATCGTGTTAAAAATCCGTCTGGATAATCCTAAGGGCGCTTATGTTCCTGGGATGACCGCCGAGGTGCTGGTCTCGCCCGAGCAAGTGAGTGGGAAGCCGGGCAGGAGGACCGCCGAAGCCGCTGGAAAGAATCAATGATTACGGATTTCAAATCTAACGGCGGAACGGACGGCGCACTCGAGAGCGGTGCCCCTGCTGTGCCTAATGCCATCGAGGTAAAGCACATTGTTAAAAAGTACGGCGAGTTTACTGCGGTAGATGACGTGTCCTTCAGCGTCAAGGAAGAAGAGATCTTCGGTCTGCTTGGCCCCAACGGCGCAGGCAAGTCAACGCTGATCCGCATGATGACCACTCTCATCCCCATCACCGCCGGCACCGCCTGCGTCGCCGGACACGATGTCCAAAAAGAAGCCGACGCGGCCCGCCGGGCTATCGGAGTGATACCGCAGGCCCTCACCAGCGACCTCGATCTTACGGTTGAGGAGAATCTCAACATTTACGCCAAGCTGTACGACGTTCCCGCAAAAAAACGCAAAGCTGCGATTGACGAATTGTTGGAAGTCGTCGATTTAACTAAGTGGCGCCACGCGCAGACCAAAACCTTATCCGGCGGCATGCGGCGGCGCCTGGAGATCGCCCGCGGCCTGGTCCACAGCCCGCGAATCTTCTTCCTCGATGAGCCGACCACCGGGCTCGATCCGGTGTCCCGCGTCGCCGTGTGGGAAATGCTGACCAACATTAAATCTCACCGCCAGCTCACAATTCTCATCACCACTCACTACATGGATGAAGCCGACCGTCTCTGTGACCGCATCGCCATCGTGGATCACGGAAAGCTTGTAGCGCTCGATACACCGGCAGCGCTGAAAGCCAGCGTTCCCGGATCGAACGTGATCGAAGCCCAATTTCTGAATGCCCCCGCCGATTGGGAGCAGCGGCTTCGCAGCCTTGATGGCGTGACTTCGGTGAAACACGAAGGAGCCGGGATGTACCGCGTTCTGACCGGAAACGGCTCGCGTACCACGACTCAACTAGTCGAAATGGCGGTACAAGCCGGGGTCGATGTGAAATCGCTCTCTGTGCAAAACACAACTCTGGACGACGTGTTCGTCCACTACACCGGGCGGCAGTTGCGCGACGAGCTGCAGAAAACCTACAGCTTCGTCATGCCGCCCAGACCGGGAATGCAGCCATGAATCGAATGCTCGCGATTATCGAACGTGAGATGCGCAAGTTCTTCCGCTCGCCCGCCCTGATGATGGTTTCCATGATCTTTCCTCTGGTGCAGTTGATTGTGCTCGGCAACGCCTTTGGCGGAAAGATTAGAGATGCGCGCGTCGGCCTTGTCGATCAGGACGGTGGTACCCAGGCGCTCAGAATCCGTGAAGCTTTCGATTCAGTCCGCGCCAACATGCGCACCTTCGAGCCGGTCTATTACAACAACGATAAACAGGCCATGGAGGACGTGCGTAACGGCAAGATTCAAGGCGCGGTAGTTATTCCGCCGCAGTACTCCCGCCGGGTGTATGAGCAGAGTCAGCCTCGAATCGCGCTGATCGTCGACAACTCGGACAACTTCATGAGCTCCACCCTGGAAGACGAGCTTACCCAAATCACTAACGCCCTCAACAATCCCACCGTCGAGCCTCGGATGTTGCAGCAGACCGTTTTGCAAATTGTCGAGCTTTATCCCTATATCGAATACATGAAGTACCTGCTGCCCGGATCGATTGCGCTGGCGATGTTTGTCTCCGTCATGATCGGCGGGGGAATGCTTTACATCGATGACAAGGCTCGCGGCGTACACGAGGGCTACCTGGTCACGCCAATTACGAAATCAGAGTTGGTCTTTGGTCTTAACGCTGCCGGCGCAATTAAAGCTGTACTCACTGGAGTGATCATTACAGTGATTGGCTCCATGCTGGCGGGAGTGGGAACTTTGTTTAACCCGGGCACCGCGCTGGGCCTGATCATCATGATTCTGCTG
>WNGE01009452.1_pt1 | contig 10262 bp, 8 predicted proteins | sample 5400651 | NCBI WGS metagenome assembly WNGE01 (sample SAMN13153370, study PRJNA577476) | soil metagenome | isolation source: 60 cm soil or saprolite under grassland replicate 2 | place: USA:California | collected 2016-06-15
CGCTGACGGCCGAGGATGGCAACCCGCCGCCGTGCTGCGCCAGCGACAGCGCCGGTGTGCGCATCACCGTTGTCGGTGGCGCGCTCACGTTTCACGGTCCGGCGGACTATCGGGACACCGTGTTTACCCCGGCCGGCCCGGCGTCTGCCGCATGCGTACACGGCGTCCCCAACGGCGCAATCGTCAACACCCGCACGTACACCGTTACCCTCACCGACAGCACGCGTTACCTGCTGCTCCCATGCGATCGGGGCGCGTATGCCCTGATCGTGATCCGCCGGCTCGACCGCGAGGGTGGCTCGTCCACCACCGACAGCATTGTGGTTTCTTCCGGGACCTTCAGCGCAAAGCCCGATACCATAGATCTCGTCGACTCGCGTACCCCGAGCGCGTTCACGGCGTCTGTCACCGCGCCGACGGTTCTCGTGACAGCACCGACCCATCAGTACCGCTTCGACCCGGGAAATTGACGTCGCCTTAGCCGCTGCGGCCGAACTGCCGCGTGTATTTCACGATCAGCGATCTCGACTGCGGCCGGTTCCATCGGAAGAATCCATCCGCTTCCTGTCCTTCATTGAAGACGACGAACAATCCCGTACCGGCGGTGCCGAGCCAGCTAAAGCGCGCATTCGCCGTCCACGCGTTCACCTGCTTGCTGTATTGCACGAGCGTTTGGAACATGATGCGGGGCGTGAAGAAGTACGCCACGCGCGGCGCGATCACCACGCGGGTGAAATTGCCCTGGTCCAGGCGCACGTCGTTGTACTCCGTAAGCAGCGAGGCCGAGAGTGAGCTCCCGCGACGTGCCGAGAGCGTCACACTTCCGCCGCGACGCGTCCCGTTGTAGAACCCGCCGACGTCGGCGCGCAGGTTCAGCGAGAGCGGGGCGCTCGGATTTGTCGCGGCGTCGAATCCCACAGAGGTGTAATCGTACGCGCCGACCGGCAATGTCACGTTGCGGGCGATCGCGAATGGTTGCTGCAGTCCCTGGTGCTCGATATTCACCTCGGGACCAAGGTTGGCGCCACTCGATGTGGCCCACTCGGTGATGTCGAGGTGAATGCGATCTTCCTGCCGAAACCCGTCGAGCCCGTAATAGCCGCGGTAGCCGACGTGCGGATGCCATTCCTTGACCAACGTGCTGCCCGAATACCGCTTGATCCACATCACGGTACTCTCATAAAAACGATAGCCGTCGGGGCGATTCAGGAACCCGACCTCGGGATCGAAGTCCCGTCCGACCTGGATGATCCGCGCCAGGTTGTTCCACGAGCCGGTCTGGTACGCGAGCCGCGCGCTGAATGCGGACGCATCCCGGTCGCGACCCGGTGTGGCTGACGCCGCGCCCCACCAGTCGATCGTCACCGCGTCATGAATGCCGATGCGGCCGTCGACGCCGGTGACGCGATTCCAGTCTCCCGATTTCGCGGTGGCCGTGCGCTGGATGGCGATCACGCCGATGCGGGAGCGGGCGGCGAGCTCGTGCTGGAGCCGCAGCACCGAGTACGACATCGCCCCCTGCGTGGTCGCCCGGTCGGTGAAGATCTGCAGCGCACCCACGGTGACGGCGCCGACCCGGCCGGTGACCCGGCCGCCACCCACGATCGGGACCGGCTGCCCCAGGGTGTCGATGCCGATGCGACGCGTGAAGAAGAGATCGACCGCCTGCGGCGTGCCCGCCGAGAAGATGCCGGCGTTTTCCAGGAAGAAGGGGCGTTTCTCCGGAAAGAACAGCGGAAAGCGGGTGAGATTCGTGCGCTGCTCATCGACTTCGACCTGCGCAAAGTCGGTGTTGTAAGTCAGATCGAGGGTCAAGCTGGGCGTCACGCCGTATTTGATCTCTCCGCCCACGTCGGCCCGGCTTTTCGCCTCCGGGTCCACCGCGAAGTTGCGTTCGACGCCGGTCAGCACGTATGGCGTCGCAGTCAGGACTCGGCGCGTCGGCACGTGCACCCCCGTGAGCGTTCCCGCGTGCGAGATCTTCATCAGCGAGAACTGGCGCGGCACGAACGACCAGAACGATTCTTCATTCTTGCGGCGGATCGAGCGCACGAGGTTGAGTCCCCACGTCTGTTGCTTACCCGCCGCGTAGCGCAACGTGGTGAAGGGAATGCGGAACTCGGCATACCAGCCGGCCGAGTCCACGAACGTGGCCACGGTCCACGTGCCGTCCCAATTGAGATTGAAGCCGCCGAGCGACCCGGCGCTGGCGCGCGTCTGACCCGGAAGCTGAATCCCGCCGCCCTCGCCTTCGTTCACGACCTGCGCGTCGTACTCGATCGCCGCGGGCGTGGTCGTGAAGACGAATCCGTTCTGCCGGTCGTGATAGGTGTCGAGCAGGATCCCGAAGTAGTCGCTCTTGGAGATGTCGCCGTCGCGCACCTTTTCGCCGGGGACGATCCCTGAGGGATCGGTGTCGTACAGCCACGCGCCGACGTAGAGCGCCTGGCCGTCGGTGACAATGCGGACCTCAGTGCGCTCGGTGATGGGGGCGCCTTCGTGCAGCTCGCGCTGAATGAATCCCGTGATCGGGGTGGCGTCGCGCCAGGCGGCGTCGTTCAGCCGGCCGTCGATGACTGGCGGAGCGGAAACGACATGGGCAGCAGTGGTCGGGCTCTGGACGGCACAGAGCAGCAGGGGCAGGAGCGGTATCGTCATGGAGGCAGGAAAGTTAGGGGCAACGAGAGTTCTGGTCGACTCTCGTGAAGAGTGCTTAGGAGAGCATCAGACCTACGAAGAGCCGCCGCAGGTGCGGCGGAGATACCTAGCCGCGCCGAGAACGCCCGGAGCGAGGCGGGGCGTCTCGACGAGTCAGGTTCGAGTGCAAGTACTGTTCATCCCACGCGACTGGAAACACGCCGCGACACCGCGGGCAACGCATCGTCTGGGGCGAGCCGCGTAGCCGCGCACGAGTCTTGCAACTCGGACATACGCCGTACCGCTCGCCCCAGCTCTTCGGCAATCGTACCGCCCTGGTGGGGCGAGGGACGATCGTCCAGCGGCGTGGCAGTTCTCCACGGACATCGAGCAGTGACAGCGGCAAGGTTACCGGCTTCCGGTTGACGTCCACTACAACTTCATCCGGGAAGAACTCGGTGACGCGATACCATGCGCCGCGGCGCAGCGGGTAGGGACCTTCGACCTTCAGGCGCGCCCATTCTAGTTCTGTCATCGATGCCACCGCCTTACCCATCGCGTGAACCAGGCACGCTCGCAACCCGTGGGGACTGCAAGCGGTGTGCCCTTGGAGGAGCTGGCAGGAAGATGTTCTCTGAGCTACGCTGCCCTGGTAGCCGCAGTCGTTGTGGCGGGGAGACTCAACATGTTCATGTAGCGCGCCTGCGGCCACAGCAACTCTGGTCAGCCGAGGAAGTTCGGTCCGTCGCGCTTAGGTTACGTCTGCTTCGAAATTGCCCCTCCTGGGATCGAACCAGGTCGTGGTTCGGTGTTCGCGATGTCAGGGTAGGTCGGAGTTTGTTGGACCCGATGTCAGTCCTATACCGCGGGGAGTGGTCGCTGCCGGATGCGGTCGCCGGTGACGACGGTGAAATGGCCCTCGAACGTCACGTCCTGGCGATCGAACAGCGCGATGATGCGCTGGACTGTATCGGAGAGCGTCGGCGGCACATCTCTGATGACGATGATTCCAGGCGGGACGCCCAGGCGCCGTTCGAATACCAACTGTCCCATGTCGAGGTCGAAGGTCAACAGGATTCTCGACTAGGCGCGGGCCGCTGCGAGAACCGTTTCGTCCGGAGCGCCACGCGCGTCCTCGAGGATGGCGTGGACGTCGTGACCCGCGGCGCGAAGGGCTTCAACGGCGGGTTGCGGAATGTTCTCGTCGGCGAGGAGCCGACTCACCCGGTTGCGCGCCGAGCGGCGTAGACCCTGTCGTCGTGGAGGACTTCGGCGGCGAAGGCGAACACCGCCTGGAGCGCCGCAGGCGTGAGCTGGGGATAGGCCTTCAGCACCTCTTCACGCGTCCATCCCTTGGCGAAGAGGTCGAGGAGGAAATCGACGGCCAGACGAGTGCCCCGCACCACCGGTTTGCCGGCGGCGACCTTCGGATCGGCGTGGATGTAATCGTGCCAGGTCATGGTTCCTAAGATAGCTGATCAAGTTTGCCGATTCAGCCCGGACTCTCCTGACCCATTGATGAACATACGTACGAAGCGCGACACGACTCATCGTCGCATCGCGCTTCGAGTTGCCCCTCCTGGGATCGAACCAGGACTCTCCTGATCCAGAGTCGAGCCGAGCGGGTTTGTTTGGAGGACACCATGTCCGTAAGTGGTTGCCCGCCAAGCATCGGCGCCCGCAGGCTTGGAAGGTAATGCCCGGACTGGTCCGGAGAAACGCTTGTAAAAAGCTTGCAGGGGTTTTGGTGACACTCTCCTGAACCTAGGTCAGGAGAGTGAGACAGCCGGTACGAATCCAATGCAGAGATAGTTGTCCTCGCGCTCGCGGGCCTCGGTGGAGGATGTTAGACTCACCCCCGGCGGTAGACCTGGCCCGCTTGCACAGGACGCGACTCTAGTTAAACAACACTCATGGCTTCCTTCATCGAACTCTACGAGCGCGGCCGTTTCCTCGGCACATTTGATCTTCCTGCATACCTTCACGGTGAGCACGGCGCGAACTTTCGACTACTCTACGCAGTGCGGGGAGGAGGTAACGGCATAGTCTTCGCCGCGGAGCCGCAAGGACCGCTTCGCAACGAGATAGAATTGTGTGCGGTGAAACTCCTGCGACAGCAAGACGACACCCGCTTAGATCGATTCGAAAACGAAATCAGAATCATCAGGTTGCTCAGCCACGCCCGAATCGCGCAGTTCTTTGACTCGGGCACAATTCAAGTGGAGGATGGCTATCGAGTCCCGTGGATGGCCATGGAGCTCGGCGAACGCAACCTGCGCCAGCATGTTGAAAGGAACGGGCCATTAAATCCTGACACCATCAGGAGCGTAGGTAAACAGATGTGCGACGCCCTTGAGCAACTTCATCAGAAGCAAATCATTCATCGTGATGTGAAGCCTGACAACTTTGTGTGGGATGGTGAGGACGAGAGCTCGGTTATCATGATCGATTTCGGTATTGCAAAATTGGTGGGCGAAGACGTGTCTGGCCGACCGATGGATCAGTTCACTCAGCAGGAGGAGTTTGTCGGCCCCGTCTTCTTTGCTTCTCCAGAGTTGATCGCATACGCGTCCGACAAGACGCAGGCGGTGGATATGCGTTCAGACTTATTCCAGCTCGGGAAGGTCCTTTGGTTTCTGGCCACCGGTAAGATCTCTGCGGGCATCCCGTCAGGACGGGACTGCCCTTTCAAAGGGGCGCTGCATGACATCGTCATACAGCTCCTGCAGGACTACCCTGACGACCGGCCCAGCACTTGCCACGATGTTCGGAACCTGCTCGACGCCCTTATTTAGAAAGAGCCGTACGCCAAGGTCTGATTCTGTTGACCGATCGCAGACTGTCGCTTGTCCTCGTCAGCCGAGAATTGCTGAGGACTGCGTGCGCTAGTTAAGGGACGACAGGAATGCCCAACCGAAAAGCGAGCTGTGCCAGAGCCAAGCCGCCCAAGTACCAAACACCTGCCCGTTTTGCGAACCCCATCGCTTTCGCGTTCAGCTCGGATGTTGTCCAAAAAGCGAACACGACCGGCGACATGAGCCCGTACTGATGGTCGCGTTGTATCTGCGCTGCTCTGACAACAGCCCCTCCCAAAAAATCGCGCACCTCACCTTCGGTCACAAGGTTGTCTTCCTTGTAACGCTTCGCTTGGCCTACAACAAGCGAGCATGCGCCTCGGAAGGCAGTTCCCGGACTCGTACCAAAGGGGACATCCAATGCCACAAAATCGACGCCGCCATCACCTGTCTTTCCCACTGACTCGCCCTTCCCACCGATCGCGGAGAGAACAGCGGCGCAAAAGTCTTCGAAGGCCTTAGGGGACACTATTAGCAACTTCTCGAGTACCAATGCAGCTTCTGTGTGTGCCGCGCGGATATGCGCATCGCCGCCGCGTTCACCCGCAAGCTCGAATGTGGCCTCGACCCCTCGCTCGGCGTTCTGCTCCGCAACGATGAGAAGCTCGTCAAACACTGCGGGAACAAGACCTTCGCTAAGTTCAGCAAGTTCCTCGGCCGATTTCTCAGCTAAGCGCTTCGCTATTACCGCTTCGACTGCATCCCGGAGAGGGATGAAGTCGAGGTCGCGCGTCTCAGAACTGATCCAGCGCGCCACAACATAGGGCTTCGGGTCCGCCATTATTCTTGACGCAGCAGGCGATCACGATCTTGAAGAACTCGGATGACTCGATCGCGAAGCCGCTCCAGTGTTTGGAGATCCTCGGGCCTTAGGCCGCGCAGAAGGTCAGGGGTAAATGCTGCAAGCGTGGTCTCAGCGCCTTCAACACTCCCCTGCCAGGCTTCGGGGTGTTCGGTTTCGTACCGAGCAAGAGCCCGAGCAAGCGTGCCCCCTTGCGCTCGGAACACGGCGATTGCCGCCTCATCATCGATGAACTGGCTTAGCTCGCGAACGCTCTTTGCCTCTGGCAACTTCGGGTCCGACCTCTCTCCATCCTCACCCGGCTCACCCACCATCCATCCGTAGAACTCCTTGATTCTTTGTTCGTTCTGGAACTTTCGCTCCGCGTCGCTCCATCCCAGCCAGTCCTTGACGTTAGTTCTCTTGAAAATCTCTTCGAAATAGCTGTACTGTCGGGGTTGCGCGCTCTCGCCATACTCCTCGTCCTCACGCATTTGCTCAAGGGCGAGATAGGATCGCCAGAATTGATTCGCGGCTCTTGTCGATAGCCCAAGACTCTGCGCCACCTGCTGGGGAGTCGAGCCAGCCTCTCGGAGCACCCATACTGCTCGGGCCTTCTGGTAGGGCCCCCATTCCTTGATTCCGGAAACATGCCTCAAGCCCGGAAGGACCCACTTTGCAGACTCTGGGGCGTGATCGATGTCGAGGAGGAGCGCGGGCAGATGAGTGAAGTTCTCTAGCTGAGCCTCGGTCAGGTTCTCTCGGCCAGTCTCATGCAGCTCCTTCAGCCACCTCAGCGCTGCCATCCTGCGGTTGCCTTCCACCACTACGTACTTGGGGTGCTCGGGATTTGCCTCGCGCCAGAGTCGCACGACGATTCGATCCATTGGGAGATAACCGAGTGTCTTGATCGTGTCCCGCAGCTCACTCACGTCAAAGCGTGCGTTCTTCATCTTCTCAAATGCGTCTCGCTGAACACGTGGTTCCGCTATCCGAGCCTCGGGTACCACATCCGGGGGATCCCCAAGCTCCGCGAACCTTGGATTGTTGGGATCGAACAAGAGTTGATCCAAGTCGACATCAACGGGCGTGAGAAAATCCTGGAGGGACATGGCCAAGCCTCTCAATCCTGAAGAGCTGGACAGCCTTAGTTGTTAGTCGACCAAGATCTACGGGTGCACTTAAGCTCCCTTGACTCCACCATCAGTCAAGTCTAGCAACAGCCATAGACGCGCCGACACATACGCTGTCTTCAATGTCAGCAATGCCGGGGCGCGCGGAGCTGCTGAGAGCATCTGCATAAGAACGAAAGGTTATGTATCGTTTGAAGAAGGTGCGGAACGGATAGCGGCGAGAGACCCCGTACTTTGTCGTTTGCAACGGTTAGACTACTGCAAGTGCTTTCTCATTGGTAGTGGAGTCGAGAATTCGTCTCACAATTCGCAACGCACGCGGCTCCCTATCGAAGTAGCGCCAGAATCCCCGGCGATCGGTGCGGTCCGGAGCGAACATTTCTTCCAACATGGGGGACGTCAGCCCGTAACCGCTTGCTACCTCTTGCTCGATGAGAACGTGAGCTGACTCGAAGTCCAGGTGTGTATCGTCCGTCACACACCGCTCAGGCAACCCCGAGAGACCTGCGAACCGCGGACTGAGCGTGCACAACGTGTGTGCTGCCACGGCCAACCGCTGAACAGCGACCTCAGTTAGCCTCGGCCAGACCAGAGCCTCCAAGTAGAACTTGTTAAGGTGCAGGCCTGAGACGAGTCGCCGCGCGAGCCAGTCAAACACCATTGAGTTAAGAACTGCAAGTCCCGCGAGTGCGAGAAGTTCATCCTCGAAAACCAGGACAGGGGCGGTATTGCCGCAAGGCCACGCTTTCGGAACCCATGTTGCGTGCACGGTTCTGGTGTTCGTTGCGGAGGTGACGTCGCAAATCGCCACCCGTGTCAACGACGGATGATCGCTTGGGGGCGCAACAAATTGGGGACGACAAGACTCCAGGGGGCGATCGTTGTTGAGAGACCAAACCGCAGTTCGTCCCGCGCCACTCAACCAACTCTTCTGGAAACAGTCGTATCGGCCGACCATACGGCCTTCGACAACCGGGACCAGGCGCGAGCCGTTGTTCGTGAGAAACGAGCCCTCGGCCGTTGGTAGGAGTCCTTCGTGCTTGGTGAAGGGCGCGAACAGGCCTTTGGCACGCCCCAGCGTAAGGTCGAGTTCACGACGGTACGACACCGTTCCCAAGGATCCGCTGGCGAAGAGCGCGGAGCCCAGCTCCAATGCTCGCCAAAGAGTATCCATCTCAAACGCGGAACGGAGCTCAGGTAGCATTCGCGCGGGACCGCCGAGTCGCTCGAGAGCGCCTCTCGAAACAAGAACGTGTCCGTCCTTCACATGCTCCGGCTCGCTCGCAAAGCTGCGTATGGCAACGGCGGCCGTCCCGTTCGACGATCGCTGGCCGATCAGGATCCCGAATTTGTACCGCGAGTCGATGGGGAAAAACCTCCGCAGATTCTCGAAGGTAGTCCAACGTGCCAGGGCGAATTGATCGAGATACAGCTTCCTGAGAGAGGACATGCCCAGGTCAGAAGCGAACGCTGCGGGGACGAGGGCCGCGAGACGTCCAGACGGGGTTAGAAGGTGAGGCGCCAACTCTACGAACAGCTTGAACAGATTCCGATCGCCCTTCCCTTGAGCCGTAAACAAGGGTGGCAATCCCTGTGTCCCAAGCCTGGCTTGCTGTAGACGTTCAAGGGTCGCCGCCCGAACTGTTGCTTGCGGATCGGCGTTTGACACGCCATGGCGCAGGGACTCCCACGGGGGATTCATGACGAGGGCATCGAACCGAGATTGTGTGTCGCTCCACCAGTCCCGCGTGATGGCATTATCGACAGCAATGTTAGCGGCAATGCGCTTCAGGCTTGGCTTAGCGCGAGCGGCGGCCACCCACAACAACAGGCAGCACAGCTCGCGCGCCGATGGATCGACCTCAACACCATGCAGCGAATAGACAGCGGCCTCGAGAGACTTCGCGTCAGTTCTTCTAGCGAGCAACTGTAGCGCAGCCAGCAGTAGCGCGCCGGCACCGGCGCTCGGATCAACAACTCGCACGGGCCGAGTTGATCCCCGCAGCGGACCAACCGCCGCGAGAGCCAACAGACGCGCAAGGGGCATGGGAGTAGCGTATGCGCCACGGGTCTTTCGTCCTGCGGCAGCGGCCTGCGAGCAAGCTACCCACTCGTCGATTGCCGATATGCTGTCGAGACCACTTGCGGTGCTCGCCGCCTCCCGAGCGAGCTCCTTCCAACCCTCGCCGAGGTCGGCAAGAGCTGGAAGCGGGTGTAGCGCAATCTCCTCGAGTGCGTCACGCAGCACGAATCCGTCGAACGCGTGTTTTGACGACCTCAGCATGCCAAACCGAGAGGCTGCGGCGGCTGATATCGAAAGGTCGGCCAAACGCACGGCGTTTGTGTCACCCTCTATCAATCGCGATGCCGCGTCGCGGACGGCCGCCCACTTCTCTATCATGCCACTACCTCCCCTTGCTCTCGGGGTCCGTCAAGAAGATCTAGGACACGCTTCCCAAGCGCATCATCATTTCCACGCCTGCGGTATGAAAAAAGGCCGAGGCCGATCGCTGCTAGGAAGGCGGGGCGATCGTCGAACCCACGCACACGCCACCACGCAACCGGGAACGTCTCCGGATAGACCAGCACGGCGACGCGGGATCCGCACGCAGCCCCAGTCGCAAGCGCCTGGAAAACGTCGCCGCGATAGGGCCAGTTCGCTTGGTCGTTCCGGCGCTGATACTTCGCCTCGAACGTCGCGACGGTGAGGTCGTCTAGTGCAAGGCGCCCGTCCGGTACGACGCTACGTACGGTGAACGCCGATCCGCGCGGTTCATCAAGCAGAGTCGCGCTGAACTTGCTTGGGGCACGAAGTTGTTTCCCGCCCTGAGAGGCGAGCCGGACCGCCGCCGAAAG
>WNGE01036160.1_pt1 | contig 10262 bp, 6 predicted proteins | sample 5400651 | NCBI WGS metagenome assembly WNGE01 (sample SAMN13153370, study PRJNA577476) | soil metagenome | isolation source: 60 cm soil or saprolite under grassland replicate 2 | place: USA:California | collected 2016-06-15
GGTGTTCTAACTCAAATAACGTAGCCCGATAGCGAAAGAGTGACTCTCTCGCCCTGGCTGGGTCTGGTCAAACGGGCTTGTTCACATCTCCCAAGCCCCCACCATAGCCGCTAGGCTTGGTGGCGGGTGTTTGACAATTACTTTTCTACCGTTTGAGAACGATTTTATGCCACGAATGTTCACGAATGTTCACGAATGTTCACGAATAGGGACAAGAGGAGAAACAAATTGGCCATCAAGATCAAGAAGGAGATTCGTGTTCATTCGTGTTCATTCGTGGCTGAAATTCTTTAGCGCTGTTTCAATCGACTGGGTAGCACACCATCTGGCTGCCGCGCGGCCCGGTCGCCCAACTGCCGATCACCGCCGAAAATTTTCCCGCGGTTCCGCCCGCCACGACGATCTTGATCTGATCAGGCCGCGCGAATTTGCGGTAGCACTCTTCGCCATTGATCGTCGCGCGCTGGTAAAGTTGAGTGAACTGCGCTCCCTCGCCGCCCTCATCTTCATATTCCTTGACCGGAATGCCCGTATTCTCGAACAGAAACTCACGGATCGAATCTTTGGTGAAGCCGCTGCGATCGAGCGTCTTCACGTGCTCGGGACAAAGCGAAACCATCGCCTCCCAGGCGAAACAGAAGCGGTAGGAGAAGACCGTCGCCAACGCGCGGCTGACGGCCTTCAAGATCGCGCGGCCTTCGCGCGCGTTATGTTCGCTGACGCCGTGCGGCGGCTCGGCGGCGAAGAGCGTCACCGCGCTCTGCCCGCGGTCAAGGCCGAACTCGGTGTGGAGCGGCGCCCACGGATTCTCTTCTTCGTTCTCGGCGATGCAGTAAGAGAATTTGCCGGGATTGCCGAGCGTGGACATGTCCAATTCGCCGGGCCGCGCCCCGCCGATATTGGTCAAGATCAATTGGAACGCGCGTCCGAGCGTCGAATTCGCCCGCGCGACGTTGCTGAAGACATTGCTCCCGCAGGCGAAACCGAGTTCGCGGCGAACGGGGCCGTTGACGACGATGAGCGGCGCGGCGAAATGGGTCGTCGCCTGCACGCCGTGCAAGTTGAACCGCTCGTCGCAAGCCGCGCGGATCAGCGGTATCAACACCCGCATCATTTCGGGCCTGCAGCCGGCCATTACCGCATTGGCCGCGATCTTCTCCACAGTGGCCATCCCGTAATTCGGCGGCACGCGCGCGACAATTTGATCGGGCGGAAACCTTTCGGGAAATGGGATCGCGCCGAGCATTCGATCCACACGCTCCTCTGTCGGAGGGATCACGGGCAGCGGATCGGCGAAGCCCGCCTGGTAACAAAACTCGTATGGATCGACGTCGTCATCGAGCGCGACGCGCGACGCGCGCGGGCCGCGTTCGACGTAAAGATTCACGGACTCCGCCGGACCGCCTTCTGTCCTCAGTTCCTGCCCCAGTTCCTGGCGCCTCTCCATATGTCGCGAGACGCAACCCGGCTTTGTCTCAGGCGCGCCGTCGAGCCTGCCCGCAAGCTCGAAAGGTTCGACGCCAATGGAATTGAGCATGTCCGCCGCGATCGCGTTCAACTCGGCCTTGTCGAAAGCGACCGAAGTTCGCGCGATCTTTCCGCCGCCGTCAATCAAGAACAGCGTCGGCACGGCCTGCGGATCATACTCGCGCGATGCGCTCAGGTCGCTGTCCAACACGACGGTGAATCTGATCGGCGCCTGTTCTGCCAACTCACGCGTTGCGGCTTCGCCGTCCTGAGAGATTCCGATGACCTCTGCTTTGCCGTCGAGGGCCTGCGCAAGCCGGTTGAGGTAAGGAATCGTCAATTGGCAGGTCGGGCAATCGGTCTCGAAGAAGATCAATAGCGATGTTTTGCCTCGTTCGAGACGCCAATCGCCGCCGTCGAGTTGAGGCAATGAAAACAATGAGACTGAACTGCCTGGTTGGAGCATAGATTGCCTCGCCTTTTATAGGGAGTGGGGAAGGAGGACAAGGGGACAAGGAGAAGGGGGGACAAGGAGACGAAGAATCCAATTCTCCTTGTCCCCTTGTCCCATTCTCTCCCACTCCCAACTCCCCGTGTTCACAACTTCGCGTCCTTAGCGATGATCTCTTTCATAATCTCCGAAGCGCCGGCGCCGATGGTGCCCAACCTGGCGTCGCGCCAGGCGCGGCCAAGCGGGTATTCCGTAGTGTAGGCGAAACCGCCCATAATCTGCATACAATCGTACATCACGCGCTGATCCAGTTCGCTGCAGAAGAGTTTGGCCATGGTGATTTCGCGCACACATTTCTCTTTGCGGTTCGTCAGGTCGAGCGCGCGGTAACAGAGCCATTTCGCCGCCTCGATGCTGGTCATGTGCTCGGCGAAGCGGTGCCGCCAGACCTGGAACGAGCCGATGGGCTGGCCGAACGCCTCTCGCTCCCTGCCGTAATTGATCGCGTACTCCAGCGCGCGCTCCATCTTGTATAGCGCGCCTAGCGCGGCGGCCAGACGCTCGCCCTGGAAATTGATCATGGTGTAGTAAAACCCCCGGTTCAATTCACCGAGCAAATAGCGGCGCGGGATGCGGCAATTGTCGAAGAACAGCTCCGCCGTGTCTGAAGAGAGGGGCTTCAAAAACTCTTCCTTCTGCTCGTCATTCCCAAGCTCTTCGAGCGCGGGCAGCGTGATATCCGATTGCACCATCAACGCCATCCCGACGCCACCGTTGTTGGTGTATGACAGGCCTTCGAGATAGGCGGCGGTCGCCCACCAATCAAGGCCGCTTCCGCCCCACTTCGGGTCAATGCGAATGCCGAATAGACCGAGATCGCCCGCTTTCTTAAAAATCTCGCGCGGGAAGATCCCCTCTTCGTCCCACTCCTCGGAATGCGGCGCGATCTCTTTCAGGCAAAACTGCTTGACCGTCTCGCGCAACATCGCGTGCTCTTCGGTGAAATATGGATAGGTTTGTTGTTCCACAACTGGCGCTATTGCTGATGACATAATCTCCTCCGAAAAAATGTACCGTAGGTTGTCCAACCTGCGGAGGCTTGAATATTGAAGCCTTCAGTTGCAATCAAGCGGCTTTGTCGTGAAGCCCTCCGCAGGTTGGACAACCTACGGTACATGGCGCGCCGCGATTTTCATCCTTTCAGGGCGTCGCAATGCGACATGAAGGCTCCTCCGAAAATAATCAGTCGTTCCATTTCAGCGGCTTGTTGTCCGGACATTCATCTCTTATCCACCGGATTCGCGCAGAATAAATACCCCCACCGCCTTCCTTGCATCTTGTAACAAGCACAATAGTCGCTTTTTCATAACCAGTTGTATCCACTCCGGCGCAACTACTACCCAGGTGAAGGCTCGCGGTGATTTTCCCCCTCTTTGTCTCAGGAATTATTTCATCTATCACTTCTTTTGCAGTCTCTGAGGAGACTACTTCAGAACCAGGGGCTTTCGACGCAATTGAAGACATCGGTTTAATTTCCGCTTCACAAGTAGCGCCACTCGGCGTCGCTTTCACTTTCATAACTATTCCAGGGCGGACTATATATCCTCCTGATGGGTGAGGTTTGTATTTTTGACTGAATTCATCCGCAGTCAGCTTTACAGATGGCAGGAATAATAACGCTATGGCAAGTAGTATTTTCATGGCCATACCTTTTGCGCGTATCTGCGTCTGACCATCAGATTATGCAGATGTGATCTGTACCAAAAGTTGTCCTGGCGCGATAACTTCTCCCTGACCAACCAAAACCGCTTCGACGACCCCGTCCAACGCCGCGCGCATCGTGTGCTCCATCTTCATCGCTTCGAGAATGATCAGGGGATCGCCCGCCGAAACCTTTTGTCCCGTCTCTACAAGAATCTTCAGCACCTTCCCCGGCATCGGCGAATTGGCCGATGCCTGCTCCGACGCGGACTGGCCCGCCGGATGCCTTGGTGGCCGTTTGATCACGCGCGATCCGAGAGACGAATGGACATAAAGTTCATCGCCCGCCTCGGCGATCCTGAACGCCCGTTGAACGCCGTCAATCTCGATTCGAATAACGTCGGGGGTTGAAGATAACACTTGCGCAGTGACAGTTGAATCGAAAACTCGCGCGCGGTAAGCGCCGGCGCCGGTTGGACTCCAAGAAACGGCGATTTCGTCGTCGCCGATTCGAAACCTGATTGACGGATCGAGGTAAGGGTTGTTGCGATAACTCGGGGGCAATTCGTCCAGCAACTCGTTCGACGCCCGCCATTGGTTTTGCAAATAGAGCGCGGCGGCGATGAGCGAATCACGACTGAGTCGCGGGTCATCGTCAGCTATTAACTCATCAAGATTTTCGGCGATGAAGCCGGTATGCGCGCCGCCTCGCCTGAAGTCCGGATGGTCTAGCAACCGGATCAGAAAATCGCGATTAGTCCGCAAGCCCTGAATCGACGATTGGCGCAGCGCGTAAACCAGTTTGCGAATCGCTGCGTCACGGCCCTCGCCGCGCGCGATCAGTTTGGCCAGCATCGGGTCGTAATGGATGCCCACCTCGATCCCGCTCTCGATCCCGGAGTCAATCCGCAGCCCTTCAAGCGCGGGCAATTGCAGGTCGAGTATCTTCCCGGTCGAAGGCAGGAAATCGTTAGCCGGGTCTTCGGCGTAAAGCCGCGCCTCGATCGCGTGACCTTCGGCCTGCAAATCGCCCTGGCCGAACGGCAGCGGATGGCCTTCGGCGATCTCGATCTGTAACCTGACCAGATCGAGTCCGGTGATCATCTCTGTGACGGGATGCTCGACCTGCAAGCGCGTGTTGACTTCGATGAAATAGAACTCGCCCGAGGGCCCAAGAATAAACTCGACCGTGCCCGCGTTCGCGTAACCGATTGCGCGGCCAATCTTGACAGCCGCGGCGCCCATCTTCCGCCGCAATTCTTCATTGACCGCCGGCGAAGGGCTCTCCTCGACGACCTTCTGATGGCGGCGCTGCAAAGAACAATCGCGCTCGAAGAGATGAACAAGATTGCCGCGCGCGTCGCCCAGGATCTGAACCTCGACGTGGCGCGCGCCTTCGATATATTTCTCTACCAACAGCGAGCCGTCGCCGAAAGCCTTCTCAGCCTCGCGCCGCGCGGCCTCGATGGCGCCATCAATCGCGCTTTCAGCCCGCACGACGCGCATGCCCTTGCCGCCGCCGCCCGCCGAGGCCTTGATCAAAACCGGAAAGCCGATTTCGATCATCCGCTCGCGCAGCGTTTCGGCGCTCTGATCCTCGCCGTCGTAACCCGGGACGACAGGCGCGCCGGCTTCCGCCGCCAGCCTGCGCGCGGAGTTTTTCAACCCCATCGCCCGAATCGCGGCGGCCGGAGGGCCGATGAAGACGATACCCACGCCCGCGCAGCTTTCGGCGAACTCGGCGTTCTCGGACAAAAACCCGTAGCCGGGATGAATCGCTTCGGCGCCGGTTCTACTGGCCGCCTCGATGATCTTCTCGATTCTCAAATAAGACTCTCGCGCCGGGGCCGCGCCCAGATGAACGGCCTCGCCGGCGAATCGGACATGGGGCGCGCCGGCGTCGGCGTCGGAATAGACGGCAACCGTCTCGATGCCCATCGCGTGGCATGAGCGCATCACGCGCAGCGCGATCTCGCCGCGATTGGCGACCAGAATTTTGCGAAACGCCCGTGTCCCCATCTCAGCTCAATTGCCCGTAATACATCTGTGTCACGTACTCAAAGACGACTTTACCCTCATCCTGATAAGTTTGAAAAATCCTTTCAAGTTCGGCGAGCATCGGCTCATAGTTCGGGCGCCCTTCCTCCGGCGCGTAGGAGGACGAAAGCAACCTGCCCTTCAACCCTTCGTAATCGAAGACCTGAACGTTCTTGAACCGTTTCAATCTGAAATCATCCGAGCCGAAGAAATCGCGGATCACGTCTTCATCAATCCGCCGGTGATCGACCTGCTCGTAATCGGTCGAGTAATCTTTCAGCAACTGTTCGTAAGCGACGAGAAACTGCGTCGTGGTCGTGACGCGTTCATTCCAGATCAGCGCGATCCAGCCTTTCGGTTTGAGGATGCGGGCAAATTCCTCTCTGGCTTTTTCCCGATCAAACCAGTGAAACGCCTGCCCCGCCGTGATGAAATCAACGCCGTGGTCGGGAAGCCGGGTCTCTTCGGCCTGCGCAGCAACGCTGTGGAAACGCGGATAGCCTTTCAACAAACGTTCACCCGCTTCGCGCATCTCCCGATTCGGCTCGATACCGTAAACCAGATCGCCGTTCCGCAGAAACATCTCGGTCAGAATGCCCGTGCCTGAACCGATGTCGGCGATGATAGAATCAGCAGTCAATCCGCATTCGCTTCGCAGCGTCTCGATGACTTCATTCGGATAGCCAGGGCGGTATTTGATGTAGTTTTCGACTCGACTGGAGAAGCGTTGTGTTACGTCGGTCATAAAGCCTCTGATCTCGATCGGCCGGCCAGGCCAACTTCTCCGCCATTATACCTTATCAAGGAGGGTTGAATTGATCGCGCGAGGCCCTCGCTCATTCCCGCCGGAGCGCAGTATGATACCGCTCACGGGATTATGGGCCGAGATCATTTGCATCAATCCACCAGCGTTGGTTCGGCCATTGGCGCCAGGGTTGGCACCGCGGCGGCTACGACGCAGTGTCTGTCAGCCGCGCTGTTCTTGCTGGCGTCTTCCCAAGTAAGCGACTGGCGGGGCCTTCCGCAGACTGGACAGTCTACGGTACATCGCCGCCGATTCACCCAATGGGTAAAAACCTGAAATAACGAAAAGGCCCGTGGTTATTGGTCAAAACCGCATTTTTCAAATCCTTATCCGCGGATTTGGGCTGGACAGTTTGCGCTACTATTGCCGAATCAGATGTCTTCAATCACTTCGACAACCTCATCTTCACTGCCCGATCCGATCAAGGTCGCAATCATCGAAGACCAGCGGACGATCCGCGAAGGTCTGGCCGCGCTCATCGACGGCACGGACGGGTTTCGCTGCACGGGCAGTTACGGGTCTATGGAAGAGGCTTTGAAGAAGATCGGCCAGAAGGCGGAGGACGCGCCGGATGTTGCGCTCCTTGACATCGGCTTGCCCGGAATGTCCGGCATCGAAGGCGCCGGTCTGTTGAGAGAGCGTTATCCCGCGATGCCCGTGCTGATACTGACGGTCTATAAAGACGACGACCGTATCTTCAAAGCCATCTGCGCCGGCGCGCGCGGCTACCTGCTCAAGAAAACCCCGCGCGCCCGATTGCTCGAATGTCTCCGCGAGGTGGTCGGCGGCGGCGCGCCGATGTCGCCCGAAGTCGCCCGCCGTGTGCTCGAACTATTCCAGCAGTTCCATCCGCCCAATCACGTTGATTACCAGCTTACGCCACATGAACTGCGATTGCTGAAACTGCTGGTCGAAGGCCACAACTACAAGACGGCGACCAAAGAGGTCGGGACGACCGTCAACGCCGTCTCGTTCCACATGAAGAACATCTACGAAAAGCTCGAAGTCCATTCCAAATCCGAAGCCGTCGCCAAGGCGCTCCGCGACCACATCGTCACCTGAACGAATCCCGCCTCAACTACCTCCCTGTGTGAGTAGTGACAGCCCGCCACGAATAGAAGTATTTACAGCACGTCATTATCGAGACGATCAATAGCGCCAGGGAAATTCAAGCGACCCAGCCGATGAACGTCAAAACGCAATTCCGTTCGCGCGAGGCGCTGCGCGTGCGGTAACGCCGAAATCCGCCGGATGAGGCCCGGCCATCAACCGCGGAGGAAAAATCACGAAGGAGAACACCAATGAAACGCATTCTGTTCATCACGCTCTTAGCCATCGTCTCATTCGCGCTCCCCGGCCTCTCCGGCGCGCTGGCGCAAACCAGGCTGCCACGCTCCAACTCCACCGAGGACTTTTTCAAACGCGGTGTCGCCCGCTATCTACAAGGTGATCTGGAGGGAGCGATGCGCGACTTCGATCGCGCCATTGATCTCGCCACCACGCTCTCCCCCGGCTCAGTCGCCGCCAATCACATCGGTGTGATCGTCCCTGAAGCGGCGGTGATCCACTACAACCGTGGCGTCATCCGTTATGACTTGCACGATTGGGACGGCGCAATCGCCGATTTCGACGAAGCGCTCATGCTCAACCCGCTTCACGTCATGGCCTGGATCAAGCGCGGCAATACCCGCATGAACAAAGGCGATTTGGATGAGGCCATCAACGACATCAATCAGGCGATCCGGCTCGATCCGCGCTCGGTCATAGCCTGGAACAATCGCGGTCTCGCCTGGCAAAACAAAGGCAAACTCGACGCCGCGCTCAGCGACTATGCCCGAGCGCTCGAACTCGACCCGCGCCTGACCGTCGCGCTGAACAATCGAGCCGGCATCAAACACGAAGCCCTGGGCGATCTGAAAGGGGCCATCGCCGATTACACCGAGGCTATCCGTCTCAAACCGGATTTCAACCTGGCTTACTTCAATCGTAGCGCCGCCTGGAGAGCTATGGGCAAAGGGTTCGAGGCTGAGCAGGACTTCATTCGCAGCATGGGGCCCGGCAAGGAGCCGGAAGTGTCGCTCGAATTGCCAAACCGGGCACGTATCTGGTGATCTGTGGAGTCTTTCCCCATTTTGTCAATGATCGCATGTTCGGTTTCGTGCGGGTGCTGCCCTGAATCGAAACACACAACATTGGGACACGCGACGGTACGGTACCGGGAGCGGTAGCGACCGGGCGCTTGCGGAGAGGGCGCTTCGAAGGCGCCCGGTCGCTACCGCTCCCGGTACCGTACCAATGTCGCGTGATTCGATTTATTGAGCTTCAGGCGCCACGCTTTACAAAGATTGCCTGATCTGCTCCCGCCGCATAGCGGCGCCGTGAGTTTAGCCCGGCGTTTCAACGCCGGGTAAGTATCAGCAGGACCGTTGCGTCGCGTAGCGACGGTTGAATTCAGGCGGCGCCTACGTGACGCAATGTGTAATGAATGGCAGCGCCGGCGTTGAAACGCCGGCCTAAATTCATCCTGCCGCTACGCGGCGATTCTGGCATAGACGTTAAGCTCCCTAGCTGAATGTCAATAGAGCAGGAAGAATAGGAGAAAGTTATGGCTCTGGAATCTGAGACAACCTCAAGGAGGAAACGATATGAGAAGCAGAATAGCGAAACTATTACCACTCGCCTTCTTCGCGGCGGTTGAGTTGTTGCGTACTCTACAATTGTCCTTTCCCACGCGCAGCTTAATGGGCGCGAGAAGGGCGCGGGATCGGGCGCCCGGAACCGCAGCGAGTGGAGCGCCTATGGCGCCAACAAGGCTAACACCAAGTACTCTCCTCTTGATCAGATCGACAAGCAGAATGTAAGCAGCCTGCGCATTGCCTGGCGCTGGACATCGCCGGATATGGAGGTCGTGAAATCCACTCCGGGACTCGCGGCTGGAAAGTTCGAGGCGACACCGATCATGGTGAACGGGGTTTTGTACACGAGCACGTCGCTCAGCCAGGTCGCCGCAATTGACCCGGCAACTGGCCGCACGCGATGGGTCTACGATCCCGAAAGCTGGAGGAACGAGCCGCCGCCGAACCTCGGGTTCATACACCGAGGAGTAGCCTACTGGACCGACGGCAGGGACGAGCGGGTGTTCATCGGCACAGGGGACGCCTACTTGATTGCGCTGAACGCGAAGACAGGCCAGCCGATTCCCGGCTTTGGGAATGATGGCCGGATCGATCTAACCCGCGGCCTGCGTCGTCCTGTCGATCGCCGATTCTATTATCTGTCTTCGCCGCCTGTCGTCTGCCGCAATGTGCTGGTGATTGGGTCGGCCGTCTGGGATTGGCACGCGAATGACCAGATGCCTCCGGGAGACGTACGCGGTTTCGACGTTCGCACGGGAAAGCATCTCTGGACGTTTCACTCGATCCCGCAGGCGGGGGAGTTTGGCGCCGACACCTGGCTTGAAGGGTCGTGGCGGACCACCGGCGCGGCCAACGCATGGACCATCCTCAGCGCCGACGAGGAACTCGGCTACGTTTACATTCCGTTCGGCACGCCGACCAATGATTACTACGGTGGGCATCGGCCAGGCGACGGCCTCTTCGGCGAGAGCCTAGTCTGTCTGGAGGCGAAGACCGGAAGGCGCGTGTGGCACTTTCAAACGACCCATCATGGCTTGTGGGACTACGATTTGCCTGCCGCGCCGAACCTTGTCGACATTTCCGCCGGAGGTAAGAACATCAAGGCCGTCGCTCAGGTCACCAAGCAGGCATTCTGTTTTGTCTTTGATCGAGTGACGGGAAAGCC